>SMUY01068669.1_pt1 | contig 11815 bp, 12 predicted proteins | sample 2456441 | NCBI WGS metagenome assembly SMUY01 (sample SAMN11095931, study PRJNA526329) | marine sediment metagenome | biome: Marine sediment; feature: Surficial sediment; material: Deep marine sediment; isolation source: Hadal surficial sediment | place: Pacific Ocean | collected 2014-11 | depth...
CGGAAAGCGGCTTGGCCCTGCAGGCCACGATCCAGGGTACCCGGTACCTGAAAGACGATGATCTGAACTAGGGAATCTCTGATCTATTCATGAACTCGTATCTTGCACCCAAAATATCCAGCTTCTGCGTTGGCCACAGAAATCAAGGTTGGCTTCGCAATAACGGTGTTATTGCGTGCGATTCGCGCCTCGAAAAATTTGTAGGGAACAAATTTTCACGCAAGCCCCGCAGCGGTGAGGCGCAGGGATGCGTCGAATACTCTGAACATTTTGGATCACAATCTACTTCGCCCATGAATAGATCAGAGATTCCCTAGAGCCTGTTAATACTACCTGGGTGATGCGTATGTGTGGTGAATCCGGGTTTGAGGGATACTATAATCAGTAACGCTTAGCTGAAAGGAAAACAGAATGAAACAAATATTACCAAGAGTGCTTTTGCTTAGCCTGGCTTCGGCTTTACCGCTCGGCAACCTGGCGCTGGCGCAAAGCCAGACATTGGCATCGACGATGGACGTGTACGTTTTCCCTGCGCAAGGCCAGGACTCCAGCCAGCAATCCAAGGATGAAGCCGAATGCTACCAGTGGGCGGTTGGCAATACCGGCAGCGATCCGTTTGATCTTGCGAAGCAGGAGCAGGCGAACCAGCAGCAGGCGCAGGCAGAGATGCAGGCCGCTCAGCAGACCGGTCAGGGCGCGGGTATGCAGGGCGCCGCTCGCGGAGCGCTCGCCGGTGCAGTGATCGGTGAAATTGCCAGCGATGACGCGGGCAAGGGTGCGGCCTGGGGCGCTGCTATTGGCGCGTCGCGCAGTCGCAGGAGGGGCCAGGCGGCCCAGCAACAGGCGCAGACACAGGCCACTTCGCAAGCGGAATACCGGGAAGAGGCAACCGCGGAGCAACTCGCTAATTTCAAAAAAGCGTTCAGTGTTTGCCTTGAAGCCCATGAATATATGGTCAAGTATTAGTCCAACGGCTGGAGAAATAACATGAACAAATTAGCAATTATTTTAGTCGGAGTTATGACCGGTGGAATAGCACAGGCCGATAACCTGGAAGGGGTCAAGGAAATGCTCTGTGCCGTGTCACAAGTGCAAATATGTATTGAGAATGACACCTGCTACTCGGCTTTGCCCGCCGAACTGAACGTGCCGGATTTTGTGGTCATCAATCCCGGAAAGAAAACGCTGAAAACAACCAGGGCGAGCAATCAAAATCGCTCCACGTCGTTCTCGAACGTCGAGAGGGCCGATGGACTGATCTACCTTCAGGGCATAGAAAATGGTCGTGCCTTCAGCTTCGTCATCGACGAAGCAAGCGGCCGCATAACTGCCGCAATATCGCGTGACGGCGTTTCAGTCAGTGTGTTCGGCGCCTGTACGGATACCAATCTTTGAGGCTGTAATTATTCTTCATTCTCGCTATGACTGGCCGCAGCATGCGCATCATTGAGCGCGTTGACCAGGGTATCGGCCCACGAATTCAGGATCTTCCTGGCTGCGACCCGGTTGCTCCCCTGGGTCTGCCAATGGAAAGAACCCCGGTTGCGGTCGGCAGCCCGGTCCATGGCCTTGACCAGGATATCGCTGGTCACTGAATCGTACAGTTCAACATACAGGGTCATTTCACCGGCGGACTCGGTCAATTGATAGCCTCTCCCGGTCGAGCGGGTATCCGGCGCAAGAACATCAAGGTTGACAATGGCAGGCCGCACCAGCAGTACATCCTCGCCCGTCTCGGTCACCAGCGCGTAACCCGCTTCGGTTAATTTCTCGGTAAAAACCTGGTTGAATAATTCCGCCAGATTTGCCCTGATACGATCCATGTCCCGGGCGCTTACCTTGAATGAATAGGAGCGATTCTGGTCTCTTTGCCAATTCTTTTTGAACGCAATCGTCGCATCGAGCAACAAGACCTTGTCGTAAACACTCAGATCAACACCAGCCTCCGCATAAACCAGGGAGAGTTCGGTATCTGCGACTCTAAGCAGACCATCCTCGGTAACTTCCGGAAAGTCGTCCTTTGCCAGTGCTGAAAAGCTCGCGGTCAAGCCAATAATAAGGCTCAAAACCCAGGGCGATAAAAACTTCATGGTATGCTCCTTAAAATAATAAAGTACCCCATCCAGTACAGAGTTTTTCACAGCCCTGTCCGCCTTTCGGCCGCACATAATAGTTGTTTTCGTACAATTGTGAAACCGGGCTCAGACAGGGTATTCGGCGGCGCGGCGCTGCAGCATGGCCACGGCCGGCAGGGTCTTGCCTTCTACAAACTCCAGGAATGCGCCGCCGCCGGTGGAAATATAACTGATCCCGTCTCCAACGCCGAACTGGTCGATGGCCGCCAGGGTGTCACCACCGCCGGCGATGCTGAAAGCTGTGGACTGGTCGATCGCTTGAGCAACCGCACGCGTACCGGGCGCAAAATGTTCAAACTCGAATACGCCCACCGGTCCATTCCACAACACCGTGCCCGCGTCCCGGATGATTTCAGCGTACTCGGCACAAGTCTGCGGTCCGATATCGAGGATCCATTCGTCCGCGCGGACTTCTTCAACCCGGCGTACCGTGGCTGTTGCATCGGCCGAGAATGCCGATGCAACCAGCACATCCACCGGAACCGGAATACCGCTACCACGCTCATGCGCAAGCCGTAGCAGCCGTTGTGCGTCACCCACCAGGTCGGGCTGATACAACGACTGGCCGACTTCACGGCCCGTTGCTGCAATGAAGGTGTTGGCGATACCGCCGCCAACAATAAGCTGGTCAGTCCTCTCCAGCAGTGATTCAAGCACGCTGAGCTTGGTGGATACCTTGGATCCACCGACGATAGCCAGCATTGGGCGTTGCGGATCGTGCAGGGCGCGTCCCAGCGCATCGAGTTCCCTGGACAACAACGGTCCGGCACAGGCGACCGGCGCAATATGCCCGACACCCACGGTGGAGGCGTGGGCGCGGTGGGCGGTGCCGAATGCATCCATCACGAAGATGTCGCACAGAGACGCCATGCGGCGCGCCAGGTCCTTATCGTTGTCTTTTTCACCGCGGTTGAAACGCACGTTCTCGCACAGCACGATTTCACCCGGCTGAATTTTTACTCCATCCAGCCAGTCGCGTTCCAGGCGCACGTTTCTGCCAAGGTGCTTTGAGAGGTAATGCGCGACCGGAGCCAGCGATAATTCCGGGTTGAATGCACCTTCCGCCGGCCGTCCCATGTGCGACATCAGTAGCAATGCGGCGGCGTGTTCCAGGGCCAGTTCGATGGTCGGGATTGCGGCGAGGATGCGCTGGTCTGAAGTCACAATCCCATCTGCAACCGGCACATTGAAGTCTTCCCGGATCAGCAGGCGATGGCCCTTCAGGTCCAGGTCTTCCATGCGCAGGACCGTCATGGGGCCGTGCTCCTACGATCAGGCGTTCACCAATGCCAGCGTGACATCCAGCATACGGTTGCTGAAGCCCCACTCGTTGTCGTACCAGCTTAAAACCTTGACCAGCGTACCTTCCATGACGCGGGTCAGGCCGGCGTCAAAAATCGATGAATGCGGATTATGGTTGAAATCAACCGAAACCAGCGGCAGTTCGTTGTATTGCATCACACCGCGCATGCTGCCTTCGGCGGCAGCTTTGACCACTGCATTCACTTCTTCAACCGTGGTTGGGCGGCTGGCAACGAAGTTCAGATCCACCACTGAAACGTTGATGGTGGGCACGCGCATGGAAAAGCCGTCGAGTTTGCCGTTGAGTTCCGGTAGAACCAGTCCCACGGCTGCTGCGGCACCGGTGTTGGTGGGAATCTGGCTCATGGTCGCCGAGCGGGCCCTGCGCAGGTCCGTGTGAAAAACATCGGTCAGCACCTGGTCATTGGTGTAGGCATGAATGGTGGTCATCAGGCCGTGCTCGATGCCAATGCCCTCGTGCAGGACCTTGGCCAGTGGCGCCAGGCAGTTGGTGGTGCACGAGGCGTTGGAAATGATTTCATCGCTGGCCTTGAGGCTATCGTGATTCACACCGTAAACAATGGTGTTGTCCACGTTCTGCCCGGGCGCGGAAATGATGACTTTGTTCGCGCCGGCCGCCAGGTGGGCGCCGGCCGCTTCACGGCTGCGAAAGAATCCGGTGGACTCGTGGACGACCTCCACACCCAGTTCGGCCCAGGGCAATTTGGCCGGGTCGCGTTCTGCGAAAACCTTGATGCGGTCGCCGTTGATGATCAAATCGCCCTGATCAACGCTGACCTCGCCGGGAAAAGGTCCGTGCGCGGTGTCGTAACGGGTCAGGTGCGCATTGGTCGCCGCATCTGCCAGGTCGTTAATGGCCACGATTCGAATTTCATCTGTGCGGCCTGATTCATACACGGCCCGCATGATATTGCGGCCGATGCGGCCATAGCCATTAATCGCGACATTTACTGCCATTTCATTGCTCCTGGTTTATGCTGATTCGATCACGGCAAGCACGGTTGCCTTGACGTTTTCGACGGTCATTCCATAGTGCTCAAATACCTGCGTGCCAGGCGCCGAGGCGCCAAAGCGGTCCACACCAATAATCCTGCCATGGTCACCAATGAAGCGGTACCAGTAAGCACTGACACCGGCTTCAACCGCCACGCGCGCCTTCAGGGTCGAGGGCAGGACAGATTCGCGCCAGGTTTTCTCCTGCGCGAGAAATCGTCCCGGGTTTGGCATGGAAACCACGCGCAGCTTGACACCCCGCTCCTGCAGGGACTGCGCTGCATCCATGGCCAGGGCGACTTCCGAACCGGTGGCGATGACAACTGCATCCGGCGCACCGTCGGTGGCGCGCAATATGTATCCACCGCGATCAATCGCCGCCAGGGTTTCCGAATCGCGTTGCTGGTGCGGCAGGTTTTGGCGCGTAAAGATCAGCGCGTGCGGGCCGCTGCGCTCCTCGATCGCACACTTCCACGCCACCATCGATTCAACCGCATCACAGGGCCGCCAGACACTGAGCCCGGGGATCAGCCGCAGGCTTGCCAGGTGTTCTACGGGCTGGTGCGTGGGCCCGTCTTCGCCGAGCCCGATGGAATCGTGGGTGTATACATGGATACTGTGGGCCGGGATCAATGCCGACATGCGCACCGCATTGCGCGCGTAGTCGGAAAACACCAGGAAGGTCGCATGGTAGGGAATGAAGCCGCCATGCACGGCCAGGCCGTTGCAGATTGCAGTCATGCCAAATTCACGTACACCAAAGTAGATGTAATTGCCGTCTTCGGTACCCTCGTTCACATCGACGCTCTGTGCCCAGATGGTGTTGTTGGAACCCGCCAGGTCTGCGGAGCCTCCGATCAATTCCGGCAGCAGTGGACCGAATGTGTTGAGCGCCGCCTGCGAGGCTTTACGCGTGGCCATGTCCGTACCCTTTGACTGCAATGCATGGATGGCTTCTGCAGTTTCTACCCGCCAGCCATCCGGCAGGTCGCCACGCATCCGGCGTTCAAATTCTGCGGCCGGCTGCGGGAATAGTTTTCGGTAAGTTTCAAACCGCCCTCGCCAGTCGGCCTCCGTAACCTGACCGGCACCGATGGCATTCCAGCCTGCATAAATATCCCCGGGAATTTCAAAGGGCGGGTGCTCCCAACCCAGCGCCTTGCGTGTCGCCGCGACTTCATCCACACCGAGTGGCGCACCGTGGGTGGCCGCAGTGCCCTGCTTGTTGGGTGCGCCGAAACCGATAATGGTGCGGCAGCAAATCAGCGTGGGTCGTTGTGATTCGGCCGTGGCAGTCTTTATCGCCTGGCGAATTTCTTCCGGGTCATGCCCGTCCACGTCGCGGATCACCTGCCAGTCATAGGCTTCGAAGCGGGCGGGCGTATTGTCCGTGAACCAGCCTTGAATCTCGCCATCGATGGAAATGCCGTTCTCATCCCAGAATGCGGTCAACTTGCCCAGACCGAGGGTGCCGGCCAGTGAGCAGACTTCGTGAGACACGCCTTCCATCAGGCAACCGTCGCCCAGGAACACCCAGGTACGATGATTCACCACTTCGTGTCCCTCGCGGTTGAAGCGGCGGGCCAATACCTTTTCGGCCAGCGCCATGCCGACCGCGTTGGCGATACCCTGGCCCAGCGGACCGGTGGTGGTTTCGACACCCGGTGTTTCGCTGTATTCCGGGTGGCCTGCGGTGCGGGAGTGCAATTGGCGGAAATTGCGCAATTCATTCATCGGCAGATCGTAGCCCGTGAGGTGCAGCACTGAATAAAGCAACATGGACCCATGGCCGTTAGACAGCACGAATCGGTCACGGTCATACCAGTCCGGGTTTTCCGGGTTGTGCTTGAGGAAGTCGTTCCACAGGACTTCCGCAATATCGGCCATGCCCATGGGCATTCCGGGGTGACCGGAATTGGCCTTTTGTACTGCATCCATTGACAGTGCGCGTATTGCGTTGGCTAGTTCACGTCGGCTGGGCATCGGGCTGCCCTAGTTGAATTTTTTAAGCCGGCCGGCCTGCAGGTCCGCCCAGTATTCGTTCAGCTCTTTCTTCACCACCGGCAGCAGGAAGTACAGGCCAAGAACATTGGGAAAGGCCATCGCAAAAATCATCGCATCGGAGAAATCGATGACTGCGCCCAGTTGCATGGATGAACCCAGCACCACGAAAATCAGGAACAGACCCTTGTAGGTGTAATCGGTCGCCCGCGTCTCACCAAACAGGAAGGTCCAGCATTTCAGCCCGTAATAAGACCATGAAATCATCGTTGAGAACGCAAACAGCACAACCGCCAGGGTCAGCACCCAGGGGAACCAGCTAATTGCCGATTCGAAGGCATCGGAAGTGAGCTGAACGCCGGCGCTGGGGTCTATGCTGGGATCCCAGGAACCGGTGATGATGATCACCAGCGCAGTAATTGTGCATACAATCACGGTGTCCACAAAGGGCTCATACAGGGCCACGATGCCTTCGGTGACCGGCCGTTTGGTGCGCACCGCTGCGTGGGCAATGGCCGCCGAACCGATACCTGCTTCGTTGGAAAAGGCCGCCCGCTTGAAGCCCTGGATCAGCACACCGATCACACCACCCGAGATGCCTTCGGCAGTAAAGGCGCCGTCAATTATGGACATAAAAGCGGAAGGCACCGAAGACAGGTTCATAAAGATAATCACCAGGCCGGCAGTCACGTAGATGATGGCCATGAACGGCACGATTTTCGAAGTGACGCGGGCGATCCCCTTGATACCACCGATAATGACCAGTCCAACCGCGGTGGCAACCACGATTCCAAACAGCCAGCCCTTGTCCGCCAGCCAGCTTGCATCGCCGCCGGTCACGTTGACCAACTGCACAAAACTCTGGTTGGCCTGGAACATGTTGCCGCCCCCGAAAGAGCCGCCGATGCAGAAGATGGCGAACAGCACCGCCAGCACCTTGCCCAGCTTCACAAAGCCGCGCTCGGCCAGGCCCTTGGTCAGGTAATACATCGGCCCGCCGGACACGGTGCCGTCGTCGTATTCATTGCGGTATTTCACGCCCAGCGTGCATTCGGTGAACTTGGACGACATGCCGAGCAGGCCGGCAAGGATCATCCAGAACGTTGCACCCGGGCCACCCAGCGAGACCGCGACCGCCACGCCGGCGATATTTCCAAGTCCAACAGTGCCGGACAGCGCCGTGGCGAGTGCCTGGAAATGAGTGACCTCACCGGCCGCATCCGGGTCGTTGTAGTCACCCCTGACCAGCTCGTAGCCATGTTTGAAGGCGCGTAAACTGATGAAATTGAAATAGAAGGTAAAAAAGCTGGCGGCCACTATCAACCATACCAGCACGAAAGGAACTTGCACACCGAATAGAGGGAAAGACGAAAATATGAAACCGGCGACCGCATCGGACACCGGCTTTACTGCATCGTTGATTCTCTGGTCAATACCGCCTTGTGCCCAGGCCGGCAGACAGGCAAACAAGCCTGTCAATGCAAGCAATCCCGCTGCTCTGTTCTTCATTTTTGTGCTCTCCGTTGGAACCGGTCGATTGTGCCGTAATTTATGCGGGCCATTTGTGTGGACCGTCTGATGGGGGATCTAAGGAACAACTGTAACCGGCCGGTCAGCGATCTGCACCAGGGTGCTGGCGACACTGCCGAACAGATGTGCCCGCAAGCGCGAAGAGCCATGCCGCCCGACCATGATATTGGTGGCCTCACGATCCCTGGCGATGGCCAACAGGGTTTCGGCCACGTGGCCATGTTTTACGACGCCTTCCACATCGATACCCTGCTCCGCTAATTCAGCAACCAGGGGATCTACAATTTCCTCGTGGGCCCGCTGCAGCTCTTCTTCGCGCCGTTTATGCCGCTCCTCATTTTCCTGGGGCGTGCTGAAGCTGAATGGTGACCATTCAATCACGTGCGCCACGATCAATCGTGCGTCTTTGACCCCGGCCCTCCCGGCAGCATACTCGAGAGCCCTGCTGCCACAATTACTACAATCAACGCCTACCAGGAAAACCAGGCTCATTGTGTGAGCTCCTTGACTCAAAGTCGCAATAGTCTACCCCAGCGGCAGGCGCTTGTGGTGTCTGTCGTAATCAGCACGGTTCCCGTAGGGTGGACATTTATGTCCACGCGTTTCATGCCTGCCGGAAATCAACACGCGTGGACATAAATGTCCACCCTACCCCTCGGCAGGCCGTTGTGGTGGTTGTGTCAGGTTCGCCACTTGATAGAGCAGCCCATAGATGGAACCTGGTGTTGAGGTCCTTTCCCGGTTTCGGCGACCTGCTTCATGGCTTCGAACAGTTCACGCGGCTCCTCATTCGCATCCGGGCGTGCGCCGGCGGCGTCCAGGCGGCCCCGGTATTGCAATTCGAGGTCGGCGTTATAACCAAAAAAATCCGGCGTGCAAACCGCCCCGTAGGCATGTGCGATTTCCTGGCTTTCATCGATCAGGTACGGAAATGGAAAAGCAAATTGCCGCGCAATCCGCTGCATGTTTTCCATCGAATCGTCAGGGTAGCTCAGCACATCATTCGGCATAATGGCCACGCTGCTGATGCCGAGGGTAGCCAGCTCGGACGTATCGCGTACGATTTTCCCGCGCACGGCCTTCACATATGGGCAGTGGTTGCAGATGAACATCACCAAAAAGCCGTTTGCGCCGCGGCAGTCCCCAATTGACCAGGTCTTACCGTCGGTGCCGGGAAGAGCAAAATCGGGTGCTTTGTCGCCAAAACTGCAAACCGGTGTGGCCAAACGTGACATTACTCACTCCGAAGCATGAGAAAATAGCAGTATATCAGTGAAAAACTGTAAACCCGCGCCCCCAAAGGCCTTATCTTTGCTATGATTAATGCAAGGAAGCTCTAATTCACCTAATCCGGAATAATCAGAGATTCCCTAAACTTTTTGCGATTTTATCGCTCTAAGAGTTTTAGCAATAAGTTCGTTGGTGATAATTGTGAGCAGACAAGCCAGCTATTGGTTAATGAATTGGAAGCACGGCATACGCGCCGGACTGCTTTTGTGCCTGCTCACCACCACGGCTGTAGCACAGGAATCCACCCGCCCGTTCAGTGATGATCCAGGGCAGGAAAACATCGGTTCTGATTTCAGGCCTTTTTCGATTCTGGGGCAGAATGCAAACGGTGGACTGGCATTCGACCTGGCTGGCAGTGAAATACGAAAACTCCAGCTTCAACTTGCTGAACCACTCACCCTGAGCGCTACCACCGGCTCACGGTGGCTCAACCTTGGTAGCGGTTCACTGCTTGCCGGTATGGCTTTGCAATGGACGGCCTCTGAAAACCTGGATTTCAGTGCCGGAGTGGAGCAAAGTCAAATCCAGTTTCAACCCTTGGGCAGTATCCACTGCCAGAACGGCATCCTTGGCGCCAGTTCATACCGGGCATCGGACTGCTATTTCACCAATGAACCTGAAACGTTCAGCCTGGGTACGATTTCCATCGGCGCAGATTACGAACTCGGCAATAAAGCAATGGCGGCGATTAATCTTTTCCGACAGGAAGCCACCCTTGATACCCGCATCGCCGGTCGCCAGAGCTTTCAGGGCGGTGCGCCGGTCCTGGGCGCAGGACTGCTCAGCCCGGTGTTGAGTAATCCACTGTTGGGGCAGGCGTCAGGTGGGCAAATGCTGGAATATCTCGATAGCGAGGTCACGGGTATTGACCTGGAATTCAAGGTGGGCCTGTCCACTGACAATGCCGGCGACATGCAAATGGGACTCCAGTTCACACGCATTCTGGATGGTTCGTACCATGGCCTGTTTCCATCCGGTAGCGGCCTGACCAACTGGACAGTGGCGGAATCGTTTGACAGCGCCAAGGTCAGCTTTGACTGGCAGCGAAATTCATTCAGCGGTGGCATCCAGGGCTTTTATCGCAAACCGGTGGAATTCCTGAATCGCTCCAACCTCGAAAGTATCGCAACTTTTGATGTCTATTTTACCTGGCGCACGCCCTGGAATGGCAGCCTGAGTGTTGGTGCGAGCAACCTGCTGAATTCCGGTGTGGATGAAACCGGGTCCAGCGAGAATACCGTCAACGATCCGTTTGAATCGATTTATGGACGCATCCCTTACGTGCGTTACCAGCAGGATCTTTAATTCCCAAATTTTTTCACCCGTATTATCCGATCCACCGGACAGCAATTTCCTATGATAAAAATCCCTGTAATTTTCTGCCTGCTCCTGTGCAGCCTGTCTGTCCTGGCCCAGGATCGTTTCTCGTCCGTGGAAGAGCGCATGACCGGCAAGGAGTTCAAAGAAACCGGCCTGCACAAGCTCAGCGATGAGGAATTGAATGCACTGAATGACTGGTTACGTGGACACTCGGTCGCCACGCTGGATAATGCGGTCGTGCGCCGCGATCAAGCTGCAAGCGCCGCCGGTGACCCCGTGGCGGACACGCGCGGCTTCGAAGGCGGCAAAGTGGATACAAACACCATTGTTTCTCGCCTGGTCGGTGAATTTGACGGTTGGGACGGTGAAACGATATTCACGCTGGAAAACGGCATGATCTGGAAACAGAATGAAACCGACATCTTCTCCATTCGCACCCTGGTCAACCCGGTGGTGACCATCAAGTCCGGCATGTGGAGTTCCTGGCGCTTATCTGTTGAGGAATACAACAAATCCGTGAAGGTGCAGCGCATCCAGTAGGCGGCGCTTTTCCGGACCCGGAACCGGGCTTGAATTAAGGAAGCTCTGATTTATTCATGAACTCGTTTCTTGCGCCCAAAATATCCAGCTTCTGCGTTGCAAATCTTCGCAATAGCGGTGCTATTACGTGCAATTCGCGCCTTGAATCTGAACATTTTGCTTCGCAATCTACTTCGCCCATGAATAAATCAGAGCTTCCCTAATAAGAATTCTTTAGCAGTTTACGCGCCCGGAATAAAAAGAACCTGATTACCACGTAGGCGACAGAGGCCAGGGCCAGCAAGATGATGGGGCCGGAAGATGAACTCTGCTGGTAACCAGAGCTATCCCACCAATACCAGCCAAAGGCAGCGCCGAAGACGCTGATTGCCGCATAGCTCGTCATGTTGAGGTGATAAACGCGATCCCGCAGCGCCCTGCGCCGCAGTTCAAGCTGGCGCTCATCGTCAACCTGTCCGCGCTTAAAACCACAGTGTGGGCAGTGGGCTGAAATTTCGGTGGTTTTTTTGCCGCAACCCGGGCAATTAATAATGGCCATGTAATTGGGGTCAGAGTAAAATTACCGAAAACAATTGTACTTGCTTGAAGAGTTCAACGCAGCTCACGGTAAATTTACTCTGACCCCAATTTTACCCGAAAAACCGCAATTCAACCCTTAAACCGCCGCTTTCCCTGTTGCTGAA
>SMUY01355715.1_pt1 | contig 11813 bp, 8 predicted proteins | sample 2456441 | NCBI WGS metagenome assembly SMUY01 (sample SAMN11095931, study PRJNA526329) | marine sediment metagenome | biome: Marine sediment; feature: Surficial sediment; material: Deep marine sediment; isolation source: Hadal surficial sediment | place: Pacific Ocean | collected 2014-11 | depth 0-1...
CAGGTACAGTCTCCAACGGCGTAAATATCCGGGTCGGAAGTATTGCAACGGTCATTAACGAGGATGCCGTTACTTACCTCGAGCCCCGCATCGGCGGCCAGCCTGGTATTCGGCACGACGCCAATCCCGATGACAACCAGGTCGGCCGGAATCTTCGTGCCGTCGGCAAGATCGACTGCAGCCACATGGCCGTCTCCCGCAAAACCCTTGATGCCGGTAGACAAAAGCAGCTTTACGCCATGGTCGGCATGCTCGTGCTGATAGAACTCCGATACCTGCGCTGATACCACGCGACTCATGACCCGGTCCAGCATCTCCACGACAGTGACATCGAGACCAAGCTGCGCGGCAACGGCGGCAACTTCCAGGCCGATATAACCTGCGCCGACAATGACGAGCCGGCGGCTCGGCCCAAACTCCTCCCGAATCCTGTCGACATCGGGAATTGTGCGAAGGTAATGAACGCCGGCAAGTTCAATGCCTGGCAAATCAATGTGCCGCGCATGTGCGCCGAGTGATATCACGAGTTTATCGTAAGGGAACTCGAGGCCATCATTTGACTGAACAACCTTCGCCGCGCGATCGATCCTGTCAATCGTCGTATTGAGGTGAACTTCGATATTCGGCTCATCGTAGAAGTTAGGAGCTTTGAAGTGCAGACGTTCGGCCGGTAGTTCGCCCGCCAGGTATTTCTTTGATAATGGCGGACGCTGATAAGGAAGATAAGCTTCCTCTCCGATCAGGCAAATGCTGCCGTCAAATTTCTTCAGCCTGAGTGTCGCGACGACCTGCCCGGCGGCATGCCCCGCGCCTACGATTACGATCTTGTCAGTCATTTGGTTTCTGTGCAGTTTGTTTGCTCTTCACATGGCACTGATGCCACCGTCGATTTTAATTTCCGATCCCGTTACGAACTGCGACTCGTCTGATGCCAGATAAAGCACGGCATAAGCGACATCGTCCGGCTTGCCAATACGTCCGAGCGGTACCTGTCTGCCAAGCTTTTCAAGCGCGGCCGCTCTGTCCTGCCCACCGGCAAGCCCGTTAAGTATAGGTGTATCGATGAATGCCGGGTGCACCGAATTACAACGAATGTTATTTCGGACATGCGCACAATGCAGCGCGACCGACTTGGAGAGGTGCCGAACGGCCGCTTTTGCGGAATTGTATGCTGCCAGATTGTGTCCGGCGATGATGCCGGAAATGGATGACACATTAACAATGGAGCCGGCATCGCCATTTTCCATCAACGGAATTCCGTATTTGCAGCCAAGGAATACACTGTCGAGATCGACAGCATGCACCTGGCGCCATTTTTCGTAGGTTTCGTCTACGACGCTGGCGATCGATCCGATACCTGCGTTGTTTACGAGGATATCGAGTCGGCCGAACCGCTCGCTGATGGCATCAATCGTTTGCTGCCACGCGGCCTCGCTGCTGACGTCCTGCTGCCATGCGACCGCCTTGTCCGAACCATCGGCATCGATTTCTTTTGCCTTTTGCCGAACACCCTGGGTATTGATGTCGGTCATGACAACGCGCGCACCTTCTCGTGCGAGAAGCTCGGCAATAGCAGCCCCGAGCCCCTGCGCTGCTCCTGTAATCAAAGCGATCTTGTTTTCGACGCGTCCCATTTTCTTCGATCTCCCGCCGGAATGAACACAAATAGTCTATCGTTGCGTGCTCGGTTATCCTAGTACTCCATCAATTTAGCCTCGTTGGACAACTAGCAACGCGCAGCTCAGGAGAGTGCCGGGAATGAAATCTAAGGCGATACGCATTTATGAATTCGGGGGACCGGACGTTCTTAGATGGGAGGAAGTCGATGTCCCGGACCCGGGAGAGGGCGAGGTGCAGATCCGGCATACTGCTATCGGCCTGAATTTCATCGATACGTATCACCGTACGGGGCTCTATCCGGTGGACTTGCCTACCGGCCTGGGCAGCGAAGCCACCGGTATCGTCGAAGCCGTGGGGCCGGGCGTAACTGGCGTCGCAGTGGGAGACCGGGTTGTCTATGCGGGCACGCCGGCGAATTCCTACTCGGAGATTCGAAATATCGCTGCCTGGCTGCTCGTGCCCGTCCCGGACGATATGCCCGACGAGCAGGCGGCGGCAGTTCTTCTAAAGGGCTTGACCGCGTGGTACCTGCTGCGCCGCAGTTACCGGGTGAATAAGGGTGACGCCATACTGCTCTATGCGGCTGCCGGTGGCGTTGGCTCGCTGACAAGCCAATGGGCGAAACACCTGGGTGCGACAGTAATCGGTGTTGTCAGTACCGATGAGAAGGCGGAGTTGGCGCGGACAAACGGTTGTGAGCACATCGTCATGTCTGATGATGCTGACATACCAGGGACGGTCAAAGGCCTGACGGGCGGCGAGGGAGTTGCAGCAGTCTATGATTCGGTCGGCCGCGACACATTCTTTGCTTCTCTGGATTCCTTAAGGCCGCACGGTACGATGGTGACCTTCGGTAACTCGTCCGGCCCGGTGGATTCATTCGCGCCGGCGGAGCTTGCGAAGCGGGGTTCTCTGTATGTTACTCGCCCGATCTTGTTCCATTTTGTGAATACACGGGAAAAGCTGCTGCACGCCTGTGATGAATTGTTCGACGTTGTGCACAGTGGTGCAGTGAGCATTAGCATCGGTCAGCAGTATGCGCTCAAAGACGCCGCAAAGGCACACCGGGATCTCGAGGCACGCAAGACCACCGGCTCAACCATCTTATTGCCCTAGGGGGTCGCCCCCTTGTTTTACTGAACCGCAGTCAGTGGCCAGAAGATCGGCAGGACGACCATGACGACGACAAAAATTACCAACGTTAATGGCACACCGATTTTCAGGTAATCGACAAAACGATAACCGCCCGGACCCATGACAAGGATGTTCGCCGGGTGGGAAATCGGGCTCGTGAAACTTGCAGACGCTGCCATCGCGATAGCCATCATAGCGGTCTCGGGTTGCAGGCCGAGATCGCTCATTGCGGACAGGACGATCGGTGACATCAGCACGACAAGGGCAGCAGTCGGAATAATCATCGTTGCCATCGCCGTCACCACATAGAGGCCCCCGATTACAGTCCATGGCCCGGCGTCACCGAGCATGTCCATGACCTGAGCGGCAAGATAGGTGGCAGCCCCGGTTTCCTGCATCGCGGTACCCAGCGGCAGCATGCCGGCAATCAGGAAAATGGTGCGCCAGTCAATAGCGCGGTATGCCTGCTCCATGTTCAGGCAACCGGTGAGGACCATGATGCTGCAGCCGACAACCGCCGCGACGGCAATTGGCGCATGACCCGCCATGACGCTGACAACGACACCGAGCATGATCAGTGCCGCGAATGGCGCACGCCGGGTATCCGGCGGTTTCCGCCCGAGCGGTGTCAGAATCAAAAAATCAGTGTCGCTATCGAGTAGCTGCAGTTTTTCACGGGGGCCGAGCAACAACAAGGCATCGCCAAACTGCAGACGTTCGTCGGCCAGGTCTGTGCCAATAGTTTCTCCTTCACGCCAGATACCGGCGAGCTCGATGTCATAGCGTTCCCGGAAATTCAGCTCGCCAACTGTCTTGCCTGCAAGGTGGCTGCGAGGGTCGAGCGTCGCATCCATCAAAGTCAGTCTTTCGGATTTGAAGGAGCCGAGATCTGGCGATACTTTGGTATCGATCTCCAGCTCCTGCAGTCCACGCAGAACATCGAGGTCTTCAGGCTGACCTTCGACCAGCAACAGGTCACCACCGGTCAGTATTTCATCGCCGCGCGGCATGACATTCAGTTTCCCGTCGCGAAAAATTGCGACGATACGAAAATCGAAAACGTCCGCAAGCCGGCTCTTCTTTAGTGTTACATCGGCGAGCTCACTGTATTTTGGCAGGCGCACGACAAACATCCGCTCGTCGACCTGGTATTGCTCTGTCAGCTCATCGCCGGAGAGGGGCTGCACTTCTGAGAAGTCCTCGAACTTGTCGAGTTCGGCAATCTGCTCTGCCTCGCCCTGCACGAGGATCTTATCGCCAGCACGAATCGGTACGTACGCGAGATTGGTGAGACGGTACTTGTCTTTACGATGTATGCCGACGACGCTGACACCAAACCGCGTCCTGAAACCTGCGTGTCTGATGAGTTCGGAAACAAGCGGAGAGCCTTCGGCAATCCGGATTTCGGCATAGAAGATCTTGGATGCGACCATGGACTTGAGCACCGGCGCCTCACGCTCGATGACAAGGCCGCTCAGTCTTTGCAACTCTGTAAACTGATCGAGGCGCCCCTGCACGAGAATCTGATCACCGGCGCGCAGTACTGTTTGCCGGCTCGGCAATGTCTCGCTTCGTCCGAATCGCACCAGTGCCAGAATAATCAAGCCAGTGGACGCACCGATCCGGCTCTCGGCGAGGGTCTTGCCGACCAGGACAGAATCTACGGGAACCCGCATCATGAAAGTCCGCTCCTGCAACTTGTAGTGCGAGCGCAGGCTTCGCTGACTGCGGTGCTTGCTTCGCTCCGCCTGGGTTTTTGGCAGCATCAGCCGGCCGATCACCGCGACGAATATGATGCCTGTAACCAACACTGCGCCACCCACCGCTGTGAAATCAAACAGCGCAAACGGCTCGTATCCGTTTTGTGTCAGTGCCGCGCTGACCAGCAGGTTCGGGGGTGTGCCGATCAAGGTCGTCAGGCCGCCGAGTAAAGTGGCGTAGGCGAGTGGCATCAAGAGCCGTGATACCGGTATCCTCGTGCGCCTGGCGACATCGACGACGACCGGCAACATCAGTGCGGCGACGCCGATGTTGTTCATGAAGGCAGACAGAACGGCGGCCGTGATCATGATTACGATGATCATCGTAATCTCCCGCCGCCCCGCCAGCCGCATTACCTGGCGCCCGATTACGTCCGCGATACCGGTGCGTGTGAGTCCCTCGCTGAGAATAAACATTGCCCAGACGGTGATGACAGCGCTGTTGCTGAATCCGGCAAATGCCTGTGGGGGTGTCAAGAGACCGGACACCGCCAGCGTACCGAGCACCAGCAACGCAACGAGATCCATTCTGATGACTTCGCTGACAAAAAGTATCAGCGACACAGCCAGAATGCCGAGAACAATTGCGATCTCAAGAGTCATTTTCGTGTGCGGTCAGGCGATACTCTTTATTAGTGCATAAATGGGGATGGACCCCGGTTATTTCGGTATCGCCAACGACTTCAAAACGGATTCCCTGGCAAACAGGGCCCGCCCCCTTTATACCCTTTTATACACGACGGGATCGGAAAAAGAACAGTGACTGCATGAATATCCACCAACCGCCGTGAAATCTGTGATTTCATGGCTACAGATTTCAAGACAAGACAAAATAGCGGAACAGGACGTGGTATCCGAGGAAATGTATCAGGCTCGCATCAAAGGACGTTCGGTCCGGCACCAGCTGCGAGGCGTCGACTATCACGTCACGGAATGGGGTGAACGTCACAGTCGCCTGGTCGTGTTTCTGCATGGCTGGGGCGATGCAGGTTCCACCTTTCAGTTCGTCATCGACGAGCTGAAGCAGGATTGGTTCGTCATCGCGCCGGACTGGCGCGGTTTCGGCGAATCCAGGATCGATGCGGAGTCCTACTGGTTTCCGGATTACCTGGCCGATCTCGATGCGATCCTGCAAATTTACAGCCCGGACGCTGCAGTTCGGCTCGTTGGTCACAGCATGGGGGCAAACGTCGCGACTTTGTACGCGGGCGTGATGCCCGAGCGGGTATCGGCGCTGGTTAATGTCGAAGGGTTCGGTCTGGCAAACAGCGATCCGGCGGATGCGCCGGGCCGGTACCGGAAATGGATAGAAGCCGGCCGGTCACGGCCGACAGTTACCAGCTACGAGTCCTTTGCGGAACTCGTGCCGAGAATCCTGCGACGCAGCCCCGGGCTTGGTAAGGAAAGGGCCTTGTTTGTCGCCGAAAAGTGGGCAGAGGCGCATGCCGATGGCGTCGTTCGGATCAAAGCGGATCCCACGCACAAACTGCCGAATGCCGTGCTCTATCGCCGCCGGGAAGCAGTCGCCTGCTGGAGCAACGTGACGGCACCGGTCCTCGTTGTGGTTGGCGCCGATACCGATTATACGGGCCATCTGAAGTCGTGGATCGATCCGGATGTGGTGAGCGGGATGTTCGGCAAAGCGGAGTCAGTATCGATAGCGGGCGCAGGGCATATGGTCCACTTCGATCAACCCGCGCGCCTCGCTGAGTCGATAGAACGCTTCCTGGCAAATACGTAGTACACCGTCAAGGTGATATTGATGGAGTACCAGCAGACTGTTGAAAACCCCTGTTTTTCGGTGGCCTGCTGGCCCGTCGGACTTGTAAATTCATCCAGTACTGTATAAAAATACAGATATTTGCCGGAGGGATTATGGGCCACGCGGCGGAGTTACAAGCGGACTATCTGGAATCGCTGAACCCGGCACAGCGTCAGGCGGCGACCTGGGGCAAGAAGGCTGCGAACGGATCTTTCGAGGCCCCGCCGCTCCTGGTCATCGCCGGTGCCGGCACCGGCAAGACGATGACCCTGGCGCACCGGGTTGCCCACCTGATCATTCAGGGCATCAGCCCCGAACGCATCCTCCTCCTGACCTTCACGCGCCGCGCGGCCCTGGAGATGACCCGCCGGGTTGAGTCGATCGTTCGCCAGGCAGTCAGTTCTGTCGACGGTCCACCCGTTTCCCGCAGCATACTGCCGTGGTCAGGCACGTTTCATTCCGTCGCCAACCGCCTGATTCGCCGTTACGCTCATAACCTCGGACTCGATCCGGGGTTTTCGGTGCTCGATCGAGCGGACGCCGCAGATATGCTCGACGTTATCCGGCATGAACTGCATCTGTCGAAGAAAGCGCGGCGTTTTCCGAAGAAAGATACCTGTCTCGCGATCTATTCACGCTGTGTGAATGCGCAAAAGCCTTTACTGGACTCCCTGAACGAAACGTTTCCGTGGTGTGCAGACTGGGAAGAGGAACTCCGTCAGTTATTTCGTCACTACGTCGAACAAAAACAGGAGAGCCAGGTGCTCGATTACGATGACCTGCTGCTTTACTGGAGCCATCTGGTCGCAGACAAAGAACTCGCTGCGGAAATCGGCTCCTGGTTCGACCATGTGCTCGTCGATGAGTATCAGGACACGAACCTGTTGCAAGCGGATATTCTGCAGGCCATGAGACCGGATGGGTTCGGCCTGACTGTGGTCGGGGATGACGCACAATCGATTTATTCATTTCGCGCTGCTGATGTCGAAAACATCCTGAGTTTCCCGGATCAATATATTCCGTCGGCAAAGATCATCAGCCTCGAGGAAAATTATCGTTCGACACAAGTAATTCTGGACAGCGCAAACTGCCTGATCGCGGAAAGCGAAAGGCAATACAAGAAGAACTTATTTTCTGCAAAGAAAAGCGGCAGCAAGCCGAGCTACGTTACGGTCGAAGACTGTGATGCTGAATGCGAGTTCGTCGTTGAAACCGTTCTCGAGAATCGTGAACAGGGAATGCAACTCAAGGACCAGGCGGTATTGTTTCGCGGGGCACACCATAGCGACCGGCTCGAGCTTGAACTAGTGCGGCGCAATATCCCGTATGTAAAGTATGGCGGGTTAAAGTTTCTTGAGGCGAGCCATGTAAAGGACCTGTTGTCGATTCTGAAATGGGCGGAAAATCCGAAGAATCAGGTTGCCGCCTTTCGTGTGCTGAAATTCCTGCCAGGTATGGGGCCGGCAAATGCTGCGCGTTGCTTCGACTACTTAAGTGTAGGCGGATACCTTTTTTCAACGCTTGGCGTATTCACACCGCCTCAGGCGGCGCGAGAAGACTGGCCGGACTTTTGCGCCCTTATGGAATCGCTGTCGTCTGCGGAACTGACCGACAATGCATGGCAGCTGCAATTGGGCCAGGCCAGACGCTGGTATCAACCATATCTGGAGCGTTTGTACGATAGTCTGGAGACGCGCCAGGCGGACCTCGAGCAACTGGAACAAATCTCGGGCCGGTATCCGACTCGAGAGCGGTTCCTGACCGAGCTTACCTTGGATCCGCCCGCTGCGGTCGGTGACCTGGCGGGTGATCCGCTGCTGGATGAAGACTATCTGGTTCTGTCGACTGTCCACTCCGCGAAAGGACAGGAGTGGGAGGTAGTATTCGTGCTCAATGTCTCCGACGGAAATTTCCCGTCCGAATTTTCAACCGGCAAGCCTGCGATGATCGAGGAAGAAAGGCGGCTTTTGTATGTCGCCATGACCAGGGCCAAACAGGACCTTCAACTAATAGCACCTTTGCGCTATCACGTGACGCAGCAGCACAGAAGCGGTGATAAACACGTCTATGGCGCGCGCAGCCGATTCATGACAGACGGTCTGATGCAAACAATGGAAGCAAGGTATCACGGCCGTGATGAAGCGTCGTCGAACCGCTTATCACCCCGCAGCAACAAGCGGCTTGACGTGCAAAGCCGCCTGAGGGAAATGTGGTAGGACGCCGCGAAGCCGAATCATCCAGTCGGTCAGTGCCAGCCGCCGATAATGGCACCCATGATGCCGAGCAGGACGACGTTGTAACCCGCGTTAATCATAAACAGGCGTAACGGGCGTTGTTCGAATAAGTAAGTAACGCCATACGCAGTTGCGAGAAATCCGAGGCCCAATAACAAACCGGTGTACGCGCCGCTCAGCCAGGTGCTCTCAAGCCCGACAATCGCGGCCAGCAACATGGCGGCGATTAGTTGCAACACGAAAGCACCACCGAAAGTCCTTGGCATATTCGCGTTCTTTGCGTCTTCCTCGGTAAGACCAACATCCTGCATCCACGCACTACCGAAAAGAACCTTTGCGTACCAGGCGCCGCCAAGCGCAAATGCAGCGGCAGCGGCGGTGATAATAGCCAACCAATTGAAATGGGCGACAGCGTTAGCAAGGTCCATGATGTCTCCTTTATTGGTCTTGTTGCAGGACCCGGTCAGTTTATCAAAGCCGCCGGTCAATATCTGACGTGATGCGGTAATCTGCAGGGCGTTGATTTGGCCGCATTTTTGCGCAGATGCTGCGCATGTTCCGCGTGAATGGCGCGCTATTTCACACAAAAACAACAATCTATACGATCATCCGCTTTTACGTGAACTTTGTCACAAAGCGCGTGGCCTAATTCGTATATATGTGTGGAGTCTTTCTCTCGTTGAGAGAGGTGAGCAGGATCAATGTCCTCGATAGCGACAAGTGAACGTGTCGTTCAGGTTTACGATCTTCGCGATTATTTTCGTGAATCGATCGATGCGGTAATTGATAATCAGGGAGTCGATGTCGACCCCCACGCAGCACATTACGTCGTAAATCTGCTCACTTTGTTCGCCCGCTCCGAAGATCTCTACGAAGATCACGGCGAAGCATACGGGCTCAAACCACTGGCCCTGATGATGGCGGACGCCGCAGCTGCGTCGAGCGCTGTGGAACGTACATTTTCCCTTCAACGTATCGGGGACGTTGCGCTCTTTGTCGCTGGATTTTTTGCAGACGGCCTGGCGCATAAACTCGTCGATCTCGACTACTACATCAATATGGGCGGTACGGCCTACGGATCGCTGTCTGACGAAATCCGCGGCACGGTGCGCGGCCGTGCTCTTGCCCATGTCTATCGCGAGCTGGCGCGCAAGTTCCAGATTGTCGTCGATGTGCTCAATGAAGTACGGGATATTGCCCGCTGTTCGTCCGATATTGACCTCCTGCGAACCTATGAAGTCTGGCTGCGCACGGGCAGCAAGCGGGCCGCTCGCTTACTCAGGAAAAACGGCGTCGTTCCCATGCCGAATGCCGTGAGTCGCAACAGCCACTGAGGCACACATGCTTTCCGCCCTGCAGAAACACCTGTGCAATATCTATGAGGTCGAACTGGGCCACGACGTACGTGATTTTCTTGTCACCGACCCGAGCCTTGCGAAAACGCTGGCTGGAGAATCGCTCATTCCAAATACCGACGAGTCAGTCCTGCTCGCACAGGATGACGACGGCATGGCGCTGAGCGTTTATCTTGACAGTCAGATGCTTGATCGTCTTGACCGGGATAACCCGCTGCAGGCGCTGAAGATCTCGAGGCTGAACGACCTGTGGACGGTGCTCGAAGGCATCAGTCACTTCAATTATCTGGTTTGGAGTGCCGGACGGGACAGGTCGGTAACGTTGCTGGAGCTGGAGATACAGGCGGAAGTCGACAAGTTCGTCAGCACCTGGCTGATCGCCCAGGGCCAGGAAGACTGCAAGTTCGCCAATCGTCTGCACGGCTGGCTATTCGACCGGGTAAGCTTTAAGCCGGAGCTGAGCGAAGACCAACATGAGCGATACAAGACTGCCAATGACTACGCTGCACGATTTTGTCACGGACTAGCAAAAAGATTGCATGGTGACTGCGTTAAGACACTGCATGAACTGCGGTATTTTTATCGCCTGACGCAGACGGACAAAATAAGCCACATTCACTCTCAGGCTTACGCCAATCATTAAGCATTCTTGGTGCCGGGCACTGACTTATTTGACTTATCGACTTGCGGCTTGCCGCCGCCACGCTAGCTCCTATATTCGACTAGTCAAATAAGTCAGTGCCCGGCACCATCTCCAATAAAAAAGGCGGTGGCAATGCCACCGCCAAGCAACGAAACAAACCGCATAAGGGAATTTAGTTTGTCACGTCTTCCTCATATGGAGGAGAATCCTGTAGTGTGCAGGTACTGCATGTCGTCGTTTGAAATCCCCGGTATTTTTCTTGATTCGCTTTAAGTCTTCGATGCCGGGCGGTTCAAAATGGTTGCAAACATTTTGGAATAAGGCTGCCGCATAACGGCGTACTAGTTTCATCTGAAACCAGATTGTCATGCCTGGCGTGTACAGCAAGGGTGGCTAGGCCAAGAACATTGCATAGGCTGGGTTGTCGCTCTCTTCCCAGTGAGCGTAACCGAGTTTCGACAGATGAGATTCAAGCTCATCCGCCTCCTGTGGCGGAACCTGTATGCCGGCAAGAATACGGCCGTAGTCGGAGCCGTGATTACGGTAATGGAAAAGGCTGATATTCCAGTCCGTGCCGACGGCCTGCAAAAAGTCCAGCAGCGCTCCGGGCCGCTCCGGAAACTCGAAGCGAAACAGTCTTTCGTTTTCGATGCCTGTCGCGGGACCGCCTACCATATGCCGGATATGCAGCTTCGCGACTTCGTTGTCACTCAGGTCTTCGAGCGGATAGCCGAGGGAACTGAGCTTGTCGATGAGTTCCTGCCGTTCGGCATACCCATGGTGCAGCTCGACACCGACAAAAATATGGGCCTTACTTGAATTGCTGTAGCGGTAATTGAACTCGGTGATACTCCGTCGGCCAATTGCTTCGCAGAAATTCCGAAAACTTCCCTTCTGCTCGGGAATCTCCACGGCCAGAAGCATTTCACGTTGTTCACCGACTGCGGCGCGTTCGGCTATGTGGCGCAGGCGATCGAAGTTCACGTTAGCGCCGGAATTGATGGCGACAAAGGTTTCGTTCTGAATCCCGCTATCGGCCAGATATTTTTTCACGCCTGCTACAGCCAGTGCGCCGGCCGGCTCGACGATCGAACGCGTATCCTCAAATATGTCCCTGATACCGGCACAAATCTGATCAGTATCGACGATTACGATGTCGTCGACCAATTCGCGACAAAGGCGGAATGTCTCGTCACCCACCCTGCGTACTGCGACACCGTCTGCGAATATGCCAACGTGATCCAGAACGACGGGTTTGCCGGCCGCAAGCGACTCCCGCATCGCTGCAGAATCATCCGGTTCGAC
>SMUY01118135.1_pt1 | contig 11806 bp, 7 predicted proteins | sample 2456441 | NCBI WGS metagenome assembly SMUY01 (sample SAMN11095931, study PRJNA526329) | marine sediment metagenome | biome: Marine sediment; feature: Surficial sediment; material: Deep marine sediment; isolation source: Hadal surficial sediment | place: Pacific Ocean | collected 2014-11 | depth 0-1...
CAAAAGTCCCCCCTGTCGCCATGGCACCGGAACCTGGGGAGGATTGGTTTGTCGCAAGCCCGGTAATCGACGCGGTTACCCCCCAGGTTTTATCCATCGAACACACCGATCTCTGGGGAGAGATCCGCAGTAGTTTCCAGCTCGATCACGCCCTGCAGGACAAGCGCGTCCAACAGGAAATTCGCTGGCTGACCGATCACCCACAATACCTGCTGAACCTCAAACCCCGAATGGAGCGTTATCTCGCTTACATTCACAACCAAGTTCTTGATCGCAACCTGCCAGGAGAACTCGCGCTGTTACCCATTATTGAAAGTGCGTTGGATCCTTATGCTTTTTCGCCCGGTGGGGCAGCCGGTTTGTGGCAGTTCATGCCCGCAACGGCACGGCGTTTTGGTCTCGACCGTAACTGGTGGTATGACGGACGCCGTGATCCCATCGAGTCTACCGGGGCAGCATTAACCTACCTCGAGTACTTGTACGCCAAGTTCGGCGACTGGTCGCTCGCAATTGCGAGTTACAACGCGGGAGAAGGAAACCTGCAGCGCGCCCTACGCCGAGCGCCAGCGGATGCCGACTTCTGGACACTGGCACTACCAAGGGAAACAAAAGCTTATGTGCCACGATTGTTCGCTCTCAGCGCAGTCATCGATGATCCCGTACGTTATTCGATCACTCTGCCTGACGTTGCCCCCACGGCGTCTTTCGTCGCCATCGATACCCAATCGCAGTTCGACCTGATGAAGGCGGCAGCGATCCTCGGGGTGGATATCGATACGCTGTATCTCTGGAACCCGGCGTTGAACCAATGGGCCACACCACCCGAGGGTCCACACCGCTTGCTGATACCTAATTTGCCGCCCGAGAACAATCCGGACCGATTAAGGTCAGACGCACAGTTGTTGCTTGCGAGTGTGCCAGCAAACGAACGCGTAAACTGGTTGCGCATCAAGGTGCGTTCGGGAGATACGTTGAGCGAAATCGCGCAAGCTCACCACATCGACGTGTCGGCCGTAAAACGCGCTAACCGCATATCGGGTTCGAGCATCCGGGTAGGACAAGCGCTGTTCATTCCCAAATCCAGTGAGGCGTTAACCGCCTACCCCATTACCCAACGAACTGGCGGGCTCGCTTATCGAGTGAAACCGGGAGATTCTCTGTGGAGCATCAGTCGCGCCTTCGACGTGTCTCTGGACAGACTCATCAAACTCAACCACGTTGGCCCCAGGGAAGTATTGCGCGTTGGCCAGTCGATCAGTATTCCCGGAGCGAGCCGAGCGGTGCTGCGCAAAGTGAGATACGGAGTGCGCCGTGGCGACTCGCTGGCGAAGATCGCCACCCGTTTTAACGTACAAGTGAGCGAGATAGCCAAATGGAACCGTTTGGATGTCAGCAACTACCTGCAACCAGGCCAATTCCTCATGCTGTACGTCAACGTCGCCGCCGGCGACTAACACCAACCCGCTAATTCGGTCGCTTTATGGATGCCTCGACTTCGAGGGTGCCATACAGCGCCGAGAAATCCATTTGCGACGAACGGTTCGCAAGGTCGACTTTGACCCGCTGGATCTCAGCCTCCGACATCGTCGATAAATCACCGTCGCGCACTCGCGTTACGGTCACGATCGCTTTATCGCCACCCGTCAATATCGCCTCACCGAGGCTTTTGTCACCTTCGACTGGACGGGGCAAAGTGAAAGCAACTTTCACCACCTCGCGCGGAATATTTCCCTGGTCCCGGGCAGCGAGCTGTACTGTCTGCCACTCGAGCCCATAATCACCAGCAACTATCGAGACACCTTCTCCCGCGTGAAGGCGAGTCAGAGCATCTGCGTGAGCATCGCTCGCTAACACCCGAGCCCGTTCAGCAACGATCTGTGTTTTGATATCTTCTGCAACATCAGCCAGTGGAATGACTTCGGATTCATAGCGATTGATCACGCGTACTACAACCGCTCGGTTAGCTTCGTATTCGATCGCTGCGCTGTTGAAACCGTCGTCTAGAACTTCACTGCTGAAAACCGCCTCACGAACCGCCCGACTATTGAATGCACCTTCACCTTTGCTGAACACGATTCCGTTGGCTTCCTGCACCTCGACCCCGAGCTCGGAAATGATCGCGTCCAGGGAATCAGATTGCACGAAAGCCAGGTTGTCCAATTCACGAACTCGCTCACCGAACAGCGTGCGCGACTGCTCTTGCTTGAGACGCATTTCTATTTCCGGGCGGAGGACTTCGAAGGCTGGATATTCGTTCACTTCGATCGCGTCCAGGCGAATGAGGTGGTAACCGAACTCCGTGCGTATCGGATCAGAGATCTCTCCTTCAGCAAGCGACCATAACACTCGCTCAAACTCCGGATCGAAAACCCCTTTACCAGCAGTCGCGAGTTCACCGCCCGATGCTGAAGAACCCGGATCTTCCGAAAACTCTTCAGCCAACTCCCCGAACGAGGCACCTCTGGATACACGATCTTTGAGATCATTGAGGAGTTCTTCCGCTTGTTCCGCGCTACGATCTTCGCTGACTTGCAGCAGGATGTGAGCACTTCGGCGTTTTTCGCTGGAAGGTGCATCGTCGCGACCCACTTCGTAAGCGCTGAGAACTTCTTCATCCGTCAACTCGATTTCGGCAAGCAAAACATCCCAGGACAGTTCAACATACTCGACATCAACACTCAGCTCAGTCATGTAGTCGAGTTGATTTTCCTCGTAGCGAAGCTGCACATCCTCGTCGTTGATCTCGACCTCATCGTTGAAATCGCTAGTAGCAAACGTCAAATAAGCGAGATCACGTTGTTGTTTTAGCAGCCGTGCACCTTGGCGAACTTCCCAATCCGCTAGAATACCGGTGGTTGTGATTGCATCGCTCAGCTGTTTGAAGGTGAACGTTTGTACCGCCTGGTCGAGAAACGTTTGTGGCGTGTAACCTAAGAACCGTACCATTTGACGATACTGGGCTTCAGAGAATTCACCGTTGATTTGAAAATTGGGATTGGCTCGAACGTTTCTACTGATCTGATCCGCGCTGGCACCAAGCATCAAATCGTCAGCCGCTTGGTTGAGCAGTGCACTGAATATGAGTTGCTCGAGCGCCCGATTCTGCAACGCGACCGGATCGATGAGATTTGGATCGAACTGCTCGCCGAACTGGCCGGCCAGCTCGCGGCGTACGCGATCGGCTTGTGTGGCGAGCATATTCTGGGTAATACCGTCCCCGTTTACGCTGGCGACTTCAGGATCTGTAGTCAAAAATAAATTGAAGGCGCCGAAGCCAAAAACCGCGAGAACAAATACGATGATGCCAACGAGTATCTTAAAGCCGGTATTTTTCGTTTGGTCACGTAGTTTCTGGAGCATGGTTGCTTCTCTGGATATTTTAGACTGACAAAAAAAGGCGCAGAAGCTGCGCCTTAATTTTAGACGTTTTGCTACTGAATAATCAGTGGTTCACGGCCTGTTTGAGCGCTTTTCCGGGTTTAAACGCAGGGACCCTCGCCGCAGCAATCTGGATCGGTGCTCCTGTTTGCGGATTGCGACCTATGCGCGCCGCACGATCACGGACGGTAAAGGTACCAAAGCCTACCAGTGCCACCGGATCAGCTGCTTTTAGAGATTCCGTGATCGCATCGATTGCAGCATCCAAAGCTCTGCCCGCAGACGCTTTGGAGAGGTCGGCCGATTCTGCAATTCGATCAATGAGTTCAGTCTTGTTCACATTTTACCCCTCAATGGTACGGTAACCTTGGGAATTGCCCCTTCACGCTACCTTTTGAATTGATTGTGTAGATTGATTGTGGAAACTGTCGCGATGCGTGGCCGTTTTATACCAACACCGCCAGTTCCCTGCAAGCTTGCTACGCTTTTAACTTAGTGCGCACTCATTGGCCGATCCCCTTCTGAGGGGGGCTGATCGTCCGATTTTTTCTTAGCAGACCCCATTTCGGTAAATTCGCCTTCGGCTATGCGAGGTTTCGGCATCCGCTCGAGAGCGATTTCGAGAACCTCGTCCATCCACTTAATGGGATAAATAGTTAAATTTTCCTTCACGTTTTCCGGAATTTCCTTCAGGTCGCGTTCGTTCTCTTTTGGGATGATGACGTGTTTAACCCCTCCACGGAGGGCCGCCAGCAACTTTTCCTTCAATCCACCGATTGCCAGCACCTGACCACGCAATGTGATCTCTCCAGTCATAGCCACATCGGCCCGCACGGGTATGCGGGTGATCACCGATACCATTGCCGTACACATACCGATGCCAGCACTTGGGCCTTCTTTCGGAGTCGCACCTTCCGGCACGTGTATGTGGAGATCGAACTTCTCATGAAAATCATCAGCAATTCCCAGCACCGCCGATCGACTGCGCACGAAAGTTAATGCCGCCTGGATGGACTCCTGCATCACATCACCCAGCGAACCGGTATTGGTCTGCCGACCTTTGCCCGGAACCGCAACGGCTTCTATGTTGAGTAGTTCTCCTCCGGCTTGAGTCCATGCCAGACCCGTCACCAAACCGATCTGATTTTTTTCTTCGGCAAGCCCATAGCGGAATTTCCGCACACCGTTGTATTGTTCGATGAGTGTCTCGTCGATCGAAACCTGCTGGTTTCTGGCTACCTTCTCGATGGAATGCTCCTTCACTACCTTACGCGCGAGCTTGGCGATCTCGCGCTCCAGACCTCGCACGCCTGCTTCTTTCGTGTAGTAGCGAATCAGATACATCAAAGCATCGTCGGCCAACTGCAACTGACCCTTCGCCAGGCCATGCAATTCTGTCTGCTTTGGTACTAGATAACGTTTCGCGATGTTGAGTTTTTCATCCTCGGTGTATCCCGGGAGTCGGATGACTTCCATGCGGTCCAGCAAAGGCGCCGGAATATCCATCGAGTTGGAGGTACAGACGAAAAATACGTCTGACAAATCGTAGTCGACTTCCAGGTAGTGATCGTTGAACGTGTTGTTTTGCTCCGGGTCGAGCACCTCGAGCAAAGCACTGGCTGGATCGCCACGAGCGTCCATGCCCATCTTGTCTACCTCATCAAGCAGAAATAACGGATTGCGAACGCCCGCTTTGGACATCTTCTGCAAAATCTTGCCGGGCATTGAACCTATGTAGGTACGTCGATGGCCGCGAATTTCCGCTTCATCGCGTACGCCACCCAGAGCCATGCGCACAAATTTGCGATTGGTGGCGCGTGCGATGCTTGCCCCGAGTGACGTCTTACCCACCCCCGGAGGACCGACCAGACAGAGCACGGGGCCTTTGACCCGGCGTACTCGAGCCTGCACCGCGAGATATTCGATGATTCGTTCCTTGACCTCGGCTAGACCATAGTGGTCTTCATCGAGTATCTGTTGTGCTGCAGACAAATCCCGTCTCACCCGGCTGCGTTGTTTCCAGGGAATGTTGACCATCCAGTCGAGATAGCTGCGCACCACGGTCGCTTCTGCGGACATGGGTGACATGAGCTTGAGCTTGTTGAGTTCGGTCAGCGCCTTTGTTTTGGCTTCCTTGGACATGCCGTTGTTTTCGATCTTGTCCTTCAGCTCTTCAATCTCGTTGGGCACTTCCTCTAACTCGCCCATTTCTTTCTGAATCGCCTTCATCTGTTCGTTCAGATAATATTCGCGTTGGCTCTTCTCCATCTGTTTCTTGACCCGACCACGGATTCGCTTTTCCATCTCAAAGACATCGATCTCGGAATGCATCAAGGTAAGCAAGACCTCGATTCGATCTTTGAGGTCAAACGATTCGAGCACGGTCTGCTTGTCAGTGATCTTCAGAGCCATTTGGGCGGCGATGGTATCAACCAGCCTCGCCGGGTCATCAATGCTCGAAAGCGAAGAAAGTACCTCCTGTGGCACTTTCTTGCTGACCTTGACGTATTGCTCAAACTGATTCATGACGGTGCGGACCTGACCCTCGCCTTCCCGTCCATCACTCTCCTGCTCCGAGAATAACTCCACATCTGCGACGATGAAGTCGGCCTCCTTCTCTTCTTTGTCGAGTGTGTCGAGTGACAGGATGCGTGCGCGCTGCCCGCCCTCCACGAGAACTTTGACTGTGTTGTCTGGAAGTTTGAGCAGTTGCAGAATTGTCGCGACGCAACCAACCTCGAAAAGATCACCGGCATTTGGATCGTCGACATCCGCCTCTCGTTTGGCAACAAGCAGTATCTGCTTGTCGTTCGACATCGCCGCATCGAGCGCACGAATCGAACTCTCGGTGCCCACGAACAGTGGGTGAACGCCATGGGGATATACCACCATGTCGCGTAACGGAAGAACAGGAATCTGGGTTGAGCTGGTAACGGTCACTAAACTTTTGCCTCGCTTTATCTGCTTACAATGCAAACGCTTAAGCTAGCGTGAATGGGTGGGAGACATTGTGCAACGATTGTAGTGCTTGTGTTGAGGCAATGTCAGTGGCGTGGTGCCGGGTGTGATGCCAGTCGCCGTCTCGCGTCCGGCACCCAACGGAGCGCCACTTGGGTCAATCTTTTGGCGCAGCTCGTACCTTGTCGACGTTTTCGTACATCAACATCGGTTGGCTTTCACCTTTGATAACGCTTTCGTCGATAACCACTTTGCTGACCGATTCCGAAGAGGGCAAGTCGAACATCGTGTCGAGCAAGACGGCTTCGAGAATTGATCTCAAGCCCCGTGCGCCGGTTTTGCGCTCCATGGCCTTTTGCGCAATAGCTTGCAAAGCATCTTCCCGGAAATCCACTTCGACACCCTCCATGTCGAAAAGCTTGGAGTACTGCTTGGTGAGCGAGTTCTTCGGCTCGGTGAGAATCTGTACAAGCGCCTCGGTGTCGAGTTCTTCGAGTGTAGCGACGACGGGTAAGCGACCGACGAACTCCGGAATGAGCCCATAACGGATGAGATCCTCCGGCTCTACCTGGCGCAGCGTTTCGCCTATGTTGGTGCGATCCGATTCGCCTTTGACCTCAGCAGCAAAGCCAATGCCGGACTTGTCGGAACGTTCTATGATCACTTTTTCCAGACCCGCAAATGCCCCACCACAGATGAACAGAATATTACCTGTGTCTACCTGCAGAAATTCCTGCTGGGGATGCTTGCGCCCACCCTGGGGGGGAACGGACGCGATCGTACCTTCGATGAGTTTCAACAATGCCTGTTGCACACCTTCCCCGGAGACGTCGCGGGTGATTGAAGGGTTGTCCGATTTGCGGGAAATCTTGTCGATCTCGTCGATATAAACGATGCCTACCTGTGCGCGTTCCACATCGTAATCACACTTCTGCAGGAGTTTTTGAATGATGTTCTCAACGTCCTCGCCTACGTACCCCGCTTCGGTGAGGGTAGTCGCATCGGCGATGGTAAATGGGACGTCTAATAGTCGCGCGAGTGTCTCGGCCAGCAGCGTCTTACCGCTTCCTGTCGGGCCGATCAGCAGGATATTGGATTTCGAGAGCTCGACATCATCTTTCTTGCCGCTGTAGTTCAGCCGCTTGTAGTGATTGTAAACGGCAACCGACAGTACTTTTTTTGCGTGCACCTGACCGATGACGTATTCATCCAGAATGTCACAGATCTCCCGGGGAACAGGCAGCCGTTCGCCTTCGCTGTTCTTACCCCCTTCGGAGACCTCTTCGCGAATGATGTCATCACACAACTCGACACATTCATCACAAATGAACACGGAGGGACCGGCGATGAGCTTGCGTACTTCATGTTGGCTCTTGCCGCAAAATGAGCAATACAGGAGTTTGCCTGAATCGTCGCCTTTGCCGCTGTCATCCGCCATAGATACCTCTACCAAGAACCTGGTGACATTACCATGCGTGCTTCGCTGAGATTTTGCAAGTCTGCCATGTAAGGGGTTATACAGCAAAAATACATACGAAATACCAAATGCTACTCGCCCACCACTTTGGCTAACTTCTTGCGCGGCTCCTTAACCAGGTCCACCAAACCATAGTCTACAGCCTCCTCGGGCCCCATCCAGTAATCTCGATCGGTGTCTGTAGCGATACGTTCGATGGGTTGTCCGGTGTGATCTGCAAGGAGCTGATTGAGTCTTTCCCGCATAAGCAGAATCTCTTTTGCCTGGATCTCTATATCCGCTGCTACGCCGCGCGAGCCTCCCGACGGTTGATGAATCATCATTCGCGAGTTCGGCAGCGTGTGACGTTTGCCAGGAGCACCAGCCGCCAGCAGAAACGAGCCCATGCTCGCAGCCTGACCGATACACATTGTGCTCACATCACAGCGCACAAATTGCATCGTGTCGTATATAGACATTCCCGCGGTTACCGATCCGCCGGGAGAATTGATGTATAGAGAGATATCCTTGTCCGGATTCTCAGACTCTAGAAAAAGCAATTGAGCGACTACCAGGTTTGCCACGTGATCGTCCACAGCACCTACCATGAACACAATTCTATCTTTCAGCAGCCGCGAATAGATGTCGTAGGAGCGTTCACCGCGCGCAGACTGTTCCACGACCATCGGGACCAGGCCAAGATTTTTAGTTGGGGTGGGGATGTGATCTACAATATCCGTCATCGTTTTCTCCGTCGAATCTGATCTTGAAAATTAGCTTGCTGTTTTTTCCGGTACCGTACCAGGCGATGCCGTATCAGTATCGGTTGCTGGATCTGAGGACTGCTCTTCGCCATCCGCTGCGGCGCTTTCCGGGCGAGAAATCGCGGTTCCGGCAATAATGTCGGAGTAGTTGCTCGGCACGACTTCAACGACCGCGTGTTCCACGACATGATCGACCACCTTGTCCTCCAGAACCGCTACCTCTATTTGCTGCAACTGTTCGGCATTACCGTAATAGTAGTTAATCACCTGTTGCGGCTCGGCATAGGGTTCCGCCAAGGCCTCAATGCGTTCCCGCACGTTATCCGCGTCTGCTGAGAGTTCTGCGGTTGCCACGATCTGGTTGACGATCAGTCCGACCATGACCCGCTTTTCAGCCTGTTCCTTAAAAAATTCATCCGGCAGGCTTGGCTCGTTCTCGGCCGATCCAAAAGAACGCATCTGCTGCAACATCTGATCTTTCAGAACATGAATTTCTCGATGTACCAGGGCGCTGGGTAACTGGGTGTCATGGAGTTCGCCGAGCCGATCCATGACCTGGCTCTTAACCTGGCTGCGGACCGCAGCGTCCATCTCGCGCTGCATGTTCTGGCGTACGTCGTCGCGAAATGCCTCGAGCCCTCCCTCTTCGATTCCGAATGCGGTAAAAAACTCCTCGTTAAGCTCTGGTAGCTTTGCTTCTTCCACCGATTTGACTTTGATTTTGAACGTGGTCGTTTTGCCCTGTAATTCTTCGGCCCGATAGTCTTCAGGAAATACCGCATCGAACTCGTACTCGCTACCGGCGGTTTGGCCACGCACACCTTCATCAAAATCTTCGATCATCTGTCCGGCGCCGATGATAAACTTCATATCTTCCCCGCTGCCCCCGGCAAACGTCTCGCCATCGAGATAACCGGTGAAATCCAGCGTCACCTGGTCATCGTCTCGAGCCCCACGCTCAACGCTCTCCCAGGTTTTGCGCTGATCGCGCAGGCGATCAACCATATCGTCGATGTCTGCAGTGGTGATTTCCGCTTCCGGCTTTTTGACTTCAACCTTTGCCAGGTCCGTCACTTCCACCTTGGGAAAAACCTCGAAGGTTGCGGTGAACTCGAAATCAACCCCCGGGGCCATCTTGACCACCTCGAGATTCGGTGCCCCTGCAGGGGAAAGGTCTTCCTCCTGAACCGCTTCGACAAAGCTCGATTGCATGAGTTCTCCGGCAACCTCAGCCCGCACGGCCTGACCGTAACGGCGACGTACCTCTTTCATGGGTACCTTGCCGGGACGAAACCCGGGCAGGCGTACCTGATTGGCTGCCTTTCCGAGCCGTTCGGTGATCTGACCTTCGAACGTCTCGGAAGGTACCGAAATAGTCAAGCGACGCTCGAGCCCGGTCATAGTTTCAACAGATATCTGCATTACGGGTTTCTTAAGCTCCGTTCTATCTTAACAAGGGTAGTACTCTTTCAATCTCAGCCGAAACGCACCCTTGTATAGCCTTGTAACTCGCAGGAGACGTTCTCTTCTACCTTGCGGCGTCTCACGAAAAATGGGGTGGACGATGGGGCTCGAACCCACGACCGCCGGGATCACAACCCGGAGCTCTACCAACTGAGCTACGCCCACCAAAATAACAGTGCAGCACGCCTGACTATCAGGAGAACCTGCACCCACTCGCACCGCGCTGCGAAATCATACTCCTGTTTCTGCAAATGGCACGACCCGGGGTAAGCGCACACCTCGAATCGATGGCGCGCCCGGAAGGACTCGAACCTTCAACCCTCGGCTTAGAAGGCCGATGCTCTATCCAGTTGAGCTACGAGCGCATTGTCAAACATCTTCGGGCCGTCCCTGGCGCAACATCACCTAAGCGATCTGACACCGGCCCGGCCATCCATGGCCTCGACTCGTACGCGAGTCGACGTCGTCACTAGCCTGGCGAAGCAGTGCTTCGCCTCGGGCTGCGCCCGACCGGCTTGGACCCAGTTGAGCTACGAGCGCATAACCAAACAGGTTCCGGCCGTCCCTGGCGCGACATCTTACGGCTAAGTAAGGTCGTAAATTGGTCGGGGTAGAGAGATTTGAACTCCCGACATCCTGCTCCCAAAGCAGGCGCGCTACCAGACTGCGCTATACCCCGATACAGCAGAGCCGCGCGATGATACTGGCGGTATTTTAGACCGTCAAACCGCATTTGGACGCGTTGGTTTTAGATTCCACCCTAGGCGTTAGTCATCCTTGTGTGGGACCTATCACACGGCTTGCGCACCAGTTTCCAGAGGGTCTCCTGCTCAGACCCACTCTATGTAAAATAGCACTACCAGTTGGAGACAATATGAGTGCACAGATTCTCGACGGCAAAACTATTGCCAAAACACTGCGTCAGAAAATCCGCGACCGAGTTGATGAGCTCGCAAAAAAGGGTATCCGGTCACCAGGTCTCGCCGTTATCCTCGTCGGCAACGATCCAGCATCTGAAATTTACGTCAAAGGTAAACGCCGCGATTGCGAAGAAGTTGGCTTCCACTCCAACTTTCAGCATCTGAGTACAAATCTCTCGCAACATGACCTGGAAGAACGTGTCATCGCGCTCAATCAGGATCCAAACATCCACGGCATTCTCGTGCAAAACCCGCTCCCCGAGCACATCGACGAGTCGCGCATCATCGATCTCATCGATCCGCGCAAAGACGTTGACGGCTTCCATCCATACAACATCGGCCGCCTGGCACTGCGCCGTCCCAGCCTGCGCTCATGTACACCGAAAGGCATCATGCAATTGCTGGAACACACAGGCGTCGCTATTCTAGGCTTGGACGCGACCGTCATAGGCGCCTCCAACCATGTGGGCCGACCCATGGGCCTGGAACTCCTGATCGCCGGGTGCACGGTGACCACGGCGCATAAGTTCTCCCGAGATGCCCAAGCCAGCGCGGCGAACGCGGACATTCTCATCGTGGCTGTCGGCAAGCCTGGATTGGTGGACGGAGATTGGATCAAACCAGGGGCAATCGTTATCGATGTTGGATTTACCCGGGGTGAAGACGGCAAACTCAGGGGAGATGTGGTTTTCGAAGACGCGCTCAAACGAGCCTCATGGATCACCCCAGTTCCGGGCGGCGTCGGTCCGATGACTCGTGTGGCAATGCTCCAGAACACGCTCATTGCCGCTGAAGGCATAATCCCTTGACTCGCATCTTCGTGTCCGACCTTCATCTCGGCGCCATCGAAGAACCACAGTTTCAGC
>SMUY01235003.1_pt1 | contig 11800 bp, 10 predicted proteins | sample 2456441 | NCBI WGS metagenome assembly SMUY01 (sample SAMN11095931, study PRJNA526329) | marine sediment metagenome | biome: Marine sediment; feature: Surficial sediment; material: Deep marine sediment; isolation source: Hadal surficial sediment | place: Pacific Ocean | collected 2014-11 | depth...
GAAGCGGAACAAGTAGGGTTCTTTCAGAGCTTGTGCGTATAGGGAGTATCAACGTGGTTTCCAGGGTCTGCTAACCTATAGGACAAGGGCCTGAAAATAGTCTTATCATTAGGTCTGTGGCTCTTCAATATTCGAAATATCAGGAAGGACAATTATGAGAACGTATGACAAGTTCTATATCAACGGCCAATGGGTAGAGCCGATTGGAAAGGGAACGAGCGACGTTATCAATCCTGCCACTGGCGAAATATCGGCCAGGGTACCCTATGGCAATGCCGAAGATGTCGATGCTGCCGTCAGTGCAGCCAGAAGTGCGTTTGCTTCCTGGTCCCAGACCTCTGCTGCCGAAAGAGCAGAGTTTTTGAGAAAACTTGCGGCAGAAGGTGAAAAACGAAATGCCGATTTGACCCAGACAATTATCGATGAGTTGGGAATGCCGATTCAAAATGCAGCTGCGTTCCAGGTAGATCCATTAGCCATTATTTGCGAGTCTTTTGCGAATAAGGCTCAACATATGGAAGAGAATAAAGAGGTTGGCAACTCAATTATCGTTAAAGAGCCAATAGGCGTTTGTTCCATGATTAACCCCTGGAATTATCCCATTTGGCAGATGATTGGAAAAGTTGCTCCAGCCATTGCAGCTGGTTGTACCATGGTGGTGAAAGCAGCGAGCCAGACTCCAAGCCACCTGTTTATTTTTGCCGAAATGTGTGACGCGGTTGGATTGCCACCGGGTGTATTTAACATGGTCCATGGCAGCGGCAGAGAAATTGGCGCGGCTCTGAGTTCACATCCCGAAATTGATTTGGTGACGTTCACCGGGTCAGCTTCAGCGGGAGTACAAGTATCGAATATGGCGGCACCGGATGTAAAAAGGGTTTGTCTTGAATTGGGTGGCAAATCTCCATTTATCATTACAGAAGAAGCGGACTTGGATGCCGCAATAGATTTTGGAATAAAAGATGTCATGATAAATACGGGTCAGACCTGTAATGCGCTGACCAGAATGATTGTTCACGAGTCGAGATATGATGAGGCGGTCGATCTTGCGAAGTCCAAAGCAGAGGCTTTGGTTGTTGGTGATCCAACCGATCCCAGTGTTTTTATAGGGCCTATGTCATCTGCTGGACAGAAACAAACGGTACTTGATTATATTAATCAGGCTGTCTCTGACGGGGCACGACTAGTTACAGGAGGGACTGATATGCCGGAAGGATTGACCACCGGCAATTACGTTGCACCTACCATTTTCGCTGATGTCACGAATGACATGACCATAGCGCAGGAAGAAGTCTTCGGACCTGTCTTGGTGATGATCAAATATTCTGACATTGATCAGGCGGTTGATATTGCAAACGATACGCCCTATGGGCTGGCCTCAGCAGTGTGGGCAGGAGATAAGGACAAAGCGACATCTATAGCCAGAAGAATTCGGGCGGGACAATGCGCCATTAATGGTGGTGATGCGAATCATGAGGCACCGTTTGGTGGTTACAAAGAATCCGGCAATGGTAGAGAGTTCGGTGTTGAAGGTTTACATGAGTATTGTGAATTGAAAGCAATGCAATATTGATCTTAATGGCTATCGGGCGAAGACCCGATCCACCTTCACGCGCTCGTCCGGGCGCTTATCACAATCGAGTTCGCGCGCGTATTTGTGACCGGCAAATACCGCCGCCGCGATAATGGCCGGTGCATTCGCATCGCCAATGCATTGGACCGTCTTGGGTGCCCCTTCAACGCCGTCATCGACTGCCTGTTGCAGTTCGTGAAAAAGAGCGTCCCGCGGTTCGCGGCTGGTGACGAGCACGACATTGTCCACGCTGACCGTCTCCCGGGCTTCCGTGTACACGCAACCCGTAACCGCCTCGGCGCCATCGTAGCTCAATAATTCCCGGTTCAGAACGATCTGCACGCCGGCATCCGTCATCCGTTTGTACACCAGGTCATGTTCGTCGGTGAAATAGGTCCAAAATGACGCCAGCGACCCGGGTGTCAGATAAGTCACGTCGTTACCGTTTTCGGCCAGCTTCTCCGCGATCACTCCGCCCATGTAGAAGCGGTCGTCATCGAACACCAGCACCGAACCCGCCGGCATCCGGCCTGCCATGATGTCGTCGGGCGTGAACGTTTTGTCAGGCGGTGGTAGCGGGTCCATGGCGGCCTCGTGCGTAAGCCCGAAACCATCGCGACGCCACGTGGCACCTGTGGCGATGGCCACGTGGTCGGCACCGATTTCGAGGATGTTGGCGAGGGTCATTTCGCTCTCCCGGTAGGTTTCGACATTGGGCAGCTTGTTGAACTGGCCCAGTCGATAGTCCCGCACCCGGGCCCACTCGGCGAGGCCCGGCAATGCAGACTCCTTGCTCACCCGACCGCCGAGTTCGCGCGTGGCCTCGGCGAGCATGACGTCATACCCCCGCTGACCGAGCGCTCGCGCGGCCTCGAGTCCTGCGGGACCGGCACCGACGACGAGCACCATCGACTCAGAACCTTTGGTCGCGATCTTCTCGGGATGCCAGCCGCGTCGCCACTCCTCGCCGAAGGTCGGGTTTTGCGTGCAGCGAGTCGGGTAGTAGCGGCTGTCTCCCGTGTAACAGATATTGCAGCCGATGCATTCCCGGATATCCTCGTGCCGGCCTTCCTCGATCTTTTTGGGCAGGAAAGGATCGGCAATGGACGGACGGGCGGCGCCGATCAGGTCCATGACGCCGCGTTTCACCTGGCCGACCATCGTATCCGGCGACGTAAACCGGCCCACCGAAACCACGGGTTTGCTGGTCATCGACTTGACGATGCTGACGTGCGGTTCCAGTGCGCCTTCGGCAACGAAGCGCGATGTGCCCATCTCAATCGCATAATCATCGATGTTGATGTCCCACAAATCCGGCAGCTCGGCCATCGCTTCGAACATCTCCATGCGGTCGGCAAGTACCGGCGCGCTATCCTTCCCGCCGCCGTCGTCGATCGCGAAGCGAACGGCCACCGCACAGGTATCGCCCACGGCCTCTTTGGTGTCTTCGATGATTTCACGCACCAGCCGCATGCGATTTTCCTGGCTGCCGCCGTACTCATCGGTGCGGGTATTCAGGGTGGGGTTTAAGAAGTTGGCCAACAGGTAATGGTGCGTGGCATACACGTACACGATATCGAATCCCGCGTCTTTCGCGCGTAGCGCCGCGTCACGGTGCCAGCGGCGCAGGTCGCGAATATCGGATTTGCTCATGGCGCGGGACTGGTAGGGATCCGCGTTCCCGTTCGGCATGGACACCACGTCCATCGACGCTTCGCGAGTCAGAAAATTCACAGACGCGCTGCCACCAAACCACAGCTCGACGCCGGCCAGGGCGCCGTGCTCGTGAACCTGGTCCGTCATGACGCGGTGTGCACGAATATCGTCGTCATCCCACAGCGTGTGTGTGGGGAAGGGGACGTCGTCCGAGGTCGGATGAATGGAGCAGTATTCCGTACAAACAACGCCCCAGCCACCCTCTGCCTTGGTCGCGCGCACGCCGTTGACCATGTTCGGGCGCAGCCAGCCCATCCCGGTACAGTGGGGCACCTGGTAGAAACGGTTCTTGGCCGTTACCGGCCCGATGTCCACCGGTTCGAACAGTATTTTGTAGCGTTTATCAACGCTCATGAGATTCCGGATTCATGACCCAATCCGGCACTGTACTGACACCGTGCTGCTAGCGCCGTCCATGCCTACACGCTTAGATTCCTATCCTTCAAGGTAGGCTTTCAGCGGGTCCCAATACATCTTGTGCCAGCCGGGCTCCAGGTGTTCAGCCGCATCGTCCGGGTAACCCGTGTGGGTGAGTTCGAGTGTCGTCGCATCCCCCGACGCACTGATGTCGAATCTCACCTCCGAGAAGACGCCATCCGGCCATGCTTTAACGCGCCAGGCCTGAACAATTCGTTGATCCGGAATCAATTCGAGGTGGCGGCCAGTGATCTGGCCGCCGAAACACGAAAATTCACCACCTTCTTCGCTTGCGATTTCCGCGGGCGCGCCTGTTACGTCGCTGAATTGGTCCGCCGAGATAATTGCTTGATAGACCTTCGAAGGGCTGGCCTTGATGGTTATCGATTGGCTAATTGTCATGCCGCGGGCCTGGGCGGCTTAATCCATGGGCTCATCTTCTTCCGCGGGCGCGGCCGGCGGTGCGTCCATGTTCCAGATGTCGTTGGTGATAAGCCATTCGCCATCATCGCTGCGATGCAAAGTCACGATGAATTTGCCCGTGGCCACTACTTCGCCATCAACGCTCAATTTGAGCGTACCAACATCGTAAGCCATATCACCGAAGACCTTTGATTCGATACTCGTGAGTTCACCGCTGAAACCGGCATCGATTATGCCGCCGAAAACAGTGCGGACAGCATCGCTGCCGCTCGCCATCTCGGCGCCAGGCGGCAGGACGCGGGCGTCACTGGTGTAAAGCGCCACGATTCCATCGACATCCTTGGCATTCAAGGCCGCTTCCCAGGCCTGTGTGGCTGCCACAATTGCCGAGGGGTCCGTGGACATTGGAGCCTGATTGCAGCCCAGTATCATCAGGAACAGGGGGAGTGTGCTTAGTAGCTTCTTCATTGTTATGTCCTCTACAGTAGGTCTTGCTTTTCAGCTAAGACTAACAGAGGAACGGAGAATCTTCTGAATAAGCCTATTTTACCGGCACCATGATGTGAGCGTAATCGGTATCTCCCCACATAACGTATGGGCCGCCTGACGATGGATCATCGGTTATGCCTTCGAGCAATTCCTTCGGCACGATGATCATCAGGTGCGGGCCGGTTTCGACGTAATCATCCGCACTCGGTGGGTCCTCGTGATAGGGATCGGAGTTGCTGACGCCGCCCCCGGGAGGATCGCCCTGCAGCATGTAGGATATACCCACACCGGTTGCCGCGTAGGGTGCCTTCGCACCGATCGCGCCCATCATCTCGCCCCAGGTCGCGTCGATACAAACCGCCGCCTGATCACCGGCCATGACTTCCGGCAAACAGGTCCAGCCGTTGCTTCCCTCTACCGCGACCTCACCGCCGATCACGACGGTCGCGTCGGCACTAACCGCAGCCGGTGCCGCAGAGCGAGCATGGGCGATCAGTCTCTCCGTCTCATCACTGGCACCCGCGCAACCAATGCCTGTCGCAATCAATGCCAGCGCCAAGGTGGATTTAGAAATCGTATTCTTGTTCATTGTCGTTGTCCTCACAGTTTTTCCCCGTGTCAATAGAGTATAGACGACGGGCTGACATATACTCTGCGCTGGGAAATTGGGGACACAGGCGGCCAGGGACAGAATGGGTCTAATTACCGAACTGAAGCGGCGTAACGTATTTCGCGTCGCGATTGCTTACACCGTGATCGCCTGGGTGCTGGCACAAGTCGCCGATCTCGCGTTTGATAATTTGGGCACCCCGGAGTGGGTGCCCAAGTCGGTGCTGTTTGTGCTCCTGCTGGGTTTTCCGCTGGCCGTTTTTTTCGCCTGGGCGTTTGAGATGACGCCGGAAGGGGTCAAGTTAGAAAAAGACGTCGATCGGTCGCAGTCGATTACCCACAAGACGGGTCGCAAGCTCGACTTTTTGATCATTGCCGTGCTCGTGATCGCTGTTGGTCTGCTGCTGGCGGACAAATTTGTTTTGCAAGAATCGCCGACATCGGCCGGTGCGGGCGCAGACGTTACTGCGGTAACGGTCAAGTCGGTGGAGCCGCCAGTTCCCAAGGAGTAACTTAGAACAAGTCAAAGCCTTTGTCCGCCATGTCGCTTTATGCCTGCCATTTCAGCCGTTCGATGCTCCCCGTGCCCCTGTAATCGACAAGCTTAAAGACTTCCTGCATGATCGAATTAGCAATTGGGAAAGCTGAAGTAACCATTATGTCTTTCGTCGAGGAGCTCAAGCGCCGCAATGTTTTCAAGGTAGCGATTGCCTATGTGATCGTTGCCTGGTTGATTGCTCAGGTCACAGAACTTGCTCTCGACAGTTTTGCCTCACCGGAATGGGTCATGAAGACAGTTCTGTTTCTCATGATCATTGGTTTCCCCTTGGCGCTGATTTTTGCCTGGGCCTTTGAGCTAACGCCGGATGGCATCAAGCTGGAAAAGGACGTCGCTCCCTCAGAGTCCGTAACTCATATGACCGGGCGCAAACTGGATTTCATTATTATCGCCGTATTGGCGCTGGCGCTCGTTTACTTTGCCTATGACGAATTAGTAATTGAGCTGGGGCAGGAAGACGCATCGGTTGCCGCGAGTACTCAGACCGGAGAAGTGACTGAGACGAATGCAGCAGACATGTCGGTCGCTGTGTTGCCCTTTATCAATATAAGTGGTGATCCTGACAACGAATATTTCGCGGACGGTTTGGCCGAGGAGATTCTGAACCTGCTAGCAAAGATTCCGGGCCTGAAGGTTATTGGTCGAACATCTTCCTTTGCATTTAAGGGAAAAAATGAAGACCTCCGCTTGATTGGCAAAGCGCTCGGCGTAAAGACAGTGTTGGAAGGATCGGTACGCAAGTCGGGCGACCTGGTGCGCATTACCGCACAATTGAATGACGTCTCGGACGGTTCGCATATTTGGTCGGAAACCTATGATCGGACGATGACCGATATTTTTGCGGTACAAGACGATGTCGCGGCCGCAATTATCGAGGCTTTGCAAATACATGTCGGCGCGAAACCGATGCGCGGGCGTCCCACCGAGAATATGGAGGCTTATGCGCTGTTTCTCAGGGCCAGGGTTTCACTTAACAATCTGGACGTGCGAGGCGCTGAAGAACTCGTGCTGAAAGCCATCGAACTCGACCCAAACTTTGCGGAAGCCTATGAACTGTTGGCCCACAGTTACTGGAATCTGGCGGGTACGGGGGTCGAGGTAGCCAAAGGACGGGAACTGACACGAGACGCAGCCGCCAAGGCACTTGCTATTGATCCCGATCTTGTCTTCGCGTTGGCATTGTATCAATCAGCAAACGTCGAAAACTACTCATACCTGCGTTCGGTGGAGGCATTCGAGCGGGCCGTGCGTGAACAGCCAAGCAATTCAGGGCCTCTCGACACATTGATCTTTGATTTGGAGGAAGCCGGTTACTTTCGCGAGGCCTTGGTTGTTGCCGAGCGATTTGTCAGTCTCGACCCGTTATCGCCAGTCGCAAATATTCGCTTGTTTGAAACTCTCTATGCTGTCGGTCGCACGAGCGAAGCTGTGGCTGCACTGGAACTCGGCGACCAGTTGGGCAGCAAGATATCAAAATGGATGATTGGCATTGTGAATCTCGTGGAGCGGCGGGATGACATCGCCATCGCTCACATTGAGGCACATATGCGACAAAACGGTTTGCCAAACATATGGGTAAGAGATCTCGTGGCCGGTGCCCGTGATCCGGTTTCAGGTCAGAAGCACCTCGACCGCCGCATCCCACAAATCGTTGCGTCCATGCCAGAGGAATATGCGTACGCCATGCGTAGAGCTCTGAAAGGCTGGTACCTGATTTTCGGTTACCTTGATCGTTACTTCGAAATAATCGATCTTGAACTTACCAACTCGTCGTGGACAGATGCGGATGTCTTTGTAACCGACGGCACTATATTCAGGCGCTTGGGCTTTACGGCGCATCCAAAGTACGTCCAGGTCGCCGAAGCACTCAACATTGTTGAGCTATGGGAGCACCGCGGGCCGCCGGATTTCTGCGAACAGGTGGATGGCCAATGGATCTGCGAATAGCGCAGTCTTATCATGCTGCCGGGGGTATATAAAGTGTGGTGCCCACGAACATACGGCGGTGGTGCGAACTGAGGCGATGCAAACGCGATCGCAATAACATTGAGCCTTCGCCATCGTCAGGGTCCGAGAATGCAATGACGATCCGTTGTTGTGACGAATAGAATCTTAGTAAGTATCTTTGAATTTTCTTAAAACGATCGGGACCGCTACCCTGAGGATTGCTTGCCGTGTACAAACCGAATCCACCAATCTGGAAGATCAATGTATGCAACTCCGGATTGACGATGACCGCGTTCTCGACGAGATCATTGGCCTCGAAAACCTGAAGTCCTTCGGCATAATCTACGCCGAGGTCAATGCTCAGCGTGTCGAGGGAGGATATGCCCGGCAACGTAACACAGCGAATTCCCCGTTTCTTCGAGATTTTTCGGAGTTGCATATGCACATCATCGAAGAACAACGGATGGCCATATATAACACTCGCGACACCAGATCCTCTGCTAACTTCTTCGAGCAAACGATCAGTTAGGCGTTTATAGACAATGTCGAGATCTTCGTCGGTCCAGTATTGTGAACCCCAATCGACCACGTTCGGATTTATTCGCTTCAACTGGCGATGCTGATCCGTAAGATGAAAGATCTTTCGGCATTTGCGCAGCGCCGCCAATGTCTCCATCGAGACCTGCTTGATCCCGCGAATGCCGATACCTAGCAGGTAGAGGTCCGCTCTTTTCGCCATAAAACTACCTCACAGCAATAGACGCCCTTGGGCGAATATCGTGATTTGGGTTGCTTGTCAGGATTCAATATCGAACCAAACCGGTGCATTATCCTCCGGCTCGCCGTTGTAGTTGATCGTGATTTCCTCGTCGGCTTCGATATCTCTCAGTGCGACAAATTCCAGCTTTCTCAACCGCTCAGAGCCATGGCATATGGCGTTCGGCTCATATGAATGATTGTAGAGACCTCCGAAGCCAAGAGCGATTGCCAGATCCTGCTCGTTATGGCCCCAGGTAAACCAGCGATCCCACAATACCGTTTGCTCGATTAGATGTTTCTCTTCACTTGGAATCACAATGACCGGTGCTTGCTCAATTAAGCTGCCCTTTTGTATCGATTTGAGGGCACATACTCCCCGACCTCGATTGCCAGGCAGACGAACAACGGCGAGATCCGACGACCTGATTTCAATGCGCTTGCGGACTTTGCGCATTATTTTGAATCACTCGGTATCGAATTGCAGTTTGGCACGATGAGTCTTGTCGTCTCCATATTCTCTGCGGCAGGGATTTGGCCAAGCGTAGCAGACGATTGCAGGATTCGCCTCAGTTTACCGTTGAGCTCAAAACCGCTTTGCCCTAGTTTAGGGTCCTGATATGCACAGGCAAAAATAATGAAACGACCTATTACCTTAATACTGCTTCTGATATTGCTCCCGGCTTCGGCGCTCGCGCAGTCGATCCAGGCGCCCAGGCTACACGTCCTCGATAACGGCCTGCGCGTTATCACGGTGGAAGATCACAGCAATCCACTCGTGTCGACCGTTTGGAGTGTGCACGTGGGCGATAGCGCTGAGCCGCCGGATTTTGCGGGCAATTCACATTATCTCGAGCACCTGTTGCTGTTTCGCGGCACCGAAAAATACCCCAAGAACGAGATCGGCGAATGGGTGGCGGGCCGCGGCGGTTATTTCAATGGTGGCACCTGGTATGACTGGACGACGTACGTGATCATGTCATCTGTGGTCGACCTCGAAGCCGCCCTGGACCGGCACGAGCAGATGATGTTTCACGCGGCGTTTTCCGGCGATGATTTTGAAACGGAGAAAAAGGCAGTGTTCGAAGAGCTGCGCTCCGGGCTGGATACACCCTATGGATATCTGTTTCGCGCCGGGTCCTATCACATGTATCCGGAAGAGACCTATTACTCAAGGTCCACGATTGGTTCGATAGAAACTGTGCAAGCGGCAACGGTTGAGAGAGTGCGCCAGTACTACGAGGACTACTACGTACCCAACAACATGACGTTGGCGATCGTCGGTGACATCGATACCGATGCCGTAATCGCGTCGGTCAGGAGTCGGTTTGGGCACTATGTGCCAGCCGAAGTTCCCGACTCGTTGTACGAGCCGGTTTCGATGAAGCCGGGAATCAATTTAGTCACTGAAGAGCGAAACGTCGGCAAGGCGTATTTTCTGATGTCGTTCGAAGGCCCTCGTGCGGGCACGCCCGACTTTTTCCCCTACCTGTTAATCAGCGAGTACCTGGCGGGTGGTCAGACATCGTTGTTGCGCTCCCAGGTGATTGTTGAACAACAATTACTGGACGATGTTTACGTGAGTGCCTGGCCGCGGCGCTACGCCAAAGGCTGGCAGGCGATCTCTGGCGAAACGGAGTCCGCTGAGGTCGCCGACGCGGTGAATGCCATCTGGTTGTTACTGGAAGAGGTAAAACGGGCCGGGGTTCCCAACAAGGATTTCGACTTCGCCCGAAAACGCCTGCTGACAGCACACCGCGAAGCGCTCGACGATCAGTACCAGGTTGCAGACGAACTCGTGACCGCCGACGCGCACAACGACTACACATTATTTTCCAAATATGAGGAGAACCTGGCACAAGTGACCCTGGCCGATGTCCAGACCGTTGCCAACAAGTACTTTTCTCCGCAGAACTTTTTTCTCATGTCGATATTCCCGCCGGAATCGATCCCCGAGAACTTCGAGCAGGATATTCGCGCCAATGCGGCCGCGTTGTCAGAGTCCGCATCGGGCGTTCAAGCTCCAGTTCTTAAGTCTGGCGTAACACTGATTACGGAGACACGGCCCGGCGCGGCGATCGAGAGTTTCACCGTTGCGATTCGTGCGGGCGATCGTGCGGGCGATCATGCGGGACTCGCGGAGGCGGTCGCGACAATGTTGACGCGCGAGACAGGGGCGCGCTCGAAAGCGGAACTGCAGAATTACGTCGACGAAATGGGATTTGGATTGAACTCATGGACCAACCAGGACGGTGCTTTCATCTCATTGCAATTACCGGCGGGCGCGACCGCGGAGGCGATGCGATTGCTGACGGAAATCCTGACGACCCCTGGCTTTACCGAAAACGAGTGGATTGCTACACGCGAGGAAATAATTGCCGCGCTCGCGAGTGCCACGGATCGGCCACGTTCTGTCGCTTGGGACATGCTTAACGAGACGGTGTACGAAGGCACGCCGTACGGTCGTTCGATGCAGCAGGCCCAAGACGCCTTGCCATCGCTGACGGCCGCGGATCTGAAGTTGTTCTGGAAGAAGAATTACAGGGCCAGTGCTATCGGCATTGCCTACGTTGGCGGAGCTTCTGCGACTGAGCTGGCGCGTGGCTTCGAATCACTTGCCGGGCTTCGTGGTGATGCGCGGGCGGAGGCAAAAATCAACATCGATCCATTTGCGACAGCGTTGCGGCGGGCCAAACCGATGGCCGGCAAGGCGCAGGCAAACCTGTACATGGCTTGGTCAGCACCGGAGTTGCAAAGTGACGCATGGGTGCTCTGGCAACTGGCACAAAAGGCGATCGGTGGAGACCTGGCCGGCCGTCTGTGGAAACTTCGGCAAGACGAAGGCCTGGCCTACTCGGTTTGGTTGGCCGGCACTACAACCAGGCATGAGCCTCTGACCTACGTCTATATGGCAACCGCTGGCGAAAAGCGCGAAGCGGCACTGGCCGCGATTCACCGTGAAATCGGCAGAGCGAGAGACGGACTGACGGTCGAAGAACTGGAGCGTGTGAAGGTTTCATACCTCGCCTCGATGAACCGTTATGATCGCACTACGGCACGACGCACGACACGGCAGGCTGCCTGGTGGATTCAGGGACATCCGGCAGGGCGGCGAGCAGACCTTGAGCGCATTATTGAAGGTGCGACGCTCGACGCCGTCAATCAAGTTGTCCGGGACGTGCTAGACCCGGATAACTATGTATTAGTTGAAGCTGGCATGGTGCCCGAGTAAGAAAGACGGCAGTATTAGCCATCAGACAATGCGCCCGTAGCTCAGCTGGATAGAGTACCTGGCTTCGAACCAGGTGCTC
>SMUY01370524.1_pt1 | contig 11797 bp, 10 predicted proteins | sample 2456441 | NCBI WGS metagenome assembly SMUY01 (sample SAMN11095931, study PRJNA526329) | marine sediment metagenome | biome: Marine sediment; feature: Surficial sediment; material: Deep marine sediment; isolation source: Hadal surficial sediment | place: Pacific Ocean | collected 2014-11 | depth...
AAGAACACTGCTGTCCCGTTAACCCATTTTCGTCATACCGGAAGCCGAGCAGCGGCTATCCGGTATCCACGACTGCATGGATGCAGGAGGTAGAGTAACTCAGGACGAATATAGGGCATATTCGAGTGAAAACGTCGGGAACAAGTTTTCCAGACAAAGCCGAGTAAGTAATTGATTTAACTGGATTCCGGATAATCCTTGCAGGATTTCCGGAATGACTAATTGCCTTATTCATTTTCATGTCTAAAACGATACTGTTCCCGACAACCTGTACAGATCAACACTGATATTGATTTCTCACAATGTTAACGGGACAGCAGTGACATCACATGTGTCTTTGCGGAATGTCTGTCAATTCAAATAGTTTCATAATAAGAAACAAATATTTCATTAATTACTTATTTTCACAGCCAGGATATTTTCACCATTTGCATTTACACATGTGATCCTGGCCTGTTGTATTGTATTTGTAAGGACTTCACTGGAATTAATGTCAATCTGTGCACGTACAAAATTCGGGGTGTAGCCAAAATATCTAGTTGGACCTGTTTTTTCTGTCTTCGAGCTTCCTTCCCATAAAATCGGAAACACTTTGTTAATATGTTTTTGCAGGTAAATTATTTTCATGTCTGCCGCTAATCGATGAAGCTCAACACTGCGCATTTTTCTTATATCGTTACTGACCTGATCAGGTAGCCCAGCAGCTTTTGTCCCTTCGCGTTTTGAATAGCTGAATATATGTATGTGCGAGAATTCAATATCGCTGATGAATTCCATACTTTCCCGCCATTCTTCTTCCGTTTCCCCGGGGAATCCTACGATCACATCCGTGGTGACATTAAAGTCAGGAACTTCACTTCGTGCGTACTCTATTAATCTTTTAAAGTCTTCTGTTTTACAGCGGCGAGACATTCTTTTCAAAACACTGTCACTGCCACTTTGCAAAGGTAAATGCATATGTGGCATTAGTCTTTTATTTGAAAATAATTCAAAAAACTTGTCTGGCAGGTCCCAGGGTTCAACCGAAGCGAGCCTGAGTCGTGGCAGGTCGGTTTCACTGAGTATTGCTTTGATTAATTCATAAAGATCACTCTTGATATCACTGCCATAGCCACCAACGTGAACGCCTGTCAGCACTGCTTCATGGATACCCTGGCTGATTAGATTATTTATTTCAGCAACAATATCAGCAACTGTTCGGCTACGTTCACTTCCTCGTGCAACGGTGACAATGCAATAGGTACAACGGTAACGACAACCATCCTGTATTTTGATAAAGGCACGTTGACGTCCACGTTTGAATAATGATGTTTCACCGGGAACCGTTGCCTCTGATGGCATGGTCAGTAAGTTCAGTTCTTTCGTGGCTATAGCAACCAGTCTTTCTTTATCCTGGTTCGGGATCACCAGATCAATGCCTTCAATTTCATCTGTCATTGTCTTATTCAGGCTGCTGTAGCAGCCACTGACGACAAGCTTTGCGGTGGGGTTGTTTCGGTGTGTGCGTCTTATTAACTGTCTTGATTTACGTACTGCATCCTGAGTTACGGCACAGGTATTGATAACAACGACATCAGCTTGTTCTGGATTTTGCGTAATCTCATGGCCTTTAGACATAAAGCCCGTGGCCCAGTTTTCAAGCTCGGCTTCGTTTAGTCTGCAACCCAGTGTGGTTAAGTGTACTTGCACGGGTTACATTCCGTAAGCGTTTAAAGTTGCAAGATGTTTTTCAATACATAGCGGTAGCATCTTGAGATTATAACCACCTTCGAGTACAGAAATAATCCGTTTGTCTGAATATTGTTCGGCTTTTTCCATGATGCGTTCGGTCATCCATGCATAAAATTCGGTGCTCAGGTTTACTTGCCCCAGGGGATCATCAATATGTGCATCAAAGCCTGCGGAGATAATAATAGCTTCAGGTTTGAACTCATCTATCTTGGGTAAAATTTTATCCTTAAAGGCCAATTCATAGTCATTATCGTTTGCGCCTGCGGGCATGGGGCAGTTGAGCGTTGCACCTGTGCCTTTGCTGATACCCGTTTCACTATAGGCGCCCGTGCCGGGATAGAAAGGGTATTGATGAGTACTGATATAAAGTATGGAGGGATCTGACTCGAAGCTATGTTGTGTGCCATTACCATGATGTACATCCCAATCAAGGATTAATATTTTATCCAGTTGATATTGTTGTTGCAGGTAGTTAGCAAGGATGGCTACGTTATTAAAAAGACAAAAACCAAGCGCCTGATCATGTTCGGCATGATGGCCGGGAGGTCTAATTAGCGCCAGACCATTATCAATTTCTTTGTTTATTACCTTGTCTGCTATCTCAAGCACGGCACCTGTTGCCATAAGTGCAATATCGTATGACCTTGGACAAATACTGACATCCATTGAATCAAGGAAATCATTGCCAGATTGGCATGTTGCTTCCGCACGTTTTATATAGTCAAGACTGTGAACCGATTCAATCCAGTCCAGTTCAGCCGTTCTGGGTACCAGATGTGTGAGTGAATCAAACCAGCTCTGTTGCTTGAGATGTTGTATAGAAACATGCAGACGTTCACTGCACTCTGGATGTCCTGGACTGGTTCTATGTTCAAGGAACACCGGATCATAAAGTAAACCAGTTGTCATAAAACTTAAGTGTATCTACTCAGCTGAGTCGTTTGATGATAGCTTCTGCATATTCGACAGTTGTCGCACTACCACCGAGATCACCGGTACGTACATTGTCTTCGTTAAGGACTGTTTTAATTGCACGACGTAATTGTTTGGCTTTGTCATATTCGTTGACGTGTTCTAACATCATTGCTGCGGCAAGTAACATGGCAGTCGGATTGGCAATGCCTTTTCCGGCAATGTCTGGTGCTGATCCATGCACAGCTTCAAAGATAGCAACATCAGGGCCGATATTACCACCCGGTGCCAGTCCTAGCCCGCCAATGAGTCCAGCAATTTCATCGGATAGAATATCGCCAAACATATTACTGGTTAAAATAACATCAAATTGAGAAGGGTTGATGACGAGTTGCATGGCTGTGTTATCAACAATGCGGTCTTCAATATCGAGTTTACCTGCATAAGATTTACCAGATTCAAGTGCGGTATCAAGGAATAAACCTGTGAGTTTTTTCAGGATATTGGCCTTATGCACGATAGTCACTTTTTTACGACCATGGCGTAAGGCATAATCAAAGGTGAAATCTGCAATTTTTTTACAGCCTGCGCGTGTCATTATTCCTGATGCCGAGGCAACGGCCCTTGGGTCTCCATCAACAGGGATGTAATGTTCAACACCTACGTACAAGCCTTCAGTATTTTCGCGGATTAAAACCAAGTCTATATTATCGAAACGACCACCGGGAATAAAAGTAAGTGCAGGCCTGACATTGGCATATAGATTAAATTCTTCTCGCAAACGAACGGTGGCCGAACGAAAGCCTTCACCAACAGGCGTAGTTAAAGGTGCCTTAAGTGCAAGTTTTGTCTCACGAATATTATCCAGCATGGGCCTGGGTAATGCGTCACCTGATTCTTCCATTGCAGCAAGGCCAGCCTTAAAGCGAGTCCATTCGAAAGGTGCCTCCAGAGCATCTAGTACATTGATCGTGGCTGTAGTAATTTCAGGGCCTATGCCATCGCCATCTATCAGTGTTGCAGGTATTTTATTAATTTTGTCATCTCCTGTATCAATATGTAATGACGAAAAACTCTGGCTTGATTTTTATGCTTCATAGAGTAGTAAATAGAGGGTTTTTATATATCACTATTAAGTAATATCACATCTTGCCCACGGCATTTTCTTGTTCAATCTTCAGTGCTTGAAGTCCTGAAGAACCAGAATCTGGTATCTGGATCAGATCATTGAGAATGCGAGCGGTCTCCTGTAGCAGGATATCAAGAGGTTTTTCTTTATCATCTTCTTCAAACTCTTCAATTTCCAGTGTATCGTCCCTTTGCGGAAGAGGTTCAAGTCCCTGAACGATTCTTAATTCATTATCAAGCTCATGCTTCATATTTAATATTTTTTCACGTTCAGCTTTACGTTTACTCTTTTTCAGAGAAATAGTTTTCTTATCATTACTTGCTTTGACAAGTTCTAATTGTTCCAGAAGTAATTTAAAAGTTTTGTCAGAACTCATACGTTCTTCATGTAATGATCTGATTTTGTCATAAATATTTTCAGGTAAACCTATCTTGATATAGGTTGCCGATTTAACTTGATCCCAGGGCAAAGCATTATCCAGTGATCGTTCTCCATAATCTTCTATATCTATTGCTGTGGGAAATATAATATCAGGGATGACGCCTCTATTTTGATTACTGTCTCCACTGACGCGGAAAAACTGGGCAATAGTTGTTTTAAGTTTGCCGTGTTCTTCTTCAGGGTTTCTAATAAAGTTATTGAGATCGATAATATTTTGCACAGTCCCCTTACCAAAAGTTGGTTCGCCAATGATGATGCCACGTTGATAATCCTGAATAGCGCCTGCAAAAATTTCTGAAGCAGAGGCACTGTTTCTGTCGACCAGTATCGCCAAAGGTCCTGCATAAAAAAGAGAAGGGTCGGGATCATTGTTAATATCAATTTCTCCCGATGAATTTTTCGTTTGCACCACAGGACCTTCTTTGATAAAGAGCCCCGTTAGCGCAAGTGACTCAGAGAGAGAGCCACCACCATTTGCACGTAAATCAATGATAATGCCATCAATACCTTCTTTGTTGAGGCCTGTGATAAGTTTACGAACATCTTTACTTGTGCTTCTAAAATCAGAGTCGCCTTTGGCCTGAGCTGCAAAATCCACATAGAAAGTAGGGATATCAATAACGCCAATCTTGTTTTCCATGTCAGGTAGATCAATCACGGTTGACTTTGATGCAGATTCTTCAAGTTTGATCTTGTTTCTGGTCAGTGTGATGATCTTGCTTAGATCTTCCGTTGCTGATTTTTCTGGAATAATTTCAAGTCGAAGCACAGTACCTTTTGGACCACGAATGAGCTCAACAACATCATCAAGTCGCCAACCAATAACATCAATAATTTCGCCATCATCTCCCTGACCAACACCGATTATTTTATCTTTACCATGTAATTTCTTACTCAGGTCTGCCGGTCCGCCAGGAATGATCTTCTGGATCAGTGTGTAATCATTTTCATTTCTCAGAACGGCACCGATGCCTTCGAGGGAAAGGCGCATGCTGATATCAAAATTTTCCGAGGTTCTGGGTGAAAAATAAGCAGTGTGTGGCTCTATAGACGTTGTATAAGCGTTAACATAACTCTGAAAGATGTCATTTGAATTAAGCTGAAATGTGCTGGTATAAATTCTTTGATATCGTTTCTTTAAAGTGTCTTTTATTTCTGTTTCTTCCTTACCAGTCAATAGAAGGTTAAGCATGTCATTCTTTACGCGCTTGCGCCAAATTTCATTTAATTCTTCAATATTTTTAGCCCAGGGCAATTCACGACGGTCAAACATGTAGTCTTCATCAATTTCAAAATCAAATTCATTTTTTAATTCTAAAATTGCGTAGTTAACCCGCTGTTTAACTCTTTTTCTATAGACTTTGAAAATATCGAAAGCAGGTTCCAGGTCGGATGCGAGCAGTGCATCGTCGAGTTTATATCGATATTTTGAAAAATCCTGTATGTCCTCATCCATGAAAAAGCTGTGATTTGGATCCAGACTATCCAGGTAGACATCAAACATTGATGAGGACAAGGTGTTATCAATAGGTTTCTTTCGGTAATGATGACTATTGATTAGATAAGTAATGATCTCTATGGCCTTGATGTGTTTATCGGCAGGGACCAGCTCTGATTGAGGGACCAATGGTATATCAGAATAGACACTGGCCTGGAAAAAGACCAAACAGAATGCCAGAATTGACGTAAAGAATAGTGAAAGTTTCTTCATGGATAGTTTCGGATCAGTCAGGCAGGTTCATTCTGTGATGTGTGCATTATATCTTATTTTTCTCGTCGCCAATGGTTTTTAGCTATATTGCTCGCTGCCAGTCATATGGTTATTGTTATATGAGTGGCTGTCTTTGTCTTTTAATTTCTCCAGGCGCTTGCTAATTTCCCTGGCTTTTTCGTCACTTCCCCCAAGAAATCCGGGAGCCCGTTTGTAATATTTCATAAGATCTGTGAGTGCAGCAACATTTTCTGGATCTAGTTCAACTGCACGTTCAAGAGATTCTTTTGACTTTTCAGCATATCTCATAGCTTTTAACCAGCCCGATGTCTCTGCCAATTCCCCATAAGTTTTCGCAAGCCAGTGGTGATAACGTGAATCATCAGGTGATTGACTGATAGCTTTTGAAAATTTATCTGCAGCCGAATCAAAATTTTCTTCTTCGTAGAAGATCTGACCCTGATGGTAATTGTCCTCGGCATCAGAATCCGTTTCTTCGTTGGCAAAACTACTGAAAGTCGCCAAGACGATGAAAAATATGACTATAATATGTGCTAACTGCATGATTATCTGAAAGTTTATTAACTAATAATGTGGGCGGATTTCGTCTAATTTAGCATGATTAGAAGGTATTTCCGCTCTTAAGTTTAGATCTTTATCTATTTTCACCCTGATTTACCATTGTTTTATTGCATTTAATCCATAACGTATGGGTAGAACAAGCTGCCAATTGGCCTGTCAAATCAACGACAGCTGTCTTAGGATATGTAGAAAAACAACGATCATTCCATACAAACGAAGCCTATCACATGAATCTTGTAATCAGAGCTCTAAGCAGTCTCTTTTTAATATCATCACCATTTTTTGCAGGGTGGGTGTCTGCTGATGAAGGCAGGGAGATTAGATGGAATCAGCCCCCAGGCAAACTGGTCAGCGTTGGTACGCACAGGCTCCATCTTTATTGTACAAAGGGAGAAGGCCCCATTGTAATACTTGATGCTGGTTTGGGCGGGTTTTCACTTGACTGGTTTAAGGTACAGAGTCTGTTGGCTGAAAACAGTATTAAAGCCTGTAGTTATGACAGGGCGGGATACGGCTGGAGCGACAGGGGCCCATCTCCGCGTGCGACAGACCAGATTGTTGATGAGCTATCCGCGCTATTAGAAGCTGCAGAATTACCACCTCCTTATATCATGGTGGGACATTCTTTTGGCGGCTTCAACATGATTTATTTTGCCAAGGTTTATGCCTCCAGAACAGCAGGTCTGGTGCTGGTAGATTCATCACATCCTCAACAGGCAGAACGACTGCCGTCAATTCCCAATGACAAAGACATTGCTGATTTAGGTAATTTTCAGCGAGTGTTTACCGGAAAAACGTTGCCTTTATACCCAGCCGAAATTAGAAACCTGGTTGGAGCGATCCTGTCTGCACCAAAAACTGCTGATACTGAAAGGCGTGAGTATGTGAACTATCTCATCAGTGCAGCACAGATTAGTCAATCAGGAAGCCTTAAAGATATGCCTCTGGTCGTTGTTTCCAGAGGAGAGCAGGAATGGTCAGACGATCCTTTGGGTGAAGCCCTGTATCTTGCGTGGATGGATATGCAGAAAGATTTGTCAAAGCTTAATGCCTCAGGGACACAGATAACTGCTGAAGGCAGTGGGCATCTGATACCTCTGGAAAAACCTGAAATTGTGGTTGATGCTATCCAGTCAGTAATTGCAGACGTAAATAAAAAAGCGGCTCACCTGCAAGGAGGGCCAACTGAATAAAATATCGATGTTACTAATTAATAGAAATCAATTCGATATCAAATACCAAAGTCGATCCTGGACCAATCAATTCACTCGCGGCACGGTCCCCGTAAGCAAGCTTTGCAGGGACATAAATTTGCCATTTTGATCCTGTCGTCATCATTGGCACGGCTTCTTGCCAGCCCTTAATCACCTGTCCGAGAGAAAGTGTTGCAGCTTGTCCTCGATCATAGGAGCTGTCAAAAACCGTACCATCAATTAATGTTCCTTTGTAGTGTATGGTGACATTCGAGCCAGCCGCAGGTTTCTCACCACTACCTTGTTTAAGTATTTTATACTGAAGGCCGGTTGGTGATTCAATAACACCTTCTTTCTTTTTATTTTTTGCCAGGTAAGCATCACCCGCTTTCTGATTTTTTGCGATGGCGTCTGACTTTTGCCTGGCGACGGTTTCCTTGTATTTAGCGAGAATATCCTGCATTTCCTTCATGCTGATCTGTGGGTCATTCTTGTTCAGCGCATCTTCAACTGCCTGAATAAATGCCGGCACATCAACATCCATCCCTTGTTGTGTCACACCCAGTGCAAAATATGTACCCATCGCGTAACTTAATTTTTGCTTATCAGTTTTGACTTCTGTGGCTGCAAATACCGATAGACTGAACAATGTTAAGAAAACCAATACAAAATAACGTTTACAAAAAAAATACTTTTTATCCATCCTGCTTTCCTGTGTGAAATAATTAATATTATGACGTACGTTTATATGCCTATGATCTAGAGGTCGCGATCATCCCATAAAGAATATTTATATCCAGCAATATCTACAGAAGATTGCTCTATAGTGCACCAGCATCACGTAATGTATCGGCCAGTGTTGAAGCCATTTTTCTATAGCCAATATTATTGGGATGCACCGAATCTGATTTCATAGAAGCATCTGACAAAATATCCGGCAGAAGGTTCTCGATAAAGAGGACATCGCTATTCTCTGCGATTCTGGCATAGAGCTTTGCAGAGCTGAGGAATAATCCGAATTTTGGGACACCAAGAAGAACAACAGGAATATTCCTGCTTTCTGCAAGACTGATCATCTGTCGAATATTGGCTTCTGCCTCGGCAAGGTCTTTCCTCCGTAATATATCGTTGCCACCATGACAAAGAATTAATAATTTCGGTAGATGTTTATCAAGCAATTTCGGCAAACGTTTTAATCCCTGCATGGACAACTCACCAGGAACACCGGCATTAACAACCTTGCGATTTATAATCTTCTCCAGAATCACGGGATAACTTTCATTTTTATTCGCTCCCGTGCCATAGGTGAGACTGTCTCCGAAAGCCAGAATGACAGCGTCATCCTGGAGCCGTGCAAGCTGTGGTGTGGAATCGCCGCAGGCTGTTAGAAAAATTAGCAGCAGGAAACAGTGGTTTCTGTTGATTAAGTTGATCATAAAAAAATTAGATAGATGCTAATTTACGGTAGTTACAGCTTTCTGGATAATAGACTATCAGAGTATACGATCCAGCAGTGGTAATAATGTTGCTTGTTCAATGTAGTCAATGGATTGATTATAAACAAGGTCACGCGTGACTACGCCGCCGAAACCAATAAAATTAACACGTTCATTCTGGGCCTCCAGATCTGTCACGCCATCACCTATTAAAACTGCTTTGCCTGATTCGCCAATGATCTGCTGGCTTACAACAGACTTACCACCAGACTGAGCTAAAGGGGATTGTTCATCAAAACCTGTATATGTTTCATTGCTATCGAAATAAACATCTACAGCATGCACATTGAGTTCAGCAATATTAAGTTTTTTTGCAAGCGGTAAAATAGCTTGACGTAAACCACCACTGATGATGTGAATTTGTTTGTTTACCTCCTGTAGTTTTTCTATAACGACGTCTGCATCAGTGACCAGAGTCTCAATATAGCGTTGTGCCAACCATTCAATGGCCTGTTTATCAGGCCGAATTAATTCAAGTCTCTTTTTATAAACTTCATCCAGTTTAATCTTACCCTCCATTGCTGCCTGTGTAAGGGGGGCTAGCTGGTCATATACGCCAATCTGTTTTGCCAGTTCATCAATACCTTCAAGTGAGGAAAGCGTACTGTCACAATCAAACAAAACGTAATCTACATCATAAAATTGTGTCACAGGGTTACCTGAATCACTTTATCAATCGCAGGGATGTCAGCAACTGCGTTTAACGTGTCTTCCGAGAGCAGTTGAGATATCCCAAGAATGGCTATCGCCTCATCTGAGCCATCTTTGACGCCGACCTGCATAGTCGAAATGTTAATATTCTCTTCACCTAGCAAGATGCCCAACGCACCGACAACGCCAGGTTGATCTGAATGTCGTGTAATCAACAAATTGCCAGACAAGGTTGCTTCAATTTGGTAATCATTAATTTGGATCAGTCGTGGATGTTTGTCATTTATCAAGGTGCCAGAAAGAGTAATATCTTCCTTATCGAATTTTGCTTTGACTGATACCACAGAAATATAATCATGTGTTGCTTCTGAACGTGATTCAGTTAAGGCTATTCCCTGACGTTTTGCCAGATACACGGCGTTGACTTGATTCACAGGGATTGAAAGACTGTATTGTAGTAGACCAACCAAGGCTTCGACAGCAACCGGGTGAGAATCGCAACTTGCGATCTGTCCATGCAGACTAATTTCTATTTGTTTTATTGCAGAAGGAGACATCAATGCCAGTAATTGTCCTAATTTACTGGCGATTTCCTGATAAGGCTTAAGCGTTAATGCTTCTTCTGTTGCAATGCGTGGCATATTAACCGCATTGATTGCTTCACCACTCTTTAGAAAAATAGCAATATGTTTTGCAATCTCCACGCCGACAGCTGTTTGCGCTTCCTCAGTTGAAGCACCTAAGTGCGGAGTAAAGACGATGTTGTCGAGTTTTAATAAAGGAGAATCCGTCGGCGGTTCATTTTCATAAACATCCAGGGCAGCACCAGCAAGCCGTCCATTATCCAATGCCTCAAACAAGGCGTCTTCATCTATCAAGCCTCCGCGTGCACAATTGATCAAACGTGCACTTGATTTCATGATGGCCAGACTTTCTCTGCTGATAAGGTTTTTAGTTTGTTCAATGAGAGGACAGTGAAGGGTGACAAAATCAGCACATTCCAGTAGTTGTTCGATATCCATCGGTGTCACAGAGGCTTCGGCAAATATCTCATCGGTGACAAAGGGATCGTAGGCAACCACATTCATATTCAAACCGAGCCCGAGACTAGCAACGATACGACCAATAGTGCCAAAACCAACCACACCGAGTGTTTTGCCAGAAAGTTCTGCACCCATAAAGCTGGAACGTTCCCATTTCCCATTGCGAATGGATTGATCAGCAAAGGGTAAGTGTCGAGAAAGGGACATCATGTGAGCTATGGCCAATTCTGCTGTGGTTGTCGCGTTTGCATCCGGTGTATTTAATACGACGATGCCGCGTTCGGTGGCAGCAGGAATATCAATATTATCAACCCCAATTCCTGCACGACCAATTACCTTCAGGTTTTTGCCTGCTTCAAGAATATCACCACGAATACTGGTCGCACTTCGAACAATCACCGCATCAGCTTCACGAATGTGTTCGCAAGCCTCGGTTTCGTTTAGCCCAGTGGTGAAATCAACTTCAAGTCCAGGCTGATTCTTCAGGAATTCGACACCTTCATCAGCAATTTTGTCTGCAATATATATCTTCATTTAACTAATCCTTTTAAAAAGCAATCTTATTGCGTTGCAAAGTAGCATATAGTGAGTCATTGTTATTTATGTCAGGTATCTTTAGAGTCAATAGCACCTTCATTCTCCTCTTCCCAACTGTATTTTTTTTCCGGTGGTTTGGGATCCCTGTTACGAAATATTATTGCACAAATAATACCGGCTAAAGCACCAAACATATGTGTCTCGAAAGATATATCTTCCCGTGTTGGAAGCACGCCCCAAACCATACTGCCATAAAGAAAAAATACTATCATAGAGATAGCCATCGCGGGTTTATCTCGCCGTAAGACACCAATCAAAAAAAGAAAAAACATCATGCCATGCGTTAAACCGCTAGCACCGTAATGGTAGGA
>SMUY01330979.1_pt1 | contig 11792 bp, 15 predicted proteins | sample 2456441 | NCBI WGS metagenome assembly SMUY01 (sample SAMN11095931, study PRJNA526329) | marine sediment metagenome | biome: Marine sediment; feature: Surficial sediment; material: Deep marine sediment; isolation source: Hadal surficial sediment | place: Pacific Ocean | collected 2014-11 | depth...
CATAGGACAAACTTCAGTTCATCTTGGTGTGTAAGATATTCGAGATTAGTCCAGAGGTTCTTCTTAGCCTCTCCTGAACCGGGAGTTTTAACATCTAGAACTTTTATTACGCGCCCATCTACCCTAGATACATCCTGTGCACCACTGGTTTCAAGCGATACTGAGTAACCTGCGTCGCACAACAACCTAAGTAATATCAGGCATTTTTTCTGCGCTAGAGGCTCACCACCAGTGACGGTGACATTGTGTGCTTCATAACTAGAGACTTCCTCTAGAATGGAAGAAATTGACATGCCCTTACCACCATAAAAGGCATACTCAGTGTCACAGTAACTACAACGTAAGGGACAACCGGTCAAGCGCACGAATATTGTAGGCAACCCTACGCGACTGGTTTCACCTTGCAGGGAAAAAAATATTTCACTGACGCGCAAAATCCCTGTTTCAGGTGTCTGTGCAATTGTGTGCTGCAATAAGGGAAAAGTAAGAACCATATCGCGTTACCGCCAACATTAAATGGTACAAGCCAAGACTATCTTATTTTTGGTTGGCTAATCGTAGCTTGGCTTTTTCTGCAGCATCACTGATGGGATATTGGGCGATTAAATCGTTCAGGGTTTCTTTTGCATCTGTTCTGTGATTTATTTCTTGCTGGCTACTTGCGATGTTGAGCATGGCATCGGGGACTTTAGCACTATCTGGAAAAGCTTTGATCAGTTCTCGCTGCGCATCAATGGCGCTGTTGAAGTCACGCAAGGCATAATAAGAATTACCAATCCAGTAGTGAGCACTGGGTATAAGTTTAGATTCAGGATGACTCTTGATAAATCCTTTGAACTTAGAAATCGCGTCCTGGTATTTGCCGATCTTGAACAGATCGAAAGCGGCCTCATAATCACGACTCTCATCAGCCGCCCCCACCGTAACATTTATAGTTGGTAAACCTCCTGTAGCAGATGAAGGCTTCGCATCCAATTCCGGATCAGCAGATGCGCCAAGCTGTTCGATTCGTCTTAGCCGACTATCAAGATCAATGTAAAAATCCTTCTGCCTATTTTGCGACAACCCAATTTCGTTGGTCAGCACCTCAATCTGACCATTCAGATTATTGAGGGCAATCTTTAACTCCTCGATCTGGTTATGGAGCCTCACAAGCGCCTGATTATTTGTCTCTTCCAGCTTGGTGATGTGTGTTTCTAGCACCTTCCCTTGTTTACGTAACTCATCAATTTGTTTCTGTTGCGTAGCAATCTGCTGTCGCGCGCCCTTGTCATCAAACAGTGCGGCGTAACTCGAATTACAACCGATCAACACTGTCAATAACAAGAGGACGCGCAAACACATATTTACTCGCCCTGATAGCGAATATCTGCACGGCGATTCTCAGCCCACGAGGCCTCGTTATGACCGATAGCACGTGGCTTTTCCTCTCCTAAGCTGATAGACTCGATTTGGTTTTCTTTAGTACCCGACAGGGTCATTACTCTCTTTACGCTGTCGGCACGACGTTGGCCTAGCGCAAGATTGTATTCTCGACTACCACGCTCGTCAGCGCTACCCTCCAGACGCACGCTAGCATTAGAGTGTTCACGCAAATACCGGGCATGAGACAACACCATGGATTTATATTCATCCTTTACTAGGTATTTGTCAAAATCAAAATACACACTACGTTTGGATAGTATATTGGCTGGATCAGTAAGTGGGTTAAGGGTGGGACCGCCAGCCTTATCTTCCGCGCTAAGACTTGCATCTTCAGGTTGATATCCCGCTTCATCAGTAGGCTTGGTAGTTTCGCTAGCACACGCCGACAACAAAATAACCAGAACTACACTTAATATTCTATTCATGATTTTCTCCTTATAAATTAATCTGAATTGCCGAACGAAGTCGGAATTAATGCAACTTTGGTAAAGGCCCCCATGCTGGCTCCCTTATGTCTCCTGCCTGAGTTGATAATCGCTGTCTTGTTCTGCCATCGCTTGATACTGCAGCTAATATACCACGTCCCCTAATTTCGGTCGCATACAGGATTATCTTGCCGTTCGGGGCAAAACTAGGAGATTCGTCGAATTGTGAATCTGTCAGCAGTTGCACTTGGCGGGTTTCCAGATCCAGCACGGCCACATTAAATTTCGTTCCATTACGATGAATAAAAGTGAAACTCTTACCATCGTGACGGTAATGTGGACTGACATTGTAGTTGCCCTCGAAGGTGAGACGTTCAGCTACTCCGGATGCACCTCCCGTTACAGGCATACGATAAATTTGTGGGCTACCTCCCCGGTCAGAGGTAAAAATAATCGACCGCCCATCGGGTGAAAAGTTTGGCTCAGTGTCAATTCCATAACTCTTGCTAAACCTTCGCAAGCCGCTACCATTAGAGTTTATCAAAAATATTTGCGAGCCACCTCGTATGCTCAGCACTACCGCAAGTTTTTTGCCGTCGGGTGACCACGCTGGGGCACTGTTGCTCCCCTTAAATTTGGCTATGGCCTTGCGCGCTCCGGTTGTCAAAGTTTGTATGTGAACCACCGGCTTTTTATTCTCAAATGACACATAGGCTATCTGCGTACCATCTGGCGACCACGCAAGTGAAATAATTGGTTCTGTGTATTCAATCGCCGTCCGAGCATTAAAACCATCCGCATCTGCCACTTGCAACGCGTATTTTTTCCCCTGTTTCATTACATAAGCAATACGAGTACTGAAAACACCTACATCTCCAGTTAGCTTTTCATAAATATTATCCGCTATTCGATGGGCAGCAGCGCGTAAATACTTCACGGAAACATTCTCAATATCGCTGATCAACAGTTCCTGCCTTGCTACATCCACCAGGCTATATCGCACTTCCACGCGCCCATTGGGTAACATCCTAGTGCTGCCGATGACTAGCGCATCGGCACCAAGAATTTGCCAGTTAGGATAAACAATTTCTCTGGGATCATGAGGCACAAGTCCACTCGAATCAACTAGTCTGAAAAGACCGCTACGGTGCAAATCAGCCGCTACAACTGCAGATACGTTTTGCTTAAGTTTTTCTTCGTCAGCAAATGGAACAATAGCAATAGGAATTTGCGTAGCGCCGCCACCGAAAATTTCGATGTTGAGGGCAGCATGGAGTGGAGTGCCGACCAAACACAGGAATACGACAAACGTACAGCAGGAAAATCGGCGTAAACAAATCTGCATAGAGCCAATTCTCGAAAAAAACACATTAAAACGATAAATGTTACTGGTCATTCGAGGTAATGTACCTTAAGACTCAAATTTCGAAAACTCGGGAATAGCCTAGGGTCGGGTGGCAGCGGCAGTGGTCTGGACAAAACGATTGCACGCTCCACGGCTCTATCAAAGGTAATATATCCACTGCTCTTTCGCATCTTCACATCAAGAATTTCTCCACCAGGAAGTAGTGTAACATCGAACTCTGCCACTGGATCATGTGGCAAATTAGGAGGCAAAACAATGCGGCTTTTGATCTTTGCCAAAATTTTTGCCTTGTATTCATCTATCAATTGTTGCTTCAACGTGGCTTGTGCTCCCGCCTCCTCTTTTTGGAGCCTTTTCTCTTCTTCCTGCTGTTCTTTCTGAAGCCGATCTACTTCGGCAGCTATTCTCATTTTTTGCTCTCTATCCTTCTGTTGTTTTTTTTCAACTGGTTTGGGTTTTTTAATTTTTTCTTTTTTAACTAGCTTGGGTTTTTTAATTTTTTCTTTTTTAAGCACAATATCCGGCTTAGTGAGTGCTGGCTTCGGCTTAATAAGTGGTGGCGTCTTTTCCGTCTTCAGGGGCAATGGCTTTACTTTTTTCGGCGGCTGAATTGGTTTTGGCCGTAGTGCCGGTTGAGGTAGATCGCTCCACAAATCCACTACCACGCCTGCCGGCGGATAAGTTTTCCAACTGAGTCCAAAAGTCATAAAAATAAAAAAAACCAAATGTACTAATAACGCCAGCACTCCTGCCAGCAACAGTCTCTGATTAAGGTATTCAGAATCTAGCGATGCCATTACGCTCATCGTTTGTTCGTATTACTTCTTTTTTTGTGTAGCCAACAGCCCGACTTTCCCAACCTTTTGTTCTTGTAAAATATCCATCACTTTAATTACTTCTTCGTAACGTACACTCTTATCGGCAGCAATCACCACAGGTTGATCAATATTTCTCGCCTGTTTTTGCTTGATCGCCTCAACCAGTTGAGCACGATTGACTTTTTGTTCAATACCCGTCTTAGCAAGGTCGCGTAGTGTAATACTACTATCAGCATTAATAATCACTTCCAGGGGTGCAATCGCTGGCTTCAAAGATTTGCCGATCTGGGGTAATTCAATTTGGCCGGAATTGATAAGCGGTGCTGTAATCATAAAAATTATCAACAACACCAGCATTACGTCTATATACGGCACTACGTTGATCTCGTTCATCAAGCGTCGTTTTCGGCGCATATTCATGAAATCTGTCCCATTAAAGTACTTTTACGCAGTTACCTGGCGTTGCAGTACATTTGAAAGTTCTTCCATAAAACTCTCAAAACGCGTTGCTAGTCTGTCGATATCGCGAGCATAGTGGTTATAGGCAATAACGGCTGGAATCGCGGCAAACAGTCCCATCGCGGTAGCAATGAGCGCCTCAGCAATACCTGGCGCAACATGAGCGATGGTAGCCTGAATGACATTAGATAGCCCACGAAAAGAGTTCATAATTCCCCATACGGTGCCAAATAAACCAACGTAGGGACTTACCGACCCCACTGTAGCCAAAAAAGCAAGATGCGACTCAAGTTTATCGATTTCTCGCTGATACGTAGCCTTCATTGCTCGGCGTGTACCATCCATTACGGCACCAACGTCCACTCCTGGCTGGCGCTTATGTTTGATGAATTCACGAAAGCCCGACTCAAAAATCCGCTCCATGCTGCCTGCTGTGTAGCGCGAATTGATAATACTTTGGTAAAGCTCATTAAGATCGGCACCTTTCCAAAAAATATTTTCAAATTCATCACTCTGCTTTATTGCTGCCCTAATGGTAAACAGCTTTCGAAAAATAAACCACCACGACATAAATGAAGCAAGCAGCAGCAGCACCAGCACCAACTGTACCGGTAAACTGGCAGTGGTAATAAGATTGAAAAGTGACATGTCCTGAGTAACAGTTGCATTCATGAGAAACTTCCAAATTTGTGTCGTAGCGGCGCAGGCAGACTCACTAGCTTACGTGTATCAGCACCTACGCACACCACATGGATGGTTGCGCTGGCCAGAGTAACATGGTCGCGCAGAACATGCTGGGAGAGTGTTATGCGAGTTCTGCCAAGTTCCGTCGCCTGCACGGTCACATGCAACAAATCATCCAGCAACGCCGGCTTGAAGTATTCAATCTTGAGCGAACGTACCATAAAAACTACCTTGTGAACCTGAATTAATGAATTAATATCCAACTTCAGTTCGCGCATCCACTCGTAACGAGCGCGCTCCATGAAATCGAGATAAGTCGAATGATAAACCACCCCTCCTGCATCTGTGTCTTGGTAATAGACACGAACAAGAAGAATAAAAGCGGCATCTAGTGTCAATTGTTTAGTACCAAGTTAGTTATAGAATCAGTCTTCATGTTTTAACATGTCCCTCATTCCCCTTCCCACAGATCATTGCTCAATCTATTTTTCAACGATATTCCAAAATGTTGATAAGCAATAGCCGTAGCCATGCGCCCACGTGGAGTACGTTTCAGAAAACCCTGCTGTATCAGATAGGGCTCCAACACATCTTCGATAGTGTCGCGCTCTTCACTGATAGCCGCAGCGAGATTGTCGACTCCAACCGGGCCGCCTCCAAATTTTTCTATCACTGACAAAAGTAATTTTCTGTCCATCACATCAAGGCCAATAACGTCTACATCCAGCATCACTAGTGCAGCGTCTGCCACGGTTCGGGTGATATGGCCCTCGGCTTTGACTTCAGCAAAATCTCGTACCCGGCGCAAGAGTCTATTAACGATCCGCGGCGTTCCGCGTGAACGAATTGCAATTTCTGATGCACCATCGGGGGAAAGTTCCACGTTCAGCAACCCTGCCGAGCGCGTCACAATTTTGGTCAGCTCTTCAGCCGAATAAAACTCCAGTCGTGAAACAATGCCAAAGCGATCACGTAACGGGTTGGTTAGCATACCAGCTCGAGTAGTAGCTCCTATCAAGGTAAACGGTGGCAAATCGAGCTTAACCGAGCGTGCTGCGGGGCCTTCACCAATCATGATGTCAAGTTGATAACCCTCCAAGGCAGGATAGAGAATCTCCTCCACCACCGCAGAGAGACGATGAATTTCGTCAATGAACAGTACATCATTAGGTTCAAGGTTGGTGAGCAGTGCTGCCAAGTCGCCAGGGCGCTCCAGCACCGGACCAGAAGTATGACGTAAGCTCACGCCCATCTCTCTTGCAATAATATGGGCAAGCGTAGTCTTGCCTAAACCGGGAGGGCCATACAACAGCACATGATCGAGTGCTTCCTTGCGTTTTCTTGCTGCCTCGATAAATATCTGCAATTGCCCGAGAATCTTTTCCTGGCCAACGTATTCGTCCAGGCGATGCGGGCGCAAAGCCAGTTCCATAGCTTCTTCCTGAGGAGAGGTGTGCGTCGTAGCAGTAGTTAATCGATCATTCTCAATCATTCAACAATACAGGCTGAGTACCCGCATTACCTTTCCTTTGACAGGAGTTTAAGTGCCTGCCGAATACCTTCGGACACAGCAACATCCGAGGGTAACTGTTTAATTGCCCAACTGGCTTCTCGGTCATTATAGCCCAATGACAACAGTGCATTAAGTACGTCACTGGCTACTTTTGAAGAAGCTGTAGAGCTATCATCAATATCAACCATGCCAGAATCGAGTTTGTCACGTAGCTCTAGCAGTAAACGCTCTGCAGTTTTTCTACCAATTCCAGGAATTTTGATAATCCGCCTACTGTCCTGAGCCGCCACTGCTTGATGCAAATCAGTCACGCTCAGGCCAGACAAAACAGCTAGCGCAGTTCTTGCTCCCACACCAGAAATTTTTACGAGCTGGCGGAAGGCTCGTCGCTCAGCCTCAGTCGCAAAACCGAACAGCAAGTGCGCATCTTCACGCACCACGAGGTAAGTATGAAGTGTAATTTTCACACCTATGGTAGGCAGATTATAGAACGTGCTCATCGGCACGTTGATTTCATACCCCACACCTTGCACATCGACCAGCACTAGCGGTGGCTGTTTCTCCAACAACAAACCCGTTAATCTGCCAATCATGCCAGTCTTCCGCGTTTCATGCTGTAGCCTGCTGTTGAAATCCCGCCTAATCCTAACCCACCGTGAGCATGGCAAATGGCACAGGCAAGGGCATCTGCTGCATCCTCATTAGGTCTACTAGAAAGACCTAACAGTCGCTTTACCATTTCCTGTACTTGCTCTTTTTTGGCATGACCATTGCCAACAACTGCCTGTTTAATTTGTAGCGCAGTGTATTCGGCAACAAAAATGTTATTCAGCACAGCTGCACAAATTGCCGCACCACGAGCTTGGCCAAGCAACAGCGTAGACTTCGGATTGATGTTAACGAATACTTGTTCCACTGCAATCTGATCAGGATGGTACTGCGCGATAACCTCGTTGAGATTGTCCATGATTGATTTCAGACGTAATGGCAGACCAACGTCCAACGTTTTGATACAACCACTACTGACATAAGTTAACTTATTACCAGCTTTATCGATGGCCCCAAAACCAGTGATGCGCAAGCCGGGATCTATACCAAGAATACGAATATGTCACCTATTTAGATAAAAAAACTAATTTTCAATTACTGCCGACGTAAAGACTTCCTGCACGTCGTCGATATTTTCCAGTGTATCCAGTAACTTTTGCATTTTTACCGCATCGTCACCTGTCAAAACGACTTCATTGTCCGGCTTCATTGTCACTATAGCGAGCTCTGCCTTGAAACCCATTTTCTCCAAAGCCGACTTGATGATGACAAGCTCATACGGTAGAGTGAGAACCTCAATGCTGCCATCATCGTTGTTGATCACATCCTCGGCACCTGTTTCCAATGCGGCTTCCACCAGTTTGTCTTCGTTGGTGCCGGGAGCAAAAAAAAGTTGCCCGCAATGCTTGAACAAGAATAGAACCGAGCCCTCGGCCCCAAGGTTGCCGCCATACTTGATAAAAGCATGGCGTACATCCGCCACAGTTCGTACCCGGTTATCGGTCATACAATCCACCACTACGGCTGCACCAGCGATGCCATAACCTTCATAACGAACTTCTTCATAATTCACGCCCTCTAGATCGCCACTGCCACGCTTTATCGCACGCTCTATGTTGTCCTTGGGCATGTTTTGTTCGTAGGCTTTGTCGACCGCTAAGCGCAACCGTGGATTACTCGCTGTATCACCCCCACCGAGTCGTGTAGCAACGGTGATTTCCTTGATGAACCGGGTAAAAATCTTGCCGCGCTTGGCATCCGTGGCAGCTTTCTTGTGTTTGATATTTGCCCACTTGCTGTGCCCGGACATGATACCTATGCTCTGTGTTGAATTACGCTAATGTTACCATCCTGTCCACTGCGGATAAAGTGTTGGAAGCTTGGTCAAAATTGGTGCGCTATTCAAGAAGCCGTTCCTTGGCATTCATACCGGCCATTGATAGGGAGTAACATCAAATGGCTGAGAGTTGTTCATGAACATGTTGGATAAAAGGTATGCACTTCCCGATGCCATAGTCACACCATAGCGGTGATGGCCGCTATTTAGATAAAGATTGGCTAGAGCGGGGTGGCGACTAATAACGGGAATATTATCTGGCGAACCTGGACGTAACCCCGCCCAATGGCCAACCAAAGTCTTTTCAGTCAGTATAGGCAATAGCGCATGCGCCCTTTCAAGCAACGCCTTTCGTGCATCCGCAGTGATGCTTTTATCGAATCCGGTCTTCTCCATAGTGCTGCCTGCAAGAATGTATCCGTCTTGGCGTGGTATCAGGTAAAAGCTGTTTTGTAGTACAATCGTGTGCAGCAGATCTGCTGCTGTTTTGAAAAGTAGCATCTGCCCTCGCACTGGGAAGATGTTGAGTTTTAACGCATGTTCGCCAAGAATCTCGCGGCTCCACGCTCCCGCAGCAACAACATAATTGACGCCTGTATATTCTCCCCGATTGGTGATAACTGATTTGACACGTCCCCGCCCAAGCCGCCAACCTGAAACTTCGGTATGTTCAATGATAACGCCTCCAGACAACTCCACTGACCTTTTCAGTGCCTGCAATAATCTTGGGCTACGCACTTGCGCCACTGACGAGAGCCATAGCGCTGATTTATCCGCTGGTTCGTCGAATATCAGCTTCAGTGCAATTTCGCACGAGCGGACTCTTTTCATGGGAAAATCGTTGCGAGCGCACCAATCTTCTGCTCCATCATACTGAGCACTTTGCACATTATTAAAATTGGGAAGCACTAGCATACCGCAGGCTTGGTATTCTGGATCGACACCGGTTTCATGGCGTAGGATTTCAATCAATCCGGGTAACAATCTGTTACTCAATTGAGTTAACTGAGTCACCGGATCCGGATAATTCCAAGGCAACAGCGGCGAAAGGATCCCACCGCCCGCCCAGGAAGCCTCGCTCCCGCAGCGGTTACGCTCCAGTATGCTCACCCGCGCACCCAGCCGCAATAATTCACGTGCCGTAGCAAGCCCGATGACCCCTCCACCTATAACAATAACATCAGTTGCCAAAAACTGATTCCTCGCCTAGAGCTCCGTCCATTCCAAGGAAATGGAAATGGGTTTCGCTTAGCAGATTACCATCTTAAACACTTGTTCGGAAACACTCTATCTACATTTAGGAATCCACACGAACTGGATGGGTACCGTTCATTCTTACAATAAAGCCGCCTGTCGTTTACCACATACCTCTTATCGATTACCACTTGCAGATGTACTTTCTGGTCACTACTCTGCAGCCATGAAGGAGATTGCAATGCATGAACGAAAGGGAGGGAAAGCTGAAAGAATTGCAGTGTATCAGCAACAACAGGGCTTCACTTTGCTCGAGTTGCTGATAGTACTGGCCATCATCGGCATTCTTTCAGCAATTGCCATCCCGTCTTATCGAGATTATGTGATCCGCGGAAAAATTATGGAAGCTACGTCAAATCTTGGTGATATGAGAATAAAGCTTGAACAATTCTATCAGGACAATCGTACTTATGTCGGGGCTTGTATTGCAGGGACGATTGCCCCATTGCCTGCAGGCAGCAATGCACGTGCATTTGCGTATAGTTGCCCAACGTTGACCGCGACAGCATTTACCGCGCGCGCACTTGGAAACGCAAGTGAGGGCATGACAGGTTTTGACTACACGATTGACCAAAACAATGCAAAAGCCACTGTTTCAGTCGCGCCGGGTTGGACATTAACAGGGGGCTGCTGGGTTACAAAAAAGGATGGATCATGCTAATTACACATAAAACACGGCCATGCGAACAAGGATTTACATTAATCGAATTGTTGATCACGGTTTCCGTATTCGCGGTACTAACAGTTTTAGCGCTCCCAAGTTTTAATCAATGGATCGCCAATACCAAAATTCGTAGCACTACTGAAAGCATCCTAGCAGGTTTTCAATTGGCACGGACAGAGGCAGTACGTCTTAATCAAGGTGTGCGGATTACGCTAAACGCCGATACCGGGTGGTCGGTCACTGAGGTGATATCTGGCAATGTAGTGCAAACACGCCCTGCTGCTGAAGGTTCGGGAAATACCATCATGACCGTTACTCCTGGTGGTGCAACCATAGTTGATTTCAACGGCTTGGGTCGGGTTACTAATCTGACCCCAATCACACAAGTTGAAGTGGATAGTACAACCATTCCTGCTTCCGAAACCAAGGAATTACGCATCACGATTAATACCGGTGGGGTGGCACGCGCGTGCGATCCATCGCACCCCTCAAGCGACCCGAGAGGATGCTAGGAAAAGCCATGATGCGTATTAAATTTCGAAAAGAGCAAAGGGGATCCATACTTCTGGAGTCACTGATCGCTATCCTAATTTTTTCCATGGGCATACTTGCGTTGATGGGTATGCAGGCCACAGCAATTAATACGGTGGCTGAATCCAAATATCGTTCCAATGCCGGTTTTCTAGCTAACCGGATCATCGGCCAGATCTGGGCTGACCGGGCTAATCTTGCTACCTATGCATGCAATCCCTGCACCACCACCGGCACTGGCAATATCGATACGCGTGCCTGGGCTACTGAAATCCAGAGTGGAGCGCTGCAGCTACCCGGAGTAACCGATGCGGCAAATCAGCCAACCATCACCCTAGGAGCAAGTAATCAGGTCATGGTGCAAATGTTCTGGCAAGCACCGAATGCGACCGCCCAGCGCAACCATTTAGTAATTGCTTACGTCAATGGTTAAAACAAACACAATGATGACAAAACACCACTCGCCGTACCGAACTGCAGGTTTTAGCCTCGTCGAACTGATGGTAGGTATGATTATTGCACTGCTTGGTTCGATTGTAATTTTCCAGGTATTTACGGTCTCCGAGAATTACAAACGCACTTCCGTGGCAGGTAGCGATGCGCAGCAAAGCGGCATAATGGGCCTGTACACGATGGAACACGATGTGCGTATGGCAGGTTTCGGCATAAACGATATAACGCTTCTGGGTTGTACCGTAAATGCCTATAACCAAAACCGCATTCCCGCCGATTTTGCTTTTGTATTGGCACCGATCCAAATCACCCAAG
>SMUY01040431.1_pt1 | contig 11791 bp, 11 predicted proteins | sample 2456441 | NCBI WGS metagenome assembly SMUY01 (sample SAMN11095931, study PRJNA526329) | marine sediment metagenome | biome: Marine sediment; feature: Surficial sediment; material: Deep marine sediment; isolation source: Hadal surficial sediment | place: Pacific Ocean | collected 2014-11 | depth...
CATCAAATATTGCAACGCCGCTTCAATGGGGACAATTAAAAACGGACATTTCCCTGCCATCAAACGGTGAAGGATATCCAATCGTTCTCCGGAAACCTCGCTCAAGGGGGACAAAGGGTCGTATGGCAAAAGTTCCCATGCGGGAAAAAAGTGAGGCGTCAAACGCAACTTGTTGTGTTTGATGAAATACCGCAGATCCCCGAATAGTGATTCGCTTGTAATCTGATCCGCAGTGATCACAATAATCGGGCGTCGAATTTCCTTCCAAAGGTGCACCAGGTAAAAAGCCTTGGCGGCTCCTGTCAAGCCCTCCACCACACCGGAAGCATGCACATCCTTAAAGGCGCTATGCAAAAGAGTCCAAGGGTCAGCTGACGAATGCGAAGGTGACGACGGAGGGTCAATGGTCCGGTTCATATCGGAATCACGATTGGGTGAATTCAGGATCGGGCTTTTTCGGGAAGAAGGTGTTGCCACTTAGGCTCACCTTTGGGCTTGAAATTGACCGTAACAATGAAGGAGTCCCCTTCATAAAAATTGAGCTTAAAATTACCACCGCCAAACCGATTGAACAGGTATTCCTCGGTGTTCTCGCGGAAGGCCTTGAACTCGTCCAGCGTAAACTGCGCGATCTCATAAAAAAATATACTGACTCCATCCTGCACACCCACCAGCAGGGTGAGCCGCAACCGGTCGAATATTTCTTCAAATCTCTGGTCGCACTCCTCCTGGCTTGGAACCCGCTTCAGTTCACGGCGCAGTCTGGGCTTGTAATAATCTCGGAAAGCTGTTTTGACCCACATACTTACATCCTGAAGAAAGGTCCCCATGGGCGGAAATTTACCCTGGGAACCGGGCTATAAACCTGCCGGACTGGAAATTATAAGTCATTGATTTATAGCATAATATTTATATTAAGACAACCGACTCCCAGCTTCGGAAAACGGGAAATTTGATTGCCGAAAATGAAAACTTTTCTTATACTCCCATGACTTCATCTTTCATCAATTTTAATAAATTATGCCTTCAATTACCAACAACGAAATTATAAAAATCGGCCTGGTCCAAATGGGCTGTGGTGAGGATCCGGCCCTCAACTTGCGAGAAGCCGAGAGGGGTATCCGGAAAGCGGCCAAGCAAGGGGCGCAAATCATCTGCCTGCAGGAACTTTTCCGGTCGCACTATTTTTGTCAAACGGAAGATTCCCAGTGGTTTGATCTGGCTGAAGAAATCCAAGGGTCCACCACTCAACATATGTCCCGGATCGCCGAAGAGTTGGCCGTGGTCCTGATTGTCCCGCTGTTTGAAAAGCGAGCCAGCGGAATTTATCACAACAGCGCCGTGGTGCTCGATGCCGACGGCTCGCTAGCCGGCAAGTACCGGAAAATGCATATTCCGGACGACCCTTGTTTTTATGAAAAATTTTATTTCGCGCCGGGTGATTTGGGGTTTCAGACTATTGCCACCCGCTACGGTCAGGTGGGTGTGCTCATTTGTTGGGACCAATGGTTTCCTGAAGCGGCCCGGCTCACCGCTCTCAGTGGCGCTCAATTTTTGTTTTATCCCACGGCGATCGGCTACCAGGAGAGCGATGCGGGTGAAGCCGCCAAGCAAACCGCGGCGTGGGAAACCATTCAAAAAGCTCATGCCATCGCCAACGGAGTTTTCACTGTCGCGGTCAACCGTGTTGGAAAAGAAAGCAAGATTCAGTTTTGGGGGCAGTCTTTTGTATGCGATCCCTTTGGCGAAGTCCTGGCCCGCGCTTCAGCAGACGACCCGGAAGTGTTGGTGGTGGACTGCGACCTTTCCCGCATTGAAGAAACCCGCCGGGGATGGCCCTTCCTGAGAGACCGCCGCACCGACGCCTACCAAAACTTGTCCCGATTATATATAGACGAAAATGAATCCTGACACCGAAGGGTTCCACATGCCCGCAGAATGGGAACCGCATGCTGGCACCTGGCTGGCGTGGCCGCATAATCAGGAAACCTGGCCGGGCCAGGATATGAATCAAATTGAAGCGGTCACTCTCCGCATGATCCGCGCGCTCCACACTTCGGAAACAGTTCATGTGCTGGTCAACAATGCAGATCAAGTCGAGCAACTCCAGAGCAAATTGCAACGGGAGGAGTTGCACCGCTCGGCTATTAAAATCCATATCATTCCCACGGACGACACGTGGATACGTGACTTCGGACCCAATTTCCTGATCCGTTCCACCGCGCAAGGGAATGAGGTTTCCGCCAACCTGTGGAAATTTGATTCCTGGGGAGAAAAATATGAATGGCAACAGGATGCCCAAGCCGGGCGGGCCATCACCGAATATCTCAATTGCCCGAGCTTCGATCCCGGAATAGTGCTGGAGGGTGGCGCCATCGAGGTGAACGGCCAGGGAACTTGCATCACCACCGAACAATGCCTTCTCAATCCGAACCGGAATGGCGGGTTGAACAAGTTGGAGATGGAACGTTATTTAAAAAAATTCCTCGGGGCGCAACACATCCTCTGGTGCCAAGGGGAGTTGGCGGGAGACGATACCGATGGGCACATTGACAACCTGGTTCGGTTTGTGAATCCCCATACCGTGCTCTGCAGTTGGGAGGAAGATGTGTCCGATCCCAATCACGCTTGCTTGCAGGCCAATGTGGAACTTTTAAAAAATTCAACGGACCAGGCTGGCCACCCGCTCCAGGTCGAACTTTTGCCAATGCCGGGCCCCGTGGTGATGGATGGAACCCGCCTGCCCGCCAGCTACGCCAATTTCTACATCGCCAATAAAACTGTCCTGTTGCCCACCTACAACCACCCCAACGATGCGGTTGCGCAATCCCTATTGCAAAAGTATTTTCCTGATCGGGAAGTGGTGGGCATTCCGTGCCACATTTTTGTCATGGGATTGGGAGGGGTTCACTGCGTCACCCAGCAACAGCCCAAGTGAACCTGGGTCCTACTTGCAACTCTTGTAGGGGGAGGATAAAAGTTCCCAACCTGATAGGTGGGAGGCGCGTCAATCTTTGGCCCGGAGGTTTTCGGAGAGGAGTTGAACTTTTGATTTTTCGAGATCAATCTCAAGGTTTTCGAGGGCGCGCTCATGTTTCCGGATGACCGCTCGCAATTTCATGCGGGCCACCAAGCCATCGATCCAAGCCAGCGAAAAGCCCAGCCCGAGGGAACACAAAACAACAATCAGGAGGGGCACTTTGATGTCGTGGGAGTTGAGCTCAAAATCGTAAAAACTCACCTCTACCATATCCATATTCTTCACCGCAAACACGGATATGACGATCAAAAACAGAACTATGAGAATGAATTTAAAAGCGGACATAACATCTGGAAGGACTTAAATACACACCGCCCGCAAATTGTTCAGTATTCAGGCTGGTGCGCAATAAGAGCTTTTATTCCTCTTCTTCCTCTTCTTCCTCTTCGTCATCCGAACTTTCTTCGTCCCCGGAATCGTCCTCATCACTTGCGGAGCTCTCAGTCTCTAAACTGATTTCTCCCACCGGAGATTCTTCTGCGGCAGGGGCCTCTTCCTCAACCGGCTCAGATTCAACTTCTGCGGTCATTTCTTCTGCCGACGGTGCCTCTTCCTCTTCAGCCTGTGGAGCGGCCATCACTGGCGCGGGCGCCGCTGGAACCGCGGATGGTGGCGATGCCATCACCGCGCCGCCATCCAATTCTTTAAGCAAGCTTTCTATACTCGCGATGACTTGCCCGGACTTGGACTGCACTTCCGGGTTATTGGCAGTGACACCTTGAATGGCCACCAAGGCACGTTTCAACTCGGTGATTGCCGCTTGCCTTTCATAACCGCCAAACTTGATCTTCAACTCACTCACTTCCTTATTGACCTGGGCGAGGCCATCGGCAACCTGTTTTTTCAATGGCCCGTACTCTTCTTGAAGGGTTTTGACATTACTGTCCATACCGCCAACCCGGTTTCCCAAATCGCGAATAAAAAACAGAATGAAAATTATGGCCAAGGCCGCCATGCCAAATCCCAAAAAGGCTATGGCCTTGAGGAGGCTCATTTCCTCCTTTTCTTCATTCACTTTGGGCAACGGCTTTTCAAAATCTTCTTCCGAGGATTCTGTTTCTTCGGATTTGCCTTGAGCGTAATAGGAGCTGGCATCCTCCTTGGCCTCTTCCTTAATTTTCTCCAACCGATCCTCAGGACTGGAAGAGGGCTCGTTTTCGCTGGCGTTGTCTTGGTCTTTCGTAGTCATAGTTCCTCCAACTAACCTTGGGTCTAAAGTCGGCTCAATTGTATTCTTTTAAACTGCATCCAGCTACCGTAATTTTCAACCGATAGATGAGGACATCAATTCAAAGGCCACAGAACTCAAGCCATTTTAATTTTCTGGGATTTGTTTGTTCCAAATATCCCTGAAACTGGAATTCCAATTCTATATAATGGTGTGAGCAATCCGGAATAACGAGACTTAAATCATTCAGGTAATTCAGCCTTTGAAAGGCCTCAAGCCGAAAAATGAAGCATGATATTACAGGCGAAAACAACAATTTGTCAAGGAAAATAAAGGCCGTTTTGATAAGGGTTTTAGTTCTATTGACATGCATGGCGTGTTGGCCATTGTCATATTCCCACGCCAGCTTTGACCTGCTCCTCACACCCGAAAAATTATATCGATTAGACCGCGATCAAATCATATTGATCGACACCCGATCTTCGTGGAAATATTTGTTAGGCCATATCCCAGGGGCCATCAATCTTCCCAGCTGGAAAGAATTCACCGTGGATCGACACGGAGTGGCTGGCCTCATCAATCGGGACAAAAATATAATTGCCAAAAAACTGGGAAAGATCGGCATTGACCACAACAAAACCATAGTGATTTATGGGGAAACCCGCGATAAGTGGCGCACCGACGGGCGATTTTTCTGGATGCTGGAGTACTACGGATTTAAAAAGGTCGCGATCCTGCAAGGCGGATACGGTTTGTGGAAGCAATACCAGAAGCCCGCAACATTGAGCGATATTAAACGGCCCGCCCCATCCCAATTGGCGGCACGGGATTTAGAATTCAACCCCGAAGTGGTCGCGGATTTCTATTGGATTCGGTCGCGCCTGGGGTCCAAAGAGGTTTTGATTATTGACAACCGGGAGAAAAGCGAGTTTGAAGGCGCCACGCCCTACGGATCGCCCCGGGGAGGTCATATTCCAAGCGCCATACACCTTGATTGGCGGGAGTTTTTTGCCCAGGACGGGACATTAAAAAATAAAACTGAGCTGGGAAAAATTATGCGCCGCTACGGAATCAATCAAAAGCAGGAAATCATGGTCTACTGCACCGGCGGGGTGCGCTCCGCAATGGCTTATTTTGTGTTCCGCACCTTGGGTATGAAGGTACGAAATTACGATGGCTCGTGGTGGGACTGGAGCCACAACCCCGCGGCGCCGATAGAAAATTAGGTCAGCGGGGAGCCACAAACGTGGTGAAGCTAATGCGAACCTTCCGGCATTTGCATTGGGGGTGCCTCACGGGGTCCACCGTAGGACCCTTCATCATGAGTTCCGCCGGATCCCTCGCCCATCATGGATCCACGAGCTGGACGACCCAGGGACTCCGAGGCGTGCGCCAAAGCTTCGTTATAATGTTTTAAAGCTTCTTTGGCATGGTTGAGAGCCATGCTTCCATGGGATTTTAACTCGAAGGAGGCATCGTCCATCCTCAAACTAAATTCCAGATGCTTGATCATCTCCTGCAAGTGCAAAAAGCCTTCCTCGCCATGACCCAAGCCTACACTGGCATGACCACCAGCTTGAGACCAAGCGGGTGCAGTTCCTACCAGCGTCAGGGCAACCATTCCCGCCGCCATCATTTTCCAATCGGCAAGCCGACTCATAAAACCTCCCAACCCAAAATTTTATAGTATTTTTAATGAAAACCGGCTCCTCGCCCGTTTACGATCACGCTGTATTTTAATAATATCTCCCAATTCCCAAGCCTTGTCAACCAGTCAAAAGCGGCTTCAAAACAAAAAACCCTCGGAAACACATCCAAGGGTTTTTTGGTTAGAACAATCGATTCAAATTGTTAAATCTGCATGCGCATCACTTCCTGATATGCTTCGACAATCTTGTTACGGACTTGCATGGTCATGCGAAAGGCAAGGTCGGCCTTACCCACCGCCAGCATCGCGCCGTGAACATTGTTGGACTCACCGGTCGACAGTTTTTCGATCGCCTGATCCGCCTCTTGTTGCAAGGTATTTACCCGCTCAATGGATTCAGAAAGCGCTTTGGCAAAAGAAGGCCCCTGAGGATCACTGGGTGCAAGCTGGCCTCCAATCTTCCCAAATCCGGGATCGAGCACTGTCTTCAGATTGGTTTTTAGGGTGATGTCTTCCATGGCCTTATATTTTATACCTATTTACCCTTAACTGGATAGACTTTTTTTAATTGGAACGCGTGCCCTGCCCCGATCAGGATTGGGCACTTTCATTGATCGCGGCACGAATGGTTGAACCTCTTTTACTCATCAATTGAATGGTTGCACTGTATGCAATCTGGTTTTCGGCAAGTTTCGCCATTTCTTTATCTATATTAACGTTGTTGCCGTTGGAACGTGGCGCATCCGATTCAACAAAAATTTGCGGTTGTATGGCTTTCAAGGCCGACCCTCCCGGCCCAAAATGGTTAGCGTGAGTGACTTTCATGGCCAAATCATTACTGCGGCCTATTGCACTCACCAATTGGCTTTTAAAATCAATATCTTTCGCCTTGTACCCAGGCGTGTCCAAATTACTGATATTGCTCGAAATCAAAAGCTGCCGTTGCGACTGGAAGTCCAAGGCTTTCTTTAAAATGTTTGGAGCATTATCACTGAAGAGTAACCTATCAATTAGCATCTCGTATCTCCTTAACAATTTAATAGCAAATTTTGTGCCATCCAGGTCGCATACAAAAACCAACACTAATTTCACTGTAACTCATCTAAAATTAATAGGTTATAGTTATCACGCGCCGATTGTAGATTTCGCGGTGCGTTGGACTTCTGGCACAATCAGGAAAATTTTTCCTAATATCACGTCTTTTTGACGCTGAATGAGAGGAAATATTTGATTTTGGCCCCATCACCTACCATAATGCCAATAGTTATGTATCTTTTTTACTCACTTGTTGAGGCAACCCTTGATTACGGAAACCGACAAATTAAGCAATGCCCTGAAAAATTTTGAAAAAGAGGATTTATCTGAAATTTTGCACCGGACCGCCAGCGGCCTCAAGGATATTTTCAAGTGCGATAAGGTTCGAATTTATCTTGAAGATTTGTATGAAGGCATGCTGGTTTGCCATTATGTCACCGGCCAAAACCTTCCCAACCAGCACCGCATCACCAAATACATTTCGCCAAAAGAATCCATCACGTCCAAGGCTTTTTATGAGAATTCGGTGGTGGTGTCCTGGAATTTATCGGGTGGGTTGAAAAACTTTCGCAATCCATTGGAGACAATTTCCGGAATCAAAAGCACGGCGGTTTTCCCTATCACCTCCCAAATGCGGCCCATCGGTACCATCAGCCTGGATTGGCATGAGGAGGGAGAATTTTTAACGCCGCACCAAATAGAAACCATCACCGCCTTTTTAACGCAAAACAGCGCCCTCATTGAAAAGGCCAAACGGTTTCACCAGCAAATATCCTTTTCCAAACACCTGGATACCGCGCGTAAAAAAGAAGGTTCCTGGATGATGGTGCGCTCCGCGGTCAATCTCATTGAAAAGTTATCCCTGGCCTCGGTATTGGTTCCAACCCCTGAAGAGAAAGGCCAAGGAAACCCCAGCCGCACATCCGACCGGGTCCACATTCTTGCCGTGTATGCCAAGAATGTGGACCATGCCGGAATTTATAACAACAAGGACCAGATCAGCGTGCTCGAGGGAGAAAATCTTATCAACCGTATCATCAAATACGATCCAAAAAATGGCCTGGTGATGAACGATCTGGAGCAAACATCTGTGTTCACCCTCAATATCATGGAGGAACAATTCCTTAGGAAGCCGATCGTCAGCAAGATCAACCTGGTTTCCTTGTACCAAGTGCCCAAGTTCAATCCCAAGACCGGACAATTCATCTGCGCCATCAATTACTACACCAGCGAGCCTTACGAATTCACGAATTTTGAAAAAGGCCTCTTGCAGGAGCACGCTTCCATGATCGAGGAGCTGATCCTGGAAGCAAGCCCCATCCACATTGAAATTCAGGTGCTCAGTGAAATCGAGGAATTATTATCGAATTCACACAACTCGTTGCAGACTTTTCTACACAACATTCTGGCTAAAACCTCCGAATTGCTGGGAGCGGATTGTGGCACCATTTCCCTGCTGGAAATCATTGATGGCAAGCCCTGGTTGGTGGTCGAGGACGAGCAGGGAGTCCTGACCGCGGCCAAATCACGCGGGTGGAAGAAGAACAAGATTCCGCCGCTGATGGTGGGCGGCAATGACTTGCAAGACGCAATGAAATCCATGAACGGTTATTGTGCCCACACCGCCCGCCCGGTGGCCGTCGGCGATGTGGCTAATTTCAACCTGACCCAGGGTTTTTACCATAACCTGTCATCCGCCATTCGATCCGAGTTGGCGGTTCCCATTATTTTCGAGAACAATGTCTTGGGGGTCATCAATCAGGACAGCTTCCGATTAAATTATTTCACGGAAGAACATAAAAAAATATTGCAGATCATTGCTACCTTGATCAGTCAAAAAGTTTTCAACCTGAAGCAAATCGAAAAAATTCGTAAAGACATGGCGGTACTGCGCCAGGAAATCGAATATCGCGATCCCAAAGTGTCTTCCTATCATTTCGGCAACGTCATCGGTAAAAGTCCAAAAATCCATCACCTGGTCGAGCAAATCGACACGGTAGTGGAGTCTATCTGCAACCGGATGCTTCACTGGGGCCGGGGCAAAGAGCTCGAGGCTTTGATGGGTCTGCCGTGCCTGCTGATCACCGGCGAGACCGGCACGGGCAAGGAGTTTTTCTTCAATAATATTTACTCTCATCTTTCTGAGATTTTTAGAAAAGCCAAAGGCCAGCGTTTTGAGCTTCCCCTCAAGAAAACCAATATCGCCGCTTACAGCGGAGAATTGACCTACAGCGAGTTGTTCGGCCACAAAAAGGGCGCCTACACGGGAGCCGAAGCCAACCGTCAGGGGATTCTTGAAGAAGCCGACGGCGGCATTGTCTTCCTCGACGAGATTGGCGATGCCGATCCTAAAACCCAAGTGCAATTATTACGTTTTTTAGACACTGGAGCGTTCGTCAGGCTGGGAGAAAATCAATCCAGGTATGCCCGGATTTTTTTGATCGCCGCCACCAATAAAAACCTGCTAAAGGAAATTGAAGCGGGAAGGTTTCGCGAGGATTTGTATCACCGATTGAATGCCCTCAGCTTTCACATCCCATCACTGGGTGAGCGGCGCGAGGACATTGAGGATCTGGCCATCCACTTTCTAGGCCGGTTGCACCAAACTTATAAAAATGTAGCTCACGAACTCACGCCACCGCAATTGGATTCCGCCGCTATCGAATTCCTCAAAAGCCATCACTATCGAGGCAATGTTCGAGAGTTGAAAAATATTTTGCTGAGAGCCCTGCTGTTCAGCAAAAACCCCATCATTGACCGGGAAGACCTGATAAATGCCAACGCCGGCGGTTGGACCGACGCGCCACCCCCTGCCACAGATAACGGTCAAGACACCGGCACGCTCCTGGAAAAACTGGCCAAGGGTGAGGGCGATTTCTGGTCCACCATTTACCAGCCGTTTAAGGATAAGCAGATAACACGCCACAGCGTGCAAAATATCATCCATACAGCCAAAACCAAGTATCAGACCAACTTGCCCGGTCTGGCGGTGAAACTGGGTGTGTGCGGCCAGCATTTCCGTACCGACCGGGTGGAGAACAAAAAATTCGTAAGCTTCAAGAATTTTCTATATAAAACCATCAAAATCACGTCCAATTGAGGCTCCACCTGCCAATACTTTTTATTGGGTCAAGGGATTTAAGCTGGACGAAATAAAATGTCGTTGCTAGAATGATGTTCCTTGTCAAAGAGTAATCAAACCACTCCTGCACTTCATTGGCAAGACAGGAAACCAACGAGCATTTAAATTTACAATTTTAGAACCCGCATTCGGCTGGCTGGGTTGTTCCCATACCAAGCCGCAACCCAAGCCATGGCGGAGTGATCTTTAGACAACACCCCATTTATCCACGAAGGAGAATTACATGAGTTCGACTGCTGTCGTCGCTGAAAAGTATAAAATCAAAGACCTTTCTCTGGCCGATTGGGGCCGTCAGGAAATCATCCTGGCCGAAAAGGAAATGCCGGGTTTGATGGCATTGCGTGAAAAATATGGCAAAGAAAAACCTTTGAAAGGAGCTCGCATCGCCGGGTCTCTCCATATGACCATTCAAACGGCCGTGTTGATCGAAACTCTAGTGGCGCTGGGAGCGGAAGTGCGTTGGGCATCCTGCAACATTTTTTCGACACAGGACCATGCGGCCGCGGCCATTGCCAAAACCGGCATCCCGGTATTTGCCTGGAAAGGTGAAACCGAGGAGGAGTATTGGTGGTGCACGGCGCAGACCCTCCCGTTCGATAATGATCGGGGTCCAAATATGATTCTCGACGATGGCGGCGATTTGACCGGATACGTGCACGAAAAACATCCGGAGCTGTTGGCTGAAATTAAAGGCGTCTCCGAAGAGACCACCACCGGTGTGCACAAGCTCTACAAAATGATCGAGGATGGGGAACTCAAAATGCCCGCCATGAATGTCAATGACTCGGTCACTAAATCCAAATTCGACAATCTTTACGGTTGCCGGGAATCGCTGGCCGATGGCATCAAACGCGCCACCGACATCATGATCGCCGGCAAGGTTATCGTGATCGCCGGTTATGGCGATGTCGGCAAGGGTTGCGCGCACTCCATGCGGTCGTACGGCGGACGTGTCCTGGTCACGGAAATCGATCCCATTTGCGCCCTGCAGGCGGCGATGGAAGGCTTCGAGGTCACCACCATGGAGGACGCCATCGCGGAAGGCGATATCTACGTCACCACCACCGGCTGTGCCGACATCATCCGCATCGATCACCTGGAAAAAATGAAGGACACCGCTATCGTGTGCAACATCGGCCACTTCGACTGCGAAATCCAGGTGGAAAAACTGAACAACTTCCCCGGCATCAAAAAAGAGGAGATCAAACCGCAGGTCGACAAGTACACGTTTCCCGACGGGCATTGCATTGTCCTGCTGGCGGAAGGCCGGTTGGTGAATCTGGGTTGCGCCACCGGACACCCGTCATTCGTGATGTCCAACTCCTTCACCAATCAGGTGCTGGCGCAGATCGAGCTGTTCACCAAGAAATATGAGCTGGGAGTTTACACCCTGCCCAAAATTCTGGACGAAGAAGTGGCACGCCTGCACCTGGGAAAACTAGGTGTCAAGCTCACCCGCCTCACCGACCAGCAAGCCAAGTATTTGAACCTGCCAGTCGAAGGGCCGTACAAACCAGAACATTACCGCTATTGATCTGTTTTACTTTTGAGGGATGTTAAAAAAAGAAAAACGGCGCTCTTCATGAGCGCCGTTTTTTATTGCACACTATTACCAATAGAACTTTAAATTTTAATTAATTTTTTGGAGAAACCATTTCAGTTGAAAATTGGCTGCCCCAACCCGGCCGCTATCAGATCTTGTTCTGAAGGCCCTCGCCCCTCACAACATTTCAGCAGCTTTCCACTGACCGCCACTGC
>SMUY01025856.1_pt1 | contig 11787 bp, 9 predicted proteins | sample 2456441 | NCBI WGS metagenome assembly SMUY01 (sample SAMN11095931, study PRJNA526329) | marine sediment metagenome | biome: Marine sediment; feature: Surficial sediment; material: Deep marine sediment; isolation source: Hadal surficial sediment | place: Pacific Ocean | collected 2014-11 | depth 0-1...
GATGGTTTCCTTTTCACCGATGACGGAGATGGAGTCATCGTCAAACTCACGCGGATGAGGTGAAGTGAAACGAACCCTCCGAAGCCCCGGAATGGCCGCCACCTCAGAGAGCAGGTCGGCGAATTTGAAGCGCCGGTTGTGGGGATCCTTATAGCTGTTGACGGTCTGTCCCAACAGGAGAATTTCCACAAAGCCTTGGTCGACAACCCTTTGAGCTTCATTCATTACTGCCGTGGCAGGACGGTTCCTTTCCCGGCCTCGAGTGTAGGGCACAATACAAAAGCTGCAATGCTTGTTGCAGCCTTCCATGATGGTGATGTTGGCACGGAAGCTGTTCTGGCGCATCACCTGAGGAATCTCTACAGGTGCCGGACTCTCCATAAAGTCCGTAGCCACACGTGTCCTGCCTCCGCGCTCGTGCTCGATCTCCTCCAGCAGGTCGGGGAGGGCGTGAATCATATGGGTACCCACCACCAGATCCACGAACGGCGCCTTGCTCATCAGCGCTTCACCTTCCTGCTGGGCCACGCACCCCAACACTCCGATCAAAAAATTAGGGTTTGTGCTCTTCCGCTTCTTGATTTCTCCTAAACGACTGTACATCTTCTGGGCAGCTTTCTCGCGGACGCTGCAGGTATTGAGTAAAAACAGGTCGGCCTCCTCGGGCGAGTTGACCGCGACCATACCGTGATGGGCAAGCAGTCCGGCAACTTTCTCCGAATCGTGCTCGTTCATCTGGCATCCGAACGTTTCGATACAAAATTTCTGAAGCATCATTAATGAGAGCTATTCTATCGGACTTCAAGCAAGGGATACAAGGATTTGTGCTGCAGTCCCTTTGTGACGGCAGCACAAAGGGACGAAGTCATGAAGTAACGAAATCCTTCCCTCTCCGCAACAATTCTCTAGCCTGCTTACGGGTGGTTTCCGTTAAGGCCTTCCCTGCCATCATTCTTGAGAGTTCCTCCACTCTTTCCCTCTGTTCAAGAGGAACAATCTCAACGATGGTTCGCTCGGCGCTGTGGCGCTTGGTGACATAAAAATGCTGGGAAGCATATGAGGCGACTTGTGGAAGGTGGGTCACGCAAAAGACCTGGTGCACAGTTCCCAGACGGGCTAGCTTTTCTCCGATGGTGGAGGCAACTCGGCCGCCAATGCCTGCATCCACCTCATCGAAAACCAAGGTCTTCGAATACTTCTCCAGAGTGAGAATCGATTTCAGAGCCAGCACGGTTCGAGACAATTCTCCTCCAGAAGCGATCTTAGACAAGGGTTTTGAGGATTCACCTAGATTGGCACTGATCAGAAATTCCACCTGGTCCATTCCCTGTTCAGTGGTCCTTTCATCTGAGGTGTTTACCTGTACCGTGAAAGCGGCGCTTCCCATGTGCAAATCGGTTAGTTCACGTTCCACTTGCTTGCTGAGCATCTTAGCTTGCTGGTGTCTGCTCCTGGAAAGGCGCTGGGCCAGTGCTCGATATTTGCTCTCCAGTTGACTCTCCTTCTCAACCAGTTGCTCTATTTCGGCTTCACATTGGGAGAGCTCGTGGACTTCCTGTTGGGCCTTTTCGAGATAAGCCAGAATCTCATCCACGGTTTCCCCGTATTTTCGGCGGGCCTTTTGAATTTCCGAAAGCCTCTCCTGAACAGCGTCCAGGCGTCCCGGGTTGGACTCAATTTGATTCGTATAGTCGCGAAGCTGGTAGGCCACCTCTTCCAGCAGGTAACGTGAATCACGCAGTTTCACCATCACCGGCTCCAGCTGAGGGTCCATACCACGAAGTTCTTCCAATTCTTTCATTGCCCGATGCAGCAGACTTAACGAGGACTCTTCTCGTTCATAAATGTCCTGATAGGCCCGTTGCGATGCGTTCAGGCGTTTTTCTGCACTGGCCAAAAGCCCTTGTTCTGCTTCCAGCTCCACGTCTAGGCCGGTTCTCAACTGAAGCTTTTCAATGTCGGCAGTTTGGAACTGGAGGGTGTCGAGTCTCTGCAGTCTTTCCTGCTCGCTGGCCTGCAGGCGCTCCAGTTCTGAACGAACTCCCTGGAGCAGATGAAAGGCCTCTCTTACCTGTTGTGACAATTGTTCGTGAGCGCTGAAGGCATCCAGGAATTGCAATTGAACGCTGGGTCGCAAGAGGAGTTGCTGCTCGTGCTGTCCGTGAATATCCGCTAAAAGTGCCCCCAGCTGGGAAAGCGTAGCCAGTGGACTCAAAACCCCGTTGATAAAGACCTTGTTGGAACCCGACCGGGAGATATCCCGGCGGATAATAAGTTCCCCGCCCTCCAGCGGAATCCCCGCATCAGCAAGACACACTCGTGCCGGATGTTCTCTGGAGAGCTCAAAGATTCCCTCCACTCGGGCCTGATCAAAGCCCTGACGAACCATTTCCTGAGAGGCACGCCCTCCCACCAGCAAGCCTACAGCATCCACCAGAATGGATTTCCCCGATCCGGTTTCACCGGTGATCAGATTCAGCCCTTGGCTGAATTCAATTTCCAGACGATCGATCAGAGCAAAATCCTTAATGGAGAGGAACTTCAGCATGACAAAAAGCTACTAAAAAGCTGATAGCTAACAACTGACATGAATTGTACACGAGCAGGGTGTCCTCAGCGGGAGCCTAGCGGCTATGGGGATAGGCCGGCGCTGGAACAGACGTTTCCGCTATTTATGACCTATGAAATAAGGCACTTAATCAAGAGATGCCCGCTTTGGTTGTTTTCGATATGGCTGTCGATCCCCTGCTCTCCCCCATTTCTTGGTCTGTTGTCTGTTGTCTTCTGGTCTGTGGTTTGTGGTTTTGACAGGCCATTTGAGTACCCTCTAGAGTTGGTGGTTGATCCAGCAGTAGCTCAATCGGTGTTTGGTATATGATTACAGGCAGGTCATGATGAACATGAACCGGATCGAGAGTGTAGGAGGTTGGAATTGGCCCTCTTTATAGCTCAGGGGAGCTTTGGCAGTTTCTGGTCACTGGTGGGCAATAGCGGTCCGATCGCTCAAATGGTTTTGCTGATCCTTCTCTTTTTCTCCCTGTTTTCCTGGGGCATCATCTTCCAAAAGGTTCGCTTTTACAAAGAGGTGGGGCAACAGTCCCAGGAGTTTTATGAGCGCTTTAGAAGAACCTCCAGCCTCTCGGAACTCTACAGTAAATGTGAGCGGTTTCCGCAGTCCCCTCTGGCCGGGATATTCAAGGGTGGCTATGAGGAGTTGAGCCAGCAGATGAAGTCCCCCGAGTCCGAAGACGATTCTTCCCAGTTAGCCCTCAATCCGGGAACACTCAAGAGTCTCAGCAGTGTGGAACGGGTCCTGCAAAAAACGGCCCACACGGAGATGACTGTACTGGAAACCTTTCTTCCATGGCTGGCCACCACTGGGGCCGTCTCTCCTTTTATTGGATTGTTCGGCACGGTGATCGGAATCATCAATGCCTTTCAAGGTCTCGGAGAGGGCGCTGTGACCACTATTCAGGCCGTTGCTCCGGGAATCAGTGAAGCTCTCGTGGCAACTGCAGCTGGACTTTTTGCCGCCATTCCGGCAGTTATCGCCTATAACCACTTTCTCAATCGGCTCAAACTTTTTGGCGTCGAAATGGATGATTTTTCGGCAGAGTTCCTAAACACCGTCGAACGCAGTTTTGGAGTAAGTTGAAATGGCTTTTGGTAATCCGCTCAACCCGACTCGACCTTCCATATCGGAGATCAACGTCACTCCCCTGGTGGACGTGATCCTGGTTTTACTGATCATTTTCATGGTCACTGCACCCATCCTTCAGACCGGCATCGAGGTGAATCTTGCCCGGACGCGAACGGTTGAGCCCGTCGATCCCGAACGGGCGGCTGTCATCACCATCAGTCGAGAGGAGATGCTTTTTTATCGGTCTAATCCTATCAATTTCAATGAACTGGGTGAGTGGCTCAGGCGCGAGGTTGGAGACAGTGGAGAAGCCATCTTTCTTCAGGCCGATGAAGACGTACGATGGAAGACGATTGTTGCTGTGGTGGACGAGGTGCGAGTCTCGGGATACCATCAAATTAATTTAGTCACCAAACCCTATTTGGAGAAGTGAGACGAATGTCCCCAGGGGTCATCAGCCCGCACGTGCGTGAAGCAGGATATCGAGGGGCATTCACGGTCTCAGCCGTGGGCCACGTCCTGCTTTTCCTTTTTTTCCTCCTTTCCTCCGAGTTGTTTCCCAGGGGTGCACCTATAGTCATTGGAAGCGGCGAGGGAGGCGGCCAGAGAGAGAACTTCGTGAAGGTCGGGTTATCGGCTGAGCTCAGCGGCGGTACCGGGATGCATAAACCCGCCATAACTCCCCGGCCCGAAGCGGTGACCACGCCCGAGCCGAGCAAACCCGATCCGCCGGCTCCCCAGAAGGAGGAGCGCGTCTTGGTGGAAAAGCCGCCCCCCCGGGAAACCCCTAAAACGCCTCCTGCCTCCCCAGCGAAATCCCAAGCCGCCACTGAAAACCCTCGGCCCAAACCGATCCCCCGTGAGCCGGAACCAGGAAGCGGCGGACCCGGTGGGCAGAGTTCGGGATCAGGTGGGGGCTTTGGAGGAGGACAGGGCGTCACCATCGGCACGGGAACGGGCGAGGGAGCCATGGACTCCTGGTACGTGCGCCAGGTTGAACAGCGGATCGGACGGAACTGGTTAAAGACTTCGTTGGGTCAGCTGGCGAATCCCGTTCGCACCGTCATCAGTTTTGAGATCCGAGCCGATGGCCGTATCGACAAAATCCAAATCGAGCACAGGAGCGGCATTGGAAGCATTGACCTGGCTGCTGAGCGAGCCGTTCGTGCCAGCGATCCCCTCTCTCCGTTGCCCTATGAACTCCGCAATCGAACGGTGAAATTCACTGCCTACTTTGAGTACCCTCCCGGAGGATGAAGGAAGAGGATGAAGGAAGAGAATAGAGGTCGATTGACCAAAGAAGCTAAAAAGAAGAAAGACACTCGCATGACTGGAAAAATCCTTGTCCTTTGTTTCATTTGCCTCCCCTCCCTTCTCAAGGCTCAAACGCCTGACGTGGTGATCTATCCTCGTCCCAGAGAGGATACCAAGCTGGCCGTGGCCGATTTTGTAGCCCGAACTTCAGACACCTCGGAAGTTCGGGCAGCCTTAAGGATTTTTGATCGGGTCTTGTGGGATGATCTGGAGTTCTCCGCTTTCTTTGAGATGCCTTCCAAGAGCTTCTATCCTTTGAAACCGTTACGATCTCCCACCGATGTCAGATTTGACAACTGGAAAATCCCCACTCTGGACGTGGACTTTCTCATCTTTGGCAACCTTCAGGTGGATAGCGGACTCGCCGTGGTGGAGGCCTATCTGTACGACGTGCGGACACGAGAACAGGTTCTGGGAAAGCGCTACAACATCTCAGATGAGGCATTGATTCAAAGAGTGGCTCACGAATTCGCCGATCAGGTGGTTTTCCAGTTGTCTGCTGGAACCAGTCGCGGCGTGGCTCGTGCGCAGATCGCTTATAGTTCTCTCAAAGGTCAAGGCAAGGAGATCTATGTGATGGACTATGATGGAGCGAATCAGCGGACCATCACCGCCAACGGGGGGTTAAATAAATTTCCCGAATGGTCCTCTGATAACTCGAAACTGGCTTTCATCACCCATCTTCCCCGTAGCAACCGATGGGAATTGTGGATTCAGGATCTGGATGGAGGCCGAAGAGTGGTGCCGCTACCGAGCTCCTATGTCGCATCCCCGGCCTTTTCCCCCGATGGCAAACAGATGGCCTTTTCAACCCGCGAAGTAAATGGCACGGATGCAGGCATCTACATCTCTAATCTTGACGGCGGCCGACTCAAAAACCTGAGCAACCACTCAGCCATAGATTCTTCGCCTACCTGGAGTCCAACGGGACGGCAAATTGCTTTCATTTCCGATCGCTCCGGTTCCCCTCAATTGTGGGTGATGGATACGGATGGATCAAATGTGCAACAACTGGTTCGAGAAGGGGGTCACTGCGACAGCCCCAATTGGTCCCCGGACGGCCGATTCATCACCTATTCCTGGCAACCACGCGGCCAATGGAATCACCAGATTTACGTCATAGAAGTGGCTACCGAAAGGATTTTCCAGTTAACTTCAGGTCTTGGCAGTAGCGAGAATCCGCACTGGTCCCCCGACGGCCGCCATATCGCATTCCAAAGCAGTCGAACCGGATCCAAACAGATCTTCGTCATGAATGCCGATGGGAAAAATTTAAAACAGATCACCGCTTATGGCAGCAACGACAGTCCTGCATGGGCGGGTTATCCGGTGACTGAACCCCAAGAATAAAGGGTGGAGGAAATCTGACATGCGACGCGTCTCTCTTCATAATCTGAGTTGGCTCCTTTGTTTCGTCTGTCTACTCACGGCGGCGGCCTGCCAGAAGAGGCCTCCCCCAAGGGCGCCCTCGCCAGGTCCTTCCCGTTCAGGTGACATAGCCCGCGACCGGCGAGCTGGTCCCTTACCTACCGTGACCCTGACCGCCTCGCCTAGCAGCGTTGAGCGCGGAGAGCAGACGACGCTGAGTTGGACAACAACCGAGACGATGTCACTTTTAATCGATAGCGGTATCGGAAACGTCGCCGACAGCGGATCCTTAGTGATCTCTCCTCGAGAGTCCACCACCTATACCGCAACGGCCACCGGTCCCGGAGGACAAGCCACTGCCAGCACTCGCGTGACTGTCATTCCTCGATCGGCCCGGGGAATAATCACCTCCACGGACCTGGACGGTCTTCAACAGGCCCTCGAAGAGGGGAAAATCCAGCCCCTGTTTTTTGACTACGATCAGGCGGGAATCACTACAGAGGGGGAGCGCGTTCTCAAAGAAAACGCCCGCTGGTTCCAGCAGTTTCCGAACGCCACCATTGTGATTGAAGGCCATTGTGACGAACGAGGAACCGAGGAATACAATCTGGCCTTGGGGGATCGGCGAGCACAGGCGGTCAAAGCCCATCTGGTGCAATTGGGAGTCGATCCTAACCGCATGGAAACGATCTCCTTCGGCGAGGAGCGGCCCTTTTCACCCGGTTATGACGAGGCCGCCTACCGGCTGAACCGCCGTGCTCATTTTATAGTAACCCGGTGAAGAGACTGACAACTGACACGAGCTGGTAGGAACTGGAAACCTGTAACCTTCATTTGATTCCCGCTCTGCTCGAGGATAGAATTTGTTAGCGGGGGCTATTCTAATCCCGGCTAATGGAGACGATCATGAAGCGAATCCAACCGATCATGAGTTTTCTGATGGTTCTGACGGGATCTTTATCCTGGGGGCTGGCAGGAACAGAAGAGGAAATTATTCGTCTTCAAAACGACGTCCTGCAGGTGCAGAATCAGATTCGATTACTTCAAAAAAGCGTTGATGACACCACGGCCATCTTGAAGTCTTTGCTGGAGCAATTAAATGACCAGATGGCCACCAGCAACATCCAAATGGCCTCGGTGGGGGAGATCCTTCAAGCTCAAAGTATTACCCAGGAGATTGCTTTGGATCAGGTGCGACAGGAAGTCCAGAGTTTGAGCATTAAATGGGACGATACCAACACACGCATTGCCGCACTGCAGCTAAAGCTGCAGGAGAATCAACTTCAAGTCCAGTCATTGCGCAACGTCCCTTCAGCCGGAAGCACCATCCATCCTGACCAGGTTTATAGTTCAGTTTACAACGATTATCTGATGGGAAACTATGATTTGGCGATCGCCGGATTTCAGGACTTTCTCACCAATTATTCGGACAGCGAATATTCAGACAACGCCTCTTACTACCTGGGGGTCTGCTATAACGAGAAGGGATACTACGAGCAGGCCACTCGGGCCTTTGATCAGGTGATCAACCTTTATCCCAATGCCGACAAAACCCCGACTGCTTACTACAAAAAAGCCTTCGCCCTGCGACAACTTCAACTCGATGTCGAAGCGGTTGAAACTCTAACCAAATTGGTGACCATTTTCCCAGACTCCCAGGAAGCCCTCCTGGCCCGTCAGGAACTGCAGTTACTGGGAATCGAAGTTCCCTGAGCGCTATCGCACCTCGTCACAAAGTGACGAAATCAAAAGGGGATGTCATCCTCGGTCACTCCGGCATCCATGGGTTCTTCTGTCGCTTTTCCACCTTCCGCCACGCCTACGGGCTCTTGCTCCTTCTCCTGCTCCTGAGGACCGAACCCATCGGAAGATCGAGGACTCATCATGCGCATGTCTGAAGCGATAATCTCCGTAGTGCGGCGTTTGTTGCCATCGCGATCGTCCCACTCTCGAGTCTGGATCCGTCCCTCGATAAAGACCAGCTGACCCTTGGTGAGGTACTGATTAGAAATTTCAGCCAGCTTATTCCAGGTGACGATCTTGTGCCACTCCGTTCTCTCCTGTCGTTCGCCTTTTTGGTCGTTCCACCGTTCACTGGTGGCCAGAGAAAAGTTGGTTACAGGAGTTCCCGAGGAGGTGTATCGCATTTCTGGATCCCGCCCCAAGTGTCCCACTAAAATGACCCGATTCACCATAATGTTTACCTCCAATTATGTCTTTGCCTACTATAACGTCGTCCTCTGAAAAAATGCGAACCATTCCTTCGGAAAAGACCCTGAACCTCGAAAAAATCCAGATCAGCCATTCAGAAGGGTCAGGAGGTCAGAGTCTCTTCCGGTGGTCAGGTCAGAATCGGAACGTCCCCTGGAGCCGCCTTCCCTCTAAACGCATTTCTTTCTCAATCCTTTTCTCACCTCTGTAATAGACCACAGAGATTGTATCTCCCGGGCGCTTGTCCTCCAGAATACTTGCGATGTCCTCCATTGAAGTGACCGGCTTACCTCCCAAGGCAACAATCACATCTCCTCCGATCATGAGAGGGACATTGCCGAAGAAGATGCGTCTTTGGCCCCCTCGGATACCGGTCTGATCCGCTGAACTACGGGACTCAACCTGGACCACCAGCAGCCCTTTCTCAACGGGAAGCCGCAGTGCTTGTGCCAATCGACGGCTCAGAGGTTGTCCTTGGACGCCCAACCAGGCCCGCAGGACCCGGCCATGCTCGAGAAGGTCGGGGAGTATTCTGCTCAAAGTATTGACAGGGACGGCGAAACCGATGCCGGCACTTTCTCCGGTCCTGGAGAAGATGGCGGTGTTGATACCGATGACCTCACCTCGCCGGTTCAACAAGGGGCCCCCGCTGTTTCCCGGATTAATGGCCGCGTCGGTCTGAATGACATCTTCGATGAGCCCAAAGTCGGTCCGCAGGGTTCTCTGCAGTGAAGAAATGATGCCCGTGGTGAGGGTCTGGTCCAAACCGAAGGGATTCCCAATGGCCAGGACTTTTTGTCCCACTTTCAGATCATCACTTCGCCCCAGTTGGACGGGGTACAACTTCTCCTCAGGGCAATCAATCTTCAAGACCGCAATGTCGTTGATGGGATCAATGCCCACCCTCTCCGCTTCGTATGTCTCCTTGTCATATAGGGTCACCTCCAATCGCTCGGCATCTCGAATGACATGGTAGTTGGTCACGATATGCCCTTTTTTATCGATGACAACACCGCTTCCCACGCCCTGACGGGGTACCACTTCAAAAAACCAGGTGTATTCCAGCGTCGTGGTGGTGATATTGACCACTCCGCGACTTCGTGACTCATAGATCCTAATGTTGATTGATTCGTCTTCCGTCTGTGGAGTGTCGAAGGTGGTGCCGGAGGTGGTGCCGGAGGACTGCGCAAACTCAGCCTGAGTGGAAGGTGGAGAGGACCAGCGCAAAAAGAAAAACACCACTCCTGCCGAGATGAAGCTGCTGAATAAAACGATTTTCCAAAAATTACGGTTAGACATGCGAGGCTCCTGACAATTGACAACTGACAACTAACAATAAACCACATACCCGATACAATTGACAACTGCAGGCCTGGAGCCTGGAACGCGAGCGAAGCGAGCTATTTTGAAATTTTAAATTTGTTTGAGATTTAGGATTTGAGATCATTAGTGCCCGGTTAAGGGATTGGTTCATCCGTATAAGTAAGTTCAACACATAAGGGTGTCTGTGGTTTTGAGAGAAATCGATTTGGCGGAGTTCGGGGACAGACCCTAAATTCTAGGTTAACCTGCTGTGGATAAACACTTTTGTTTAGGGCTGGCACGGAATGAGTTTAGACAGGACGGTAGGACGTTAGTGGGGAGAAGTTTTTATGGCCCGGAAATCGATCTCTCCCTCTACACAATCTTGCAGATTTCAAGGGTGACCCTTTTTCAAAAAATTCCAATTTTACAGGCACTGACATCATTGAATTACAGAAATGACCTCGACCATTGCCTTAACCAGTTGCATCTATTTAACTTTTAACCGGACACTAGTGATTTGAGATTTAGAATTTCACCTAGTGGTGGCATAGTAGAGGCTATTGAAGAGAAACTTATAAGTTCCTCGAGTTTGAGCTCGAAACTGGGTTCGAAAAGCAATCAAAATCACTTTCCCCTGATCCATTGTAAATTCAGCAAGGGCGGTTTTTCCGACCAGATGCTCCTCACCATGGATCCAGCCACTCAAAAGCGGGTCTTTGCTGCTGTAGTGCACCACCGACAAGCCTCGGGACAGATCAAAGGCAGGAGTGTGACGGACCATCACTGCCGCCTCTTCCATCATTCCATAACCAATGGGATGACGGTTATTCACGCTCACCCGCACAAGAGAACCGGGAATGAAAAATTCCCGCGAGGAAAGCCTCTCGGTAATGTCGACCCCACCCAACTGCCAGCGCAAGAGCGGTAATCGAGAGGCCACCCCAAGAAACACGACGGTTCCACCCCCGGAGGCGAACTGCCGTAAACGAGCGACTCCTTCCTTCCCCAGTCCACCACGATATTGCTCGGGATAAGAGTCTCCCAGCCCCTGCTCGATTTTGTGGGGCTCCTGATGGGGAACGAGAATCACATCATAATCAGACAGATCCGTTTCTCGGATATCCTGGTCATGAAGGCTGTGATAGGAAAATTCGTAGCCCTCCAGGATCCAGCGTGTCCACCCTTCGTCCATAGCACTGGAGAAACTTTTGTACAGGCCGATTCTGGGCATCCGGATTTGTTGCCATGCCAACTCAGGCCGCTTTTGCACGAGCTGAACCTTCAAGGGAATATCCTTCAGCAGTTGCTGAAATGCAATTTCACCCTCCTCGAAGCGGACCATGAGTGTTCCCACCGGGAAACTCTCTCCTTCGGCGCGAAATCCGTTTGGCGCCCAGAACACCGCGTGACCTTTTTTTAACAGTCGGTTCACCAGGCGGGCAAAGGCATTGTTGGTGTGGGAAAACAACCCGTATATTCCTTCCCCTCCGATTTGACCTGAAGGAATTCTTACCTCATCGACTTCGCTCAGAGAGGCCTCAAAAGGCTGCATCACCTGATAGGTTTCAACTCCCAGTTGAATTCCCAGCGTCTGAGCGGTAACATCGAAGGGGCGCTTGAAGGGTCCGCCCGGATACTCTCGAGATCCCGGATAGCGCTGAATCTCCAGGAGGGTCTTGGCAAACGCCCCATAGGGCTGCTGCATTAAAATCACATAACTGCCTGCGGGAAATTCCCTTCGATTGGGGAAGCCCAGAGGAGCAGAAACGAGTTTGGATGAGCTCACCTGGAAGGGTTCTTCGGCCCGCTGGATTTCCACACTTCCCAAGTCCAGGACCTCCAGAAGATCATACAGACTTTGAGAGTCCCGTTGCTCGGGAGGAAGGACAAAGGCATAGGGCTGACTTCTTTGGATACTGCGAAGCCCTACCCGATAAAAATTCTCAAGC
>SMUY01080653.1_pt1 | contig 11787 bp, 9 predicted proteins | sample 2456441 | NCBI WGS metagenome assembly SMUY01 (sample SAMN11095931, study PRJNA526329) | marine sediment metagenome | biome: Marine sediment; feature: Surficial sediment; material: Deep marine sediment; isolation source: Hadal surficial sediment | place: Pacific Ocean | collected 2014-11 | depth 0-1...
CATCCCGGCCCCCGAGCCCGTCATCCCGGCCCCCGAGCCCGTCATCCCGGCCCCCGAGCCCGTCATCCCGGCCCCCGAGCCGGGACCTGGTAACCCGGGATAGCAGTTTCATCGATATCATCAATCTGCTCGGGATCGAGGAATTTTTCGGCATATTCAAGATAGACTTTATTTTTAATGAATATATCGAAGATATCTGGATCGATATGATTGTCCTTTTTCATAAACCCCATAATTTTGATACATTCCGACAACTTTTTGCCCTTTTTGTAAGGCCTGTCACTTGCCGTCAGGGCTTCATAAATATCAGCAATAGCCATTAGTCTCGCCTGTACCGACATTTCATCCCGGCGTAAGCCTTTCGGATATCCGGTACCATCCATTTTCTCGTGATGACCACCGGCATACTCAGGAACATTTTGTAAATCTTTAGGGAAGGGCAAGGCCTCCAGCATTTTAATTGTCGCGACTACATGATAATTAATAATCTTGCGTTCCTTATCATTCAGGGTGCCACGCCGAATCGTTAAATTCTTGAGTTCATCCGCGGTAATCAAAGGTTTATCCTGCCCCTCCAGATCGGTCCATTGTCGGGCTGCCAATTCTGTAATCTGGGTAATATCTTCATCGTCCATGAATTCACCACCAATATTGGCTTTTTGAATCGCCTTCAGGGCATCGCGGTATTGTCGACAACGGGTTTCATATTCCTGCGACAGCTCCTGTAGTGCTTTTTTCGAACCATCGTATTCGAGTCGCGATTTCAGATAGGAAATCTCTGCGTCCCGCAGCAGCACTTCTATTCGCGTTTCGATAATTTCAATGCGGTCGTGAATAGTCTCGAGCTTGGTCGACTTGTCCATCACATATTCCGGCGTAACCACCTTGCCACAATCGTGTAACCAGGCCGCCGTTTCCAGCTCGTAGCGATCCTTGTCGGTTATCTTAAAATTCTTCAACGGTCCGCTGTCCTCGCGGTGGACTGCCTCAGCCAACATCATCGTCAACACCGGGATACGCCGGCAATGCCCACCGGTATAGGGTGATTTATCGTCTATCGCACCCGCGATCATTTTTATAAAGGATTCGAAAAGAACCTGTAACTCGGTTATCAGGCGACGTTGAGTCAGGGCTACCGCAGCCTGCGAGGCCAGCGATTCAGCGAGTTGCTGGTCAAGCGGGCTAAAGCTAATGGTTTCTCCCGACTCTACGTGCCTGGCGTTAATCAATTGCAGTACACCGATGATATCCTTTTCGTGATCTTTCAACGGAAAGGTCAATATCGACTGGGTTCGGTAACCCGTTTTTCGGTCGAAATTTCGAGTGCCGGTAAAATCGAATCCATCTTCGTAATAGGCATCTTCAATATTGATGGTGTTTCCGGTGAGTACACAGTGCGAGACCACATTACTGTGATTCTCTACACCGTTTTCAATCAACGGAATGGGTGGAAAGGTAATTTTATTACCCGAAGTACCCCCCATCTGGAGATCAAGCGAATCATTGGAAATAATCTCAAAGGTCAGCGTCCCGTCCTTGAAAAAATACAATGAACCGCCGTCCGCGTGGGTCAGTGATTTGGCCCCCATCATGATCAATTCCAGCAATTTCTGCGTATCACTTTCGACGGACAAAGCAATACCTATTTTATTCAGGCGGTCTATTCTTTCGAGTAATTCTGTCATGAACCCCCCAACGGTTGGCAGACAGGCCAGCAAGCCCTGGTGTAGCCCTTGGCCCTATTCTAATGTTAACTTGTTTGTTATATCAAATGATAACTTTTTCCCAATTCGCTGGTAAAAAAGCGTTGACAACCTTATAGTTTGGTTTGGCGACAATAACGATAAGTGTTCAGGCCCAAAACCAAGCCATTATAATAAACTTTTCAATCTGTTATATACTATGATTTAAAGAGGGTTAGCCCGATTATGGCTATGACCTCTCGAGCAACAACAAGCGGATATTACAGCATGTAAGTAACAGGCGAGTTCGACCACCTGAACTTCGGACCCGCGAGAGAGTGTGCCAGGGGTAATGGCCTTCAGGCATAGGTATTAGCTAGCACAGGAATTGATTCGTTCCTTATTTTTGTGCGCCGGGCGTTAAACAGGCGTTTAGCAACCTAAACTAGAATAATATAATTGATGCTGGAGAGGTATGAAAACCCGTTTTTGGAGTAGCGACTGGTTTGCAGGGCTTATCATTACGATTTTAATCGTAATATTTTCCGGCTCAACCAGTTTTCAAAGCCTCGAACGTTCTGCCTATGACTGGGGAGTGCGTTCCACAAGCAGAATTCCTTCAGACCGGATTGCAATCATTGCCATAGACGACGAGAGCATCGCCAATCTTGGGCGATGGCCCTGGCCGCGTGACCTGCATGCCGAATTGATAAAAGGCCTGGCTAAGGGTGGCGCCAAGGTGATTGGGCAGACCGTGTTTTTCCTCGAGCCGCAAATTGATCCGGGAGCCCTGTACATCCGCAATCTTATCGATTTCTTTTCAACTGCCAGCTTTAACGACGTGCCAGCCGATATGGACGAGCTTAGCAGCATGCTCAACTCGTTGCACAATACGCAAGCTGACAATGAAGCGGTAGCCAATATCCTCGAGTTTTATCTACAGTCGAACATGAGTTCCCGGCTTGGGCAGGACATCGAGACTCTGGAAGCACGGCTTTTTGAGGCCGAACAGGCTCTTGATACTGACTCCAAGCTGGCTGAGAGTTTCTCGATGGCTAACAATGTCGTGCTGGCGATGCCTTTTATTCTTGGTATACCACGGGGTAAGCCGGACCAGGAACTACCAGATTATGTGTTGAAAAATTCGATCAGTCAGATCCGCGACCGGGTATCGGCCCAAAGTCAGGGATTGTTTCCGATTCCCACGGTCAATGCGATTCCACCTATCGCGCAAATCGGCCCACTGGCTTCGGCCATCGGCCATCTCAATGCGATACCCGACCTGGACGGTAGTATACGTAATGAAGCACTGGTACTTCAGCACTATGATCGATTTTATCCATCCATGTCCCTGCAAATCGCCGCTAAAAGTCTGAATCTGGACAATAATGATATCCGTATTAACCTGGCTGAAAGCGTCGAGCTCGGCTCGCTCGAGATCAAGACAGATTCGCAGCTGATGATGAATACCTTTTTCTATTCGGATATCGATGGCTTTCCGGCATTTGCGGTCGATTCATTTTACGACGTCATTAGCGGCAAAATTCCGCTTGATAAATACCAGGACAAAATCGTCCTGATAGGGGCCACTGCGACCGGTGTCGGTACGCCCCAGATCACACCGATTGACACGGGCATGGCCCCGGTACTCACGCTCGCCCATTCGGTTTCCAGTATCCTCAACGAAGATTTCTTTATCGTACCCGAATGGAGCATCTGGGCTCGACTCGGCACATTTCTATTGATCGGTCTCTATCTGATGCTGGCAATGCCACGCTTGAAGGCCGGCGTCGCAGCTATTGTGACCCTGTTTTTGCTGATGGCAATAGTCGTCACTCATTATGTGTTAATGACCTCTAATGCCATGTGGATACCATTGATGAGCCCGGCGGTTCTACTGGTGCTCGGACACCTGTTAATTACCACCAAACGTTTTCTCGTCACCGAACGTGGTAAGGCTAAATCTGATGAGGAATCTTCAGAAAGTAACCGCATGCTGGGTATCGCATACCAGAGTCAGGGGCAACTCGATATGGCATTCGAGAAGTTTCGCAAGTGCCCTATGGACGAACCGGTAATGGAGGCGATGTATAACCTGGCACTGGATTTTGAGCGCAAGCGGCAGTTTAATAAGGCCAACAGCGTCTACCAGTACATGTCAAAGCACGACCAGGGCTTCCGAGATATTGAAACCCGCATGACACGGGCCAAAGCAATGGAGGAAACCGTTATGCTTGGCGGTGCGGGGGGGCATGCTGGCGGCACTTTATTGCTCGATGGCGGTGGCGTCGAAAAACCCATGCTCGGCCGCTACGAAGTCGAGAAAGAACTTGGCAAGGGAGCGATGGGTATCGTCTACCTCGGCAGGGACCCGAAGATCGGTCGCGTCGTCGCCATTAAAACAATGGCATTAGCGCAGGAATTTGAAGAAGATGAACTGGTAGAAGTCAAAGAGCGCTTTTTCCGCGAAGCGGAGTCTGCCGGTCGCCTGAGCCATCCAAATATTGTCACCATATTTGACGCAGGCGAGGAACATGACCTGGCTTACATCGCGATGGAATTTCTCAAGGGCCACGATCTGGCCCGCTATGGTAAGGCCGACAACCTGCTCGATATAAAAACTGTCATAAGCATCGTATGGCGTTCCGCGGAAGGATTGGCCTTCGCACATCTGCAGAATGTTGTCCATCGCGATATCAAACCCGCCAACATCATGTACGATGCCGATTCGGATTCGGTTAAGATTACCGATTTCGGTATTGCCCGTATCACCGATTCCAGCAAAACCAAAACTGGCACCATTTTAGGAACGCCATCGTATATGTCCCCCGAACAACTGGCCGGTAAAAAGGTAGACGGTCGTTCCGACCTGTTTTCCCTCGGCGTGATGCTATTTCAGTTGCTGACCGGTACCCTGCCCTTTACCGCGGATTCGATGGCGAGCCTGATGTTCAAAATTACTAATGAAGAGGCGCCCGATATCAGCTCCAGGCGCGCGGATCTGCCAGATGGTATGTCGCTCATCATCAAGAAGGCGCTAGCCAAGAACGTCGAAGAGCGCTATCAAACTGGTACTGAAATGGCTACCGATCTGAAAGCCATTTTTTCTTCATTAGGCTGACATAGCGCGTGAATCTTCAAGACAGGATTGCCATAATAGGACTGACCGATACCGGCATGATCCGCAAGAAAAACGAAGACTCGATAGGTTTTGATAGTGCACTGGGGCTCATAGTGCTAGCCGATGGAATGGGTGGGCATCGAGGAGGCGAAATTGCCAGTAGCATGTCGGTTGATGCAATACTCGACGCACTGCAGCGACAGTTGCCTAAAATCAAGCCCGGCAGAACCGACCCGGAAAGCGGTTTTTCAATGGAATCAGTATGCATACAGGAAGCAATCGAATCCGCAAATGAATTGATTTTTCGTGCTGCTGAAGTGAATCCCGAGCACTATGGTATGGGTACGACTATCGTAGTATTGCTATACTACAATAATACTTTTTCACTGGGTCATGTTGGAGATTCCCGGTGTTACCGCTTACGGGCTGATAAATTAGAACAAATTACCAAAGATCACTCGCTGTTACAGGAATTGATCGACCGGGGATTTTATACTGAAGAAGAGGCGCGAAATTCAAAGAATAAGAACCTTGTAACACGCGCTTTGGGCATAGGCCCACAGGTAAATGTCGACATGCAGGAGGATATAGTCCTAAAAAATGATATTTATCTACTATGCTCAGATGGACTAACAGATTTAGTTGAAGACCAATATATATACTTAACTATTAAGAGATTTAGTGATAATCTAGAAGAAGCTGCCAAGCAATTGATTACTAAGGCAAACGAGAATGGCGGAAAGGACAACATATCTGTGATGTTATGTCGTATTGACAGTGATTTTTCCACCGGACAAGGCTGGTTTAACAGGCTGATGGCACGGTTCGATTAACAGGTTACACCCAGTAGAATTAATTTTTTAGAGGCTGGATAAAACATGGTTGCAAAACTGGTTACCAAGTCAAGCTCAGGCGAGGAAAAGGAATATCTCTTGACTAGCGAAACCATGACGATCGGGCGTAAGCCAAGTAATGATATTCCGATCGATAATTTGTCTATCAGTGGTAGACATGCACAGGTCATCACCATACTTGAAGATTCTTTTCTTGAAGATCTGGGGAGCACCAATGGTACCTATGTTAATGGCAAACTGGTCAAGAAGCATGCTCTCGAAAACGGCGATATTATTACCCTCGGCAAATTTCAGATAACCTATCACAGCGGGGCTAGTGGCGGCGATCAGGATTTCGAACAAACCATGATTATCAGGCCTGGCGAAGTGGGTATGCCTGAAGCAGCGGCCAGTAAAGAAATCGACCAATCGATGCAGAAAATTACCGCTGCTATCGCTTCTGAAGCGGCGAGTACTGCAGCCTCACCTATGGCCAATAAGGAGGCTTGCCTGCAATTGCTGAGTGGCGCTAATGCCGGCAAAGAGTTGATATTAACCAAAGCCCTGACTACTATCGGCCAGCCTGGCGTCCAGGTTGCCGCGATAACTCGCCGGCCGCAGGGGTTTTTCCTGATTCATGTCGATGGTGGCCCGAACAACTCGGTTCCGAAAGTTGGTGGTTCACCGATTGGCCCAAATGCACACGCACTCAAGAGTCACGATATCATCGAAGTCGCCTCGGTAAAAATGGAATTTTACATCAGGTAACATCCAGCAAGCCGTTCGCTAAAATATTAAGGGCATACTGATCACTATAATATTAACGGCAGACATTATATTTTATCCTTCACAAACAGCCGATATTCGCTAATTTAACAGAAGTGACCCGATACATAAGGCAACCCCGATTCTCATCTGGTCTTTGGTAGAGATCACAATCTTAAGGAGCAGGAAATGCAATTTCAACGCATTTTGAGATTGGCCCTCAGCGCCCTGATTCTGCTTGTCCTGTTGCTCAACACTACCGGTAATCTTCGCTATCCATTTCTCGACCAACTGGAAAACTGGACCTACGATGCGCGCCTGAACTTCTCGCGGCCCGACTCGATTGATGATCGTATCGTCATTGTAGACATAGACGAAAATTCGCTCGCCGAAGTCGGTCGCTGGCCATGGCCTCGTGACAAGCTGGCGACATTAGTCGATAACCTTTTTAATCATTATAAGGCATCGGTCGTTGGCTTTGATATCGTGTTCGCGGAAAGGGATGAAAGTTCCGGCCTGGCAGCATTTGAAACTCTGGCCAGCGGCGAATTGAGTAATAATTCCCAATATCTGGAAGCGCTCGAAAAGATCCGTCCCAGCCTCGAGTACGATCGTATCTTTGCGACCAGCCTGGAAGGAAAAAATGCGGTAATGGGGTATTATTTCAGGGCATCAGTTCCGCAGGGTGAAAACGCAAAAACCGGTTTACTGCCTCCCCCTATTACTAAAATAGGCGCCCAGTGGAGTTCCCGATTGCCGATCAGTAAAGCCGCCGGGTTTTCTGCCAACCTTGAGGTTCTACAATCAGCCGCTGCATCCGCAGGTTATTTTGATAATCCCCTGGTCAGCCAGGACGGCGTCTTCCGGCGCGTTCCCATGGTACAAATCTATGATGGTCACCTTTATGCCTCATTGGCCCTGGCTACCACGCAGGTTTTCCTTGGTAGAGCGAAAATTGAGCTTGGCGTCGAGACCGGCGGTACAAAAAACAACCGGGACTACTATGCGCTTGAGTCAATTACTCTTGGCGGCTACCGAATTCCGGTCGATCATAATGGCGCAGCCTATGTTCCCTATCGTGGGCTGAAAGGCAGTTTTCCCTATTTTCCAGCCCACCAGGTCTTAACCAGGACGATTGACCCGGCCCTGCTGAAGGGCAAGATAGTTCTGGTAGGCACTTCGGCTCCAGGCCTGCTCGATCTACGATCAACACCGGTACAAAATATCTACCCCGGAGTCGAGGTGCACGCAAATCTTGTTTCGGGTATTCTCGATCGATCCATTAATCACAGACCCGCCTGGACCATCGGTTATGAATTCTCGCTACTGGTTCTGATCGGTGTGAGCATGGCCCTGTTATTACCGATGGTTTCTCCACTGCTCGCGGCAGCAGGTAGTTTTGGAGCTTCGTTATTGCTGATCGGCGGTACCGTTATCGCCTGGGATAATCACCTGATCCTGCCCCTGGCCAGCCCTTTACTGCTGATCGGGATGATATTCATACTGCATATGACTTATGGATTTTTCATAGAATCACGCGGTAAACGGCAACTGGCCCACCTGTTCGGACAATATATCCCGCCCGAACTGGTTGATGAAATGAGTGAATCGCCGACCGAGTTTTCACTCGATGGTGAAAATCGGGAGATGACCGTGTTGTTTTCCGATGTGCGTGGATTTACCACTATCTCCGAGGGTATGGACCCCAAACAGCTAACCCAGTTGATGAATGCCCTACTGACACCTATGACCCGGGTAATTCACAAGAACAGGGGTACCATCGACAAGTATATGGGTGACTGCATCATGTCATTTTGGGGCGCACCATTAACCGATTCCGAGCATGCTCGCCATGCACTGTATGCGGCTTTAGAAATGATGGATGAATTAATAATTATGCAGGCCGATTTCAAGGCGCGTGGCTGGCCCGTGGTTAATATCGGCATCGGCCTGAATTCCGGGTTCATGAATGTCGGCAACATGGGGTCGGAGTTTCGTATGGCCTATACGGTGATGGGCGATGCGGTCAACCTGGGTTCACGGCTTGAAGGTTTGACCAAATATTACGGCGTCGATATTATCGTCAGTGATAGCACCAGGGTTGCCATACCTGAATTTGTGTTTCGCGAACTGGACCTGGTACGCGTCAAAGGCAAAAACGAGCCGGTAGCAATTTTCGAACCCGTGGGACACAAGAATGATATCGACAAGGCGGTCATCTCGGAGTTAACCAGTTACAAGCAGGCCCTGCGAGGATTTCGCGCCCAAAACTGGGACAGGGCAGAAATCGATTTCTTCAATTTGAGCCGCTCCAACCCCGATCGCAAACTTTACCAGGAATATCTGGACAGAATAGTACAATATCGTGCGGAACCGCCTGGTGACGACTGGGATTGCGTGTTTACCCAAACCAGCAAATAACACCAACCCTGGGCTATAGCGGTGAGTTTAGCAAAACCCGGGGAGTGCTTAAGCCCAGCAAGACTTCAGTTCTCGCGCCAGGATGTCCACACCCTTGATTAAATCTTCGTCACTCTGCGCATAGCTCAGGCGGATGCAGCTCTCGGCATGCCGAGTCGGCTCTGGCTGCCCCGGGAAAAAATATTCTCCGGCAACCACGAGCAGTCCTTTTTTCTTCAGGCGCACATAAAGCTCGCTTGAAGTAATGGATAAACCTTCGAACCAGAGCCATAGAAACAATGCGCCTTCAGGCTTATGTATGTGTAACCGGGCGTCATCAATGCTGTCCTGTACCAGCTGTATCGCACGCGCTGAGCGTTCTTGATAAAACGGTAGTATGACGTCATGGCATAGCGGTAAAAGCATCTTCTCTTCGATCAGTTGCCGCACAATGATCGGTCCAATGCCCCCGGGGGCCAGGCTACTAATTGCCGTCATGTTGCTGAGCAGGTCAATAACTTCCTGGTTGGCGATCACGATACCCGTCCTCGCACCCGGCAGGCCCAGTTTCGACAGGCTCATACAGACTATCGTGTTGTCATTCCAGAAAGGTTCCACCGCGTTAAAAATTATACTCGGGAAGGGCGTGCCATACGCATTGTCTACCAATAGCGGTACGTCGTTCCTGCGTGCGATCGCATCCAGTTGCCGGCATTCGGTATCGGTTAATACATTGCCACTTGGATTGGTCGGGCGTGATACACAAATTAACCCGGTATCCGGCTCTACTTCAAGTCGCTCGAAATCAACCTGGTATTTGAAAAATCCATCCTCCAGGCGCAGAATTTTGGCCTGCTGACTGACGATCAGCGAATCCTCGACGCCAACATCATTGTAACCAATATACTCGGGTACCAGTGGAATCAGAACTTTTTTCTGCTTACCCCTGGATTTACCCGCAAACGAATTAAACAGGGTGAAAAAGGAACTCTGACTGCCGTTGGTCAGGGCGATATTACGACGATCTATTTTCCAGCCGTATTGATGCTGAAAAAAATGCGCTAGCGATTCGATAAAAGCATCGTTACCCTGTGGCCCGTCATAATTCGTCAGGGCCCGTACCAGTTCCCCGGAATCCTGGAGTTTATCGATCACCGTTTCAAAGATTTCGATCGCAGCGGGAATTGCAGCCGGGTTACCACCGCCCATCATCACCACGTCTTGCTGAAGCAAACCCTCATTCAAATCATCCATTAAATGGGTGATTCCAGAATAGCCGGCGAAACGATTACCAAAATCCGATAAATTCATACGGTTTTATCAATTACACCCGAAACCTCAAGCATAACTTATATCCACCGAGGTATAGCAAGTAATATGAACCTATACGGGTGATTAATTGATAAACTATTTATTATTTGACGAGCTTTATAAAATCTATGGACTATGCACACCGGCTCAACCTGAAAGTCAGGGACTACGAATGCGATTTGCAGGGTGTGGTTAATAATGCTGTATATCAAAACTACCTGGAACATGCCCGGCACGAATTTCTTCAGGCCAGGGGCATCAATTTTGCTGCTATGACCGCAATGGGTATCCATTTGATAGTGATACGCGCGGAACTGGACTATCGGCAGTCATTAAAAAGTAACGACGAATTCTGTGTATGCAGCAACGCTCAACAGCTTTCAAAACTGCGCTTCGAATTCCTGCAGGATATTTATCGTAGTTCAGATCAAAGATTGATGTTACAGGCGCGTATTATCGGCACTTCTTTGAATCAACGTGGAAGACCTTTTGTCGCCAAACAGTTGTCCGGACTATTCGGTGACTAAATGCGGGATAGCCCTGCGCGATGATGTGCAAGGAAGCACGAATGCGGTGTAGGCAGGAGCCGGGAACCGCCATCCCGCCCCCTGGTGAGAAATGCGGGCTAGGCACTGACAGGTTGTTTCCATGCCCTCTGGTAGTGCTGGGAAAAATCGGCAAACAGTCTAAAGGCGAGGTCGATATCTTGATCCACTGCTAGTTGAAACTGATTAAAACCGCAACGTCGCATGAATGATAGCTGATCGCAGAGGACATCACCTACTGCCCGAATATCTCCGCTGAACAGGTGTCGCCCCCTGAGTAGTCGTGCCTGACTAAATGCTCTGCCATCGGTAAAAGTATCGAAGTGCAAAACAACCATCTCCAAGTGATCAAGAAATGGGACAAGTTGGTCTACTGCTGCCGTCGGTTCGAGTTCGACTGCGAGGGTCAGGTGCATCCTGGCGAGCGCATCCCAATGTTGCCGAAGCCTGGCCAGGCTGATGATTACCTTTTCGCCATCGCCTATTATCTGATCGTCACCGACCGGGCGCCAATCGTCTTCGATTAATTTATTGTGACTAATTAACGGTGGCATAAATCCGCTCCTTGAAGGGACTTCGACCCACACGATCGAGGGTTTGTAAAAAAGACTCACCCGCTTGGCGTAACTCCACATAGACCTCGATAATTTGCTCTACCGCCCGGCCAATTTCAGCTTTGATCACCGCTGGTCCCAGCACTTTCCCGAGTGCGGTGTCATTAGTTGCCGAGCCACCCAGGGTAATCTGATACCAGTCCTCACCCTTCTTATCCACCCCCAGTAATCCGATATGGCCGACATGATGATGCCCACAGGCATTCATACAACCCGATATGTTGATACGAATATCTCCAATGTCGTAGAGCCTGTCGAGCGCCTCGAACCGATTCATGATATCGCTCGAAATATCGATTGAGCTTGCATTTGCGAGGCTGCAAAAATCGGACCCTGGACAACAGATTATATCGTTGACTGTCCCTATGTTGGGCATCGCAAGTTTTATTTTGCCCAGTGCTCTCCACAGATCATAAAGCTGGGATTGCTCAACGTGGGCCAGTACCAGGTTCTGTGTATAGAAACTATGAAGGACTGAAATCAGTTACCCTAAAGTCTCAACAACAATATGGGAGA
>SMUY01087892.1_pt1 | contig 11786 bp, 9 predicted proteins | sample 2456441 | NCBI WGS metagenome assembly SMUY01 (sample SAMN11095931, study PRJNA526329) | marine sediment metagenome | biome: Marine sediment; feature: Surficial sediment; material: Deep marine sediment; isolation source: Hadal surficial sediment | place: Pacific Ocean | collected 2014-11 | depth 0-1...
CACTAAGCAAGTAGATGGTAGAGATTACGACAAGGATCAACAGCACAGGAGTCAGTGCCACCAGGGCGACGGAAAAAGCGAGTCTCTGGATCATAGAAGCACCCTCTTTGTTGGGAATCACTTTACTGGAATAAACGGGACGAGTTGTCAGATTACAGTCAATCATTGTCAAAGAGTGTCCTTAAAGTCGCTTACGGGTTTCGCTCGACGAGGATTGATTGCCCGAATGGAAGTAGCTCAGGTGTCGCCATAAGGTAAGTTTTGACTCTCAGTCAATTCTCCCCTGACAGATTGAAAAGGGCTGCGTACAGTCAGTGCGCGTACATGCACCCAGGGGGGGTACCCTTCAGACAATGATCGGGGAAATGCCATTCCCACGGGCAGGTCAAAACTCAGGGGTTCAAATTAAAAGGCAGATGCTCTGCCGACTGAGCTAACGACCCACACAAATGGGATACTAGCCTTATACCGAAGTTCCCTATCCCGAAGCAACTACAAGGGTGGGAATTCGTGTGCGAAACTCCTCCCTACACCCGCTTGCGGCTGAACCGATCCAGAGTCTGCCCGCATCTAACCGAGCCCCACAGTAAACGTTTAGTGAGTAACTTACAGGACGGGTATGGGATGGTGACTGCAGTCACCGTGAAAAACCATTCCAGAGGTCAACATGGTTGTAATCGCTCACTGAGCCCTTTTTCGCAAACAAATACAAATAGGAGTTCATCCAATGATCCGTAATCACATTGATCACAACAACGACCCGCTGCCTGCAAAGAATCAGCTGGTCGTCTTCGGCCTTCTGAGTGCTGTCTGGGTCGGTATCGTTTATCTTTCCCCAACAACGGGTGGAGTCTTTGGGTACATGGACACCGTGATTGGCTTGGCCCTCACTTCCATCTGGGTGGGGGTTATTTACCATTTCATCGCCAAAGACATCGACAGAAGAGAGAAGCTCGAACAGCTGGCTCGAGATTTGCAGCACCGGGAAGTGCGTTATCTGCTGGACGAGTTTGGGTCCTTGAAGGAACTGCTCAATGACAGTGAATTCAAGACCTTCAAGCAAACGGGTCCCAACCTGACCCTGACTCTGTTTGTCGCGCTCGCTGCAGTGACCCTTCTCTACCTGCTGACTTAATTGGACCTCCTTGGCGATTTTGGTTGCCTTCAATCCGGTGAAGACTTACGATTTGGGCCTGACGTCAGCAATTGGGAGGATTCAGCCATGACCCGAATCGCGTCCTTGGTGTCGCCTTTATGTGCGATCTCTGTCTTGGTTTTGTGGGGCTGCAGTGGATTGAGAGTAAACGAAACGGTGTCCGAGCAACAGTTGGCCTGTGAAGCCCTGGCCCAGACACCGAATCTAACCATTATCGTGGCTCGATGGGTTGAAGCCACCGAGACGACCCCCCAATACTGCTATATGAAAGGCCTCATTTCTCCGGCCATTGTTTATCATATGCAGCTTCCCTTGCCTGAGAACTGGAACGGGCGACTTCTCAACATCGGAGACGGCGGCAAGGATGGGGACCTGGATTTCGCCGATCACCGCCTGGCCCAAGGTTATGCCGTAGCCAACAGCAACATGGGACACGACAACGGGGTCGAACCGGGCGCATCCTTCGGATTCAACAATCGGCAGGCGGAAATCGATTTCGGGTACCGGGCAGTGCATCTGACGGCCAATGCTTCCAAAAGTGTCGTCGATGCCTATTACGGCCGGAGTCCGCAGTATTCCTATTTCGAAGGTTGCTCCACCGGTGGTCGCGAGGCTCTTATGGAAGCCCAACGGTTCCCCTACGATTTTGACGGGATCGTGGCCGGGGCCCCTGTCCTCTTTTATCAGAAGTCCAACGCCACTCACGTCTGGATGTTGCAGCAAATATTCCGAGACAATCTGGCCGGCAATCTCGCCTACGACCAGGATGGTGATGGTGTTCCGGAAAGCCTGACCAAGTTCGATCTATTGATCGATACCGTGCTGGCCAAGTGTGACGGGTTGGATGGAATCACCGACAGCGTCATCGACAATCCTCTGGCCTGTGACTTTAAACCCGAGATCGATCTGGCCGAGAATATGTGCCCGGACAATGTGAATGGTGACGCCTGTTTCACCACCCAACAACTCCAGGTCATCAAGGATATCTACCGCGGGGCACACGACAGCAAAGGCGTCCGTATCCTCAAGGGCAAATCTTTGGGGACCGAGCCGGGTTGGGCATCGGGCCTTTTCCCTCACGCAGGTAATTCCATGTCACCTGCTCGACTGGGCACGCCTGAGCGTCCAGGCACCACTGCCGATCACATCAACTACCTCTTTTATGAAAAGGATCCGGGAGTCCCCATGCCCGCTTTCAACGACCTCTCTCAGGTGCCCGATAAGACCAGACAGCCTCCTGAGTATGCCTGGTGGGAATTCGATATTGACGATGTCACCTCAGGCAAAGGAGACCTGATGATTTCGATCACCGAGGCCACCGATCCCGATTTGAGTCGCTTTCTGCTCAAGAACAACGGTAAATTGATCATTTACCACGGATGGGCGGACTCCGCAGCCAATCCCGAACCCACCCTGGATTATTACAAGGACGTCGTGGCGACCACCTTCAACGACGACATCGATGCGGCCAAACAGAAAGTGCAGCTTTTCATGGCACCCGGCATGGAACATTGTCGCAATGGTCCCGGACCGAATGCCTGGGACAAGCTGGCGCCCCTGGTGGAATGGGTGGAAAACGGCGAGGCACCTGATTTCATCGTTGCCACCCACAGCACCGACGGAGTGGTGGACAATGAACGACCCATCTGTGCCTACCCTGGTAAAGCTGTTTACACGGGCCCTGCCGGTGGAGAGAATGATCCTGCCAACTGGGTGGCCAGCAATTTTGCCTGTCAGTGAGTTTGGATCAGGCGCAGTCCATCCAGTCCCTCCTTGCCGAGGCCCTCGATAATCGAGCGACTGTGGACTCTTCCCCGCTCCTCACCCGCCTCGATTCCTCGATCATGGCGAGCCTGAGCACAAACTCTTGCCGTGCAGGGTAGTAGGGGAACATCCGGATGGACTTGGAGAGCATGGCTGAAACCTCCTCCACAGGAACGAGTTTCAAAGAGACCTCATCAGCGCACAGCTCCCGATAGATCCGTTCCCACAGACGCTGACACTCCGGAACCAGATGGCCCACCTCATGGCCAATCAACACTCTTCTCTCTCCGCTGGAGAGCTTCTGAAGAAGCTTCAGGTTAAAGAAGAATGTTACGAAATCGTGGCCAGAAGCGTCCCTCTCATAAAGTATTTGGGCCCCTCTGGACATCTCATCGGAAATGACAATGATGTATTCATCCGGCGTTAGGCCGAGTTGGGACAAATACTTTTCAACCGTTTGGCTGACTTCTATTTCTAGTGTCTGGCTTGTAGCCAGAGTCATGGTCAACAAGGCTAAATAAAGCGTCACTCTAGACCTCCTATCGTCCAAAAAAGAGATGCAATCTTAGAAACCGTTCACGGCAACAGCTTGCCGTCTGGGCGCCTACTTGATCGGATCGTCCTTCCCTGTCAGGAGCGTCGGGATCGTGGTTGAGGAGCAACAATGTCATGGGGCGAGGACCCCTTGGGATGGCCTCGCTCGATTTCCGTGACGAGGCAGTCGAAGTCCTCGATGAGCGGGTTGATCGTGGCGGAGATTGGGGCGTAACTGTAGGTTTCGCTGAGGATGTTGAAAAGACCTTTGAGAATACCTAGAAGTTTTTCAAGCCTGTGAAGTTGGTCAGTCGTGATGACTCGCTGACTTTCTGCCTCGTACTTCATATCCGTTCAGTCTGAAATAAGCACGTAGCGTGCCACTTTCCATGGGGTCTGGAGAAACCCTAAAGGATTCCACTTAAATACATATTATAAAAGGAGTTGTATCCTCACTCCTGAGGGTTTTCACCCCTCAGGCCATTGTTCTGAGTTAAAGGGAGTGTAAGCCTGGGTTGACACTAACGTAGGAGTTTCTGAAGTCGCGGGCTCTCTTCCAGAATAATGGTCTCGTCCCGCTCGGGTCCGATGGAGATGATGGAGATATCGGTTTTGATCAGGTTGGAGATCCGATCCAGATAGTCCCTGGCCGCTTTGGGCAGGGACTGATAATCGTGAATCTTTGAGGTATCGGTTTTCCATCCGGGATGGGTCTCATAGGTCGGTGTGACCTCCTCCAGAACACTCATTTGCATGGGGAAGCGGTCCAGGAGCTTCCCTTCCCGCTCGTAGCTCACGCAGATCTTGATTTCATCGAGTTCATCGAGAACATCCAGTTTGGTCACCACCAGGGTATCGATGTTATTGATCAAGCAGGCGTAGCGCACCACCACTGCGTCAAACCAGCCGCAGCGACGAGGCCGCCCGGTGGAAGCGCCAAACTCATCCCCCTTGCTCTGGAGGTGCTCCCCGATTTTGCCGGTCAATTCAGTGGGAAAGGGTCCCTCTCCCACGCGGGTCGTATAGGCCTTGGCGATACCGATGGTGCCGTCGATCGCACCCGGCCCAACGCCGGTTCCGATGCAGGCACCTCCTGCAGTGGCGTTGGACGAGGTGACATAGGGATAGGTGCCATGATCAACATCCAGTAACGTCCCCTGGGCACCCTCAAAGAGAATGCTCTTCCCCGAGCCAATGGCCCTATTGAGATACTCTGCCGTGTCGGTCACCAGGGGCAGGATGTTGGGAGCCAGTTTCATATAGGAAACATAGATCTGCTCGGCATCCAGCGGCTCAACTTTGTAAAGGTGGGTCAACATCTCATTTTTCAGGGCAAGGTTGGTCTCCAGCTTGGCCCTGAACAACTCCGGATGAAACAGATCTCCGAGCCGGATTCCCCGCCGCCCGACCTTGTCTTCGTAGCAGGGCCCGATTCCCCGGCTGGTGGTACCGATCCTTTCCTCAGCCAGACGAGTCTCCTCCGCTGCCTCCACCGCCCGGTGATAGGGCATGATGAGGTGTGCGCGGTCACTGATAAACAGGCGGTCCTTCACCTCAAAATCCTTGAGCATCTCCAGCTCTTTCTCCAAGGCCGCAGGATCCACCACCACACCATTGCCGATCACACAGACCTTTCCAGGGTGGAGAATTCCCGAGGGAATCAGGTGAAGAACATACTTTTCATCCTGGATGATGACGGTGTGACCTGCATTGTGTCCCCCTTGATAGCGGGCCACAATGTCGAAACGGTCGGTGATGAGGTGAACGATCTTGCCTTTTCCCTCATCCCCCCACTGAGTGCCGACAATCACTACGTTAGGCATGATGGGAAGGCAGAGGAGCAACTGATCCAGCCTGATCGTTTGCTCTTTTACTCGTTAGTTGGTTTCCTGCAACTGGCTCCGGATCATTTTGGCGATATTGTCTTTGGAAGTGGCGCCGACGATCTGATCCTTGACTTCGCCGCCGTTAAAGAGGAGCAAGGTGGGAATCCCTTTGATGTTGTACTTGGAGGACGTTTCCGAGTTCTCATCCACGTTTAAAGTGAGGACTTTAGCCTGATCAGAGAATTCCTGAGCAACCTCATCCACAATGGGTGTAAGCATCCGGCAAGGGGCGCACCATGCGGCCCAAAAATCCACCAACACCGGCTTGTCGGATTTCAGGACCTCCTCTTCAAAAGTCTCATCTGTAACTGGCTGTAAGTTCTCACTCATTTGTTCTCCTTCGCGTCTTTCCCGAAAACTTCATCCCTCAGCGGGTATGTTACCATAACCCAATTTGGTGCAGATGAAACCTCGGGCAAAAAAATCTTTAGGCCAACATTTCCTGGCCGATCCCAACCTCTGTCGCAAAATCGTCCGCTTTGCTGAAATTAATTCCCAGGACAGTGTCCTCGAAATCGGTGCCGGCACCGGCCACTTGACCCGAGTCCTTCTCAGTATGGCCCGAAGAGTCACCGCGGTCGAGTTCGACCGTGAAATGGTGAACTATCTTCGAGATCAGTGGCCAGAGAACAGTACCCACCAAGGCGCCCCTCTCACCATCATCCAGGCCGACGTCCTGACATTGGACTGGAATACCATTTTAGACACCAGCCCTGTCAAAGTGATCGGCAACCTACCCTATAACATCTCGACCCGGATACTGCAAAGGATGATCGAAATCAAAGATCGGTTTCAAAGTTGTACCGTTTTAATTCAGAAAGAGGTGGCGCAACGAATCCTAGCCGCTCCAGACAGCAAGGACTACGGATATTTCACTTTGCTCATGGAGTACCATTTTCAACGAAAGGCTGGCTTTGACATCGCTCCGGGAGCCTTCGTCCCCAAACCCAAAGTCGTGTCCCACGTTCTGAAACTGATCCCTCGCCAGCACCCTCATGAGGTGTCCGATTATGAGGGGTTCCTGACCTTACTGAAGGAAGCCTTCCAACAGCGCCGAAAGACCTTATGGAATAATCTCAAGCAAAATCGTGACCCGGAGCGCCTTCGCGCCGCTTTCAAGACCTGCCACATAGCCTCCCAAGCCCGACCTGAATCCGTCACTCTCGAGCAATTCGCCTGTCTTGCACAGATGCTATAATCCGCCCGTCTTATGAGTGAGTTTCTGGAAATTACGCCGCTTGGAGGAGTGGGCGAATTCGGGATGAACTGCACGGCCCTGCGTTACGGCAGTGACATGATCCTCATTGACGCCGGCGTCACCTTTCCCGGCAGCGGTCCGGGGAGCGACCTGGGAGTGGAGGTGATCGTCCCCGACATTACCTTCCTGAAGGAAAATCAAGAGCATTTGAAGGCCATTCTGTTGACCCATGGTCACGAGGACCATGCCGGAGGGGTGGCTTATGTCATTGGCGAGATTCCGGTCCCCGTTTATGGCAGCCGTCTGACACTCGGCCTGGTCGCCGCCAGGCTGAAGGAACACCGACTGGACCAGTCGGCCCAACTGATCCCCATCGAGGCCCGACAGCGGCTCGAGTTCGGTTCCCTTTCCGTCGAACCGCTTCACATGACCCACTCCTTTCCCGATGCCTTCTGCTTTGCCATCTCCAGCCCTGTGGGGCAGATCATTTGGACAGGAGATTTCAAATTCGACCAGACGCCCATCGATCGCAAGCTCAGCGATGTGGCACGTCTCTCTGAGTATGGGGAAAAAGGCGTCCTGGCCTTGTTCTCCGACAGCACCAACAGTGAAATCTCCGGCGTGGCACCTTCCGAATTCACCATGTACGAAACCCTGCGCAACCTGTTTCGGACGGCAGAGAAGAAAATCATCGTGGCTTGCTTCGCCAGCAGCATTCATCGGATTCAAGTGGTCCTGGACCTGGCCCAGGAGTTTGGCCGCAAGGTGGTAACCGTGGGCCGCAGCATGGTGGCCAACGTCAAGACAGCGTCACAGCTGGGCTATCTCCACCTACCCGAGGATCTCCTCATTTCTCCCAAAGAAATCAAACAGTTTCCATCCGATCAAATCGTTGTTCTGGCCACAGGCAGCCAGGGAGAACCCATGGCAGCGCTGAGTCGTATGTCCGTGAACGAATTCAAGGCCATGGAAGTCGAGGAAAATGATCTGGTCATCCTTTCGGCACGGATCATCCCCGGAAATGAAAAGCTGGTCTCCAACCTGATCAACCATTTTTATAGAAGGGGAGCTCGAATCTACGATTCCCGCCACTCGCTGGTTCACACCTCCGGTCATGGTCTGCGCGATGACCTCAAGCTGATGATCAATGTGACTCAACCCAAGTTCTTCGTTCCCATCCATGGTGAGTTCCGGCAACTGAAGAATCATGCGGCTCTGGCCCGGGATCAAGGAATCCCTCCCTCCAACATCCTCATCGCTGAGAACGGAGACTCGTTGAGGCTCACGCCCGATTCCCTGGAGGTGGCCGGGAGGGTCCAGGTGGGCAAACGATTTATCGACGAAGGAATTCAAGAAGTGGACGAGGTGGTCCTGCGAGACCGCCGCTATCTCTCTGAGGATGGCTTCGTGGTCCTGGTTCTGCGAATGGACCGCCTCACGGGGGATCTTCTGGGTAAGCCGGAACTGGTCTCCAGAGGCTTTGTGCTGGTGGACACTTCTTCGGAACTCCTGGAGGCGGCTCAGGAGGAAGTCTCCACCCTGGTGGCCCAAACAACGGCCGAAGAAAGACAGGATGAGGAACTTTTTAAGGAGATCCTTCGAAAGGGTCTCAAACGGTTTCTGCGAAAAAAGACCGGCAAGAGACCGCTGATCCTGCCGGTGATGATTGAAGACTAACCACAGACCACAGACACTGGGCCATAGCCAACTGACAGCACCTCAGAATTTCTAGAGTTTGCTTGGACTTCTCCGGAATAGGTGGTGGAGGAGTTTACCCACCACAGCGTATCCCTCGAGCAGGTCCCCGGCTATCTCTTTTGAGGCTAAGCCGGTGGCTGCTGCGAACTCCAACCAGAACTTTGTTTCATCACAACTGCCTTGACTATAGGTGATGAACCGTTAGTGGTCTTTGGGAAAAGAACGCTGTCGCACGAAGGCTTCGACGTCATTTGCAACCACTGAGCGACTCGCCCTTCTCAACTGCTGTGCCAGGCTGTACTTTTCGTACCCTGGAAGGTTCTGGCACACTTCTTCGACTTGAAGAGCTAAGTCGAAACCTAGACTGTATATCTTTGACTTCTTATGACTCATATTAGCTATGACGAGCGTCCAGACAAAACGACGAGCTCTGTGGCCGCTAAGCTCGGTTTATGGTCTGTTGTCCGCTGTCTGCGGTCCATCTAGTCACCCTAGGCTGCTAAAGTGCATAGTTCTAGTACTATGTTTTTCTATCCAAAACACAAGGCCAGTGAGCTCTTTGGAGTTATGTCTCTGGCGTGTTCGCTGCTTCTCGTTCTCTCCCTGTTGAGCTACAACGGCCTGGACCCTTCGGCCAGTGTTTCCTCCTCCAGCCAGCAGTACGCGAATTACGTGGGTCGGTTGGGAGCCTTGAGTTCCGACTTCTTGTTTCAGATTCTGGGACTGGCTGCCCTGTACCTTCCGGTACTCCTGATAGTGGTGGGTTACAAGACGCTGCGCAATCGGCCCCTGGGGTATCCATTCATCAAGCTCTTTGCCTTTTGCTGCACCGTTGCCACACTCAGCGCCGGACTGACCCTGCTGTCTCCCAACCTGCCAGAGACGGTGAACTTCACCGCCGGAGGCATTCTGGGAATTCTGTTTGCCCACTTGCTTCTGCTGTTCCTGAACACTCCGGGATCGCTGGTGGTGGTGGCCACCCTCTTGCTCCTCTCTCTGATGGTGACCACCCGCCTTTCCATAGACCAGACCCTCAATTGGATCCAGAATCTCAACTGGAAGGCCCTGTGGGCTATGCGTAGCCACTACGCGGATTGGCAGAAACGTCGTCAACACAGAAAAAAGCTGGCCCAATTGGGTCAGGACAAAAGAAAGCTGGTGCTCCAGTCGCCTCCCAAAAAAGTATTCCTGCATCAACCACCGGCAGCCGATGCAACGGTGGAAGAAAGTCCTGCCGCCAAAATCATGCTTCCCCCCACATCCCAGCCGCCTGCAGGAACGGTGGAGGAATCAGCGGACAGCTTCAATCCTGACCTTGGAACTCAAATCGCTCGTCCTTATCGAACTCCCCCTTTGTCTTTTCTTCAGGTCCCTGAGGGTGCGGACACCATCGATGAACAGCAACTGATGCAGCGGGCTGACATCCTGGCCACCAAGTGTGAAGAATTCGACGTCCATGGTCGAGTTCTTCAAATCCACCCGGGGCCGATTGTCACCACTTTTGAATTCAAGCCCGAGGCCGGAATCAAGTACAGCAGAATCACCAACCTGACGGACGACCTCTGCCTAGCGCTGAAGGCACAGTCGATTCGCATTGATCGAATTCCCGGGAAAAACACGGTGGGGATCGAAGTTCCCAATCTTCACCGCCAGCCCATCCTTCTGCGGGAACTCCTGGAAGGGGCCGCCTTTCAACAGTCCAGTTCCGAACTCACCATGGCACTGGGCAAACTGATCAACGGAAATACTTACATCAGCGACCTGGCCTCCATGCCTCATCTGCTCATCGCCGGGGCCACCGGCTCCGGAAAGAGTGTGGCGTTAAACTGTGCCGTGTGTTCGATTCTCTACAAGAGCAGTCCGGCCCAGGTGCGCTTCATCATGATTGATCCCAAACGGCTGGAACTGGGAGTCTACGAAGACATCCCCCATTTGCTCACTCCTATCGTCACCGACCCCAAACGGGCTGCCATTGCACTGGCCTGGACCGTTAGTGAGATGGAAGAACGTTATAAATTGCTGGCCCAGGAGGGCGTCCGCAATATCGGTCAGTACAACAAGTTAGTTCATAAAAGGGGAACCGACTCCGAAAAGATAACACCGCTTCCCTACATTGTCCTGATCGTGGACGAACTGGCAGATCTGATGATGACCACGGGCAAGGAAGTGGAGGCCTCGGTGACTCGTCTGGCCCAAATGGCCCGGGCCATTGGCATCCACCTGATCCTGGCCACCCAACGCCCCTCCGTGGATGTCCTGACCGGGCTTATTAAGGCCAACTTCCCCTGCCGTATTTCTTTTCGAGTGGCCTCGAAAATTGATTCCCGCACCGTTCTTGACTGCAACGGCGCGGAACAACTGCTGGGTGACGGAGACATGCTCTTCCTGCCTCCTGGAACCTCTCGTTTGATCCGCCTCCACGGCGGCTACATCAGCGAAAAGGAGATCCGGAAGATTACGGACTTCCTCAAAAGTCAGGCCCAGCCTGAGTATCAAGAGGAAGTGCTGATTGAGAAGGACAAGGTAGAGAGCACCATCGTCGAGATCGGGGATCTGGAGGATGAGTTTTACCAGGAGGCGGCACGATTTGTGGTCGAGACCGGAAGGGCTTCCACTTCCCTGCTCCAGCGACGACTGAGAATCGGATACGGGCGAGCAGCGCGGCTTCTGGACATGATGCAGCATGAGGGGATGATTGGTCCACCCGACGGAAGCAAAGCCAGAGAGGTGCTGGTTTCGACCGACTATTTCTCTGAGATTCACGAATCCTAACAGTGAGTCCTCCTCGAGAGAAAGTTGAGGATCCGACAGGTTGCCACCTTTTCTTTCGAGACATAATTCGTTACAATAGATATAAGGTTACTCTTATGAGAAGGCTATTATTGCCCTGTCTTCTTGGCATTTTTATCTCTCCAACCGGTTTGTTCGCAGGTGCAAGCGAGGACCAAGCACCCCGTTTCCGGATCAATGTGGACACGGTCGTGTTGCGAGTGACGGTGACGGATCCCCTCAATCGCTACGTGGTCGGTTTGGAACGGGAGCATTTCAAGATTTTTGAAAACAAGCTTGAACAGACTCTGACCCATTTCTCCAGTGACAAAGCCCCGATCAGCGTGGGAATCATCCTCGATATGAGTGGGTCCATGGGAGACAATATCGTGAGTGCCCGCAACTCCGTGATTCGGTTTTTGGAACAGGGAGATCCAGCCGACGAGTATTTCCTGGTTACTTTCAATGAACGCTCCTCACTGGTGCGAGACTTCACCAATCGGAGTGAAAACATCCAGAACGAGATTACCCTCAAGAATCCCAAGGGGCGGACCGCTTTGTATGACGCTATCTACCTTGGTTTGGAAAAGATTCGTTCCGCTCGCAGCGAAAAGAAAGCTCTAATCATCATTACCGACGGTGAGGACAACAGCAGCCGATACACATTCAGCGAACTCAAGGATTTCGTCAAGGAATCCGATGCCCAAATCTACGTCATCGGCGAACGGGGTGATATGGGTTACGGGCGGAACATTATTACCGAGATCGTCCGTCTCACAGG
>SMUY01001621.1_pt1 | contig 11785 bp, 13 predicted proteins | sample 2456441 | NCBI WGS metagenome assembly SMUY01 (sample SAMN11095931, study PRJNA526329) | marine sediment metagenome | biome: Marine sediment; feature: Surficial sediment; material: Deep marine sediment; isolation source: Hadal surficial sediment | place: Pacific Ocean | collected 2014-11 | depth...
ACGCCGAGGCTCTGGTCCGAGACCAAGGGCTGCGCATCGAGTGGTCGGAGGACCCTCGCTTCGACGAGTCGACGCCGGAGGGGCGCGTAATGCGGCAAGAGCCGCGGTCCGGCTCCCTGGTCAAGGCGATCGTTTCGTTGGGCCAGGAAGTCGTAATTGTCCCTGATGTCTCCGAGCGAGCCTTGCAAGCGGCGCAGGTGACGTTGACTGCCGAAGGTCTGGCATTGGGTAAGGTAGCGAATGTGTTTAGCGAGCATGGTCAGCCGGGAACCGTCGTGACCCAATCACCACCGGCCGGTGCCAGCGTCAGCCGCGGGCGGGCGGTGGATCTGTACCTGAATCTGGACAACCGAGCCTCGGTCTTTGTGATGCCCGATCTGGTGTATCGCGGGTATTCTGAGGTTCGCCGCTATTTCGAACGGCGGGACATGCGGCTCGGCAGCGTCAAGTTCGAGTCCTACGAAGGCATCGCTCCGAGTGTCATCCTCAGGCAGCATCCGTTGCCCGGCCACCCGTTGCGCAAATCCGACGTCATCTCGCTGGTGGTGACGCATGAGGAGTTCGAGAGCTGATGAGGATCGCCCCTTCCCTGCTTGCGGGGGACCTTGCTCGGATCGCTGACGAGGCGGCCCGCTGCCGGAACGGACGGGCCGATTTCCTGCACCTGGATGTGATGGACGGCCACTTTGTACCCAATCTGACCTTTGGCGCTCCGGTCGTTGCCGCGCTGGCAGAGCACACCGATGTACCTTTGGACATCCATCTGATGGTTTCGAACCCTGATCTGCTGCTAGACGACTACCTGGCAGTGAGGCCCGCGCGGCTGGCGGTGCACTGGGAGACGGTACCCCATATGGACCGCCTTCTTGCCAGGATTCGCGAGGCCGGAGTCGAGGCAGGCGTCGCAGTCAACCCGGCCACCGACATCGCGTGTCTGAGAAGTGTGCTGCCGCTGACCGATTTCGTGCTCTTCATGACGGTCAATCCCGGATTTGCCGGCCAGACCTTTATTTCCCATATCTTCACCAAGATGAAACGCTTCCGCGAGATGATTGATGGCGACTCGGTTTCGGTGGGCATGGCCGTCGATGGCGGCGTCGGGCCGGACACGATTCGCCGCGTTGCCGAAGCGGGGGCTGACCTTGCGGTTGTGGGCTCGGCGGTTTTCGGCGCGGGCGAGCCCGAACAGGCCATCGCTCGACTCCGGAAGCTGGCGAAAGGGGCGGAGTGAAGCGTTCACTATGTTGGTTGTTCATTCTGGCGTTCCTCGGCACCTGTGGGAAAGGTGCTACCGAAGATCCGATACTGAGACTATCGGCGGCCGAGGCAATGGCCGAGGGCAAAGCTCTGGTCGAGAGAGGGAAGTACGGTCTCGCGAGGGAGTACTTTCAGCACGCTTTCGAGGTCGAGCCCAATTCGGCCATGGGTCGAGAGGCGCTGTTGCTGGTTGCCGACGCTTTGTTTGGGCAAGGAGGCTCGCAAAACTATCTCAAGGCTGAAGCCAAGTACCGAGACTTTCAGAACCGGTTCCCGACCAGCGATCGATCGGCCTATGTTCAGTTTCAGATCGCGCGCAGCCTGGAGGAGCGCGTTCGTCCGCCTGACCGCGACCAGTCGATCAGCCGCAAGGCACTGGAGGCCTTCGACGACGTCATCCTGGTCTTTCCGACCAGTGAGTACGCGTTGCAGTCGCGCGAAAGAATCACGGGAATCCGGCAGATCCTCGCAGAGTCCGAGTTCATCAAGGGCCGGTTCAATCACAAGCTTCGGCTGTATCAAGCGGCCGTGAATCGCTATGATCACCTTCTCGAGGAGTTCCCGGAGTTCCTGGAGACCGACAAAGTGCTGTTCCACCTTATTCGGTCTCTACAGGTGCTCGAGCAGGTCGATAGGGCCGCGGAAGTTCAAAAGAAGATGCGCGAAGAGCATCCCGAGAGCGAGTATTTGAGCCAGCTGAGCCAGTTGGCGAAGTGACGGGATGCGCAAGTCAATTCTCTCCGTCGGGCTCGCTCTGACGCTGCTGGCGTCGAACGGATGCTCTCTGGGCTCGACAGGCAAGCGTTCCGGGGCGACGGCTGCGTCCGACTCGAGAGAAATAGCAGTACTCAAGGCACAAATCGTCGAGCTTCAGAGACGCGCGGTGGTGGCCGATGTCGAGATCGGCAGACTTCAGAGGCGACTGGCCGATCTCGAGAGCGGTGCTCGGAAGAGACCGGCCGACGACGGCACCCAAGCGAAGGGTCTGGCTCCTCCAAGGGAGGTCAGGCCGCGCCTCGAGTCCGCCGATTCACCGGTGAGCGGCAGCTCGGGGCGGGCGAGTCTCGAAGGTTCGGATTTGCCGGTGGTCTCTGCGACTGCCACCGGCGCCGGCATCGGCTCCGGCGCCGGTGGCGATAGCGACGGTGTTGCCGGCGCGGACGCAGCCCTGACGGCTTCCGCTCAAGAACTCTACGATCGCGGCTACACACTCTTTCATCAAGGACACTACGTCGACTCGGAAACCGCGTTTCAGCAGTTCTTGCTTCGTTACTCGGCGACCGTGCTCGGTGACAATGCCCAGTTTTGGATTGCCGAGGCGCGCTATGCGCGCGGAGACGTGAATGGCGCACTGGCCGCCTATCGGGAGACCGCAGCACGATTTCCTGCCGGCAACAAGGTGCCGGATGCCAAGCTCAAGATCGGCGACTGCCTGCGCGAGTTGGGCGAGACCGAGGCGGCCCGGCAGAGCTATCGCTCGGTGATTAGAGAATTCCCAAGCGCTGCCGCCGCCACGGCGGCTCGAGAGCGCCTCACTCAGTCCCCTTGACGGCCCGCCGGAAGGCCGGCACTTGTCCCGGTTCTCTCCCCAGTGTTCTGGAACCAGACCCTACCGGCCTCCAAACCGCCCCGGAGATGAGTGGACGGTGGTGAGGAGATCAGGCTCAGCGCGCTGGTGAGAAGGGTGTGCGGCACTTCAAGTAGTGGTTGAGCCTTGTGACCTTAAAACTTGACAGGTGTGAAGAAAAGGCTATAGCTTGACCTGACGCCGATATTTCCCTCTTGATGCTTCCTGAGCGGGGGCCGACATGTTCATGAACTCTCGGAAGACAGCAGCGATCGTCACCTTTTTTGCCCTAGGGTGGGCCGGGCTGGCTGCGGCCCACCAGCCGCCCACGGGCCTGCAACGAATTGGAGACCACTGGACGGCTTGGAGTCCGCCGTCTTCGTTCCCCGATGGTGCGCAGGTGTATACCGTCGAGTCAGGGAATACGCTGTGGGACCTCGCCGGGCGCTTCTACGGCAATCCCTACTTGTGGCCTCAGATCTGGGAACAGAACCGATATGTGCTCGATGCGCACTGGATTTATCCCGGTGATCCTCTGGTAGTCGGCTTTAAGGTAACGCCCATCGAGGACATACAGGCCGCCAGCCGGGGGGCGAAAGCGGAAGCGACGGACGATGATCGATCGGGCGGAAGCTTGCGCTTGGCGCGCGGTCAATCTGCGCCGGTCGCGTTGGGTAGCGAGGACGACATCCAGTGCTCGGGTTACATCGGTGAGTTCGACGAGGTCTTCCCGCGGCGCATCATAGGCTCGGAATACGAGAGTCTTTCGCCCACATTGGTGCCCGCCCAGGTCGCCGGCGACCTGTCAGCGCTCGGCGAGATCGACACGGTCAAAATTGACTTGTCGCTCGGCGACATCGTCTACGTTGACGGCGGCCGTGAGGCCAACCTGTTACCCGGCGATATGTTTACGGTTGTTATTCCGCGCGAGAGGGTCAAGCATCCAGCTACCGGTAAGCTGATCGGCCGCTTCTACAGCTACGTGGGTCGTGTTCGACTTCTTTCGGTGCAGGAGGAGACCGCAATCGCGGAGATCGTGCATGGCTGTATGCCGGTGCGCGTAGGAGCGGCGCTCACTCCCTACGTGCGGGAGCCGGTACCATTGGCAAGGCGGACTCTAGCGGTTGGAGTGAATGATCCGGTCAGCGCGGAAGTGCTGAGAACCGCCCCCATCATCGTGCGCTCCGAGCGCAATCTGGTCACGATCGGCCGCGATCACCTGGTCTATCTCGACCTCGGAGAGCAGGTAGGCGTTACGCCCGGGGATATCTACTCGATCTATCGTATGAATCCCAAGGGGCATCCACCGGTCGTGATCGGAGAGCTTGGCATCCTCTCCGTCAGGGAGAAGAGTTCGCTCGCCAAGGTGCTGGAATCGCGATACGCGGTGTACGTCGGCGATCGCATCGATCCCAAGCGCTAGCAGCTAGTTCGAGGACGGGAGTAGCAAAGTTTTGGGTGGCCTTCGCCACCGAGACTCTGCTATCCTCGCCACCTATCCGCACCGTGTGAGGCTGCAGAGATGAGGCAGAACCTGAACGGCAAATTGAGCCAGTTGGTCGAGGAGTTGGCCCGCAATGGCTTGACGCTTGCCCAGGTTTCGCGCGAGTTCGAGAAGCAGTTCATTCTGGCCACTCTGCGCAGCAACGAAGGCAACTTGTCCCGTTCTGCTCAGCATCTGGGGATTCACCGCAACACGCTGCGGAACAAGGTCGGCAGCCTGGGTATCGAGGCGTCTGACTATTTGGCACCCACGCGCCGGCGCCCAGGGCGTCAGTCGCGGCCGCGCGAGAGACAGTAAGTTCAATCGATACAAGCAGTTGGACTGTTTTCGGTCGCCCGCCGACGGGTGGTACCGAGCTTGCACACTGGTCTGCTGACCCGGCTGATTGCCGGCTCTCCATTACCCCGCACTACAGCCGTAATGTCGATTCGAACCCGCGCTTCCCGCGTCACTCTGGCGACCGTTCTGTTTCTGGTCGTGGCCCTGAATTCGCCCCCGACGATTCCGTCGGTCTCGGAAGACCGGCCGGCGCCGCCATCGCCCGAGGAAATCGCGGTTCTCAACGACCTGCTCCAGTGGATCGGTCCGGAGGATCGGGGGTTCATCGCGGTGCGTCCGGCAGACGTGGCAGAGGCGGTGCGCTCGCGTCCAATGAGCTTTCAGCTGTTCCGCTCGCTGAACCCGCGCGACGAGCGATTGGCTCTCTTGAACAACTTGCCATATGCTCGATTGATCGAGCGGGCGGCCTCACGATACAGCCTGGATGAGTTACTACTCGCTGCCGTGATCGAAGTCGAGTCGGCATTCGATGCCGGGGCGATTTCCCCAGTCGGGGCGCTCGGGTTGATGCAGGTCATGCCCTCGACGGCCGAACTCTATGGATACAAGGATCCCCTGAACCCGGCCGCCAATGTCGACCTCGGTGCTCGCTACCTGAGCCGGATGCTCGATACGTTCGACGGCGATCTCGAGCTGGCTCTGGCGGCCTACAACGCTGGGCCCGGCAACGTTCGGCGCTTCAATGGTGTGCCGCCGTTCCAGGAGACCAAGACCTATGTCGGTAGAGTGCTCTCGCGCTATGTCGTCCACCACCAGGAGGTCTGGCGCAACTCGGGCCGAACCGACTTGTTCGGATCCTAGCAGCTGCTGAAAAACCCTCATGGGTCGCGCAACGGCGCGAGCGTTCAGCCGCCCTGGTCTGTCGAGTCGCTCTCCGGGGATTCGCTCTTGTCAGAGACCTCGTCTCTGATACCTTTCTTGAAGTTCTTGATCCCTTCTCCAAGGCCCTTGCCGAGCTGGGGCAGTTTGGACGCTCCGAAAATGATCAGAACGATGAGCAGGATGATCAACAGTTCTTGTACACCAAGTGTCGGCATCGTTCTACCTCCTAGCGAAACGGAAGGCGTTCCGCTCCGGTAACCGAGTTTAGCATTTCTACCACGGGCTGTTAGGCTTGCGAACCCTTCTGCGACATTCGGAGCAGGCGCTCGACGCCCTCGTTAATGGCCTCGCGATCACGCCAGAGAGAAAATATGGAGGAGGAGACCGAGCCTCCTTCGGGCAGGTGCTCGAGCTGGAACGCCGTTCTGGCGAGAGTCGGCGCTATCAGGGGAAGATGTCGATCGAACCCTCTGAGCGCGAACTTGACGTAGGTAGCGGTGGCCTTCAAGGTGCGTTGGACCGCGCAGCGCCGGTACGACATGAGCAGGTCTTGATCGGCCGTGATTCGTCCCAGGAGCTGTTCCTCCTGCGAGCTCGACAGGAACAGACTGTCGTTGAGTAGCGAGGCCAAATCGTAAAAGCGTGGTGCAAGGCATGCGTCTTGATGATCGATGACTGCTGCTTCCGAGCCGTCGGAGGGAAGCATGAGGTTACGGCTCATGAAATCGCGGTGGCTAGGTACCAAGGGATCGGACGCCAAAGCTCTCGAGAGCTTGTCGAGAGCTGCGTAGAGCGATTCTCGTTCGGGCTCTTGCCCCGAGAAGTCGCTGAAGCCGAGGAAGACCTGTTGGGCATCTCGAAGCTCGTCCGTGAGCCTCTGGGCGTCAAGAAGCGGATTGATCTGGGCGAACTCGGCGGCCGGACGAGCGGCGAGCAATGCCAGAGTCTCGATCGCGGCTTCGATATGTGGCCGCAGATCCGACCACGATCCCTCCGAAAGGTCGAAGACGGAAACCGTTCCGAGGTCTTCGAGTAGCATGAGGCCGTCGCTCGCGTTCGAGGCGAGAATGCGCGGAATCCGGATTCCCGCAGCCTCGAACAGACGCGTGGTCGCGAGAAAGCGTTCGAATGCGGCGCTCTCTGGACTCGCCGAACTCGGATACACGGCGAGAACGGCTGGCTCGCCCTCGGCACCATGAACTCGGAAGTACCGGCGGGAAGACACATCGCCCGGTAGGGAAGTCACTTTCCTCGCTTGGATGCCCAACGAGTGGAGCCAAATCAGGAAACGCTCCTCCACCGTTTCGACCGGCTCGACTGGCAGCACTGGCTCCACTGGCTTGGATAGCTCCCTTCAATTCGCGAACCGTAGCACATGGGTCTGTTCCAAACTCAAGAGTTTGACAGCCCCAGGAGGCCACCTCATAATCACCGCGCCGTAGCCGGAAGCCTTGCGATGAATCCTCGCGCGACCAATCTGCTGAAAGACCTCCGTGCCGCGATCGTGCGTGCTCTTTCCGGCTCGTCGGAGGTCCGTGGCCTCTTCGACCAGATTCGGGAGGAGGGCTACTCTCTCTATTTCGTGGTCAATCGCAAGGTGAACCGAGACGGAGCGCGGCAGGACCTCGGCAACAGCTGCGAGACCGAGACCACCCCTGTCTTCAAGATCGACGGGCGAGACCTTTCCATTCTGCGTGGCCTCGGGATCGACCCGACACGTTCGACTCGGCGTCGCCGTCAGCAGTAGGGGCGTCATCGTCCGCGGTCATCGGAGTGCGGTTTCGGCGGCTTCGGCAGCCGCGGAGTCGCCCTCTCAGCCTGAGAGCCAGGCGAAGGTCAGGTTGCGCCCGTTGGCTCCTGGGGAGCCTCTGTAGCTCCAAAGCAAATCCGCATTGCACCGCGTACATACATCGATTCGGTGAATGCGCTCGACGCCGAGGCTGCGCAATTGACACTCGGCCGCGCGCTGAAGGTCGATGTGCGGTCTGCCCGCGACGTCGATGGTTGCGATGTCCGCAATGGGCGCTTCGGTTGCGTCGGCCACGAGTGCCGCTACATCTTCATCGACCTCGTAGCAGCAGGGTCCGATGGCCGGACCGAGCCAGGCGTCTAGCTCCGAGGCGGGTGTGGGAAGCTCGGCTAGCGTTGCCCGGATGACGCCCGCTACGAGCCCGCGCCAGCCTGCGTGAATCGCGGCTACGGCTCGCTCGCCGCCGCATACGATCGGCACACAGTCGGCGGTCACGAGCGAAAGGGCCAGCCCCGGCTGTTGCGTCCAGAGCCCGTCGCCTTTGCCACAGGCTCCGATCGAGGCAGAGCGGACGTCTGCGGAGTGGCATTGGGTGAGCCAGGCGAGATTCTGTGGAGCGCCGTCGAGCTGCTGCAGCACTTCGCTTCTGCTTGGCCTTTCGCCACTGCGCATTCGTCCAGTGAACCGCATCGAAACGTGCGAGCACTGGGGGCGCCAATGCGGGAACGGTTGCGAGCGATATTGCGCCCGCTTGGAGTCGCCGCTCACGCTTCGACGCTACCACGGCCTCCTCAAGCGCCCCTTCGCTAAGATAGCCAGGGATCGCAAGGACGAACGATCGTGATCGAGTTTTTTAACGTTTCCAAGATCTACCCGGTCAACCGCGTCGCGCTTGCTGACGTTACGGTTCGCATTGAACGCGGTCAGTTCGTTGTCCTGGCCGGTTCGAGCGGCGCGGGCAAGTCGACTTTTCTGCGCTTGATCTACCGGGCCGCGGTTCCAACCGCGGGCCAGATTGTGGTGAATGGCCGCAATCTGGGTTCCTTGCCGAGCAAGAAGGTTCCCTACCTGCGCCGGACGATGGGTGTCGTGTTTCAGGATTTCTCACTGATTGAGCGTAAGACCGTGTGGGACAACGTAACTTTTCTTCCGAAAATCCTCGGTGTGGATGCAAAGACCCGGCGTCGGCTTGCCGAGCGCACGCTGGAACGCGTGGGGCTCCAGCGTCATCTGGACTCCTACCCGGCGCAGCTTTCCGGGGGAGAACAGCAAAGAGTGGCCATCGCACGCGCCTTGATCAGCAAGCCCGACTTGGTGCTCGCTGACGAGCCGACGGGCAACCTCGATCCGCATCTGTCTCGAGGAATCATGCACCTATTCTCCGAAATTCACCGGCAGGGCACGACGATCCTGTTGGCCTCTCATGACCCGGAGCTGAGAAGGGAGTTCGGAGAGCGGCTCTTGGTGCTGGACGAAGGACGCCTGGTAGCCGATGAAGAGCTAGGGCGTAGAACTCTCTCGACCGCTGGAGCTGGGCTCGAATGAACGTTTTCCAGGCCCTGGGTTACTTTGCGAGTGAAGCGATCGGCAATCTTGTTCGCGGCTGGCGGATAAGTGCTCTGGCGGTGGCAACCACGGCTCTGAGCCTCTTCATCGGTGGCGTGTTGCTCTTGGCGGGCAACAACATGGCTCGAGCGATCGAGGGTTGGCGTTCCGACGCTCAGATCGTCGTCTACCTGGACAATGATCTCACGGACGACGAGATTGCGATTTTGACCGCGGAACTGCTGGAACTCCCGGGTGTCGACGGGGTCATTCAAATCGGGCCTGATCAGGCCCGAGAGCGTTTTCGCGAGAGGTTCCCGGATCTCGGAGAGATTCTGCTGGAGTTTGAGCGTTCGCCGTTTCCGATCTCGCTCGAGATCGAGGCGAATGGCGACCGCGGTGTCATCGACGAGTGGCTTGTGGGCGTCAGCGGCCGCCCTGGAGTGTCGGCGGTGGATAACGATGCCGAGTGGCTGGAGAGTATGAACGCGGTCGCTTCCGCGGCGAGTGCCGTGGGGTTGCTGGTCGGCGGGATCTTGATGGTGGCCGCGGCAATCAGCATCGCCAGCGTGGTGAGGCTGTCGACCTTTGTGTACCGCAAGGAGATTGCGGCGATGCGGCTGATCGGTGCGACCGAGTTCTTCGTCCGCGGTCCATTTGTGGTCGAAGGCCTGGTCCAGGGCTTGGCAGGTTCTTGCTTGGCGCTTGGGGCTCTCTGGCTGGCCTTTTGGGGTCTTGGCAGGCTCGACGTGCCTTGGTTCGTCCGAGACGCTCTGCTCGGTTTTTTTATGACCCCGAGCCAGGCGCTGGCTTTACTCGCTCTCGGTGGAACCGCGGGACTTGTTGGCGGACTCATTCCCTTGCGCGAGCGCTCCGGCGTCTTTGGCTAGCCGGACCTTCTCGCTAGCTTTGGTAACAAGACGCCGGTTTGTCGTAGCCGATCGTCTGTTGAGCGCGGATGGTTTTTGCGCCAAAAAAAGAGAGGTCGCAGGAGCAACCTCTCTTTCGGAGACTCGTCGTGTCGGCCGGCTAGAACTGTGGCGGCGCTGCTCCCGGCAGGTTCTTGAGTTCGGCCTCGATCGCGGCCTGCTCGTCTCTGATGCGCTGAATCTCGCGGTTGTCGGCCTCGATCCTCAGGTTCTCTTCTTGGGTCTCTTTGTTTTTCTGTACGCGCGCGGCTCCGGCACTGTCGCCGCCGCGCGTGTAGGCGGTGACCGCCTCGCGGTAGTTCTTCTGCTTTTCGTAGACAAAGCCCAGCTGCTTCCAGACGGTCGCCTGGTCCGAGGCGTTCTTGGCGCGGTCGAGAGACGTCTTGAGCTCCGATTCGGCCGACTTGTACTGCTTCTTGGCCGTCAAGGCCTGGCCCAGGTGATAACCGGGCAGCCAGTCGGTGGAGTTCTTCTTCGACGCCTGCCGGTAGGTTGCGACGGCCCCGTCGTACTGCTTGGCACCGAGCTGGGCACCCCCCAGAAGCATCAGGTTGTCGAACGATGGATTACCGGAGACGACTTTCTGGGCGGCCACTGCGCCCTGGGCGTATTGACTCGTCTTGTCGGTGCCCCGAGCCCGGCGAGCCTGGCTGACGAGTGCCTGCGCGTAGATTCTTTGCTTTTCCAGGTCGCCTCCGTCGAGCGCTACCGCCCTCGCCAGAGCAGGGATTGCGGTCTTGGTGTTGCCTGTGCTGTAGGCGGTCTTACCATATGAAAACCAGAGATCGGCGTCCTTGGGATTGGCGTCGGTGGCCTTTTTCAATTCGGCCACTGCGGCGGCAGCCTGGCCGCTCTTGGTGAGGGCGACCGCCTTGAGCTCAGCCAGATAGCCGTGAGATTTGCTCGGTAAGTCAGCGGTATTGATCTTGGACAAGAAGGCCACCGCGTCGCTATAACGTCCGGTTTGGACGTAGGCTTCGCCCAGGCGGAGCTGGATATTCGCTTGGACCGCTTTGTGCTCGGGTTTGCCGGTCGGCTTGAGGTCATAGGCTCTGCGTAGGGCCTGAACGGCTTCCTTGCCTTTCTTTTGCTTCAACTTGGTCCAGCCGAGCATGAAATGAGCGCCGTACCAATCCGGTTGCGCGTCTATGATGGCTTGAAACTCGGTCGCGGCCGCGGCCCAGCTACCGGCTTCGAATGCGGTCTTGCCGCTATTCCAGTCTGCGTGCGCGAGGGCGGTGGTAAGCGCCATGGCGAGTACAGTCGAAAGCGCCGTCAGGGTTGTACGTTTCATTTCTAAGTCTCCTTTCGGGGGTTCCGAGAACTCTTCACGCGTATTTGAAGGAGCAAGCGGCATGCCACGCACGGGTCTTCGATGCCAACGGGCGGTTGTCGCCAATAGACGTCATCGAGCGGGCGGCAAGAGTCTTTCCAGAGCGCGGCGCGGCGTATTCCGGAGGCCGCGTCCTCATCTGCGGACGGCCCGCGAGCGGTTCAGCCGAGAACTCGGTTCTTCGGCCGTGACCGTTCCTCGCTGGGCCAATCCTCACTGCAATTGGAAGTTGACGGTGAGGTTGTAGATCACCGCCACCGGTTTGCCGTTCAGAGTGGCCGGCTCGAATTTCCATCGTGCGACTGCGTCCGCTGCTGCTTGGTCGAGGCCCATAGGCAGACCCTTGAGTATCTTGACGTTGGTCACGTCCCCCTGCTTGTCGATGATGGCCTCGATAATGACAACGCCGGTGATGCGGGCCTTGCGGGCGATCTCGGTGTACTGGGGTGACGGGAAGAAGAGTTTCTTCGGAGCTTTGACGTCACCCCCCACGCGGATCGGACCACTGGGCTCCATCGGCGGCGGGCCGTCAGGAATACCCATGATGATGTCGGTGTCCGGCATGTCGACGTCGGGCTCTATGTCTTCTTCTAGTCGAAGTGGTTCCGGCTCGTCGGGAGTCGGATCGGGGATCGGCACCTTCTTTGACTTTGGCTTGGGAATCTCTTGCTGCTGTTTGGGCGGTGGCGGCTTGAACCGGACCTGCTGGACGACGTAGACCTTGGTTTTTTTGGGGGCC
>SMUY01061681.1_pt1 | contig 11782 bp, 12 predicted proteins | sample 2456441 | NCBI WGS metagenome assembly SMUY01 (sample SAMN11095931, study PRJNA526329) | marine sediment metagenome | biome: Marine sediment; feature: Surficial sediment; material: Deep marine sediment; isolation source: Hadal surficial sediment | place: Pacific Ocean | collected 2014-11 | depth...
AAGCGCGAGGATTGTTCAGCAAAGGTTTCGTGAGCGAGGTCGATGTACTGCTAGAGCAAACACCAGTCCTAGAACAATCTCTCATGCTCTCCGCGTTCGATGGGGAATGACCGTACGGAGTTGATGCCGGGCGTCTGCTCTTGGCCGAACTGAGACGGTCGGGACCGGGTTGCAGAGTGTCTGCTTCGGCGTCGGAAGCGGACACTTTGGGAAGCGTTGGAACATTCGCTTTGGTCACCAGGAGACACGCGCTTAAACCTCGTTGTGGTCGCTGGCGTCGCGAAAATTCCTGCGTTCAGACTTCGCCGCACCCAACGGAAGTCAACGATGCGACTCCTCTGCACTTCTCTGCAGCCACCGATCGATGCGCACGCTCAGGGGTCGAAACGCCAACGCGGCGGCGACGCCGGCGATGATCCCACCAACTCGCGACTCGAAGCCCAACATCTCTTCGAGCACCTCTTCTAGGGTGGTCTCCAGCGTGATGAAAACCCCGATGGCCATCATCCCCACGATCGTCACGACAGTGGTCCTGCGAAGCACGAGCCCGACGTCGAACGCGGCGGCATAGAAGATAGCCATGACGAAGCACCCGAGGGTCAGCCAGGCGCTGACTCCGCGGACGATGACGCTCCAGAACATGAAGTCCATCTCCAGCAGACCCGTCGAAGTGATCGCCCAGAATGCGACGACCACCACCTCGTGGAGGTTAGCGAAGTAAAAGGACACTGTCCCGCCGGCGAAGCCTATGCAAAACAGAATATCGCCCACAATAAGATCCCCGTCCTATCTTGCGAGGGGCCTTGCATTCGCGGCGAAGTTGCACGTCTTGCGGCCAATATTGTGGCGGATGAGGCTGCTCCATTTGCGCGCTGCTGCTACGCTGAGACGTTTTTGGTTCCTCATTCGTCGATGACGGCGTGGGTGAAGGGAGCCGAGAAGGTCGTTGTGATCGACGGCTGTTTCTTGAAATGTATCGGTAGGATTACGGGAAATGTGATCGATAGGGAAAAGATTATCTGGATCGATACTAATCCAATACACAAGCAATTTTCGGATGTCTTTCTATATACCGATGTCCCGGAGGAGACACGGAAGGAAGTGTCTCGCAAAGTTGCCGACAAGATTCTGGAAAAGCTGGGGGAAGAGCAAGCAGCGGTGACCTGAAGACACACTGCCGCGGTGGAAGACGAGATCCAACAAACGATTCGAAAAGCTCCAGCAGTAAATCACCGCTGCCCGCATCTCGATATCGACCCCAAATCTGATGGGCGAGTACGGCGGCCGCGCCATGATCACGGTGGAGCGGATCGCGCAGAACCTCAACGACGGTGCCCGCTACGGGCTCCGCGACAATGACGGCAAGCTGCTGCAAGACGTTCTGACGGCGCCGGACGGGCCGGCGGCCTACCGCGCCACCCTGCCGGTCCGTGCCATGGTGCGCGCGATGCGCGATGCCGGGATCCCCTCGGACATCTCCGATGTCGCCGGGACCTTCTGCTGCAATCACTTAATGTACGGCATCCTGCACCACATCGCGGTCGAGGTTCTGGATCTTCCCGCGGGCTGGGTGCATCTGCCTCACCTGCCCGAGGTAGCGGCCTTGGAGCAGAACCTCGGCGCACCCAGTATGTCCGTGGAGACGGCCGCCGCGGGCCTGCGCGCGGGCATCGCCGCCATCGCTGCTCATCCGCAAGACACCACAGACCCGATAGCCTCGCGCCTGCAGATTTAGAACATCTACTCTTAATGGACTATGGCGACCCATTCGGGATGCTTTGACTTCCGAGTTTGGCACAAAGCAATGGGATGGACTCCTCCTCTCTTTACGGCATCTAAGAACGTCCGGAAGGGTCCGGGGGCACGACGCAGGGACTGAGACGAGCTCCCTCCGAGGGAGGAGTCACTCCACGAAGATGCGGGTGATGGGTCCCCAGCCCGAGACCAGGTAGAAATCACGGCCGAAGCCGGGGCAAAGGAACATGCCCAGTGCGGCGCTGGCGCCTATGGGAGCGCGGGCTCGCTCCTGGCCGGTCTCGATGTCGACGACCACCGCATCGCCATGACGCGGTTCGGCCATCGGTAGAAGACCCGGTGCGTCCTCCAGGACCAGCTCTCCCGTGTCGGCGTAGAGCATCATCTGCACGGTGTTCCGGAAGTCGTTGCGCCAGAGGGGCGCGAGCTTCCCCGGCCCCTCGTAGCGCATCGCCACCACGCCACCGTTCAGCGCATCGTAGACGACGAGGATCCCGCGTTCGGGATCGTAGAGCGGCGGGCCTGGGTTCCACGCGCCGGGCGCGCCGAACTCGTCGACGATGTCCCGCTCGCCGGGATCCCCCAAGGAAAAGCGGAAGGCCCGCTGGGGCGCGGCGGCGGGACCCCGCCAGGGCATCGGGCGACCCATGTCCATGAGCCAGACGCTGTCGCTGCCGATCGTGGTGTCCCAGGCGTCGCTCTGATCCTCGCCTTCGATGGAATAGCTGGCCGTCCAGCTCGGATCGAGGGACAGACGACCCTCCTCGTAGCGGAGGCGAAGCAGGTCGGTGGCACTTGACGTATAGATGAACTCGCCCGTGTCGGTGAGGTCGCTGGAAAAGCGTCCCATGCACGGGGTATCGATCACCAGGGGTTCACCGACGAATTCGAGCCCTTCAGGCTCGAGCACGCTGAAGTGACAGCTCTCGCCCTCGCGATGGCCCAGGTTCTTCATGACCAGGTGGCCGTCGGAGAGGATCAGGAGGCCGTTGTACGGGCCGTCGAACGGAAGCTCGCGCTCGGCGACCACCTCGCAATCGGGATTCAGCCGGTGGCAGTAGCGGCCGTTCACCACGTAGAGGTCGCCGTTCTGGTGGACCACGACCGCGCCGCACCAGACGTGGCCACCGCTCGGAAGGTCGGGGGATCGCGCGAGCGTCTCGAGAGTGATCGGGTCAACCCGCTCCAGCCAACCGGCACTGTCACCGTCCGGGCGGTAGAAGGGGGGCGTTCCTTCTCGCGACTGCACCGCGCCGCCCTGAAGGAAGAGCTCGCCCCGCGCGCGTTGGACGAACATGACCGGCCAGCCACTGGTGTCCCGCGAGATCGAGCCCAGCGTCTCGCCCGACTGGAGAGCGAGCCCGGCCGAACCCACGAGCTTCTGGCGACGGGAACCGCCGCATTCCACCGCCCAAGCGGAAGGGTAGTAGCCCGGGCGCTTCGTCCGATAGTCGAGTTCCGTCACGTGGGTGCCTCTCTCCGTCCGATTGAAGCGCCCCACGAGCGAAGGGTGGGGAGGCAAACTTCGCTTGTTTGAAGCGTACTCTGGAGCGGCCTATCGCCCTCGGCGTTCAGCTTTCGGCGCGTTTGAGGGCAATACCGGTTTCCGCGGCCTCCAAGGTCTCTGGATCGAGTTGCAGCCCCAGACCATCTGCAAGCCGCGTTAGGTAGTTGAATAGCCCCACGATATGTGCGACCTCCAAACAGGCTTGGTCATCGAAACCAAGATCGCGCAACGGCTGCCAGTCACCCTCGACCATACGAGTCGGTGTCGAGGACAACTTTTCGGCCACCGTCGCGAGCGCACGCTGGCGTTTCGTCAATCCCTCTACCTCGCGCCAGGTTTTATTCTTGATCGCTAGAGCGAGTTCGAGATTTTCGTCCTCAACACGGAGGAACTGGGTGTGCGACTCAGTTCAGTAGAAGCAGTCCTGTGCGGCTGAGGCAACCGCGGCGATCATTTCCCGCTCCGCCCGGCTCAATGCGCCGGGCGCAAACATGATCTGCTGGTAGAGTGCGAAGAACGGGGGTCCGATCTCCGGGTGGGTTGCAAGCAGGCCGCCCATCGCGGGAACAAAGCCAAAATCGTATGGACTGCCTTTGTCTCTCATCGCCGCGCGTTCAGCAGGAGTCGGGATCTTTACCCAGGCCTCGCGTGTATCGACTTCGCCCATACTCTGTCCTCTATCTGTCAACGCCTGCAGTATATGGCGTTGAAGGCGATGCGACATCTGCCGTGAGAGCCTACCCACTTTACGCATGACCAACTTCTGCCTACGCTGTGCCTGTCTACTGCGATGTGATGTTGACCATGGAATTGATTGCTCTGGGTCGCGAAGCGATGCGTGAGAGATGAGAGCCCAAGAGCGAGCTACGTGTACTTCATGTCACAAGGAATATCCGATTGGCTGGATTCAGGATTATGGTCGTTGTCGAATGTGTACCGAGAAACGGCTCACCTCCTCGGAGCGAAAGCAAGCAGAGATCGGGGATCCAGACGAAGGAGTTCGGAGTAACAGCGCGTCGTCCGGCGTTCAGTCGAGTAGTCAAGTGGCGCGCGCTCGCGCGTCGATACGAGCACGATCAGGTAGCTCCCCGGCTCGCTCTGCGTTTCCGACGGCTCTCATCGTGATCGGTGTAGGCATCGTAGGAGCTCCCTTCTTTGGTGGTCTGGCTGACGGAATCATTGGATATTTCTTTCATCTGGTCTGGGTGGTGGGCGCGGTTCTGCTTTTCCTTTACCTGCTTCTTGGGGAGCGAGTCGCGGGTCCCAAAAGACCCGATGCAGCAACGATATCGCACGATGAATCGCGGCGGCTCTAGCGACTGACAGCGACGCTGACTCTTCTCCTAGACCGCACCCAGCACAAGATTCGCTGCTGCAATCGGAGTTGCCACCCATCTTCATCTCGTTGAGCCATGATTGGCCTGACCGTCTACAAGTCGGGATAGTATTGCCCGTCGCGTCGGGTCAGCGAGGGCGGCAAAGAAGTCGAGTCGTTCGGTCAGGTCACCAGCTTCAGCAGGGTGCCGTTGTGCCCGGTGCGCCAGTCGGCGACGAGGCGGATGAAATCGGCCGCCGGCTTCGCCTTCGAGATCAGAAACCCTTGCACATATTCACAGTCGGCGTCTCTGAGATACCGGAGCTGCTTTTCGGTTTCGACCCCTTCGGCCACCACCTCTTTGCCGAGCGCGTCGACGATGCTGATCAGGTGCCGCACGAGGATGCGCCCTTGTTCCGAGGAATCGAGTTCGGACACGAACGAGCGATCGATTTTCACCACGTCCAGGGGCAGTTCTCTGAGCATGTTCAATGACGAATACCCCGTGCCGAAGTCATCGAGCGCAATCCGCACCCCTGCCCTGCGCAGGGTGTCGAGCTCCCCAACAACGGTCTTCGTGTCGCCCGCGAACACCGATTCGGTCACCTCGATCTGTACGTTGTGATGCGGCAGGTTGCGTTGGTCGAGCATGCCGAGGAAGCGGCTCGCAAACCCTTCACTCATCAGCTGACGGGCGGACGCGTTGAGCGCGACATGATCCAGGTGTACCCCGGCCCGATCGGCCTGCAATAGCAGGTCGGCGGTCTTGCTGACCAGCACGTCAGTGAACTCGTGAATCAGGTTGGTCTCCTCGGCGACGGGTACAAACGTGCTGGGTTCCACTTCGCCAAGCTCTGCATCTGTCCAGCGCATCAACGCCTCGCAGCTGGTTACACTGTTATCCGAGAGTCTGAGCTTTGGCTGGAAGTGCATCTCCAACGTGCGCTGCTCCAGCGCTTTGCGCAACCGACTCTCTACCAGCACCCGATGCCGGCTGGCCGCGTTCAGCGTGTCGTCGAAGAACGCGAAACCGGCCCCGCCGGATTCTTTGGCCCGGTACATGGCTGAATCGGCTTTCATGACCAGTTCGTCGACGCTTTGGCCGTCTTCGGGAAACAGCGCAACCCCGATGGACGCGCCCACGGCATGCTCCAGGCGCTCCACCACGATGGGTTTGACGATGGCGGCGACGATCCGCTCACACACCCGGGTTACTGCCTTCTCTTCCTCCATGCCCGTGATGATGACCGCAAACTCATCACCGCCGAGGCGGGCGATGGTGTCGACCTCGCGCAGGGTCGTCTTCAGGCGCTCGCTGATTTCAACCAACAGTCGGTCACCCGCCTTGTGGCCTTCGGTGTCATTGACCTTCTTGAAGTGGTCAAGATCGATGAACAACACCGCGCCTTGCTCGCCCCGCCAGGATCGGGCGAGACACTCCTGCAGTCGGTCTTCGAACGCGCGCCGGTTGATCAAACCGGTCAACCCATCGAAATGCGCCTGGTGGTAGAGACTCTCGGAACGCTTGATGTTGGTCATGGCGACTGCCAGACGATCAGCCAGATCCGCAAGCCGCTTCGATTCGGCGCTGGCAAGCGGCCGACGGCCGGTCGCAACGAGCACCCCGGAAACGGAGCTCTCTGGAGCAATTGGCAGGCACTCGCGTAGTTCGCCGTCGCACAACCCCTCGGCCAGGTGCTGATATCCCGCGACGCTGTCCAGGCTCTGGTCGGAAATTTCCACCAGGCCCACCGCTTGCTCCTTCACCTGCTTCTTTTCCAGTCGGAAAATGGTGAGGCGTTCCGAGGGCGGCGCGACTCGAAGGATCAACGCCACCTCCATGCCGTCCATCCGTGCCGAGGTCAGCACCTTCCGGATCACCGGGTCCAGACCCGCGGAGGACAGCATCAGGCGGTCGATGTCGGCAACCGCCTGGCTGGTTTCGGAGGCGGCGGCGAGTTGATCCACCAGGTCGTTGAACGCGCGCGTGAGTGGCTGGAAGTCATCCGCTCTGGCGATCGGCACACGGCGTGAGTAGTTGCCGCGCATCACCAGATGGATCACCTTGTGAACGTGTTGCAGGGGGCGCAGCCGATGCCGCAGGGTACTGCGAACGACTGCCGCCGCGAGCACAACCGTAACCAGCAGAAGTGCCCCGGCGATGATGCTGAAGTCCCGGGTCGAGTCGACCCAGCCGAACTCCGCCCGGGCGCCGACCAGCAGCAGCGCTAATGCCACCAGCGACACGACAGCTACTCGGGCCAGCGCCCACAGCAGCTGACGCTCGACACGCCGTCCCATTCTCGAAGCCATCGATTGTCGCTCGCCGAACGCTACCGAACTTGCACTTAATCGGGCAATATCTCAAACCGGCCACATTGGATCAGTGATGTGGTCGCTATAACGGCAGGCTGATGTTGCCGGCGCCGACTAACGGTACACCGCCCGGGATCTGGCCCAACGACGGTTTGTGACCTAGCGCAACGATTCCAGCGTCGTTCGCAATTCGACGACTTCGGCCTCCAGAACGCTGACCCGTTGTGCCAGGTCCGACACACTGGCGCGGACCGGGCTGGCACTGCTCTTTGCGGCCTGCGCTTGGCTTGCGTACGCTTCGACGTCGATGGGGCCGCAGAACAGATGCATGTATTCCGCGTCCTTACGACCCGGGGTGCGCGGCAGTTCGACCAGCAGCGGAACTCCCTCCCGCTCGACTAGCGACACGAGTGCGTCCAGCACCGCAGCGTTGTCGTCAAAACTATGCAAGCGGCCACTGTTCGCCCGGAGTTCACCGGGCGTTTGCGGACCGCGCAGCAGCAGCAAGCAGACAATGGCGAACTGGGGCGGGCTGAACTGGTAGTCGCTGAAAGGGGTGTTGCAGAAGCGGTGCGTGTACTTTTCGACTCTGCTTTTGAAATTTTCGTTCGTGCGCACGAGGCGTTTAGCTTCCAGATCGCGGACGGTGCGCTGCACGGTGCCTGGCTCGAGGGAGACTACCGGATTGCGGGCAGACTTCTGGTTGCACGCGCTGGTTAGCGCATTGAGGGTCAACGGATACTGGTCCGGCGTGACGACGGATTTTTCCAGCAGGCAACCTACGATGCGAGCTTCGTCTGCAGTCAGAGTCGTCGGCAACGACGTGTCCTCACGGGCCGTGCGTGCAGGATTGGACGCGTCCGGGCGAACGCTGTCAATCCGATCAACCGAAAGACAACTCCAGTTCGCCTTCCTGGCCGCGGGGTCGTTCTGCGTACCATTTCACGAGTGCGACCTGTTCCGGTCTGAGCTGATGACTCGGAACGTGCGTATGCATCCAGTGCACAAAATTCAGCGAAGCACCACCCACGTACCTGCCTTCCTCCTGCACCACGACAACTTTGCGTCCCGCTCTACGACCGGCTTCCTGAACTGTATACACGTCAATCAACATCCGTTGTACCGCATTGCCGATGTTCGCAGAAAATCTACCACGTATTGCGTGATAGGTTCCGCAGTTGTCGTATTTGGGTCATTCTGGCCGCGTTTCATTCGCGCAGATGCGACGGGCGAGGGTCGGCGATCCGCCCCAATGGCGATTGCGCACGGAGCCCGCCATCCACCACGATCGCCTCGCCGGTTACGAAAGAAGCCTCGTCACTGGCAAGCCAGACCGCGACGTTGGCGATCTCCTCTGGCCGGCCCAGACGCCCCAGCGTGTGGGCGCGCAGGTTTCGTTCCAGCACGTCGGGGTCGGCCATCATGCGCTGCACCGGAGGCGTTTCGATCGTACCGGGACAGATCGCGTTGACCCGGATTCCAGCGGGTGCGTGGTCGGTGGAAAGCGCTCGGGTGAGATTGATCACCGCTGCCTTGCTCGCCGCGTAGACCACCGCGCCACCGTCGCCATGCAATCCGGAGATGGATGCCGTGCTGATAATGGAGCCACCGCCTTGCGCCTGCATGTGAGGCACGGCGTATTTGGCCCCCAGAAATACCGAGCGAACGTTCACCGCCATGACCAGATCCCAGTCTGCTAACGAAAGCTCCACGGCGGTGCCGGGTCGCAATGTCCCGGCGTTGTTGAACAGCACGTCGAGGCGGCCGAACTCGTCGATGCAGGCGGCAACCATCCCAGCAACGGATTCGGCGTCTGCGACATTCACCGTGAACGGGCTGGAAACACCCCCGCGGTCGGCGATGTCAGCGGCCGTCTGTTCGGCTTTGTGACCGCGAATGTCCGCCACCAGTACCCGCGCGCCCTCATCGGCAAAACGCAGGGCACTGGCCGCGCCGATGCCCGAGCCCGCCCCGGTTACGATCGCAACTTTCTCGCGCAGCAGATTACCGGGCGACACGTGTGGTTACGTCGGTGAACAGCGGGCTGATTTCAAAGGCGGCAACAAAATCGAAGGCCTGGCCGTGCTCACTGTCCGTTCCCGCTTGCCAGCCGTGCCACGGGTACTCGACCGCGCCGTTGTCCCTGAGTTTCGGCCGGCCGGTTGTTGGATCGGTGACGAAGAATGGTCCGTGCTCTTCGCCGCGCTGCATTGGGTGGCGTTCCCGCGTCTGGGCGCCGGGCGCGTCACACTCGTACATCCCGCCATTGCCGGTGCCGTTGCTGAACACCCAATGCACTTCGGCGAAAGCCGGGGCGAGGGGCGAAGGATCGTTCGCATGGTTGTGCGTGGACAGGTCGACGCCTTTGCCCGCCGCCCAGAAGTGAACATAGGCAATCTCTACGCCGGATTCGTCCAGCAGATGGAATCCCGGGACGATGTGGGCGTCCGCGCCGTCAAAAACATCGGTGAGGTGGCCGAATTTCGCAGCAAAGCTCTGCCAGCGAAAAACCTGGTCGTGGGGCCCTGCGAAGACCAATTGATCCATCGAGCGAATGCTGTCGGGCGCGTCGCTCGTCTGGGTCAACACGGCAAACAACGCACCATCATCTCCGGCTTCAACGTGGTCTTGCTCGACCAGTGTCCCGCGCACCTGTCGCTCGGCGGCGAACGGCGAGCGGTCCGGGTCGGTCAATCGGCCCGTCACGACCTTGATGTACGTTTTCGCCGCGGCTTCGTCCAAGCGCAGTTTCTGTTGCGCGCCAAGCTGTATGAACTGGAGCGTCCAACCCGCAACCGACCAGACATCCGATGCCACGGGCGCCACGGACGGCGCGCCCGATCCGGGATGTTTGAAGATGATGTTCAGGCCTTCCCGACTACCACTCAGCTCAACAGGCGCGCTGGGTGCGATGCCCGACAGCGAAAGGGTTGGTTGCGCTGTATCGGTTGCCACGGGGTCGTCCTTCCTCGACCTCTCGAACGCGCATAGGCTAGCACGCGGGTGACCCCTCGCGGGGCGCCGTGCACCTGATATCGGAGGCTCGAAGGGGATGTTTTCCACGCCCATTCCCGTTAAGGTTCGTCCCGCATTCCCAGGTGCTCTCCCATGGGTGATCTCACCCCCCTCAATCGCGTTGCCCTCAAGAAGACCATCAGAGTCTTTCGCCACAGCTCCGATGCCAAGGCGATCGCGCTGTGCACGTTGGACCTGGCTGTGTTCGCGGGTACCTTTGCGGGCGTGCTGTTCTGGGAGTCGATCGGGTTGAAGGTGCTTGGCGGACTGATCATGGGGCTGTGGATCGCCCGGTTGTTCATCATCGGCCACGACGCGTGCCACCAGGCTTTTTTCTCCAACCGGCGGGCCAATCGCTGGATGGGCCGGGTGGTATTCCTGCCGTCTTTGACGGCCTACAGCCTCTGGGAAGCGGGGCACAATCTCGGGCACCACGTCTATACCAATCTTGCGGAATACGACTACGTGTGGACTCCAACCAGCAAGCAAGCCTACGACGCCATGCCGGCGTGGCGCCGCGCCCTGGAACGCTGCTATCGCTCGGGATACGGTCACGGGGCGTACTATCTCATCGAACTCTGGTGGAAGCGTCTGCTGTTCCCCAGGACCGAAGCTATGCAGACTCAGACCACGAGTTTCACCGCGGACTCCATGCTGGTTTCGGTGTTCGGGATTTGCTGGGTCGCAGCCCTGATTGGGGTCGGCCTCGCCACGGGCCAATCGATAGTCCTGCTGGTGGCCTGTGGATTCGTGCTGCCGTTTTTGACCTGGAATCTGCTGATGGGGGCGGTGATCTACTTTCATCACACCCACCCCGACATTGCCTGGTACGACGACATTGATGAGTGGGAGGCCGCCCGTGATGGGGTTTCGGGCACCGTGCTGATTACGTTTCCACTCCGTCTTGGCCGGATGCTGAACAACATCATGGAACATCCAGCACATCATCTGGATGTTCGGGTGCCGCTGTACCATATCGAAGCGGCGCAACGAACAATGAACGAGCAGAACGTTCGACTGCTCGAGCAGCGGCTTACCTGGAAGCACCTGCTCGAATGTACGCGACGCTGCAAACTGTACGACTACGCGGCCCATCGCTGGTTGGATTTCGACGGCGAGTTCACCAGCGAGCGAGTCCTGCCGGGCCCAACTGGTAGACAGCAATCGGCAACGAACGCGTGACGCCGAGACGCGGGTACATTGGCACGGTTGGCCTATGCGCCGGGCTCATGCTGGTCACCGGATTCGCGACGGCCCAGGACGACGTGCCGTACCGTGCACTGTTCTTCGGTGAGATCGACTATCGCCAGAGCGATGGCGACGGCGACGATGGCTTCATAATCGGTCAGGCGGTGGCTCAACTGACGGGAAACATCGATCAGCGCCTGTCGGTGATGACAGAGATGACCGCAACCGCGCGCCAGAACGAGGACTTCGAATTCGAAGTCGAGCGGCTGGTGATCAAGTACGATTTCTCAGATCAGTTCAAGCTGTCCGCTGGCCGTTACCACACACCGATTGGCTACTGGAATACGGCGTTCCACCACGGCAGCTGGCTGCAGACGACCATTGCGCGACCGGAGACCGTCAAGTTCGGTAGCAATGTCATTCCGATCCACTTCGTCGGGATATTGCTGGAAGGGAAGATTCGCGAATCCGACTTTGGTTATCGCGTCGGCTTTGGCAATGGTCGAGCGGAGCAGATCAACGATCCTGGCGACCTGGGCGACGACAACGATGAACCCGCGTACGTGGGGTCCTTTTACTACCGGCCCCTCGACAAGTACCGGCTGGAAGCAGGCGTCAGCGTCTATGTCGACACCGCGACGCCCGAAGTGGGCCCCGAGGTCGATGAGGTGATCTTCAGTGGATAC
>SMUY01141641.1_pt1 | contig 11781 bp, 7 predicted proteins | sample 2456441 | NCBI WGS metagenome assembly SMUY01 (sample SAMN11095931, study PRJNA526329) | marine sediment metagenome | biome: Marine sediment; feature: Surficial sediment; material: Deep marine sediment; isolation source: Hadal surficial sediment | place: Pacific Ocean | collected 2014-11 | depth 0-1...
ACGACCAACGCATCACACAGGATCCGCACCCCCCGGGGTGCGGCGTCGATGCGGTCGGCGAGCTGTGCGACGCTGCATGGTTTGCCCCCGAAGGCGGCAAACAGGTCGAGCTCGAGGGCGGTGCGGATCATCGCTGTTTGCTGGAATCCGCCGATGACCTGAAAGAAGAGCTCGGGGGATGGGGCATTGTCGGGCTGGCTCACGTCGTAACTCCGCGGCAACGATGGTGGGTGAGTAGCGCACGTTAGAGCGCCGGGCCGTGCTGCCTCGCCCTTGACGACGGGGACACGAGAGCGTTCAGCAGGAAACGCAGTTGTGGTTGTTCTTGGCGCCCAGTCGCTCGAGCAGCGCGATGGTCTCGGGAAAGGGCTGGATACGCTGTACCGGCCCATTCGCCATGTCGACCGTAGTCTGGCCGCGGCGGCTTACGGCGGTGACGTCGGCACCGCGTCCGACCAGGTAGAGGATCAGCTCGTTGTCGCCGCGCGACGCCGCGTGGTGAACCGCGTTGTAGCCGTCGAGGTCGCGGGCGTTGACGTCGGCGCCGAGCTCCTCGACCAGATACCGCACCGATGACAGCCAGGCGTCCGGAACGTGGCGGTGCGCGTTGGCAGCGAACCCCTGGCCGTAGCCGGCGCCGGAGGCCGCATGGATCGGATACACCGCCGTGCCGCCGACCGGCACCGGGGGCAACCCCGACGGATCCTGGCGGTCCGGATCACGGCGGGATCGGCTCGGCGCCCGCACCGTGGGGATATCGGGGTCGGCGCCGTGGGCGATCAACATACGCATCGCCTCGACATCGGTGGCGTAGGCGGCACGCCAAAATGGCGTCGCACCGGTGCGCTCGATGCGCAACAGGTCGTTGTTGTAGGTGGTGTACCAAAGCCGCTGGTCGAGCCGGGCGTTGACGTCGATGCCTGATTCGAGCAGCGCCTCCATCACCTCGAGGTACGAGGCCTCCTGCTGGCGATAGTCGGTCGGCTGCGGGTGCCTCGACTTCGGCTGCCAATGCGTGTTGAGCACGCCATACAGGGGCGTGGCGCCAGCGTCGCTGGTGATCGTTGCGTCGGCGCCGCTCTCGAGCAGGTCCAGGAGCACATCGAAGTGGCCGTTGATGGCCGCCATGAGGAGAGCGCTGGTGTGGTCGCCGGCGCTCACCTGGTCGATGTCTGCGCCCGCCGCCAGCAACGCGGTCACGGTCTCCCGGTGTCCTTCGCGCGTCGCCAGCAACAAGGCCGTCAGGCCACCCTGCTTGCCGACCAGGTCGGCGTACGACAAAGGATCGATCTCGGTGGTTCCCAGCAATCGCTCGCGCGCGGCAAAGCCCGTCGGCGCGCCTTGCCCGGCTTCCTGGACGGGCGGCGCTGGGTCGCGTCTGCCGCCCCTGCCGAACTCGGCAACTTGCGCCGGTGGCGTCACCGACCGCCGCCCGGCGGTCGTCGTCGGTGGCTGCGCCTGTTGCGGCCGATCGATCCGCCGCTGATCGGCGCGGTCTTGCTCTTCGCGTAGCGAGATGTCGATCACCTTGGCGGCAATCGAGACGTCGGCGCCGGCATGCAGCAGGGCGCGAACCGCGGCGGCGCGATTCTTGGCGGCGGCAAACATCAAGGGGGTTTGCCCCCACTGCGACTCCCGCGCGTCGATGGTGGCGCCGTGCTCGAGCAACACCATCACCGCTTCGACGTCGCCCGCCGCGGCGGCAAACTGAAGGGGAGTTACCGCGCCGGTGCTGGTCGGTGCGTCGACATCGGCACCCGACTCGACAAGCACCCGCACGACCGGTCCACGCCCGGCGCGGGCGGCCAGGTGCAACGGCGTGTACTCACCGAGCCGCGTCACCGCGGCGAGGTTGGCGCCGCCGTAGATAAGAACTGCGGCGATGTCGGCAGCGCCGTTCTGCGCCGCCCAGTGGAGGGCGCTCATCCCGTCGCCCTGCGAAGCGTTGGCATCGGCGCCGTCTCGCAACAGATCGCGGACGGCGGCCGCGTCGCCGCGCATTGCGGCATCGGCGACGACCGCTCCGGACTGCTGCACGGCAGGCGCCGTCGTGGCCGGAAGAACGGCGATCAGCGCCACGAGTGCGACGCCGCAGACCACCCGCTCACGTCCGGATCGGTTGGTCATCCCGAGAGGTCGAACGTCCCGGTGCTGTCGCCGAACGCTTCCATGTCTTCCATGCCCAGTCGGTGCAGCATCGCCAGCATGGCGTTGGCCATCGGCGTTCCGTCAGGCGCCCGCAGGTGGAGGTTGCCTTGCAGCTTGCCGTTCGCACCGCCGACAACGATCAACGGGCAGCGCTTGTGGTTGTGCACGTTCGGGTCACCCATCGGCGAACCGTAGATGACCATCGTCTTGTCGAGCAGATGGGTATCGCCCTCCATCGTGTCCTGCAGCTTTTGTAGCAGATACGGAACCTGGCCGACGTGATAGCGGTTCATCTGAGCGAACTGTTCGATGTTCGACTCCCGGCCACCATGGTGTGACGACGGGTGGAACGGACGATCGAGGCCGCTGTTCGGGTACACGCGCGACGAGCCGTCGCGGGCGAGCTTGAACGAGAACACACGCGTCACGTCGGCGGCAAACGCCAGCACCTGCAAATCGAACATCAGCCTCACGTGCTCGTCGAAATCGTCGGGCACGCCGGCCGGGGCGGCCGGAAGCTCGCGCTCCTCGCCGCTGGCGTTGCGTTCCTCGACGCGCTGGATGCGCCGCTCGATCTCACGGATGTTCTCGAGGTAGCGTTCCAGGCGGCGCCGATCGGCGGGCTTCAAATTGCGTTGCAGCTCGGCGACTTCACCGGTGATCCAGTCGAGGATGCTGCTGTGGGCGCGGCGCCGCTCGGCGCGCGCCTCGGGAGTCCCTCCCGCGCCGAAGAGTTGATCGAAAGCCACCCGCGGGTCGCGCACCATGGGAACGGGCTCGGTCGGCGAGGCCCAGCTGATCGTATCGGTGTAGGCGCAGGCGTACCCGTAGGCGCACCCGCCCGCCAGGTCGACGTTCTCGATGCAGAGCTGCATCGAGGGAATCGGCGTGTCCTGGCCGAAGCGCTGGGCGTAGAGTTGATCGAGCGACGTGCCTACTCGGAGGTCCGAGCTCTCCGTCTGTTTCGGGTGACACTGGGTAAGAAAGGTCGAGCTCGAGCGATAGTGGTCGCCACCGATCTCCTTGGGGATAAAAGCCTCGGCTTGGCGGACATCGGTGTTGCTGACGATCGTGAGGTACTCGCGGAAAGGCTCCAGCGGGCTCAGCGCGCTCGCTGCCAGGTCGAAATCGGAGCCGACCGCGGCCGGGGCCCAGAGATTCGCCTCGGCGCCGTACTCGCTGCTGCCGGCGGCCCCATGGACGATCTCGATGCACACCAGACGGGTCGGGTCGTCGGGCGGCCGCCGCTTCGACCACACCGCGCCGGCCGGGACCATGGCATCGAGGAACGGCAGGGCAACGGTGGCGCCGGCGCCACGCAGGAACGTCCGGCGGGGAATGTGCTTGCCCGTTATGAATTCCATTGCTTGTCTCCCGTTCCCTGGTGTGAATCCATCATTGTCTCGCAGATGGGGCGACCTCGGTAACCTCTCGGGCGCTCATCTGAAACGCCGAGCTATTGACCACACCGAGCACCAGCGTCGATATCCGGTAGCCGTTGCCGGCCGCTTCGCGGGTGATACTGCGGATCGTCGGCATGTCGTAGTACTCGACTCTGCGCCCCAGAGCATAAGCCATCAAATTCTCGGTGAACGTGGTCAGAAACACCTCGGGCCGGTTGAGGAGCGCGGCACGAAGACCGGAGGGGCCCTCCATCACCGTGCCGTCGTAGAGAACTCCGGTCGACTCGATCGGGGCGCCGTTGTCCTTGATCCTCCAGGCGCCGGTAGCATCGAAGTTCTCCAGCGCCAGGCCAAGCGGATCGATCACCCGGTGGCATGACCTGCAGGCAGGGTTCGAGCGATGCTCCTCCATGCGCTCGCGGACCGTGAGAAAGCGGCCCTCCGACACGCTGCCGGTCTCCTCCAGGTCGGGAACATCCGGCGGCGGCGGTGGTGGTGGGCTACCGAGGAACACTTCCATCACCCACTTGCCGCGCAACACCGGTGATGTGCGCGCCGCGTGGGACGTCGAGGTCAGGATGCTGGCGTGTCCGAGCAAACCCCGGCGTTCCCCCTCGAGCGTCACCCGGCGAAACTCGGTTCCGGCGACGTCGGCGATCCCGTAGTGCTTCGCCAGGCGCTCGTTGACGAACGTGTAGTCGGCGTCGATCAGCTCGAGCACGCTGCGGTCCTCGCGCAGCAGGTTTTCGAAGAACATCTCGGTTTCGCGCCGCATCGCGGCACGCAGTTGCTCGTCGAAGTCGGGGTATTCGCGAACGTCGGGATGGATCTTGTCGAGATCCTGCAACCGCAGCCACTGGCCGGCGAAGCGCGTCGCCAGGGCCTCCGAGCGGGGGTCGGCGAGCATCCGCCGCACCTGTGCTTCGAGAACGTCCGGCCGCGAGAGCTCCTCCGCGACCGCCAGCTCGATCAACTCTCGGTCCGGCACCGAGGCCCAGAGAAAAAAGGACAGCCGCGACGCCACATCGAGATCGCGAATACGGTACACGTCGCCGGCGCCGACAGCGTCCGGCATCTCCTCGATACGGAATACGAAGTGGGGGCTGGCGAGAATCGCCTCGAGCGCCGATCGGATGCCGATCTCGAAGCCGCGTCCGGCGGCTCCGGCGCGATAGAACGCCATCAGATCGGCGAGATTACCGTCGGATAGCTGCCGCCGGTAGGCCAGGCCGCCGAGGTCGCGAAGGATCTGCTCGGCGCACGGCGTCTCCTCGTCCGCCGTCGTCGGACGGCAACTGAAGATCCGCCGTCGACTCGGCGTGTCCGACACTCCCGTCGGCTCATGCGGGCCGATGAGGACCATGTCGCGCAGGTGCGGGAGGCTGGTGATCCCGTAGGCGCCGGCGACGCTGGTGCTCGACAACGACCACTCATGCGGGGAGATCAGGTCCTGCGCCGGTCCCTCGAAACGGGTGATGAAGGCCGCCGTGACCCGCTGCGGCCCGGCGCGAACGGCGAAGGGCTCGGTCCTCAGCGTGACGCCGTTCGGATCCGAGGCGTGCATCCAGCGAGGGATCTCGAGGAGCGCCACCCGCGCGCCGTTGATCGAGACCTCGAGCTGCTCTTCGCGCTCGGCGGTGTGCAGCGCACCGCGACCGTTGCCGAACAACGCCCCGGTGGTCTCGTGGTGGAACGACACCCTCACGACGTAGTCGCCATCGGCGGGAAAGTTGTGGACCACCGAGATACCGCCGCGCGTGCCCTGCGGCGCTCCCTCGACGTGGTCGCGTTGTGACTGCCAGCGCGAGACTTTGTACGTAGCCTCGCTGATGCTCGCCTCCGGATCGCCGACCGCCAGCCGGCTGACTTCGCTCGCCGCCCGCAGATAGGCGTCCATCAGGGTCGGCGACATCAGCTGCACGTCGGCGATGTTGTCGAAGTTGGCGCTTTTGGTGTCGAGCGGTAGATAAGCGCCGGCGTCGATGTCTAGCGCCAGGATGTCGCCGATTACACGGCTGTACTCGGCCCGGTTGAGCCGCTGAAACGGCCGGCTTCCCGGGTTGGGGTTGGCGGCGGCGGCCGCATCGACCGTTGTTTCGAGGGCAGCGAGCAGTGTCGCGTAGCTCTCCGGGTCGGGCCGCTGTGCCACCGGCGGCGGCATCATGCCGGTGCGCAGCTTGCGGATGATCTTCTCGGCAAGCTCGGCGTTGTCCCCGGCATCCGCCACGTCGAAGGATTCGAGGCTGAGCCCGGCGGTCCGCAAGACATCATTGTGACAGCGAAAACAATAGCGTCCGATGATGACGTTCGGATCCTCCGGCGCCGCTTGCCGGGGCAACCCGGCACCTACGGCGAGGCCGGCGCACAGCATCGAGATACCTACGAATGCGAACCCGAATCTCTTCATCGCGTCGCCAGTATACGGCGGAATCGTCGATCGATCGCGGGCGCCGACCAAAAAAACGGGTCGGCGCGACGCTAACGGCCCCCTTCGATCCGGGTCCGTCGACTACGCCGCACGAAACACCGGCCACCGGGTGTCTTCGCTTTCGGTTTGTCCTATTCTCTCGCTGCCTCCGACACCCATAAACGAGAGGGATCGATGCACCAACGAATCGTCGTCGCCGCCGCACTGTCGGCACTCCTGGCCGCGCCTGCTGTCGCCCAGGCACCGGACACCGTGTTCCTCGACGAGCACACCTGGATCGAGGTCCGCGAGCTGATCGACAGCGGCACCACGACGATTGTCGTCGCCACCGCGGGCACCGAGCAAAACGGTCCGCACATGGTTCTCGGCAAGCACAAGTTCATCGTCAGCTACGCCGCCGAACAGATCGCCCGCCGGCTCGGCAACGCGCTGGTCGCTCCGGTGATCGCGTATGTGCCGGAGGGCAGCGTCGACCCGCCGTCCGGCCATATGCGCTACGCCGGCGCCATCACCCTCCCGCAGGAACACTTCATGGCGTTGCTGGAGTTCACCGCCCGCAGCTTGGCGGTGCATGGCTTCACCGACATCGTCTTCATCGGCGACAGCGGCGGCAATCAACGCGGCATGAGCGGCGTTGCCGAGATGCTCAACGGCGAATGGGCGGACGGGCCCGCCCGCGTCCATTTCGTCGGTAACTACTATTCTGACAACGGCGTCAACGACTGGCTCATCAGCCAGGGCGAGACCCGGGAGTCCATCGGCAGCCACGCCGGGATCCGCGACACCTCGCAGTTGATGTTCATCGCGCCGCAGCACATCCGCGACGACAAGCGGGCGCCCGGCGGCGGATTCGAAGGCAGCGGGGTCTCCGGTGACCCGTCGCGGGCCTCGGCGGAATACGGTGAAAAAGGAATCGAGCTGAAGATCGAAGCGGCGCTGCGCCAGATCAATGAGCTGATCGGCGCCCGCTAACCCGACAACCACTCCCCTCCCGAGAGAAGACATGCGAGCACGAATCTTCGTCGTAACCATCGCCTTGATGATGAGCGCCGGTCTCAGCGCCGACGCCGGTACCCGGCCCCAGCAGGCGGACGCCCAGGACGATCCCGTCCGCGAATTGGTGAGCCGGCTCACCCTCGAGAACTACAAGACGACGCTCAAAGGCCTGACCCAGTTCGGCGACCGCCGCCAGGGCACGCAGCGCAACCGTGACGCGCTCGACTGGATCGAAGCCCAGCTACAGTCGTTCGGCTGCACCAACACCGAGCGCATCACCTACACGTACCCGGCCGAGCCCACCGGCGCGCGACGCGGCGGCGGTGGCCGTCGCGGTCGCGGACGCGGCGGCCGCGGTCCTGCCGAGGAGCCCGACCTGACGACGCCGACCGGGGGGATCGTCGGTCGCAACGGGTCGGGCCCTGGGGGCAGCTCGATCTACGGCTATCGCCGCCGCACCGGCGTCAACCGAGACCTCGACGCACAGCCCGACGAGCGCATCCGTGAGTTGAACCGCGAGCAGCCCGTCGACGGTGAGCGCCAAGACGTCTACTGCACGAAGGTCGGCACGACACGCCCGGACGAGGTATACATCGTCGGCGCCCACATGGACGGCCACGGCGTCAACGAGGCGGTCAACGACGACGGCTCGGGGACGGCTCTGGTCATGGAGCTGGCCCGTATCTTCAACGCCCCCGACGTCCAGACCGAAGTTTCGATCCGCTTCGCGCTGTGGAACAACGAGGAGACCGGAACCAACGGCTCACGCGCCTACATCGCCCAGCGCCAGGCACTACAGGGCATCGAGGATCCACCGGGCTCCGGGCAGTACCCTGAGCCCCGCTGGCTCGGCATGATCCAGCACGACATGATGCTCTGGGATCACGGCGCCCCGCTCGCCGACGGCAGCTTCAACCGCAACCAGCGCCCGGAAGCCGATATCAACATCGAGTTCCAGTCGAATTCCGACTTCGCCGATGAATCCATGAAGCTGGCGTTCGCCTTCAAGTATGCCGCCGACGCCTACACCACCGACTATCCGGCGACCGTCGGTCCCCACATGACCAACACCGACTCGGGGCCGTTCATGAACATCGTGCCGTCGATCAGCTTGCGAGAGAACGAGCGCGGCGCCCACACCGGTGCCGGCTGGAACCCGACCTGGCATACGGTGCTCGACGTGTGGACGACCTTCACCGACAAGGACTTCCGGCTCGGGCTCAACGCCGCGCAGACGACGGCGGCGGGGCTCGCACAGCTGACCGGGGCAAGCGTGGGGCACTGAAACAGGGTCCACCGCCCGTGAGCCTGTTTCGATGAGAGACCGGATCGACGTCATCGGCGTGCCGATGGACCTGGGGGCTGGGCGCCGCGGCGTCGATATGGGCCCGTCGGCGGTGCGCATCGCCGGCCTGACGGACCAGATCCGCGCGCTCGGTCCGCGGGTGCGCGACCTCGGCGACGTCGAAGTACCGATCCCCGAAATCCTCGACAGCGGCGAGAGCAAGGCGCGATACCTCTCCGAGATCGCCACCGTGTGCGCCGGCATCTACGAGAGAGTCAGCCGCAGCCTGGCGGGATCGTGCATGCCGATCGTCGTCGGCGGCGACCACAGTCTCGCCGTCGGCTCGGTCGCCGGCACGGCGGCGGCGGCGCGCGCCGCCGATGTGCCGCTCGGTTTGATCTGGGTCGACGCCCATGCCGACATGAACTCCCCCGAGACCAGCCCCTCCGGCAACGTCCATGGCATGCCGCTGGCCGTGTGCCTCGGCAACGGGCCGCGCCAGCTCGTCGAGATCGGTGGCGCGGTGCCGTCCGTCGCCCCGGAGCGCACCGTGCTGCTCGGCGTCCGCAACCTCGACGAGGTGGAAAAACAGATCGTCCGCGACTCCGGCGTCCACGTGTTCACCATGTTGGAGATCGATCAGCGCGGCCTTTACGAGGTGGTCCAGGAGGCCCTGGAGATCGCCACCGCGGACGGCGCCTGGCTGCACCTGTCGTTCGATCTCGACTCGGTGGACCCACGGGTGGCGCCGGGCGTCGGTACGCCGGTGCAGGGCGGGTTCTCCTATCGAGAGGCCCACTTGGTCATGGAAACCGTGTCGGAAAGCGAAGCACTGAGGACCGTCGACCTCGTCGAGGTCAACCCGGTCCTCGATACCGCCAACATCACCGCCAAGCTCGCCACCGAACTCGGACTGTCGGCGGCCGGCAAGCGGATTCTCTAGCCCGCACATCTCACCGCCCTTTGTCGCGAGGGCGCGGAGAAGGGCGTGGATACAAGGCGCGCGGCGGCGTGCAGTCAGCGCGGCGAACAGCCGCGGGCGGTCAGCGCGGCGCGCGGATTCGCAGCGCCCGGTCGAGGTTGGCCTGCGCCCCCGGGAAGGCGGAATCGATCGCCAACGCCCGACGATACGACTCGATCGCTTCGCGGACCCGCCCCTGCTGCTCGAGCGCGACGCCGAGATCGTTGTGCGCCCTGGCGTCCTGCGGGGCGAGCGTCAAGGCGATGCGGAATTGCTCCTCGGCATCCGCCATCCGCCCTTGCGATCCGAGGACCTCGCCGAGGCTGAGGTGTAGAAACGCCACGTCCGGGGCGATCGCCAGCCCCGTCCGGTAGCTGCTGATAGCGATGTCAGGACTTTCCTGGCGCATGTACGCCGCGGCGATATCGGCGTGGAGCTCCCACATATCGGGATCGATTTCGATGCCGCGAAGGAACAACGTGATCGCGTCGCTCGCCGCTCCCTGAGCCAGGTAGATGCGACCGAGGTTCAGGTACACATCGGCGGAGTCGGGCTCGATGCGCAGGACCTGGCGGTAATGATCGGCGCCCTCGCGGTTCCTGCCCTGGCTGACCAGCACGACCGCGAGGTTGTGGTGGGCGTCGGCGTAGTCCGGATCCCGTTCCAGCGCCGCTCGGTATCGGCTTTCGGCCGCGTCGAAGTTTCCGTCGGCTTGCAGTAGAAGCCCCAGGTTGTAGTGGTGGGAGGCGTTGTCGGGGTCGTCTGCCAGCAGCCGCCGCGCCCTGATGATCTCCTTGCCACGCTCCTTGTGGGTGAAGTCGATTTCGAGTGCCGTGAGCTCCCCCGGGTCAACGGGTAGCAACTGGATCCAGAGGTCGCCCATCTCGTCGGCCGAGTTGGGGCCGTACACGACGCGGCGCGGCGGCCTGTTGGGGTTGCGCGGGTTCTCGGCCGTGTTGTCGTAGGTGAACTGCATCGTCAACGTGGTCCCGGCGGGGAGCAAGACCGGCTCCGAGTAGGTGTACCAATCTTGCTTCAGGAAGTCCCACGCCTTGATCCAGATCAGCCACTCCCGGGTGCCGTCCGGAAGCATCGCGAACCCCTTCATGTCGGTCGCCAGATAGTGGGCATGGGGGTAGACGCCGAGCACACGGGCGTCGACCGGCAACACGTAGCTGTCCTCGATCACATAAGCCGGTTCACCGGCCGCGACGTCGATGTCCATCGAGCCGAGGCGCACCACATAGGCCTGTTCCCGGGGCGGCTGATCGGTAAAGTAGAGGCCGATCGACGAGCGGATGTCTTCGGCCTCGCTGCCCGGCAGCATGTGGAGCTGGAGCACCAAATCGGTGCCGCCGCGCAGACCCCAGGCGAGGTTTTCGTCGCCCCGGCGGGGCACCAGACCGGGCGTCCATCCGATGAACTGGCCGGCCGGGCTGTGCGCCTCACCGGCGGCGTCCATGCTGCTGTAGAAGCCGACATCGCGGTCGCGCCGGTCGAGCTCGCGAGAAGAGGTCGTCTCGTCGACCGTCAGCACGGCGTGGTGGACGACCTTCGGGTTCCCCGGACGCAGCTCGACCGCGGTAACGTAGCGGCGCGGGCCGCTCGGTGTGGGAATCACGAAGTTGCGAAACACGTCGCCATCGGCCGGCGCCAACGTGAACGCCTGTGGCATTTCGACGACCAGGTCCGGCTCGCCGAGCTGCCAGCCCTCGGTGAACGTCGGCGGCTCGGGCAGAGCGGCGGGATCACCCTCGGCGGCACCCGCGCTGACCCACCGGAGGATGGTCTCCAGTTCCTCGTCGCCGAGGCGACGCTCGCCGAGAAACGATCCGTAGCCCGGCTCCGGCAGCCAGGGCGGCATGTGGCGATCCTCGACCGCGATGGCGATATCCTCGGCATGGCTGCTGACGTCCTCGTAGGTCAGCAAGCTGAACGGCGCCGCGCTCTCGGGCCGGTGACAAATAGCACAGTTCTCCCACACAATCGACGCCACGTCGCGCGAGAACGTCGGTGGCCCCGGCGCAGCGGCCTCGCTTGCTGCCACGCTCTCCTCCGCGGCGCCTGCATTGTCCGCGGGACCGTTGCCGGCGGCGCAACCCGTAATCAGGACGGCGCACGCTAGGGCGGCAGTGGACGGCACCACGATCGAACGTCGCTTCGAGGTTCTGCCAAGCATCAGGCTATTGTTCCAGATGGGCATCGATGGCGTCATGCAACGTCTCGAGCACCGCGGTCCCTTGGTACCGGGTGGGTAGCGCAGTTACGATGCCGCCGTTGGCAGAGTGCTGAAGCTCCCTCGATCGAGTTCTTGCGGAAAAAGGAGTTGTCCATGCATCGCTCGCTGCGGGTCGGAATCCTGTTTTGCCTGGTCGTGGCCGTCGCGTCGTCCGGCATCGTTCGGGCGCAATCGTCGGTGCCGCCCAGGGTGAGATTGGTGGCAACCGGCGGAACGATCTCGAACGCCTCCGGCGGCCGTCTCACCGCCGAAGAGCTCATCGCGATGATCCCGACCCTCACCGATTACGTGCAGCCCGAGTTCGAGCAGTTCGCCAATACC
>SMUY01342994.1_pt1 | contig 11777 bp, 6 predicted proteins | sample 2456441 | NCBI WGS metagenome assembly SMUY01 (sample SAMN11095931, study PRJNA526329) | marine sediment metagenome | biome: Marine sediment; feature: Surficial sediment; material: Deep marine sediment; isolation source: Hadal surficial sediment | place: Pacific Ocean | collected 2014-11 | depth 0-1...
GAACTATCTCTCTTCGGCAAACAGCTTCGAATGGCCTACATGGATGTAGCGCCTGAAGGCAGACCGCTTGGGCAAACGGTCGTGTTGTTCCACGGCATGAATTTTTTTGCCGCCGCGTTTCGGCCAACCATCGATGCGCTTCGCAAAGAAGGCTTCCGGGTTATCGCCGTAGACCGACTCGGTTATGGGCGATCGTCCAAACCCATCGTTCACTACAACCTGCACATGCCTGCACGCAATACCAAAGCGTTACTCGACGAACTGGGTATCGAGCAGGCTGCTATCGTCGGACACTCTATGGGGGGGATGGTGGCCACACGATTTGCCGCGACGTATCCAGACACAACAACGCACGTTGTGATGGTGAACCAGATCGGTCTGACCGACCCGAGCCGCACCCGTCCCTGGCGAGATCCTCAGATGGTCTATGAGAACGTGCTGAAAACAAGTTACCAATCAGTGCTGCGTGGACACATGCGTTATTACCCACGCGGATGGCAACCGGAATATCTGGAATGGGTCAAGTATCAGTATGGGCTAACCCTGGGTGGAGATTGGCCTCGCTGGGCGCGAGTGCGGGCGGCTCAGTCGCAGATCCTGTTCGAGGACCCGGTCGTATACGAGTGGCAATACATTTCCAGCAAAGCCCTGGTCATCGGCGGGGGCGACGACCGTCTCTCGCGTGATTACCCCGCACAAGCACGCCACGTGGCAGAGTCACTGCAAAACGCCGAGTTCCTGATTTTTCCCGGTGTGGGGCATGCGCCCGCGTTCGAGATTCCCGAGCGCTTTCACGCCGAGCTGATCAGATTTCTGAAATCCAATCCCGACGAACCAGCAGATCAGTCCTGGCGGGATAGCGACGTCGGTGTGCGATAACCTACAAGCCATAAAAGGAGGCGTTAGATGTCCGGGCCACTCAGCAAGTATCGAATCATCGATCTTACCGCCATGGTCTCGGGGCCTTATGCCACCCAGCTGCTCGGTGACCAGGGTGCCGATGTGATCAAAGTCGAAACCCACGTTGGAGACCTTACGCGTTGGGCCGGGCCATCGCGCGGCGGCATCAGCTCCGCGTTTCTACTCAACAATCGCAGCAAGCGGTCGATCGCACTCGATCTCAAGCAGGACGATGGCAAGTTGATCCTCGATGCGCTGATCGAGACCGCCGATGTGTTCGTGCAGAACTTCCGTCCGGGTGCTATCGAGCGCATGGGTTTCGCAGAAGACCATGTACGCGCGGTAAGGCCAGACATCGTCTACGTTTCCATCAGCGGGTTCGGGGCTTCGGGACCGTACGTACACAAGCGTGTATACGATCCGGTTATCCAGGCGCTTTCCGGGGTGATGCACATCCAGGGTAACAATCAGACACCCCGGCTCATGCGCACGATACTGCCCGATAAGTTGACCGCGGTGACCGCGGCTCAGGCGATCACCGCGGCTCTCCTCGGGCGCGAAAGCACTGGCAAGGGAGAACACGTAAAGTTGTCCATGATCGATGCAACCGTGGCCTGGATGTGGCCGGATGCATTGATCAACTACACGCTGATGGGTGACGACGTTACAGCCCCGTTCCCGTCGGGCACCACCGACACCACGGCCTTTGCAACCAAGGACGGCTATATGATTGTGCTCGTCGTGTCGGACGATGAGTGGCAAGGGTTCGTGCGCGCCTCTGGTCGGCCGGAACTCGGTGAGGACGAGCGGTTCAAGACGCTGCCCGACCGTATAGAACACTTCACAGAGCTGTTTGACACGATGCGCGAAACCGTTCGCGATGGCACAACCGATGAGTGGGTAGAGAAGCTCGACGCCGAACAGGTTCCCTGTGCGCAGGTGAACTCCGTCGAAGCGCTATTCACAGATCCTCAGGTCGCGCACAACGAACTCATCCTGGAGACAGAACATCCCAACGCCGGACAAATTCGCACACCTCGCCCCGCAGCTCGTTTCCGCGAGCATCCTGTTGGGGAGCAACGCCCCGCCCCTATGTTGGGGCAGCACAATGTCGAGATCCTGACCGAGCTTGGCATCAAGGAGATCGAGCGTCTGCGCAAGCAAGCGGTGATTACCTGAGCCACAAAGTCCCACGGAAGGATGGCTCAACCAACGTTACCTCAACGCGGCAGTTCGATACCGGCAACCTCTCTGTCCCACGTGCGCCTGTTCAGAGCACCGTTTCGCAGCAGCTTCTTGCGCACTTTCAACGTGGGTGTGCGCGGAAGTTCATCGACAAACTCCACATAACGCGGAATCATGAATCGTGGCATGCGCGGTATCAGCCAACGGATCAACTCGGCCGCGTCTAGCGTCTCGCCTTCAGCAAGCACGGCGATCAGCTTGATCTCCTCATCGGCACCCGGTTCTTCACTAGCCTTCACTGCCACTGCAGCAGTCTCGGAGATGCCGGGATGTTCAATAACGTAGGCCTCAACCTCGAAGCTTGAGATATTCTCTCCTCGACGCCTGATGCAGTCTTTTAACCGATCGATGAAATAGTAGTTGCCATCCGCGTCGCAGATGAATCCGTCTCCGGTATGAAACCAGCCGTTGCGCCAGGCCTCGGCGGTGGCTTCCGGGTTGTTGAGATAACCAGCGGTCATCGTCCAAGGCACGTGTGACCTGAGGATCAGCTCGCCAACCTCACCAGACTCGACGGGTTGGTCGTATTCGTCGACAACCCGTGCCTCGAAGCCTTCACGAATTACCCCGCAACTCATCCGCCCCTCGTCGTCATAAACACAAGCGTCCCAGCCGCTGAATCTGATCGGGCAGCTCACCTCGGTCATGTTGAAACAACCAATACGGCGGCAGCCAAATCGCTCTGCAAACTCCTCGGCCCGTGGCAGCTTGTATGGGGTGAGAATATTCCTGAGCGGCCGATCCCGATCGTCGTTACGCGCCGGTTGCGCGAGCCACGCCATGACCGGACCACCCGTAGTGACGCCATACTTCAGATACTCGTCCGACAGGACGCTTGTGCTGATGAAGGGCCGCATCACATGCCGACCACCGACGAGTGCTGCCATGTAGGGGAACACCTTGGCGCCGACGTGGTACGTGGGACCGGGGTTGTATATCACGTCTTCCGGGCCAAGATCCTCGAGTAGGAACGTACCCGTGGCCATGGCGTGAATCTGCGCCCATGGCAAACGCACGGCCTTGGATGGACCCGTGGTGCCGGACGTGAACAGAATTGACATGATGTCCCAAGGTGCCGGTCGGCCGAGGTCCGCTATCGGCTCTACTTCGTGAAGAAACTCCGCACCTGTCGTGACCTCGAAAGGTAGCTGAGGCGGATTGTCCACATCAAGCACAATGACCCGCTGTAAATATTCGAGATCGCCTGCGATGGGAATCAGTCGTTCGGCATACTGCTCCAGCACCAGCATGACGCGTGCGCGCGTCAGGTTGAGTGCATGAGTCAACAGAGATCCCCGATAATCTATGTTGATGGGTGCTTCCACTGCGCGGAGTGCCGCTAAGCCGAGCCACCCGAGCATGGAGTCGATGGTGTTGAGCTGCATGGTAACTACATGCTCGCCGTCGGCGACTCCGAAGCGCCGGTAAGCGCCCGCCCACACAGCTATCTGGTCGACCGTTTCGCGGTAGCTGAGCGTATGGTCGTCGATATCGATGACGAAGACGTGGTGGGGCGCGGACTCAGCACGTTCGATCAGCGTCTTGATCAGGCTGACGTCCGGGGTCACTCCCTCACGTTCAGGAAGAACTCTATCTGCGCCAGTCACTCGAGAGGAGCCCGGGAGAGCTAGGTTTTCGCCCAGTCCATCGTTCGAGGCAATTTCTCTCCGTGGGCAAAACCTCCTTGAGAGGTATTCAGGAAGTCCTCACGCCCCAGGATGACCCGCATCTCATATGGCTTGCCTTCCAGCCAATCTTCATCGAGAAAGTCGTAACTCTCGACTGGACGCAACGCCAACCGACTATAGGTTATATGCAGCACAACGCGCTCGCCGTCGATAGTACGCGGCCAACTTCCATGCCACATGGATCCGTTCCAGAAGGTCAGCGAGCCCGCCGGACATTCGGTCGCAATGGCGCCCGGTTCCTTGGCGACTTCAATCTCCGTCGGATGCCGACGGTGCACGTGCGAACCTGGAACCACCTTGGTAGAGCCGCCTTCTTTCGTGAACTCGTCACAGGCCCAGCAGAACGTCACTAGTTGGTTGTGCACCGGAAACGGCGCAGGCGTCCAGTTCTGGTCGGCGTGTAACCCTAACGCAGGGCCGCCCTTGGGTTTAATGCTGGCCGCAAGCTGCGACAACATCGCCCCTTTTCCGCACAGGATCTCCACCATGGTGAGGATCTTCGGGTTCAGCACCACCTCCTCGAAGATGGGGTCCTTGTTGAGCAGCATGTTCGCGCCTGCACCCCCCATGCTCTTGTCGGTTTTTGCGACGCGTATGATGGTCTCGCGCAGCCGGTCATTGAATTCCATCGGCGCTGGATCGTAGACGTAACCGTACCCTTCATCCTTGACGTGTTGAACCGTCTCTTTGAGCCCCAAGGCTGCAACCTTTGCCTTGAGTTCGTCCGACAGATCAAAAGGTTGGCGCGTTTCGAATATCCTTGGGGGTGCCTGCGTTTCGGCGCTTTCTGCTTCGCTCATTTACAAGTCTCCACTATCTTCCACAACAGATGTTACCCATACCGAGAGAGCCACACCGAATGTTGTGGCTCTCTCGGCGATTGGTGTCGATCACGAAGTCTCTTCTAACAAGCCGTCCAGGCTTTTGCGAGACTTTTATTTTCGCAACGTGAATTCCAGACCAATTGTTCGCGGCGCTTGATATGCAAAACAAACTGGATTACCAAAGCCCGAGCAGTCGAACACAAACTCATCTTCGTTAGTGACGTTGGTTGCGAACAGAGACGCATTCCAGCTGTCATTCGGCCCACCTAATGAAATACGCAGATCGGTCTGGCGTCGCTGCGGAACCATGTCATCGGTACCAAGCGCCTTATGTTGTTTCGCCATTGAGGTATGGTTCACCATAAAATTCAGCGCCCAATCTCCTGCCAAAATCACGTGATAATCTACGGTTACGTGCCAGCTCCATTCCGGCGAATTTGGCAATTTTGTCCCGCTTGGGATGCCCTGTGCATCTTCATCGAGTTCTGATTCATTAATGTCACCACCAATGCGGAGTATCAATTGGTCCGTTATGTTTCCAACAAGATCCAACTCGACACCCTGCGTATGCGCCGCTCCGGCATTGTCATTGTATGCCCTGTTTATCGTCGGCAGATTATCCTGGGTGAATGCCAGAATCGTGTCTTCCCAGTCAAAGTAGTAAACCGAGGCGGTCAGATTCCAACGATTATCAAATAGACGAGTTTTTACACCCAGTTCGTAATTGATAACGTTGTCGCCCTCGTACGTGATGAGGCCCTGTGCAATCGCTGCCGCTTCATTACCAGTCAAATTATCCGGATTGGGTGCAAATGGCGTTGGGGGGACCGTATTGTCCCCGGCACCAGAAAGCTGCCTGACGTTAAATTCCTGGCCAAGGTTGACGTTACCTGGGCGAAATCCCGTCGTCACATTGAAGTATGTCAGCGTTCCTTCGGTCACCGTCCAGGCTAAACCGAACTTCGGCGAAAATACCGTGTCGGTGGTTTCCGCCGTGCTGTCTTCGAGGGTTTGCTCGAGATCGGTCCATCGCCCACCAACGGTCACTTCAAACTGGTCGTTGAGTGCGTATGTGACTTCCCCAAAAACACTGATCTCATCGAGCGTATCCTTGTGGTCATTGGAGGGGTCGGAGTAAAACTCTCGATACACCCTATTCGTTTCAGGCGCGTTAACGAGAGCAGGCACCATTAAAAAGGGCTGGAAGTTGGAACGGATATCATCGCTGTCCTTCCAGAAGAGACCCGCCGTCCATCGCAACGCCCCATCGGTGGAAGACAGTAACCTCACCTCAATCGTATTACGGTCGGATTCCGCTGTGTCATTCGTGTTGAAGGCGAGCTGGTTGGTGTTCGTTACAAAATCTGGATTGATCCCCCAACCTTCCGCTAACAGAGTCGGAATTTCGAGGGGATTAGCCGCCGCCCGAAAGAGAATATTGAATTGGATAAACGAGTCGAAGGCGGCTGCAACCGATGCCGGGAATTCGTTCTCTGACAACCCTTCACGCTGCATATTGGAGGCCGCGACCTCGAGGGTCGCCCAATCGAATTCGTAGTCGAAGTTGAAGCTGATAATTTCCACATCATCTTCGGAGAACGGGGCTCGCCCCGGAATCCGAACGTTGAGACCTTCTTCGAATTGGCTTTGCGCAACAACCATACCTTCCGTTTCTGATTTCGATTTATAGTATCCAGCTTCAAGCGTCACTCTCTCGTTCACAGTCCAAAGTCCAGCGATGTGCACCCCGTCGGCAGTTGCGGTGTTGACGTCTTCGTCACCGAGATCCGGCTTGTCAATCCAACCTGCCTTCTCTTCGGTAAAAGCATTGATGCGCACGGCAAACGTGTCAGATACAGGAATATTCAACATGGCGTCAATGCGATGGCTCAAGTCATCCGAATCCGCTGTATTGTGGACGCCCGCTCTGACCTTCCAGTCCATTTCGTCGAGCTGTGGCTTGTTCTGGATAAAACGGATGGTGCCACCCACCGAACCTTCGCCGTACAGCGTGCCTTGCGGACCTTTAAGAACCTCAACCCTGTCCAAGTCAAACAAGTTGCCCCCGAACTGGCGCGCAGGACCTTGGGCCGAAGTCATCGGAATATCGTCGAGATAAACCGACACTGCAGCAAAGGTTTGTGCATAAGACAGCGTACCTGTCTGCGAAGAGACACCACGGATCGTATATCGGTTATATCCCGTGGTTGCGCCCTCGGTCATGTTCAGACCGGTGATGTTGCGGTACAGATCTTGCATATTGGAGGCACCCAGCGCTTCGATCTGCGCGGCGCTGATGGCACTGATGGCCTGTGGCGTCTCCATTAGCTTGGTTTCACGGTGTGTGGCCGTGACGATGAGTTCTTCTATCACGCCTCGCTGACCCGATTCCGCAGCGACCGCACCGGCCGCAACAAAAAAGGACGTGCACAGCACGAACGTGTGTTTAATCTTGGAATACATGACCCTCTCCCCTGTCATAGATGTCGTGGACTTAACGTCGGGATAGTAAACTCTATTTTCGGAATAATGTATATTACAATGTAGCCAACTATATCTATACTGGGGAGGGTACACTACGACAAGCTGGATGAAGCCTGTGTTTTGTCCATAGCAACCAGCCTGCGTTCGTAGAAACCAGCCAATTAAATCAGTAAACTTCGACACCATGAATGCACACTACCCGTTACGCGAAAGACGTAAACGTCAGACTCGCATGGCGCTCATCGACGCAGCCCTCGACCTGTTCTCCGAGAAAGGTTACGAGGACACGACCCTCGAACAGATCGCCGATCACGCCGGGCTTCATGTGCAGACCCTGTATCGTCACTTTCCATCCAAACCGCACCTTGCGACGGCGGCCGATCAGGATCGCCTGGATGAGTTCACTGCAGCCATTCAGAATCCGGACCGCACGACCACGACGTTCGAGTTCTGGCGCGAGTGGATACAGCTTTCGGTGCAGCGGCTGCGCGAGCAGACGGAAGGCCTGGATCGGTATCGCCAGCTCATCCGGCGTACGGGTGAGCTGCCGACAGTCTCAACGCGTATCGTGATGATAAGTTACAAATACGAACGCCTGCTGACGGAGTCCTTTGCCGCCGACTTCCACCTGGATCCTGATGAAGACCGCTTACCGCGACTCGTAGCCTGTATGTTGTGGGGCGCGAATGCAGAAGTCGCGCGACGTTACGCCCTCGAAGGTGACTTCGACTTCATCGAAGAAGCGCTCGCGGTTGCGAATGCCGTAGATGAACTGTTCGGGCACTACGTCAAACGCTAGGCAATACGCCCTCAACCCTCTTCATATCCGGCCACACGCCCAACTGGACATCCAGGACCGCGCCTAACCAGCGGCTCGCTTCGTTTTTGCGCACCTGATAAGTTATGGTGAAACGTCTTGTCGAGGCGGTAGTTTATGAACGCGAAGTACGTATGACCGATTCTGCACTTGCAGGCAGCGAAGCGCGTGCCGACGATCTCACCTTTCGACGAGTTTCGCGAATCTTCGTGCGCACCTGGCCGTTTATCCGGCCAATGGCCAAACATCTGTTGATCTTCCTCGGCGTGTCGGCCGTGCTCTTCGTTTTTCTCACCGCATACGGTTTCGTCATCGTCGGGATGATACAGAACGGAATTATCACCGGAGAACCGCTCGGCAGTATTCATGTGGCGATTTACGGGCTCGACCCTGATGTGTTCGTGAATGTAGATGCGCTGTCCGTCGAAGCGCGATTGACTCTGCCATGGCTCGTGGTCTCGACCACTATGGGGGTGATGTTGATCCTGGTCGGCGTTGGTATAGCGCTGTACTACTACACCATCTGGATCTTCCAGCAGATCAACCAGCGTATGCGCTCGGCGCTGATAGAGCGGTTGCAGGCTCAGTCGCTGACCTTCCACGCTAACTCGCGCACCGGGGACGCGATGTATCGGGTGTATCAAGACAGCGCCATGGTAACCCAGATCATTCGCTCGATATTTCTGGAACCGCTGATGTACGTCTGCCGCTACCTCTTCGGCGTGGCCATAATTGCCATGTTCAGCCCGTGGCTCGCGCTCATGATCGGGGTCACCTGCCTGCCGGTCTTGCTACTGGGTGCGAAGTTTTCGCCACCTTTGCGAAAGGGTTTTCGCACGGCACGTGAAAGGAACAGCGCACTCACGTCCTGGATTCAGGAGAGCATCGCCGGTATTCGCTTGATCAAGGCAACGGGTAACGAATCCGCGCGCCAACAAGCGTTCGAGACGCAGTCTGAACGAGCCTTCGCCGCCGCGTTCGACGCGCGCAGCCGGTTGGCGCTACTGGGCATACTGGCGTTTTTTATCGTAGGTGTTGTGTTACTTACCGGGCAGTCACTTGCGGTGCTCTTATCCTCGTCCGCAGCCGATGTCTTCGCGCGCGACATCCTACTGGGCCTCGGTTTCGCCATCTGGAACCTCGGCACGTTCGAAACTGCATGGGGAAGATTTTCCGATGGTGCGGTATCCCAGGAGGCGCTCATACACCTCTGGGGACGGGCGCAGGACATGGCGGTGGGACTTGGACGCGTTTTTGAGGTGCTCGATCTCGAACCCGAGATACAAGATGCTGCGGACGCGGTGGAGATGGCTCCATTTGCGCACGCGGTAACGTTCGATCATGTGAGCTTCGCCTATCTTCCCGACGTGCCCGTCCTGCATGACATCACACTTACGGCCGAAGTCGGGCGCATCACAGCACTCGTCGGTCCGACCGGAGCGGGCAAATCCACGATGATGTCACTGCTCCTGCGCCTCGCTGACCCAACCGCCGGCCGGGTGGCAATCGATGACGTGGACATTCGCACCTTGACCATAGACAGCTTGCGTAAGCAGGTAGCTATCGCCACACAGGAGAACATCCTCTTTACCGACACCGTGCGGGAGAATATTCGCTACGCGGTTCCGGGTGCTTCCCAAAACGAGGTCGAAGCCGCGGCAAAGGTGGCGTGTGTGCACGAGTTCATCGAGACGCTTCCGCAAGGATACGACACACCCCTGGGCGAGCGCGCCACTAAGCTCTCGTCGGGCCAACGCCAGCGCCTGGTGATCGCCCGCGCGGTCATAAAAAACGCCCCGATTCTGATCCTGGACGAACCAACGGCGTCCTTGGATGCAGAGACGGAACAGAAGGTGCTCGCCAACCTGAAAGCATGGGCTGTCGGGCGGTGCATCCTGCTGATCACCCATCGGCTTTCGACAATCCGTCAGGCCGATCAGGTCGTCTACCTCCGTGATGGACGGATGCTGGAGATGGGTAGCCACGATGCGATGATGGCAAACGAAGAAGGTGCGTACAGGAATTTTGTTGCGCTCGAGACCGGCACTACTGTGGCGCTCACCGTTGCCGGAGATGCGTCTTGAGTACGGTTGCTGACAATACGGTAGGCGGCATGCGTGACACGCTGCGTCTGATCCGCCGCGCGATGGTTTTTGTGTGGCCCTTGCGTTATCAACTCGCCATTAAGATCGCCCTTGCGTTGATCGGAATCACCGCGTTCCTGATCATGCCCTGGCCTCTAAAAGTATTGATCGATCACGTGATTCTGGGCATGCCCATCGGGGACTCGCCAACACCTTATCCGCCTTTTGTCGCGCCTTTCATAGATATGCTGGAGGGTTTTTCGCCATTCGATATCGTGATGGCTATCGTCGCGTTCAGTCTGGTACTCATCTTTCTCGTCGGTGCATTTGGTAGCTCCGCGTCCAGGCGCGATGCCACGAACGCCGAGCTTGCAGAAGGGCTCGACACTGCTACGCGTAGTGAAAATTTAGCGAACGTCTCCAACAGCAAGGTGGGTGGTCTGTTGGGTTTTTTCGAGTATCGCTATCAGCTGCGCACCACCCATCGACTGAACCATCAAATACGCTCGACCCTGTTCGAGCGCATGCTCGCGTTGCCGATGACGCACTTTGCTGACGCAAGTGTGGGCGACGCCGTCTACCGGGTACTCTACGACTCGCCGTCGATCTCCAGGATCTGTTACGAGCTCTGGGTTGTCCCAATCCTCGCGTTGTATACGGTTACCGTCGTCATTTCGATCATGACGTACAGCTACACGGTGGTGCCGAGCATAGTGTGGACGTCCTGGGCCATACTACCGGCGGGACTCGTTTTTACGCTCTTGATAGCAAACCTTGCACGTAAACGTTCCGGCGAGAGTCGTGAAGCTGGTGCCGCGACAACTGCTACGGTCGAAGAAAGCATGAGCAACATCGTTGCCGTGCAGAGTCTTGGCGCTAACAAGCACGCACAAGCGCGTTTCGAGGATGACAGTGCTGAATCGTTCAAGCGCTATCGTGCCTATTACCTGGTTGTTATCGCAGTGATTCTGTTCCAGGCCCTGGCCGGCCTGGCCATGGTTCTGCTGGTGTTTTTTGATGTCTCGGAAGCGATTATCAACGGCCAGATGAGCGCCGGTGATTACGCGGTGCTTTTTGCTTACTTCGTGCTACTCATTGCTGAAACCGGGGCGTTGGGAACGCTCTGGTTTTATTTGCAGGACAACGTCGCCGCGATGCATCGAGTGTTCCAGATCATCGATTTGCCGCCCGATGGCGAAGCCCACGGCGACCGTGTGTTGTCCGGGATTACACACGGCGTCGCGCTGGAAGCAGCCAGTTTTACATACCCCGACGGTACCCGGGCGCTCTCAGAGGTTAGCTGTGAGGGTAAAATTGGCGAGATGATCGCGTTTGTCGGCGCAACCGGTGCGGGCAAGAGCACGTTAGCGTATCTAATTCCAGGTTTCGTCACTGCCGAGAGCGGGCGGGTACTGATCGATGGCGAAGACATACGGACGTTCAGCATCGAGTCTTTGCGCCGTAATGTCGCGTTCATCTTCCAGGAAGCCGTGGTGTTCGACGACACGATCGAAAACAACATCCGCCTCGGCTACCCGGACGCGTCGATGGCGGAGATAGAAACCGCCGCCCGCACCGCGTGTGCGTTGGAATTCATCGAACGCCTGCCCCATGGCTTTCAAACGCGCGTAGGTCAAGCAGGCGGCACGTTGTCGGTGGGCCAGAAACAACGGTTATCCATCGCGCGGGGTTTCGTGAGCCCGGCGCGTATTCTCATCCTGGACGAGCCGACAGC
>SMUY01021515.1_pt1 | contig 11773 bp, 9 predicted proteins | sample 2456441 | NCBI WGS metagenome assembly SMUY01 (sample SAMN11095931, study PRJNA526329) | marine sediment metagenome | biome: Marine sediment; feature: Surficial sediment; material: Deep marine sediment; isolation source: Hadal surficial sediment | place: Pacific Ocean | collected 2014-11 | depth 0-1...
AGTTTTCTATGGGGGCACGACCGTCGCCGACGATGAGCCTGGCCCCCTCGAACCACATCGCGTTTCCCGCAGTCTGTGGCGGCCCGCCGTCGGGCGCGCAGGCGATGGCCAACAATACGAGGCCGTATGGAAGCGTCTTGAACGGTGACATGGCGTCCTCCCGATGGTCCCGACGTGTAGGAGGCTCGTCGGTCTGCGGGCCCGATCCGCAGGAGGACGGCCTCGTCCTCTTCGGCGATTCTCACACAGGCTCTTGCGATTCCTGGAATAGGGTGCTGTATTGGCGGATAATGCATGTGTCTGGATCGGTCGTCCGCGGGGAGCCGTGACGCTGGGACGACAGCGTTCTCGAGATCAACAAGGTCAGTGATGCGCGCTACATTTCAACACCGACGACTGCGAGTCTCGGTGTGGTTGCTGTGCGGGGCGTGGGTGGTCAGTCTGGGCGCCGCCGGTGCAGATCTTCGGCTCGTGGACGCGGCGAAGCACAAGGAGTGGGAGGCCGTCGGTGTCCTGTTGCGCCAGCAACTGGACGTCGATACGGCTCAGGCCGACGGTGCGACAGCCCTCCACTGGGCGGCGTACTGGAACGAACGCGACACGCTGGAGCGACTGATCGGGGCCGGCGCGAACGTGGACGCGGAGAATGACTACGGTGCCACACCGCTGTGGGTGGCATGCGCCAACCGGCACGCCAGGATCGTGAAACGGTTGCTCGAGGACGGCGCGAATCCCAACATGGGGCTGCGGTCGGGCGAGACGCTGCTCATGCGGTGCGCGCACACGGGCGATGCGGCAGCCGTCCTTGCGCTGCTGACGCATGGCGCCGATGTCCACGCCACGGAGCCGTCGAGAGGGCAGACCGCCCTGATGTGGGCCGTGGCCAACCGGCATCCGGACGTCACGCGCGTGCTGCTCGAGCATGGCGCGGCGGTCGACGCGCGCACGACAGCCGTCCGGCAGTTGCGCGGCACCGGAGAGCGAAGCACGACGAGCCCTTCGGGCGCCACGTACTTCGACGCCGGGGGCTTCACGCCTCTGCTGTTTGCCGCACGCCACGGCGCTCTCGACTCGGCCAGGCTCCTGCTGGATGCTGGTGCCGATCTGAACGACTCGGCCGCGGACGGCAACAGCGCACTGGTCATGGCCGCGATGAGTGGCCATGGCCAGCTCGGCGAGCTCTTGCTCGACCGCGGCGCCGATCCCGATGCATCGGGCGCCGGCTACGCCGCATTGCACGCCGCGGTCCTCCGGTCCCAACCCGGATTGGTGAGGGCGCTGCTGGCCACGGGGGCGAACCCGAACGCACGACTCGTCAAGAGCACGCCGGTACCCCGGTGGACCTATCAGTTCATCTTCACGCTCAGAGAGAAGGGCGCCACGCCGTTCATGCTCGCCGCGAAGTACCTCGAGCCGGAAATCCTGCGGATGCTCGCCGCCGCCGGCGCCGACCCGCTGCTGTCGATGGAGGACGGGACGACGACGCTGATGGCCGCGGTAGGATTGGGGTTGAACCGCAGCACGAACCGCCGCAGCCGGCTGATCGCCCCCGAGCTGGTGGCCGCCGAGTGGGCCAACGAAGACCTGGTGCTGGACACCGTCAAGGCGGCGGTTGACGCCGGCGCCGCCGTCGCCGCCGTCATCAATGAGACAGGGCGTGGGGGCAACACGGCGCTCCACGGTGCGGCGCGCAACCGGTTCAGAACCGTGGTCGAGTTCCTCGTTGCCCAAGGCGGCGACCTGGATATCGCAAACGAGGATGACACGACGCCGCAAGAGCTCCTGGATCGTCTCGATGCGAGCTAGCAGGATGTCACGTTGGGCAGTCGTCAGCGTGGGGTTGGCGGCCCTGGTGGGGGTCGGTCAGCTTCATCTCGAGGCCGGGCAGCCGCCTGGCGTGGCGGCCCAGGCAGCGGGGACCCACCCGTCCGTTCAACCATCCTCCAGCACTCCCGCCGGTTCGACCGCCTCGACTGCGCGGGCGCTGCTCGACCGGTACTGCGTGACCTGTCACAACGCGCGAACCCGCACGGCAGGCCTGACGCTCGATGAAGACACGATGGATGTCTCCCGCGTGGGCGAAAGCGCGGCCATCTGGGAGCACGTCGTCCGCAGACTGCGCGCGGACGCGATGCCGCCCGCAGGCCGGCCCCGACCCGATGCGGCGACATCCCGCGCGTTCGTGTCGTGGCTCGAGACCCAGCTCGACCGTGCGGCCATGGCCACGCTTGATCCGGGCCGACCCGCCATCCACCGACTCAACCGCGCCGAGTATGCGAACGTGATTCGGGACCTGTTCGACCTCGAGGTCGACGCCCACGCACTGCTGCCGGCCGACGACGAGCAACACGGGTTCGACAACATCGCGGAGGTGCTGTCGGTCTCGCCGACCCTGATCGAACGCTACCTGGCGGCGGCACAGCGGATCAGCCAGCGTGTGGTCGGCGACCTGGGTCTGCGCCCGGTGGCGCACACCTATCCAATCCATGGCGGACTGAACCAGGATGGAGCGGTCAGCATCGACCTGCCGTTTGGCTCGCGAGGTGGGGTCGCGATCGAGCACAACTTCCCGGTCGACGGCGAGTACATCATCCGGATCAGCCTCCGAGCGCAAGAGTATGGGTATGTGCGCGGCCTCGGAGAGCCGCATCAGCTGGACGTGCGGCTCGACGGCGTGCGCCTCGGCACCTTCACGGTGGGTCGCGAGTGGGAGCCGGGGCAGCTGCCACCGATGGGGTATGCGGGCAAGTTCGAACAGGTCTACGACTCGCACTCGTTCCCGGAGTGGGAGGCGTATGCGCTCAACGCCGACAAGGGGCTGGAGATCCGCACGACGGTGACAGGGGGCCGGCACCTGGTGGGGATCTCCTTCGATCGGCGATCGGCGCTGGCGGAAGGCATTCTGCCGCTCCCGCCCGATCGGTCGTCGTACTCGCACGGACAGGATGAAATGCAGGACGGCAACCCCGCCGTCTCCGGCGTCCAGATCATCGGCCCCTACAACCCGAGCGGCGCCTCCGAGCTGCCGAGCCGCAGCAAAGTGTTCGTGTGTCGTCCGACAGGCGGCACCGCCGAGGAGCAGCGGTGCGCACGCACGATTCTCTCGGCACTGGCGCGTCGGGCGTATCGCCGGCCTGCCACGGAGGCGGATGTCGAGACGCTGCTGGGGTTCTACGACGACGGACGCGCCGGAGGCAGCTTCGACGCGGGCATTCAGGCGGCGGTCGAGCGCCTCCTCGTTGATCCGGAGTTCCTGTTTCGCATCGAAACCGATCCCGCGGACGTCCCGCCCGGCACGGCCTATCGGATCAGCGACCTCGAGCTGGCCTCACGCGTGTCCTTTTTCCTGTGGAGCAGCATTCCTGACGATGAGCTCCTCGATGTTGCGGCGCGGGGGCAGCTGCGAAACCCGGCGGTCCTGGATCAACAGATTCGACGCATGCTCGCCGATGCCCGATCGACAGCGTTGGTCGAGAACTTCGCCGGCCAGTGGCTGCAGCTGCGCAAGCTCCGGAACGCGGCACCGGACACGGCCACCTACACCGCGTTCGACGAAAGCCTGCGTGACGCGATGGGGCAGGAGACGCAGCTGTTTCTCGAACACGAGCTTCGAGAAGATCGTCCCCTTGTGAACATGTTGCGGGCGGATTACACCTTCGTCAACGAACGCCTGGCCCGGCACTACGGCATCCCGAACGTGTACGGCGTGCACTTCCGTCGCGTGACCTATCCCGATGAGACGCGAGGCGGGCTGCTCGGTCACGCCAGCATCCTCACGATCACGTCGTATGCGAACCGCACCTCACCGGTGGTTCGCGGGACGTGGCTGCTCGAGAACATCCTTGGGACACCGCCGTCGCCACCACCGCCGGATGTCCCGAGCCTGCCGAGCGCTCGCGCGGATGGCGCGCCCCGCTCGGTGCGCGAGCGGCTGGAACAACACCGGGCGAACCCGGTGTGCGCCAGTTGCCACAACACGATCGACCCGCTCGGGTTCGCCCTCGAAGCGTACGATGCAATTGGACGATGGCGGACCACGAGCGGTGGTGGCACCCCGTTCGACACCGGCATTCCCATTGACGCGTCAGGGACTCTTGTCGATGGCACCGAGATCCACGGACTTGCGGGGCTCCGGAACGTGATTCTCAGCCGCGGCGATCAGTTTGTGGCGACGGTCACCGAGAAGCTGCTCACCTACGCACTCGGTCGCACGCTCGAGCACTACGACATGCCGGTGGTCCGTCAGATCAGTCGGCAATCGGCGCCGGACGACCTCACGTGGTCGTCCCTCATTTCTGGTATCGTCAAGAGCACACCCTTCCTGATGCGGAGGTCAGAGTCATGATCGTGACCAAGAAGGCGATTCCTCGCCGGACCGTCTTGCGTGGCGTCGGCGCCACGTTGGCGCTGCCGCTGCTCGATGGCCTGCTCCCGGCGGCGACCGCGTTCGCGAAGACCGCGGCACAACCGATAGCCCGGTTCTGCACGGTGTATGTGCCGAACGGCATCGTCATGGAGCGGTGGACGCCGGCGGCCGAAGGGAGCGCATTCGAGTTCACCCCCACCCTGAAGCCACTGGAGCCGTTCCGCGATCATCTGCTGGTGCTGTCCGGCCTCGACAACACCGGCGCCCGTTCGCGATCGGGCTCCTCTGGCGCACACGCGAAACCGGCCGGCGCCTTCATGACCGGTATCGAGCCACTGCCGACCACCGGCAGCTCCAGTCTGCAGCTGGGCATCTCGATGGATCAGATCCTGGCGAACACCATCGGCCAGGAGACGCCGCTGCCGTCGCTGGAGCTCGGCCTGGAGGGGACAGACACGGTCAACGGTGTCGGGACGTGCGATGTCGGCTTCAGCTGCGCCTACCAGAACCGGCTGGCGTGGAGTGGCCCGTCGACGCCGCTGCCGGTCGAAACGAACCCGCGCGTGGTGTTCGACCGGCTGTTCGGCAGCGTCGACAGTACCGACCCGGCTGTGCGGACGGCCCGCCTGCGCCGGCAGGGCAGCATCATCGACTCGGTGCTCGACAAGGTCGATCGCCTGATGGGGGGGCTTGGGCAGCGCGACCGTGCGAAGCTCGATCAGTACGTGCAGTCGGTTCGTGAAATCGAGCGGCGCATCCAGAACGCCGAGTCGCAGGGCCGCGAGCTGCCCCTCGTCGAGTCGCCTGCAGGCATCCCGGTGAGTTATGACGAACATGCGAGGTTGATGTTCGACATGCAAGCGCTCGCGCTCCAGACCGACACCACACGCGTCATCACGTTCCAGATCGGCCGGGAGCAAAGCGGCGCGACGTACCCACAGATCGGGGTCTCCGACTCGCACCATCCGATTTCGCATCACGGCGGCGACAAGAACAAAATCGCCAGCTTGGCGAAGATCAACACCTACCACACGACGCTGTTCGCCTATTTTCTCGAGAAGCTCGCGTCGACCGCAGACGGCGAGGGGACCCTCCTGGACCATGTCATCATCCTCTACGGCAGTGCCATCAGCGAAGGGAACCGGCACGACATCAGGAACCTGCCGATCCTGTTGGCAGGCGGGGGCGCGGGACTCATCAAGAGCGGCCGTCATATCAAGTATCCGGACGGAACTCAGCGCCTGACAAATCTGCAGCTGACGCTACTGAACAAGTTGAGCGTGCCCACTGAGACGTTCGGCGACAGCACTGGCGAACAGCTCCACGAGCTGTCCGACCTGTAATTGTCAGGGCCGCAGATCAGAGCGATCCGAGGAAGGCCAGCAAGGCGGTGCGGGACGCCGGCGCGAGGGCGTCGAACCCCTGCCGGGCGAGATCGGCCTCCGCGCCATGCGCCTGGATGGCGTCGCTGACGGTCGCCGCGCGGCCGTCGTGCAGGAGCGGACGTCTGAACCGCAGCCCCCACAGCGCGGGCGTACGAATCTCGTTCGGCATGGCCGCCGCCTGCCCGATGCCGTCACCGGTGCCTACAGCGTGCAGGAGGAGATCCGAGTACAGCGGGACGGTCCTGCGGTCGAACAGCGGGTTGGTGCTCGGGCCGGTCTGGAGCGACGGCACGTGACAGGCGGCGCAGCCGATGGCGTCGAACATCAGCGCGCCCGCCCGGACCCGATCGTCGATCGGGCCGCGGCCGATCGGGGCGAGCAACTGCAGGAACGACTCGAAGTTGTCGATGCCGCGACGGCCGGTGGCCGGATCAAGGATATCCTCGGGGTCCGGGATCGGGTCGCACAACCGCATCAGCTCCGGGCTGATGCCGAACGACTGCTCGTTGGGGAACAGATCGCTGGTGATCCCCATCTCGTTGAGGTACGCATCGGCCCCGAACGCGATGAGGGTGGCCTGCTGCGACTTCCAACCGAAGCGACCGACGCGCAGGTCTCCGGTCGCCACGTCCTCGATGACCGCCGCGCGCCCACTGATCCCGTCGCGGTCGAGGTCGAGCGGGTCCGCCAGCGCCAGCAGCGTCTCGTCCGGGATCGCCTCGACGAGCCCGGCGCCGAACAACGGGATCGGCACCCGGCGCGCGATGACGTTCGCCTCGACCGGGATCACCACCTGACAGCCGTGGGTGGGAATGGAGAACAGCTGGAACAGGGAGCCGGCGTCCGGGTCGAAATCCGAGTAGTTTCCGTTCGCGTCGACCATCCCGGCTCGCAGCTCGGCGACCGGAGAAATACCCCCGACGGCCGGCACGTTGTGGCACCCGCCACAGCTCGTCCCGTTGTACGCCGGTCCCAGTCCTTCCTCGGCGTCCTCCACCTCGAGGAAGTCCTCGAGCCCGATGCTGAACAGCTCGAACTCCACCGGGGTCAGCCCGGGCAGCGGGTCGCCGGGGGCCGGCGGTGACTGGGCGATCGGAGCGACGACCAGCGCGGTAAGCAGCAGCAGCAGGAGTAACGGCCCCGCAGAGAACTGCGCGACCGCCCTTCGACCAGACCGCATTGCACAGACCTGTCCGCCTTCGCTCGCACCACCGTCCCGCGCGAGATTCGGTGCGTCCGCCGTCGCCGTGGCGGAGGCGGGAAGGCCTCGGCCACAGATTCGACCCGGGCGAACGTCGGGTCTAGACGTCATCGTCGTCGGCTCGATCCGCGTCATCGTCCTCATCGTCCTCATCAGACGCACCTTCCTCGTCAGGCGCGGTCACGATGATCTCGCCCTTCATGAAGTTGTGACCGGCGCCGCAGAGCTTCGAGCACTCGAACCGGTACGTGCCCGGCTCGTCCGCCTCGAACACCACGACCGCCTCCCCCTGACGTCGCTTCGGGATGATGACGTTCCGGCCACCCACGATGTGGAACCCGTGGTCGGTATCTTCGCTGCGGATGTGGATCTCGACCGTGGTCCCGACCACCACCTCGATCCGGGACGGGGTGAAGGAGAACCGCTCGGCCACGATCCGCACCACCTGCCGCTCCTGGGCCACCGCGCTTCCCGCGAGCGCCAGCCACCCCACCACACCAACCACCACCACACCGATCGCTTTGTCATCCATGTGTCAGTCCTGCGAGCCGCGTTTGCTTCTGTTGGTCACCTGCCGCGCACGCCGAGCCCCCGCGTAGCGGGGCTGTAAGAAAAGCTATCTAGCGAGGCGCAGCCCTCAGCCGACATCGCGACACTTGTCGGTGCTTGGCGGCGCCTCGCTAGAACCACCATCCCAGTCCGATGTTGAGCGAGTTCGGCTCGTCGACCACCTCGCTCTGGTTGCGAACAATCGAGTAGTCGAGCTTCAGCACCACGTCCGGGTCCGGGTAATACGAGAACCCGACCACCCAGGCGTCGCGGTCGAACTGCGGGAGCGGCTGAAACCCGCCCGGCATCCTGTACTGCGTGTCGAAGTTCTCGTAGCGCACGAACACCGCCGCCTCGCGTGGCGCCGGATTCGGCAGGACGAAGTAGGAGGCCTCCAGATAGAACCCACGGATCTGCCGCGCGACGTTCGGGCTGACGCCGACGGTCCGCTGCAGCGTCCGGTTCAGCTCGCCCATCCCGTCCAGCCAGACATGGGCATACTGCGCACGCGTTTCGAGCTCGCCCACGCGGTAGCGAGCGTCCACTTCTCCCAACGTGACCTGCGTCTCGACCCGGGGAAAGCTGAACCCTGTCCTCCCGCGCCAGAAGCTGGCGCCCGCCCGCAGCCCGGGCACGCCGACATACTCCACCCGGCCGGTGGTGGCCACGTTCCGGACGTTCGCCTCGGACCCTTTCTGCCGGCCGCCACGCACTCCCTCGTCGGCGCTGAAGCCGGCGGCGTCGAGTGGCGCCATCACGTAGGCCCGATAGCGGAGGCCGCGACCCAGCTCGCCGTGCACCCCCGCGCCCGCCTCGAACCAGGTGCTCGGCACGATGACGGTATCGACGAACGGCCGCTCGACGCCGTGAAACACGGGCGGCTCGTGCCGCTCGTTGATGATACCGACCGGCACCAGGAGCATCCCGGCGCGGAAGTTCAGCGTGCGGGTGACGAGGAAATCAATGTAGGCCTGTTCCAGCTCGAGCTCCCCCGCCTCTTCGAGCCCCTCGACGAACGCGTGTTCCACCTCGAGCTCGGACACGAACCGGACCCGGTCCGAGAACCGGTGGGTGAACAGCAGCACGAACCGGTGAAAGTCGATCGTGGCGTCCTGATGCTCGATGTTGTTGAAATGGAAGTCCATGTAGCCCGAGATCGAGCTGCTCAGGGGAGCCGACGGCGTCTCGGCCGGCTCCTGCACTGCCGCGCGTTCGAGTCGCAGCACCGGCACCTCGGGCAATCGGAGGCGTGCACGTGGCGACTGATCGCCCAGCCGCCATGCACCGGCCGCCCATTCGGTCAACTGGCCAAACGCGTCGCGCTCTAGCGGCAAGGCACGCGTCTGAGCGGTGGCAGCGGGTACCGCCACGCCCAGCGCGAGCGAGCCCGTCAGGAGCATGGTGCTCCACGTACGGCCTGACGTCTGGCTGTTTTTATACATAGAAATCTATAGCTTCATATCTAGCCGCATATTATTTCTATATATCAAAATACAAATTTAGGCAGATGTCAACTACTCGACAAAAACACTCGGAACGGCACTCGTCCGCGACGTGATGCTCCGCGATCCACTCGCGGTCGAAGGCCCCAAGCAGCACGACCCCCACGATCCACTCCGGCAGCGCCAGGATCAGCAGATCCAGGACTGTGGCCAGGCGGGCGGACACCTCGCCCATGCTGACGGGTGAGGGGCATGGCATGATGCGGTCGGGGCCGACCCGCTGGCATTTGGGACACCCGCTGCGGACGTCCGGAGAGCAGGCTCGAGGCAGCCTCTCGAAGGCGAAGCGCCACAAAGGCAACGGCCGATACGAGAGCAGACGACCCAGATCCCGTTACCGGGCGTCGGCCGGTTGCGATGCCGGGCGACGGAGTGCCCCGCTGGATCCGCATCGGACCCGTGCAGTTCCAGCCCTCCGAACTGGCCAAACTGACCGCCGTCCTTCTTGCGGCCTATCACTTGGCCCAGCGTCAGACAGACCTCTCGTCGTTCAGCCGTGGGGTCCTGCCCAGCGTGGGCGTCACGGCGGTGCTGATGACGCTGGTGCTGGCCGGCCGCGACCTCGGCACGGCCGCGTGTATCGGACTGGTCGTCGGGTTACTTCTTCTCCTGGCTGGGCTTCGCTACCGGCATCTCGCCGTTCTCGGGGCGGGAGGAGCCGCGGTCTTCGTCTTGATGATTCTGTTCGAACCCTACCGCTGGCGGCGCATCCTGGAATTCTTCAACCCTGGCCACGATCCCAGCGGCGCCGGCTATCAGATCAACCAGAGCCTCATCGCACTCGGGTCGGGCGGCATTAGCGGAGTTGGGCTGGCCAACAGCACGCAAAAGCTCTATTTCCTTCCCGAAGCCCACACCGATTTCATTTTTGCCGTCATCGGAGAAGAGCTTGGCCTGTTGGGGTGCCTGGCGCTGATCACCCTCTTCGGCCTCTTTCTGTGGCGCGGCCTGGGGATCGCCATGCAGGCCGACAGCCCCCTCGGCACCTACCTGGGCGTCGGCATCGTGACGATGGTGGTCCTGCAGGCTCTGATCAACATGAGTGTGGTAGTGAATTTCCTTCCTACCACAGGCATGCCGCTGCCGTTTATCTCGGTGGGAGGGTCTTCACTGTTGGTCATGCTGGCAGCCTGCGGGATGTTGCTCAACATCTCCAAGCACCGCTGTCCACACCCGTGACCGCGGATCAACCGGGCTCTCTGGCGTGTTCCCGCACCACGGTCTCGTTCAGCTCCACGCCGAACCCGGGCGCATCCGGCACGCTGATGCGGCTGTTCTCGAAGCGCTCCGGCGGGTCGAGCAGGTCGCCGCGCCAGGGCACCTCGCCCCACTGGTGCTCCAGGATGTCGAAGTTGGACATGGCGGCGCAGAGCTGCACGCTGGCGGCCGTGGCGACCGGACCACTCGGGTTGTGCGGCGACACCGCGACCCCGTACAGGTCGGCGATGGCGGCGATCCGCCTGGCCTCGGTCAGACCGCCGCAGTGCTTGACGTCTGGCATCACGACGTCGACCGCCCGCTGCTCGCACAGTGGGGCGAAGCCCGCCATGCCGAACAGGAACTCGCCGCCGGCCATCCGTTGCTCGATGGCATCGTGGATCGTCTTCGTGTCAGCCACCCGCTGCGGCGGGATCGGCTCTTCGTACCAGGACAGGCGGTGCGGCTGGAGCCGGCGCGCCACATCGATCGACAGCGGCACATCGAACCGGCTGTGCGCGTCGATCTTGATGGCCACGTCCGGGCCAACCGAGTCGCGCATGGCTGCCACGCACGCGATTCCCAGGTCAGCGGCCGCCTCAATCTCGGTCGCCGCCACGGTCAAGGCCGGGAACCCGTCGAACGGCGCCGCCTTGATCGCGGCAAACCCTTCGGTGACCGCCGCCCGCGCGGTGGCGGCGAACCCGTCAGGCGTGCGATCGGTCGTAGCCCGGTTGATGTTCGCGTAGACCGGTAGCGTGTCCCTGAGCCGGCCACCGAACAGGTCGCTGACCGGTGCGCCGAGCGCCTTGCCGGCAAGATCCCACTGCGCCTGCTCGAGCCCGCTGAACGCGGTCGCGTGTACCCGGTCACCTGACGACGCGCGGGCCCAGCCGCGCTGGCGATACTGCTCGATCCGGAACGGCGACTCGTCACGCACCAGGTCGAAGAACCCCTCGAGCTCGGGAAACTCGGAGCGGCGGCCGAGCGACACTTCACCCAGACCGGTCAGCCCCTGGTTCGTCGTCAGCCGTACGAAGAGCCAGGTCGTGCGGGCCGTGGCGCGCACCGTGATCAGCTCCATGCCCGTGATGCGGAGTCGTCGGCCGGCCCCAGCTGACTGCTCGAGCAGGCGGGCTGTTGATGGCGTTATCGGCGACAGTCCGGGCACGACCGCCAAGGCGGGAACCGCTCCCAAGAAGCTGCGGCGGCTCACTGTGTGCGAGCGATTCCGGTGTGTGGTCATCGGTGGTCCTTTGGGTCCGGTCAAGAATACGTTCGCATTCTGGTGGGCGTCGAGGCGCCCGGCTGGCAAGGAGCGAGGAGGGAGCATACAGGCAGTATTCGACCGACGAGTAACGCCGCCAGACGGGATGGATCGGCGGCCAGAAATGTGAAGTCATTCTTGACCGGCCCTAGCAGGCCGCGCACAGCGTCTGCCCCCGACGCGGACATGAGACGGTCCGATCTTACCAGTCCACGCTGTGCTACGCTTACCTGTATGGGACTCCATTGCGTGCAGGTGGGTATGCTCGGAATGTTCATCCTCATGGCCGGGATAACGAGCGCCGGC
>SMUY01300179.1_pt1 | contig 11769 bp, 9 predicted proteins | sample 2456441 | NCBI WGS metagenome assembly SMUY01 (sample SAMN11095931, study PRJNA526329) | marine sediment metagenome | biome: Marine sediment; feature: Surficial sediment; material: Deep marine sediment; isolation source: Hadal surficial sediment | place: Pacific Ocean | collected 2014-11 | depth 0-1...
GGATCATAGCCCAAAAGTTCCTTCGCTTTACTAATATCTGCAAGTGAATCCTTTACATCTCCTTTTCTGGGGGGTCCATATATCGCATTATTATTTTTTTTTGTAATTGTTTTTAAAACATTCCAAAGTGTATTTAAACTCATACGCTCTCCATATGCCACATTAAAAACTTCGTTCACTGCTTTTTCTGATGCGAAAAACGCTCTTACATTAGCTTGTATAGCGTTCTCTATATAGGTAAAATCACGGGTTTGTTCACCATCTCCATGAATGGTTGGAGAAATATTATCTGCTAATGCTTTCATAAACAAAGGAATTACGGCAGCATAATCACCATTGGGACTTTGTTTAGGTCCAAAAACATTAAAATATCGCAATCCTATCAATTCCATACCATAGGTCTTATGAAACACATCGGCATAGATCTCGTTTACTAATTTTGTGACAGCATAGGGAGAAATGGGTTTTCCTATTTCATTTTCTACTTTTGGAAGCCCTTTACTATCCCCATAGGTAGAACTGGAAGCCGCATATACCATCCGTTGTACGGTGTCACTTTCTTTTTGAGCTACCAGCATATTTAAAAACCCCTTCACATTCACTTCGTTAGTCAGAATGGGTTCATCAATAGATCTTGGTACTGAGCCCAAAGCTGCCTGATGAGACACATAGTCTATATCTCGCATAGCTTCTTTACAAATATCCAGATCCCTGATATCACCTTCAAAGAATTCGAATTCGGGATATGACAAATATTCCAAAATATTTTTCATAAAACCAGTGGCTAGGTTATCCAATACCCGTACTTTTTTAGCTCCGTATTTTAATAAATATTCAACCAGATTAGAGCCTATGAACCCGGCACCTCCTGTAATCAGGAAATTATATTTTGAAAGATCCTGGGTATGGTATGGAGTTTTATACATTATTATTTGTCGTCTATTTTATTCTGTGTTAACATTTACTTTTATCTTCTACCTGACTTGTGAAATAAGATTTGAGACGATTTCCTAAAAACATCTTTCCATAATGTGTTTTTAAATATTTTTCTCGTTTTAAAGCATCTTTTTGTGATAAACATCCCTCAAAATAAATCAATTTAAAGGGTCTTCTGTATTTTGTTGATTTTACTTTCCCTTTTTGATGTGCCTCAAATCTTGATGACAAATTACTTGTGTAACCAACATATTTATTTCCATCTTTTAAAGATAATAATATATAAGAATAATAATATGATTCTAATTTATTTACCATCATTTCACGGGTTGAACCCGGCACCTCCTGGAATCAGGAAATTATATTTTGAAAGATCCTGGGTATGGTATGGAGTTTTATACATTATAATCTGCCGTCTATTTTATCTTTAGGAAAGAATGATTTAACATCAAACACTACCGATGTTTTAGTAATGTAATTTTCAATATCAAATTCTTTATACTGATCATGGGCTACAGCTAAAATAATAGCATCGTATTCGTCATTGAGTTGTTGCTCTTCGGTATAAAGGGTTAAATCAAATGCTGTTTTTACTTCATTTACATTCGCCCAGGGATCATAAATATCTACTTTAAGGTTATATTTTTTTAATTCTGAAATAACATCTATCACTTTGCTATTTCTAATATCCGGGCAATTCTCCTTAAAAGTAATTCCAAGTATTAAAACGTTTCCATTTTTAACCCGGGCTTCTTTTTTGATCATTAATTTAATAACTTCCTGAGCTATATAATTTCCCATTCCATCATTCATAAGCCGTCCTGCAAGTATAATTTCAGGGTTATAGCCTTCTTCCTTGGCTTTTTGTGCCAGATAATAGGGGTCAACTCCTATACAATGTCCTCCCACCAAACCGGGAGTGAATTTTAAAAAATTCCATTTGGTCGCGGCCGCTTCTAACACATCTTGTGTGTCGATATCCAGCAGGCGGAAAATTTTTGACAGCTCGTTTACAAAAGCAATATTGATATCGCGTTGTGAGTTTTCAATCACCTTGGCAGCTTCTGCTACTTTAATGGAAGGTGCTAAATGTGTACCTGCCGTAATTATCGAAGCATATAAATTATCTATATAAATAGAGGCTTCCGGGGTAGAACCGGAAGTAACTTTCAATATTTTAGTGATGGTATGTTGTTTATCTCCGGGATTGATGCGTTCAGGGGAATAACCGGCAAAAAAGTCTTTATTAAATTCCAAACCCGATGTCTCTTCTAAAATAGGCACACAAATATCTTCTGTAACTCCCGGATACACTGTAGATTCTATGATAACCACATCATTTGTTTTAAGGATCTTACCTACCGTTTCACTCGCCTTTTTTAGTGGTGTTAATATGGGTTGTTTATTTTTATTGATGGGAGTGGGTACCGTAATTATAAAAACATGGGCTTCAGCTATTTTTGATGGATTATCTGTTAAAGAAAAACCCGAGGGTCCGGAAGCCTGTAATACTTTTTGCAAGGCTTCTTTGGATACTTCCAGGGTATGATCCTCCCCGGCCTGCAATTGAACTATACGCTGTGAGTTAATATCAAATCCTATTACCTTATATTTAGATGCAAACGCAACTGCCAATGGCAAACCTACATATCCTAATCCTAAAATCGCTATGGTGGGGTTTTCTTTCATTCAATCAAACTTATTTATTAAATTTTCCTGTTCAATTTTATTAATCATTATTTAATCCCGATAACTATCGGGATCACTACTCATCCCAAACACCGAAGCAAACAAATATCCTATATCTTTTTGCAAACTCCAATTTTTAATATATTTCTTGTTAATAGCTACTTTATCAGGCCATATCACTTCGTCATTATATTTCTTTGGGTTGTCTTGCTGCATTAACAGTTTATCTTCATTTCGATATTTAATGGTCGCAGGTCCTGTTATTCCAGGCTTTACAGATAAAATAATTCTATCCTCCCCTTGTAATGAATCTGCGTATCCCGGCACATCCGGGCGTGGTCCCACCAAACTCATATTCCCCAGTATCACATTAATAAGTTGTGGTAATTCGTCCAGATTTGTCTCGCGAATCCAACGACCAAATCCTGTTTCACTTTTTTTAATTACGAGTATATCTAAATGTTCAGATCCTTTTAAAGAACGTATTTTATAAATCGAAAATCGGTTTCCATACCTTCCAATACGTTGCTGAGTAAATAATCCTCTTTGCTTCGTACTCATTGTTGCTATACCTGTTAATAATAATAAGGGTATTATCAGTAATAGAAATAGCACTAACGAAATCGTTAAATCAAAAATTCTTTTTATAATACGTTGTTTTCGTGTGAGCATAGATTCACAAAAATCGTTTCGCTAAATCAGAAAACATAGTTCACTTTTTCTTTTTAAAAAAACGCTTGATTCTCCCCCATAAAGATGGTTTTCTGTCATCCTCATGGTATCCATGTCCATAGATTCCATAACCGTAACCATAGCCATATCCGTACCCATATCCATACCCGTAATTTGATTTGTCCTCTTGAAAGAAATTAAGAACAAAACTAATATTGGTAACCTCTCCGGTTTTATATTTATCATTAATAAAAGCAAACATCCCTCTTTTAGTATAGTTATACCGTATTAAATATATTGTAGCATCGACATATTTTGATAATTCTAAAGCATCGGAAACCAATCCTATGGGTGGAGAGTCTAAAATAATATAATCGTATTCTTTCTTTAGATCGGAAAGGAGTTCCATAATTCGTTCTCCCATCAGTAATTCTGAAGGATTAGGGGGAATGGGTCCCGATGTAATTACATCGAGATATTCTACTCCTGTTTTTTGGATGATCTGGTTTAAATTAACTTCGTGAATCAAATAATTTACGACACCAATGGTGTTATCAATTTCAAAATCTCCAAATATCTTGGGTTTTCTAAGGTCTAATCCAACTACTATCGTTCTCATTTTACTCAGGGCAAATACAGAGGCGATGTTGATAGCACAAAAGGTCTTCCCTTCACCACTTACCGAAGAAGTGATCAAAACTGTTTTAGCACCTTTTATACCCCTTTTTTTATATAAAAACTGAAGACTGGAACGAATGCCCCGAAAGGATTCTGAAACAGAAGATTTTGGTTTGTTAAGCACTGTCAAATTTCCTTCTACAGGACTTCTTCCTATAACTCCAAGTATTGGTATTTTTGAAAGCCTTTCTATATCTTTTACAGAAGAAATTGTAGTTTTGAAAAACACTTTAAGAAACACAAATAAAAATGGAATTACAAACCCAAACAAAGCTGCCATCATATAATTGAGTTGTGTATTAGGCCCTACTTTTCCACCTCCGGTATCTTTGGCGGGATCAATTATTAATACATCGCTCACATTGGCGGCTTTGACCAACCCCGCCTCACTACGTTTTGTAAGGAATAAATTATAGGTGCTCTCGGTTAAATTAAAGCGCCTTTCAATTTTTAGGAGTTCTTGTTGTTCTTTAGGAAGTTTAAATATTTCGATTTCATATTTATTAATATCCCGATCTACAGAGACTAACTCTTGCTTTTTTAGTCCCTTTGAGGAATTAATATTTTCTAACAAGACATTTTTGACAGCATCTATCTGACGATCTATATCCTTAAAAACAGGAGCCCCATCCTTAAACGTATATTCTAATTTATTACGTTCTTCTGCCAAAACAATGATTCGTCCTACACTTGCAATAATGCTTCCTTCGCTGATTCCAGCAACCGAGGGTGCCGGAACTTCACGATAGTCATTTCTGTTTATCAAATAATTTTCTAAGACATTATAATAATTGAGTTCAAAAGTTATATTTTCTTTTCGTAAATCCAGAGTATTTAACCGACTATTGATCTCTTGTGCCTCGGTTTCAAGGTTGAATATTGCATTTTTATTTTTAAATTCGCTAAGCTCATCTTCTACTCCCAACAATTCCCTGGTCTTATCTTGAAGACTACTGTCTATAAACTTAATTGTTTTCGTCGCAAATAAATTTTTCCGATTTAGCATCTCTTCACTTAATACCTGTACAGATGTATTTAGGTAATCCACAAGTTTGGCTTTATTCCCACCAATTAAACTCAATATTAATACCGAAGACCCCTTAGATTCAGCCTTTATCCTAATATTTAAAAATCTTTTTACAGCTCCATCAAAATTTGAAAAACTTAGATAATAAGTAACATTGGGAGTTACACCAACTTCGGGATTTGGTATAAAAGTCCCGCTAAAAAACGGTAAGGAAATTCGCTCACCTATCTTATACTCTTCTGAAAACTCCCGGGCTTCAAAATACCTTGAAACTTTTTCAATTGTATTATAATTTTGAAGTGACACATTACCCTCTTCAAATTTAGTGCTTAGTATAAATGTAACTGAATCCTTAAATACCACCTGGAGTTGTTTTCCCACTATTTGAAATTGTGAAGTGTCTATCTCCACAAAGAAAGGTGTCTTTTTATAAGCATCTATCTGTTGGTATTTGCCTTCTTTTTTATAATTGAGATAATACTGCAATCGCTGTACTACTTTTTCATTGTGTGAACGTGAGCGTAGCGTTATAATCGAGGTGTTTACTTTATCTGTGGTTCCACCCCAATTAAAGGTTAAACTAGTGGTGGTAGTAAAAAATGGGTTTTGATCATCTTTAATAGAGATCATCGTACCCATTTTATAAACAGGTAATTTTCTAACATTGATATAATATGCGATACCAAAGGCAATAGCCAAAGAAAACAAAAATAAGGGCCAATAATTCAATAGTTTAAAGAGAAAACCCCTAAAATCAAAGGTCGATTGGATTTCATCTATCTTAAATTCTTCGCTCATTTATTATAGTTTTACAAATAATAAAATTGTTGTGGCAGCTGCTGTAATTATAGCAAGTATCGTTGTAAAAGATTGCAAACCAGTTGTTCCTGTTCCCAGCGATTTTTGTGGTAATGGATTTATTAAAATAAGATCGTTAGGCTGAATATAATAGTAAGGAGAATTCATGGCATCAATACTGGTTAAATCTATATGATGCACTTTCTGTCCCAAAGGGTATTGCCTTATGATCACAACATTTTTTCGATCTCCAACTATGGTAATATCACCACTGTTGGCAATGGCTTCCATGATACTCACTTGATCTCTATAGATTATTTGAGAACCCGGACTTGAAATCTCTCCATTAATGGTATACCGTATTCCCGCCAATTTTACCGTTACAAAAATATTGGCTTCCTTTTTAAAAAAGTCCTTTAGCAAACGTTCTTCAATTAACATTCTCACTTCTTCAACGGTATACCCCAGGACTTGTAATTCACCAAAGCTCGGAATTCTAATATTTCCATGAGGGTCCACTACAAACCCATCATAATATAATCGTTCCTCTCCGGTTGCATTGGGACTGGCATCGCTTATAGGATTAAATATACCTACTGTTTCCTGATCCAGTGCTTTTACACGAATACTAAGAAGGTCATTTACTTGCAAGCGATAAGGTTCCTGTTTCTTCCTGATAGAAATTATACTATCTACTGCATTTTCAGGTTCCTGCAAATAGGTAAGTTGCTTGGTAGAAACACATGACGTAAAACATACTGAAATAAAAAGAAAAAATAACAAGTACGTATATTTCATTTTAGATTGGGTTGTTTGTAAGCAAATATAACGTAACCTGTGTAATAATAAAACTAATTTTATTTATGTGTAGAAAATATTTATAATAAACTGTTAATAAATATTTCAATAAAAAACATAAACCCATTATCTTTGGGCATCTCTATAAAAACTTTGTGTATCTCAATGTAATAGCTATATCACAAAGAGTACAAAGAAAACTCGAAGTTTTACATAACAAAATTTTAAAATACGAAAGAAACGTGAACTACTTATCTGTCGAGAATATTTCTAAATCATATGGAGAGCGTGTCTTGTTTAAAAATATTTCATTTGGGATCCATGCCGGTCAAAAGATAGGTTTTGTTGCCAAAAACGGAACAGGAAAAACATCTATTCTAAATATCATTTCTGGTGAAGATACTCCCGATGTTGGTAAAGTGGTAATTCGAAAAAATTTAAAAATATCCTTTCTCGCCCAAAATCCAATTCTAGATCCTTCGCTTACCGTAGAAGAGATTATTAATACTTCTGATAATCATATCCTAAAAATTATTGCAGAATATGAAAATGCGTTGCTAAAACCAGATGATACCGATGGCTATCAAACTGCCTTTGAAGCTATGGAAGCAAATCAGGCCTGGGATTTTGAAACGCTCTACAAACAAATTTTATTCAAATTAAAATTAGAAAACCTATCTCAAAAAGTAGCTGCGCTTAGTGGTGGACAAAAAAAAAGACTGGCTCTTGCTAAAGTCCTTCTTGCCCAGCCCGATTTACTTATTATGGATGAGCCTACTAATCATTTGGATCTAGAGATGATAGAATGGCTTGAAAACTTTTTTAAAAAAGAAAACATAACCTTGTTAATGGTCACTCACGACAGGTATTATCTGGAAAGGGTATGCAATATAATCATAGAATTGGATGAAGGGGTTCTTTATAGTTACAAAGGAAATTATAGCTATTATCTTGAAAAAAGAGATGCACGATTAGATAATGTTAAAACAGAAATAGCTAAAGCCAAACAACTTTACAAAAAAGAATTAGAATGGATGCGTCGTCAACCTAAGGCTCGTACCACTAAAAGTAAATCACGTATTGATGATTTTCATGAAATTAAAGACCGAGCTAATCAACGTAGAAATGACCACCAAGTACAGTTGGAGCTCAATATGGAAAGGCTGGGAACCAAGGTCGTAGAATTGCATAATATTTCGAAAACGTTTGAGGGAATTCAACTTTTTAAAAATTTCGATTATAATTTTTTACGTGGCGAACGGATTGGAATAATTGGTAAAAATGGCACAGGAAAATCCACTCTTCTAAATATGATTACGGGTATTCTGATCCCCGACACCGGCAAAGTTGTGGTAGGAGATACTGTAAAGTTTGGATACTACACTCAAGTAGGAATTGATATAAAAAAAGGACAAAAAGTGATAGACGTAGTGAGAGAGTATGGAGACTACATCCCTTTAAAAAAAGGACGTCAAATCTCGGCAAAACAACTTCTTGAACGTTTTCTCTTCGATCGTAAAAAGCAATATGATTTTGTTGACAAATTAAGTGGTGGTGAACTTAAACGACTCTATTTATGCACTGTTCTTATTAAAAACCCTAATTTTTTGATTCTTGATGAACCTACAAACGATCTCGATATAGTAACATTAAATGTGCTTGAAAATTTTTTATTAGATTTTCCGGGCTGTCTCATTGTAGTTTCTCATGACCGGTATTTTATGGATAAGGTCGTGGACCATTTGTTTATTTTTCGGGGAAACAGCAAAATTGAAGATTTCCCGGGAAATTATTCAGATTTTAGTGTCTATGAAGCTAGTAATGTAGTAGAAAAACGAAATCGATCTGAAAAAAGTTCAAAAACTAAAAGAAGCTGGAAATCATCAAATGTCAAATCCAAGTTAAGCTATCTCGAGCAAAAAGAATACGATGCTCTCGAAAAAGAAATTGTAAAACTAGAACTTGAAAAAGAAACTCTGGAAAATAAATTTGCCACCGAAAACTGGGATAGTAAAGAAATAGACAAACAGTCCAAAGAACTACAGGTAATTATTGAAGTAATTGAAATAAAAATCGAACGTTGGTTTGATATTTCTGCTAAATTAGATCGATAAAAAGAGTGAATATTTTAATCTAGTACATTGTCAATTGTACTTAAATAGGTATCAAATGCCATAAGATTATTATGTCCTCCCTCAGGAACCGGGATCAGCCTTTTATTTTTTTGACCGATACTTTCAAATAAACGGGTTCCATGTTTATAGGCTATTACCTCATCTGCTGTTCCATGGTATATTGAAATGGGGCAGGTTACTTTATTTATAAACTGATAAGTAGGAAATTTATAATGCAATAATAAGCTAACCGGTAAAAAAGGAAAACGAGATCTCACTACTTCTGTCAGGCTATAAAAAGGAGATTCAAGGACAAGATTTTTAGGTTGGTTTCTCGAGGCTATATACGTTACAAAAGTTGTTCCTATACTTCGCCCATACAGTGTAATTTCATTTTCAGAATAATGATTCTTAGTAAAATCATACCATAATTCGCTGTCTTCATATAAGTTTTCCATAGATCGTTTGCCAGTACTTTTACCATATCCACGGTAATCCATAACTATAACATCATACCCTTTTTCTACAAAAAACCCTGTGAGTTGGCCCCATTGTTGTAAATCCCCCGCATTACCATGAAAATAAAGAATTACACCTTTAGAATTTTCAACTTTAAAATGAAGTCCGTTAAGTTTAGCTCCATCTTTAGTTTGTAAGGTTATTTCCTCATAAGGCCAATCCATAACATAGGTATGCTCTTGTTTGAGGATAGAGGGTAAAAAAATAAGACTTTCCTGAAAAAAATAAATCACAGCACAAAATAACCAATAAATATTGAGGAGAACAAAACCAACTAAAAAAGCTTTTTTAAATCTACGCATGTTTGCGTTTAGAATTATGGATAACATTTAAACTAGTTCCTTCGAGGTCTTGCTCTTCAGGTTTATCATTTAATATCTCGCTAAGCATTTTATGATAGCTCTCAAAATTGTTCAGATTCTTATGTCCCCCCCCTATTACTGTATAAAGCCGCGTAAGTTTTGGTTTTATTTTTGAAAGTTTTATACTTGTTTTATATGGGATGAGTTTATCGTTGGTGCCATGAATAATATGTATGGGGCATTGCACATATTTAAGCCATTTATATGTTGGCAAGGGATATTTCATAATCAATGAGAATGGCAAAAATGGTGCATAGCGAGCCGTTACTTTGGTAAGGCTATAATAAGGTGCATCCAGAATAAGTTTACTCGGATTATTCATAGAAGCTAATTTAGCAGCAAAACCTGATCCTAAACTTCGCCCGTAAAGTATTATATATTTTTCATCTACTTTCTCTTTAATCTTATTATACACGAATTGCATGTCATGTTTAATTTTTTTATTACTACGATGCCCTGTACTCTTACCAAAACCGCGATAATCGACCATAATGACATCGAAACCATTCCGTGTAAAATCTACCGCATATTTTCCCCAACCTTTTATGTTTTTACTATTACCTTTTAGGTAAAATACAACCCCTCTAGGGTTTTCAGTCTTAAAATGTAATCCATTTATGATAGCACCATCACGAGTTTCCAGGTTATATTCCTCAGTCACCTGATTTTCATAAAAATATATAAAATCCTTTGGAAGTTTTTCAGGTTTAAAAAGTAACTGTTCCTGCAAAAAATACAAAAGAATACTTATACCAACATAAATGGCAAAAATAATTAACAGGATAGATAACCAATTTGGCATGTCTCTAAAGTACAAAATTAAAGATTACTCCATATTGAACTATCAACTATTCTTCTCTTGAATCCACTTGCTCATGTACTTTGTGCTTTTTAAAGTGTGATGTTGAAGAATTTGTCCAATAAAGTTATCCTTTCTGTGACGAATAAGATTTTTTTGAAGCAGGTGCATATGATTTTTAAATTCTTCTGAAAAAAGTACTCTCCGAAAACGCTTTTCAATAATATTGAATCCATTTTGTTGTGCCTGAAGCCAATTAGTTTTACTTGAATATAAGGCTACTGCAGCCCTTGCAAAATCTTGAGCAGTATCAGCAATATTTCCCGAAAATGGGAGGTTAGCATTTATTCCTTCACATCCAATACTTGTTGTGATACTTGGAGTTCCATTCTTCATGGCATTAAGTAGTTTCCCCTTTAATCCTGCGCCAAATCGTAATGGAGCTAAGCAAATTTTGGATTTACTCATTACAGCTTCAACATCTTCAGCCCAACCTTTTATTAAAAATCCACTTTTTTTATCGTGTAACGCTAGTATTTTATCATTGGCATATGCACCATATATATGTAATTGAGTGTCTGGTAGCTGTTTTTTAATAAGTGGCCAAATCTCTTTTTTTAAATACTTAACAGAATCGACGTTAGGAGCATGTAAAAAGTTTCCAATCGTTATAAAATCTTTACGTTCCTCAAAAGAAGGCATATTATCAATTTCATCTTTCGAGGGGGTTTCCTCTAATAGGGGTAAATAGTATAATAAGGATTTTTCAATCTTAAAATCTTGTTGGAGTATTTCTAGTTCAGCTTCAGAAATAATCAACGAAACATCACAACGATAAATACTCGCCAATTCACGTTTTGCATTTTCGGAAAATAAATTAACCTCTTTGACCGGGTTTTTTTTGTTAATAGCCTCTTCCCGGGCTTTTCTTAAAAAATGTAAATCTTCGGTATCTAAAATTCTCATTGCTTCAGGGCATTGTTCTGCAACGCGCCACCCAAATTGTTCTTCAATTATATACCTGTCAAATAGAACGATAATTGGTTTTAAAAGACCTATAAATTCATCAAAACTACTATGATTCAGTTGTATCGATTGCAAGTTTATTCCTATATCAGAAAGTTCCACAGATTTTTCGGAAAGTAAAGCTGTACAGGCAAATGTTATATCGAAATCCTGTTCATTAAACAAAGAAATGAGTTGCATCATTCTAATTCCGGCCGCCGTTGTAGAGGGTTCAGGATATGTATGACCTATTATGAGAAGGGTTTTCAATAAATATTAATTTACAATAAACCAGACCTATATGATTTTATTAATAAGTTCGTCTACAAACTTTCTTTCAAAACCGAAACAACCTTAATAGCAGAATTATCA
>SMUY01115761.1_pt1 | contig 11765 bp, 3 predicted proteins | sample 2456441 | NCBI WGS metagenome assembly SMUY01 (sample SAMN11095931, study PRJNA526329) | marine sediment metagenome | biome: Marine sediment; feature: Surficial sediment; material: Deep marine sediment; isolation source: Hadal surficial sediment | place: Pacific Ocean | collected 2014-11 | depth 0-1...
AGTTCACTGAGGATCTGTTCTTCGCGTCCGTCTTTTACACCCTCGACCACGCAGGTGCGGAGGTGCCCGTCAATGAGTTGCGATTCCAGTTTCTGAATTGCGCGCCGCACGGCGAACGTTTGACGGAGGATGTCAACGCAGTAGCGGTCGTCGTCGACCATCTTCTTTACACCGGCCAGGTGTCCCTCAATGTAGCTGAGGCGTTTGATCACATCGGCCCTGGTTTTGGATTTGGCGGCGTCGTGACCGTTATGCCCATGTGCCTTGTTCATATCGTTAGTATTTTCCACCAAGAGTTTTCAGATCGCTTCGGTGCGAATAATTCGGGTCTGACACTATTGTATACCCCCACCGGGGGGGTGAGGGTTTGAGCGTTAGATACAGTTTGGACGGAATCGATATATTGGACTCTATGAGACTAAAAAAGCGTCTGGTCGCGGCATCGCTGTTGTTTGTTGTCGCCGTGTTGGGCGCGTGCGGTGATGCCAATGATGCAAATATCGACGGCGCCGCCAGTATTGACGCCGCTGATTCGGGGAAGTTCCCAATCGAGCTGATCAGCAGTCGAATAGAATCGGGCAATCTCATTTATTCGCAGAACTGCGCTTCATGCCATGGTCCGGTGCAGGGTCCTGCCGCGATCGATCCGGCACCGGTTCATGGTGATGCTGGCCACACCTGGCACCACCCGGACAGGCTCCTTTACCAGTGGACACTGGACCGCCCACCGCTTGCCACTATCATGCCGGCGTTTCGGGGCGCTCTTTCGGATGAAGAGGTGCTCGCTGTGCTCGCGTATATAAAAAGCTCCTGGCTGCCTGAAATCCAGGAACGCCAGGACCTGGGCTCAGCGCAGTACGAGGCCCAGGTCATCGAATTCGGGACCGACTAACGGCGAAAAACCGGTCGACGCAGGAACGGATGCAGCAATGTTGGCCCGTTCGGGTCGGACTGTGTATCCGCTTCACATGGTGGACCCCGAGGGAAACTGCCCGCACAGGTCCGGCAGTTCAAACTGGCTCAAACGTTCTTGCCAGATTGAATCCATCTCTCGTTGTGGCACAACTTGTGTCGTTCACCGCTCGATATTGCTCTCGTACGGCATCCGCTGCCGGGCGATGCAGATGACTACCGGGAAAAGGAGCGCTCCCGTCAGTGCATCGAGAATGCAGTGGTTGGACATCGCGACAATTGCCACAATCGTCGGTAGCGGGAAATAAAGTTTTCTGATCGGTCGACTACGGGCACTCTTTGCAATTTGGGCGTATCCGTCAGGTTAAACAGGGTGCGAACGCTGATCCGGGCTTTGTAATAACTTCGCATGGGGCTAGGTCGCCACGGTGATAAACCGAGGGGTTACCGTCCGAATCGCCGAAAATACGTTCCGGCCTGTGAAAATACATCTAAAAACCGGTTGACAGCGTATTCAGGTTAGAACTAAACTTTTAGGCTGTCAGAGAATCGTCCATCTCTTTGCGTCTCGCCCTGGTTCATTTTTTTCATTCCCCAACCACCCCGGAAGCACGCGCGTCTCGTCCGCCCGCGTTCTTGCGGTTTTCACGCGTTTAAATTCGGCTCAAACGCGTGTTGCCCGTCCCTAGCACTCTAGGAGTGTGAGTATGGTCGTCGCTGATCGTAGACTAGCCCCATCCGAGCGGTCCGATTACAAGACGTTTAGCAGCATTCGGAACACCGTAGATGTTCCCAACCTGGTGCAAGTCCAGATCAATTCCTTCGAATGGCTCAAGACAGACGGACTGAAAGAGCTATTTGATGAGATATCCCCGATTGAGGACTTTTCGGGCGGCCGGTTCGATCTGCGCTTTTTGGGCCACGAGATTCGAAAGCCAAAACACACCGAACGAGAATGTCGGAAGCGAGAGATTACCTTCTCCGCGCCGCTATACGTGACGGTCCAGCTCGTTATCAAGGAAACCGGCGAAGTCAAGGAACAGGTGTTGTTCTTTGGCGATGTGCCGATGATGACCCGAAACGGCACCTTCGTAATCAACGGCGCCGAACGTGTTGTCGTATCTCAGCTCGTCCGGTCGCCAGGCGCATATTTCACCACCAAGACAGATCCCACGACTGGTCGGGAACTCTGCAGTGCGAAGTTGATTCCCTATCGCGGCGCATGGGTCGAGCTCGAAACCAGCAACAAGGACCTGCTCTCGGTAAAGGTCGACCGCAAGCGCAAGGCGCCGATCTCTACGCTGCTGCGCGCACTCGGATTTGCCACCGACAAAGAAATCCTGGGACTGGTGGCCGACGTGGACGACGATCCGTTGCACCGCTACATGGAAGCCACTCTTGCAAAAGACACCGCCGCAACCACCGAGGAAGAAGCTCTGCTTGAGTTTTACCGGCGGTTGCGACCAGGTGAACCGCCCAGTGTAGAAAACGCCCGCGATCTGATCCAAAACCTGTTCTTTAACGACCGCAAGTACGATCTTGGCCGCGTTGGCCGTTACAAGCTGAACCGCAGGCTCGGAATTAATGAAACGACCCGAACTCTCACGAAGCGCGATTTCGTCGAGCTCGTCCGTCGCATGATAACGATCAACAACGGTCGCGCATCGAACGATGACATCGACCACCTCGGCAACCGCCGTGTGCGTGCCGTTGGCGAACTGATTCAGAACCAGTTGCGGGTTGGCCTTCTGCGAATGGAACGCGTTGTGAAAGAACGCATGACCACGCAGATGGACCCGACGACCACTACGCCGGCTGCACTGATCAACATCAGGCCGGTGGTTGCCGCAGTACGTGAATTCTTCGGCGGGTCACAGTTGTCGCAGTTCATGGACCAGACCAACCCTCTGGCAGAGCTGACACACAAGCGACGACTGTCGGCGCTTGGCCCTGGCGGGCTGTCACGTGAGCGTGCCGGGTTCGACGTCCGTGACGTACACGCCTCGCACTACGGGCGTATCTGCCCGATCGAGACTCCAGAAGGGCCCAACATCGGTCTGCTCGGTTCGCTCGCGACCTACGCACGGCTCAACGACTACGGGTTTATCGAGACCCCGTACCGGAGAATTTTGCGGTCGATGTCGAGCGACAACCCGGATATCCAGGGTCGCACGCCGCTTGAAGACATCACCGACAGCAAGGGCAAAGTAATTGCCGAGAGCGGCAAGCCGATCACGATTCCAATTGCCGAGCAGGTGAGCCAGCTCAAACCGCGCGATGTGAAAGTTCTGCCTTATGTCACTACCGACGAGGCCGACCGAGACTATCTATCGGCCGATGACGAAGAGGAAAACACTATTGGCCAGGCGACCACTCCAATGGACGCCAAGGGGCAGATTACTACCGACCTGGTTGAAGTTCGAGTGGGTGGTAGTGAGGCGTACACGTACGTTCACCCGGACGAGGTCCAGTATCTGGACGTTTCACCGATGCAGATCGTCAGTGTTTCGACCGCTCTGATTCCTTTCCTCGAGCACGACGACGCTAACCGTGCCCTGATGGGTTCGAACATGCAACGCCAGGCTGTCCCATTGATCCGCCCGCAGGCCCCGCTCGTGGGAACCGGTATGGAAGCGCGGGTTGCGAGCGATTCAGGGCAGGTCGTGATTTCAGAAACCAGTGGCATCGTTTCGGAATCGACCAGCGACCATGTGAAGGTGCTTGGTGAAAATGGCGAGCAGACCGAATACCCGTTGACGAAGTTTGTGCGGTCCAACCAGGGCACATCGATCAACCAGCACCCTATCGTCTACAAGGGCGACAGAGTCATTGCAGGGTCGCCGCTTGCCGACAGTTCATCGACGGAAAACGGCGAGCTTGCACTGGGCCAGAACCTTCTCGTTGGTTTCATGATGTTCGACGGGTACAACTTCGAAGACGCGATCATCCTCAGCGAAGACCTCGTAAAGGACGACCGGTACACATCGATCCACATCGAAAAGCACGAGGTCGAAGCACGCGAGACCAAACTCGGACCGGAGGAAATCACCCGGGACATTCCGAACGTTGGTGAAGAGAGCCTGCGCGACCTCGACGAGGAAGGAATAGTCAGGATTGGCGCATGGGTGACCCCCGGCGACATCCTGGTCGGAAAGATCACCCCGAAGGGCGAAACGGAACTGACTGCCGAAGAGAAACTCTTGCGAGCGATTTTCGGCGAGAAGGCACGCGACGTAAAAGACACCAGCTTGCGCGTTCCCCACGGACAGCACGGCAAGATTATCGACGTCCGCATCCTGATGAAGGAAAACGGCGACGACATGTCGCCAGGCGTCACCAAGACCGTCAGGGTCTGGGTCGCCCACACTCGGAAGATCAACCCGGGCGACAAGATGGCCGGGCGACACGGAAACAAGGGAGTTGTCGCCAAGATTCTGCCCCGCGAGGACATGCCGTTCCTGCCGGACGGTACTCCGCTCGACATTTTGTTGAACCCAATCGGGGTGCCTTCCCGCATGAACCTTGGCCAACTGCTTGAAACCCACCTGGGTTGGGCCGCAAACACTCTCGGTTTTCACGCACGGACCCCGGTGTTCGATGGCGCGACGGACGTCGTAGTTGAAGACCAGTTGGGACGTGCCTGGTTTGTCAGTGAATCGAATTCAAAAGACCATCGCGACCTCGATTCCAACAATATTGACTGGGCCAAAGTCGATGCATACCTCGAAGAACGAGGGTTCGAGCGTGACCGGCTCTGGAGCGATGCGCCCTCTAACCGTGGCATTGCAAGGGAAGCCTGCCTGCGCATATGGCTGAAGGAGTATGCCGGCGTCGATACGACCAACCTCAAGCCTTCTGAGCTGATGCAGGAATCGCTGAAACTTGCAAGGGAAAAGAACCTTTCCGCACCGATCTTTGGCAAGCAGACTGTTTACGATGGCCGGACCGGTCTCACGTTCGACCAACCGATCACCGTCGGCAACGTCTACATGCTGAAGCTCATCCACCTTGTGGAAGACAAGATCCACGCCCGGTCGACCGGCCCCTACTCGCTCATTACCCAGCAGCCGCTCGGTGGCAAAGCGCAGTTTGGTGGTCAGCGGTTCGGTGAAATGGAGGTCTGGGCGCTCGAAGCGTATTCAGCGGCCTACACGTTGCAAGAAATGCTGACCATCAAGTCTGACGACGTGATCGGACGCGTGAAGACGTACGAAGCGATCGTCAAGGGCGAAGAGGTCATCCAGCCGGGCGTTCCGGAATCGTTCCACGTTCTGCTCAAAGAATTACAGGGCCTCGGGCTTTCAGTCGAGCTCCTGAACGAAGACATCGAACGGTTCACGCGGGCCAAGAGCCGGGCGCAGGAGATGTCGGCGACCCTCGGGGCACCGTTGAACTGGGACGACCTGAGCGACGAGCCCCTTGACGCCCTTGATATCGAGGAGTTGCCGGGTGGCGAACCGCCGATTGCTTTTTCCGATGACCCGGAAGACGCAGAGGACGAGGACGATCCTGATTCTGAGAAATCAGATGTCGAGGACGACGAAATGAACGGGCCCTCGGAAGACACCCTTCAGACCCTTGCCTCGGAGGAATCTGGTGACGCCGCGGACGATGTCCCGGGCGTCGAAGACGAAGAGAACTAGGTAAATAACGTGCCGGGCGAGATCCGTCCGGTGCATCTGACATTGCTGGCAGTGCCAGCGCAACCAGGTGGGCTAGCTGCCCACAGGGGCAAGACCCCGGAAGGCGAAGGAAACGGCAACTCATGGGACAGTCTGGCGCCGATTTCAACGCAATCAGAATCTCACTGGCCTCGCCAGAGCAGATTAGAGCATGGTCATACGGAGAAGTGACCAAACCCGAAACTATTAACTACCGCACGCTGCGACCGGAAAAAGACGGCCTGTTTTGCGAACGTATTTTCGGTCCCACCAAGGACTGGGAGTGCTACTGCGGCAAGTACAAGAAAATCCGCTACAAGGGCGTTATTTGCGACCGCTGTGGCGTTGAAGTAGCGCGATCGAAAGTACGCCGAGAACGGATGGGCCATGTGAAACTGGCCGCGCCAGTCGCGCACATCTGGTTCTCGAAGGGAACGCCATCACGGCTGGGCCTCCTCCTGGACCTCTCGCCGCGCAACCTTGAGCGGATCCTGTACTTCGCACAGTACGTCGTCACCGCAGTTGACGGCGACGCGCGACAGAACGCAATCGAGCAACTCGGGGCATATCGGGATGCCGAGATGAACCGGTTCGACGAAGAGTTGAAAGAGGCTATCGCCGAGAACAATGTCGAAGCGACGCTCGCGGTGACAATGCAGGCAATGTTCAACGCCAGGGCCGAGGCAGAACGTCTGGCCACCGAGGCTGCTGAAGCCGACAAGCCCAAGAAGAAGATTACTAAGGCACAGCTGACAAAACTGGAAAAAGAAGCCGACGCAAGAACGAAGGCCGAACAAATCGAAATCGCAGGAATCAAGGGCGAGGACGCTGTTTCCAGGCTTGCCGAACTCACCGAAGAGCTGAAGGCAGGTGTCGAATCGGACGTACAGGACAAGATCGATGACCTGGAAGCGATTCGAGTGATGGACCTGCTCACAGAGGCCCGTTTCCGTGAGCTCCGTGACAAGTTCGGAGAAGTGTTCAAAGCATCCATGGGTGCCGAGTCCGTTCTCGAAATTCTTCAGAACACGAGTCTCGACGATCTTCGGGCCGACCTGCAGGACCAGGTCCGCAACACCTCGGGCCAACGCCGGAAGAAGGCGATCAAACGGCTGCGCGTTGTCGAGGCCTTCCGAAAGAGTGGCAACAAGGCCGAATGGATGGTATTGACCGTCCTGCCGATATTGCCGCCAGAGTTGCACCCGATGGTCCAGCTCGATGGCGGACGGTTTGCCACCAGTGACCTTAACGACCTGTACAGGAGGGTGATCAACCGAAACAACCGGTTGAAGCACCTTATCGACCTGCAGGCCCCGGACATCATCATCCGCAACGAGAAACGGATGCTCCAGGAAGCTGTCGATGCGCTCATCGACAACGGCCGACGCGGTCGCGCCATCCAGGGCAGCCACAATCACAAGCTGAAGTCACTGACCGATTTGCTGCGCGGCAAGCAGGGCCGGTTCCGCCAGAACCTCCTCGGCAAGCGCGTCGATTACAGCGGACGCTCGGTCATCATTTCCGGTCCGCAACTCAAGATGTATGAGTGCGGCCTGCCGAAAAGGATGGCTCTCGAACTCTTCAAGCCATTCGTGATGAACGCACTGGTTGTGAAGGGCTATGCCCATAACATCAAGAGCGCAAAGCGGATGACGGAGCGCGCACGGCCCGAGATCTGGGACCTTCTCGAAGAAGTCATTCAGGACCACCCGGTATTGCTGAACCGTGCCCCGACTCTCCACCGTCTCGGTATCCAGGCGTTCCAACCAGTACTGGTCGATGGGTCTGCCATTCAGATTCACCCGCTTGTGTGTACTGCGTTTAACGCCGACTTCGATGGCGACCAGATGGCCGTTCATGTGCCGCTCTCGAGAGAGGCAGTGGTGGAAGCCCAACGCCTGATGCTTTCGACCAACAACATGCTGGCGCCCAGTTCGGGCTTCCCGATCGTTTCACCGACGCTGGACATGGTCCTTGGCATGTACTACCTCACCGGAATCGACAGTGAACAGTTGACGCCGGTCGAAAAGGACGAGGACGGCAACCCGAAGTACAAGATGTTTGCCAACTTCGAGGATGTACAGCTTGCATACGACACCGAGCGAATCAAGTTGCGCGAGATGATCAAGGTCCGGGACGAAGCGGGTGAGTGGATCGATACGACCGTCGGACGAATCATCTTCAATCGTACGCTGCCCGAGGAAATGGGATTCCGCAACCACCTGTTTGCGCGGAGTGAAATCGAGGCCCTTGTGGGCGAGTCCGTCAACGAGCTGGGCAACGAAATCACAGCAGTGATGCTCGACAAACTGAAGGATGTGGGGTTCAAATACGCGACACAGTCGGGTACTACCATCGCCATGAAAGATATCGTGGTGCCGCCGCAGAAGCAATCGTTGCTTTCAGCCGCCGACACCAAGATATCTCGACTTGACGAGCAGTACCTCGAAGGTCTGATCACCGAGTCCGAACGGTACAAGGCAGCCATCGCAATCTGGACCGACGTTTCCGACAAAATGACCAAGGCTGTGGAAGATAACCTGCCAAGCTATGGCGGTATCTTCGCGATGGCCGATTCAGGAGCGAAAGGCAACATCGCCCAGATCAAGCAGATGGCCGGCATGCGTGGTCTGATGTCAGACCCGAAGGGCCGAATAATCGAGATGCCGATCCGCTCAAGCTTTGCCGAGGGACTCTCGGTCCTTGAGTACTTCATCTCGACTCACGGCGCTCGCAAGGGCCTGGCCGACACTGCCCTGCGAACTGCCGACTCGGGTTACCTGACCCGGCGGCTTGCCGACGTTGCCCAGGATGTGATCATCACGACGGAGGACGATCCTGGTGCGCAGGGAATCCTGATTACCGACGAGGGTCAGCGCGGCATACAGGCACCGCTTGTCGACCGAATTGTGACCCGGTACCTGTCCGAGCCGATTGTGCACCCGGAGACGGGCGAGGTCATCGCCGACCGGGATGAACTGATTACACGAGAACTGGCAAAGGAGATTGCCGAAGCAAAAGTGAAGGAGGCGTGGGTATTTTCGCCGCTTTCGAGCACTACCCAGCGTGGCATTTCCCAGAAGTGCTACGGGGCTTCACTCGCGACGGGTTCGCCGGCGCTATTGGGCGAGGCGGTCGGGATTATCGCTGCCCAGTCGATCGGTGAACCTGGCACGCAGTTGACGATGAGGACGTTCCACACGGGTGGTGTCGCAGGCAAGGACATCACGTCGGGACTGCCGCGCGTCGTCGAGCTGTTCGAAGCCCGGCAACCTAAGGGCATGGCCGTTCTTTCCGAAATCGGCGGCAAGGTCGAACTCGCACAACTGCCGGAAGGCCGTGTCGTGCGGGTAATTTCGAGTGAAGAATTCTCTGAGGAGATGGACATTCCGGCGACACACCGGCAAATGGTAAAGACAGGCGACTGGGTCGACGCAGGCGAGCCGGTCCTGTCGATCAAGAAAACTGCAAAGGCCGCCGCGGTCAAGGCAGGCACCTACGACGAACTGCAGGACGAAATTACTGCGACAGTCGCCGGCACAGTGCAGGTAACGAAAATCGCCGTGCGCATTACCTGGAACGAAATCGACGAACGCGAATACGTTATTCCGGCAGCATCGGAAATACTCGTCGCCGACGGAGATACTGTTGAACCCGGCCACGCTTTGACTGATGGCCCGAAAAATCCGCAGGACATCTTGCGAATCGAGGGTCAGGCCGCCGTGCAGCGCTACCTGGTCGACGAAGTTCAAGCCGTGTACCGGTCGCAGGGGGTGCAGTTGCACGACAAGCACATCGAGGTGATCGTTCGGCAAATGATGCGCAAGGTCAGGGTCGACAACCCCGGTGACAGCGACCTGCTGCCGGGCGAATTGGTCGACCGGCACGACTACGAGTACACGAATAACAACATGCTGGCAGAGGGTGGTGAACCCGCTACCGCGAGCCCCGTGCTCCTCGGTGTTACGAGGGCATCCCTCAACACACAGAGCTTCCTGGCCGCAGCGTCGTTCCAGGAAACCGCCCGAGTGCTGACGGAGGCTGCAGTAAACGGTTCTGTCGACCGGTTGAACGGTTTGAAGGAGAACGTGATCATCGGAAGACTGATTCCGGCCCGGCTGGACCTGTCAGAAGAAGGTCGCAAAAGGCTGGGGATCAAGGAAGGCGACCGCAAGGCAGGTCTGCTTACCGGATTCACGAAAGCCCCGGCCACTTTCGAAGAGGCACTGGCAGCAATTGGTGGGACAGAACTGATTGGCGTCGGTGCCGAGGTCGGCCCCGGCCTGGGCTCCGATACGGTTGCCGCGGCGGCAAGCGCGGCCAAGCTGTCATCGGGTGACGACGATGGTCTTCGCGCTGCCGTATCGGCATTGTCCGACGCGGCGTCAAGCCGTGAATCATCGGCCGATTCCGGCGAGGATGACGCTGCACGCGCAGCCGAAGCGCTCCGTGCTTCGACATCGACAGCCGAAGAGAACCCCGAACCTGCTCCGCAGTTCGTAGATGAAGGCCCAGGTGAAAACGGAAGCACCGAAAGCTCGGGTGACTCGAAGGACGGTGAAAGCGAAAATACTGGCGAATAACGCCGAGTTGAAATAGACGGCGTCAGCTGGCGCCGACTGGCAATTGTCGCCAGTTGGCAGTAATTCACGTTTGCTCGCGTTTGTGTTTTGTGGCCCCGGCTGTTCGGTCGGGGCCACCGAATTTAAGGACTTTGGTTTCGAAGCGCATTTAATATCCGATCGCCCCGCAATTCCATTCAAAGGCAAGTTCTCATATAAACTTGTCGTTCCGTTTGCGGGCGGTTAGCTCAGTTGGCTAGAGCGCGTCGTTGACATCGACGAGGTCACAGGTTCAAGTCCTGTACCGCCCACCAGAATCGGATATATTTGGCAACAATGTGCAGAAAGTCGGAAATACTCGCCCGGTTCATGTCGGCAGATTACGTGCCGTCAGGTTGCGCGCCGCTAGATTGCGCGCAGAACGTGGCACGCGGGCATATCGCGATATGTCTGCCCCGCGGAGCTTCCTATGCGCCCGGGCGGCGCCCTGGTATGCCCCGCGGTGCCCGCGCGGGCGCCCAAGTGCGCCTCGCACGCCCGGTGCCAAACGACACGCCCGGCGCCAAACGGAGTGCAGCCCGTCGCACGGGCGCCACACGTTGACTATCTAGGCGCGCTGCCTTCCACAAAGGCGACGCGCCCCCGAATTCCGTCAATTGTTTATTTTGGCACGCTGATTTTTTCGCGTGTCTTATTTGCACAACGAGACGGTTCACGTCTCGTGCGTCCGGAGCCAATCACCATGGCAATCAAATTCAAAGACCTATCGCCAGAAGAACAACAGGATTACCGCGACCGAATGCGCCACTCCGCGGCGCATGTCCTTGCCGAGGCGGTGACCAAACTATTTCCCGAATCTCAACTCACCATTGGCCCGCCGATCAAGGACGGTTTTTACTACGACTTTGCCGTTCCCGAGCCTTTCACTCCCGACGATCTGAAGAAAATCGAACTCGAAATGCGAGAGTCGATCAGGGCAAACACCGAGTTCGTAGAGCGCAAGGTGAGTCGCGATGAAGCACTTGAACTCGTCAAAGACAACCCTTACAAAATCGAGATACTCGAAGGCATTCCCGCCGAAGAGCAGGTGACGATCTGCAGTCATGCCAACGGTACGTTTGAAGACCTGTGTCGCGGCGGCCATATGGAGCGTACCGGCGACATCAAGGCCTACAAGCTGCTGTCGGCTGCGGGCGCCTACTGGCGTGGCGACGAGAAGAACACCATGCTGCAGCGTATCTACGGCACCGCCTGGGAGTCGAGAGATGCCCAGAAGGAATACCTGAAGCTCCGGGAAGAGGCTGAAAAGCGCGACCACCGCAAGCTTGGCCGTGCGCTTGGTCTGTACTTCTTCGACCCGATCGCTCCGGCGAGCCCGTTTTTCCTGCCCAAGGGCACCGTCGTCCTGAACCAGATGATCGACTATGTGAAAGAGCTCTATGTGAAGTACGGCTACGACGAAGTGATGACGCCGCAGATCTTCAACACCGAGCTTTGGAAACGTTCGGGTCACTACGACAACTACCGGGAGAGCATGTACTTCATTGATGTCGACGACCGCGAATTCGGTGTGAAGCCGATGAACTGTCCGGCCGCGGCGATGGTTTACCTGGCAGAATCGCACAGTTAT
>SMUY01179976.1_pt1 | contig 11760 bp, 10 predicted proteins | sample 2456441 | NCBI WGS metagenome assembly SMUY01 (sample SAMN11095931, study PRJNA526329) | marine sediment metagenome | biome: Marine sediment; feature: Surficial sediment; material: Deep marine sediment; isolation source: Hadal surficial sediment | place: Pacific Ocean | collected 2014-11 | depth...
AGTTTACACTGTCGCTGGATGGTTTCGCTGACAAATTTTTTGAGTTTGATACAGATTTTGGGACAGAGACAGATGCTGACGAATGCTTCCCCGGTGGCGACCTCTATGCTCATGATGTTGCCATCAACAGTGGTGGCAAAGATGGCTCCTTCATTGAGTACAACGAGACTGACGATGTGATCCGTTTTGTCGGAAGTTTCTCGGCTTATGCGGAGGACGGAGTGACGGACAGACACTATATTCTTATACTGGAAGATTCAGAGTTCACGTCCTGCCTTACGGATACCCTAGATGTCAATGATGTCAATTTAATCCCCGAACCAGCAGGCACCACTTGCACGGGCACTTTCACGAGCGTAAATCTGCGCAGCCACCAGAAGAGATTGGACAAAATCTCGCCAGCTTGCGTTACGGGAGCGGGCGAAAGTAAAATAAATGTGATCTACAGCGTCTCCCAACAGTAATCCGAAAAGGCCATCGGGCCGTCGTTACTTTGCGACAACAACCCGTCGTTTGCCTTCCGATGTCGACTGGAGCGATGTGACGATGGTGAACGCCACGCGAAGGTATAGCTGTTGAGGACCTCGGTGCCAATAATCCAGTCGACCTGAGGCGGTGGTTGAACCCATCTACCCAAGAATTCGACCTCTTCGATATTGCGCCAGGGACCTTGCTGACGGATCACTCGCGTCTTGTACAACCCATTGATGGTCTCGGCTAGAGCATTGTCATACGAATCACCGACTCTGCCGACTGAAGGTGCGATGCCGACTTCGTTGAGTCGATCTGCATAGCGGATGGACACGCATTGCACGCCTCGATTTTCGTTCACGGCACAGTCATACACAGCTTGCTCTAGCGCGACACACCCGCAGATCGGGACTCTGGTTGAGGCAGCTTACCGTTTCTGCCGAGAAGAGCCTGGCGCGCATGTCATTCTAACCCGAACATTGCATGAGCAGTCGGATTTAGAATCGAAACGGCCGTTTGCGGCAAGGCTAAGGTGATTGTTTGGGGATGAAGGCCGATGAAAGGGAACTGTCCCGTGAACGGGTTTGTTTCGGCTTCCCCGCTTTCACTCAGCGGTAGATGATGATCTTTCGGTCATATCGCCTGGGTGCTGAATCAGTATGCGTGACGATTGCCGAGGGCGATCGATTCACCCTTCCTGAAACGAGTACACCAACTCGGCCACGTCGGCTGAGCAGCTGGTTAATATTTTCGAGGGTGCAGTGCTCATGTGCACCGAAACCTTTACCGTCTCGTTGGGACCCGCGAAGGTAACCGACGCGCGACGTAGTTCATCGCCTACACGTTGGTGTTCGTCCACGTGGAGCAGTTTCAGCAAAGACTGCGCCGCAATCGCTTCGGCAGCTTGAACTAAATTCGAATAACGCGAACGGCCACGCAGATGCATGAAGGAAAGACCACCGCGGTCACCATCACCTTCAATAGCGGTAACAAACGCGTCAACTTCTTCCGGAATCACTCGTCCATAAAGTACACCTTGGGGTAGCGCGAGCACATTGGGGGCGAAACGATGACCGCCCAGATGTGACGTTTGCCACACACGATTACCCACCAGTTCATGCAAGCGAGTGTATGCCGGCAGACCAAATCGGGCGCAACACAGATCGCGCTGGCCGTTGGTGCAAACGAAATACAGAGGCTCGGTAACCAGGTCATCTTGAACAGATGCATCGAGCGCGCCTGCGACATCCACTTTCTGGAGGAATTCGTAACCAACGCCGCGATATACCCACAGCCGATCATCGAATGCGACCATGAGACATGAGTCGTCCCCATCTATCTCGGGTTGCCGGATGAACTGCACACGCACCTTCAAGCCCTTCGCCGCAACGGCTGCGATGGTACGTTCGAGCCAGTTTTTGCTCGCTTCGTGCAAACTGTTGTCGGTTACTGCCTTGGCGTTCCAGATCGGCTCGTACTCGAGCAACAACCAGACATCCACCTCCGGTGCGGTACCCCACATTGGCTCGTCGGCCGCCAACTCACTGCAATAGCTTCGCTCGTTCATCGTTACACCGAAGTAAAGTAAGCGATGGCGCATTGAACCAGAATCACAGGCAACGCGACACTAACCTCCAATGAGTCTTTTTGCTCGAGCAGCCGCAACGGGCCTTTGCAAACGGGTAGAATTACCGCTAGCGTAGCTGCGAGGGAGGATCAGACTATGTCGAGTATTATGCCGTCCAGCATGAAATCGCCGACGCTGCAGTTGGCCGAACGCATCTCAAACGCGAACCACGCCGATATTCCCCCCGCCGCAAAAGAAGTCGGCAAACAGGCACTGATGGACTTCATCGGTGTGACTGTCGCGGGAATGGAGGAGCCGTTGAGCCGGATTCTCATCGCGGAAGCGGATGAGGCCGGCGGACACGCACAGGCGACGCTCATCGGTTCGAATGTGCGGGCCAACGTCCAACAAGCGGCGCTGATCAACGGTTCGGCCGGGCATGCACATGATTATGACGATGTGCATATCAATATGGGTGGTCACCCCACGGTGCCTGTGGCCCCGGTGGTTTTTGCCCTCGGTGAACATCTCGAGCGCTCAGGGTCGGAACTGCTGACGGCATTTATCGCAGGCGTTGACACCGAGTGCATCCTCGGGCGTTATGCCGGGCCGTCGCACTACGCAAAGGGTTGGCACGCGACGGGTACGCTCGGCACATTTGGCGCCGCCGCTGCGGCATCACTTTTGCGCAAGCTCGACACCCCCACAACGGCCGCGGCACTCGGTATCGCTGGTACCCAGGCCGCTGGACTGAAGGCCCAATTCGGGACGATGTGTAAACCACTGCATGCGGGACACGCGGCAAGCACCGGGGTGCAGGCAGCTGGCCTCGCGGAGAGAGAGTTTTCCTCCCGACTGGACATCCTCGAAGCAAAACAGGGATTTATGTCTACCCAGTGTGAGAGTGCCTCCGAGGAGCGCTTCTCGGTGGCCATGGGCAACGCCGCCTTCGCTCAAAACATCTGCTTCAAGTATCACGCGGCCTGTTACTTGACCCATTCGTCTATCGAAGCCGTCAGCAACCTGTGTAATGGAAATCTTTTTGCACCGGGAGACATCGAATCAGTGGAGATCCGAGTCAACGCTGGGCATTTCGACGTATGTAACATTCAAGAGCCTGGCACCGGACTCGAAGCCAAGTTCAGTCTCCGTTTCACCGCAGCGATGGCCATGGCAGGCATAGATACGTCCAGCATCAGCATTTTCACCGACGCACTTACCCAACAGCCAGAACTGATCGCCTTGCGAGATAAGGTTCGAGTTACTGCACACACTTCCCCAAACCCGGAAAGCATCGTCACCATTACTTTGATCACTGGCGATACTTACTCGGAGGCCGTCAACGTAGCGATTCCAATGACCGATCTAAGCGCGCAATGGGAGAAGCTCGAACGCAAGTTTCATGCGCTCGTGGATTCCCGACTGGGCGCCGATGTTGCTGACGAACTCATCAACTACTGTAAAACACTGGACGAACACGACGATCTCAGCGAGTTCTACTCTCTGCTGCGAGCGCCCGCGAGCCCTCCGAGTTAGCTGCCATGGCGGACTCTGAGACAGACTTCCGTGCGCGTGCCACGCTGGTTCGCAAAGGCAATCGATACGAGGATATGACCGAAGGCCGGGTTTTCGAACACCATTGGGGACGTACCATTTCCGCCGGTGACAACGCATCGTTCACAACCCAGACGTTGTCCTTCTGCCCGCTCTATTTCAACGAGCCTTATGCAAAATCCCTCGGTCATCCGCAGATTCTGGTGAATCCGTTGCTCGTGTTCAACACGGTGTTCGGGCTTTCCGTTGAAGATCTGAGCGAAGGCGGCGGACCGTTTCTGGGCGTTGACGATTGTCAGTTTCTCGAGAACGTGTACATCGGCGATACTCTGACTGCACGTAGCACTGTCGTGAGTAGACGGACTTCCAAAGGCCAGCCCGGGTTCGGAATCGTCACCTGGCACACCGAAGGGTTCAACCAGAACGCTGAGCAAGTCATCGAATTTCACCGAACCAATCTCGTACGAAGGCGCGCAGAGCACTGATGGCACTGACAGGCTCCAACAATTACTTCGAAGACTTCCAGGTCGGACAAGTCCTCAAACACGCGCGAGGGAAAACGATGTGTGAGCAGGACAATGTCGGCATCACGCTCCAGGTACTAAATACGGCGGAAGGTCATTTCAATGAAGACATCATGCAAAAAAACGCCATGGGGCGCGGCTGGAACACGCGTCTGCAGTTTGGCGGTGTAACCATCGCCATGGTGATCGGATTAGCCATGCAGGACACGGGCGAGAATGCATTGCGCGAGCTTGCCCTGGATAAAATCCGCTTGAAGTCCCCAGTGTTCCACGGCGATACCCTCTACGCCTACACCGAGGTATTACGCAAGGAGGATTCCGATCGCGAAGACGCAGGCGTGGTGACCTTCAAACACTATGGGGTAAACCAGAAAGACGAAGTGGTGTTCGAAGGCGAGCGGAAGGTACTCATCAAACGCAAAAGTCACTTTCTTTAAAGGTTAGCACGATGATCAAACAACTCAGACGCGCACGGCGGTGCCAGCTCTCCGTACCGGGCAGTTCCGAAAAGATGATGAACAAAGCCGCCGGCCTCACCCTGGATCACGTTTTTCTGGATCTGGAGGACGCCGTTGCACCGAACGCCAAGCCGGGTGCCCGAGGCATGATTGTGGATGCGCTCAACAACCTCGAGTGGCAACCCAAAACGGTCTGCGTACGCATCAACGACGTGGAAACCGAGTGGTGTCACGATGACATCATCGAGGTCGTTACGGGTGCGGGAGCGAGGCTCGACACGATCATGCTGACGAAAGCCAAGAGTGCAGCCGACGTGATGTTCGTGCACTTGATGCTCGACCAGCTCGAAAAGAAACTCAAGCTAACCAACCGGATCGGCATCGAGTGCCTCATCGAGGAAGTGGAAGGCATGATGAACGTCGAGGAGATCGCGGCCTGCTCGGATCGGCTCGAATGCCTTATTTTCGGCATGGGGGATTATTCAGCCAGCCAGCAGATACAGATTGGTTCCGTGGGTAGTTCGGGTAGCTACCCACCGGACCTATGGCATTATCCGCGTTACAAGATGACGATCGCCTGCCGCGTGAACGGTATCGACCCGGTAGATGGACCTTATGCCAACTTCCGTAATCCGGAGGGTTACACGAGGGAAGCCGAGCGGGCAAATACCCTCGGCATGGTGGGCAAGTGGGCCATTCATCCAAGCCAGATCGAACTCGCAGACCAGGTTTTCACCCCTGACCCGGAAGCGCTGGAAACCGCTCACCGGCAGAAATCCGCCTACGCGGAAGCGCTCGAGCAAGGTCTGGGCGCCATCAACGTCGACGGCGTCATGGTCGATGCCGCCAGCATTCGTATCGTGCAGAATCTGATCGACCGTGCCGACCTGATCGGCATGTGATGAGAGTGACATTCTGGACACGAACCAACAGGTAACCAAGTCCACCATGACCGAACCTTATATGACCGACGAGCGCTGCATGATTCAGGACGTTGCGCGTGAGTTCACCAGAAAAGAGGTGCTGCCCGTTGCGAACGAACTCGATCCGGTGCAAGGCCAAATTCCCATGGACTTGCGTAACAAGATGGGCGAGATGGGTTACTTCGGCATTCGCATGCCGGAAGCTCACGGAGGAATGGGTCTGGGGGTCTTCGAGTACTGTCTCATCGCTGAAGAGCTTGCCCGGGGCTGGATGAGCGTGGCCAGTATCATCGCCCGCGCGGCTTCGATGATGGGCGTAGGCGGTTGGTCGCTCGCCAAGCGCGAAGAACTGACCGCAAAAGCCGCCCGTGGTGAATACCTCGCCGCGATCTCGTTGTCGGAACCCAACGTCGGATCCGACCTCGCCGCGGTCAGCTGTCGCGCGGTGCTCGACGGCGACGAGTGGGTCATCAGCGGGAACAAATACTGGTGTACGTTTGCCGATGGAGCAGACTACATCCAGCTGCTGGCACGAGTGGAAACTCCCGAAGGGACCGAATCACGTCACTCGGGCTTACGCTCATTCATCATCGAGAAACCGCGTGGAGAGCTGCCCGTCGGCTGTTCGGGATCAGCCATTCCGAAGATCGGCTATTTCGGCTGGAACACCTTTGAGCTCGCTTTCGATGGCTGCCGGATTCCAAAAGAAAACATCATCACGGGTGGCAATGAGGAAGGCTTCAAGAACACGGTAAATTTTCTCAACGTGGCACGGGCCCACACGGCAGCCAGATCCATCGGTCTTGCCCGCGGCGCGCTGGAAGACGCCATGGCTTACGCGCAGGAGCGCGTGCAGTTTGGCGTGCCTATCAGCGATTTTCAGGAAACCCGCTTCAAGATTGCCCGCATGGCTTGTGACATCGAGGCGGCCCGGCAGCTGATGTACCACGTAGCGACCAGCATGGATTCAGGCGAGAAAGCCGACCGGGAAGCGGCCATGGTGAAGTGGTTTGCCAGCGAAATGGCGGAACGGGTGACATCCGACGCGCTGCAGATCTTCGGTGGCGCCGGATACACCAAGCTGCACGCGGTGGAGCGCTACTGGCGGGACGCGCGCCTGACGAAAATTTTCGAAGGCACGAGCGAGATCCAGCTGCGTATCATCTCGGATCGGTTGTTAGGCAAACCGACACACCGCGCCACGAGCTGAATGGCGTTATTATCTCCAGTAAGATTACCACCAGCAAAAGCAAAGTTTCGACCGAGGGAGATCGATGACCGACGGCACCGAGTTACCGCAAACTTTTGGCGAGCTGAAATCCTCCGGTTTTCAGGTTCTCCCGGTCAAAGTGGAGCTGCGCCGTAACCTCATCAATAAGTTGCGTGACAGAGAGCCGTTGTTCCCGGGTGTAATGGGTTATGACCATTCGGTTATCCCGCAACTGACCAACGCGCTGCTCGGTTCTCAGGACATCATTCTGCTGGGTGAAAGGGGGCAGGCGAAATCGCGCATCATGCGCAGCCTCACTTCGCTGCTCGACGAGTGGACGCCCGTTCTCGAAGGTACTGAGATACCGGAGAACCCGTTTCAACCCATCACCTCCCTCGGCCGGAGCCTCATCGAAGAACATGGCGATTCTACTTCGATCAAATGGCTGCATCGGGATGATCGTTACGCGGAGAAACTCGCTACCCCTGATATCACGATCGCCGATCTCATCGGTGAGGTCGATCCGATCAAGATCGCCGAAGGCCGTTACCTGTCTGACGAGTTGACCCTGCATTATGGCCTGGTGCCGCGGGTGAACCGGGGCATCTTCGCAATCAATGAGTTACCCGATCTCGCTGAACGAATCCAGGTGGGACTGCTGAACGTTCTCGAGGAACGCGACGTGCAGATTCGCGGCCATAAAGTGCGACTACCTCTGGATATCCTCGTCATCGCGACGGCAAATCCGGAGGACTACACCAACCGTGGGCGCATCATCACACCGTTGAAAGACCGTTATGGCGCCCAGATTCGCACTCACTATCCGGAAAAGATCGAGCATGAACTCGCTATCGTGGACCAGGAAGCGGCAATTCTCGACATGGGCGACTATCGAGTGAAAGTGCCACCTTTCATGCGAGAAATCATTGCAGAGATCACTCATCACGCGCGCCGCTCTCCCGATATCAACCAACGCTCCGGGGTTTCCGTACGAACCTCTATCGCCAACTACGAAGCGCTCGTGGCGAATGCGTTTCGGCGAGCTCTCAGAATCAACGAAAGCGAAGTGGTGCCCAGGGTTTCCGATCTGCCCTTCGTAATACCTTCCTTGCAGGGCAAAGTCGAGTTCGAAGCCATGGAGGAAGGCCAGGAAGATAAAATCACCCAACGGATTATGCATGGAGCAGTCAAAGCCGTATTTGATCGTTACTACGATATAAAAGACCTCGAATCAGTGGCGGCTTCCTTCAACGATGGCCTGTCCATCGAAACCGGGGAAGACATGGCAGCAATCGCTTATACGAAGATCATCGAGAAGATTCCGGCAATCGGCGACGTGTTCGTCGATCCAACTGAGCTAAGCGACGGCGAGCGAGCGGCCACCGTCGAGTTCATACTCGAGGGATTACACCTGCACAAACTCCTCAACAAACACGAGTACGCGGGCGTTACCGCCTACACGGGATAATCTATGCACAAACTGTTCTCGCGCCATCGATTCTCAGAGTGGGACGGTTCACAGCAACTCGGTCTTGATCCTGAGGAGATCATGGCAGCGCTCGCAGACGATCTCATGGAGTACGGCGATCTGCGCTGGGCTATGCGCAACCTCATGTCACGTGGCATGGCGATTCCCCAAGGCGGCTATCTGCAGGGTTTGCGCGATATGTTGAAGCAGCTACGCGACAAACGCCGCGAACAACTCGAACGTTTCGACCTCTCCAGCATCTTTGCAGGTTTTCGCGAACGCCTGGACGAGATCGTGCAGATGGAGCGTGACACCATCGAAATCTGGCTCAACAAAGGCTCAGAGAAAAAACAGGACACCCAGGATTTTTCCGACGAAGTGCTCAAGAACATCGCGAAGAACAATCAACAGCAACTCGACGATCTACCAGAAGACGTAGCCGGACAGGTCAAGCGGCTGGAAAAATACGAGTTCCTCAATCCCGATGCGCAACGCAAATTTCTGGAACTGCTGAACGAACTGCGCCGCGCCATGACCAACACGTTTTTCAAAGACATCGAAAACATGGTCAACAAACTCTCCGACGGCGACATCGAACGCATGAAGGAGATGATGCGTGCGCTGAACGACATGTTGGTCAAAAAAATCGCCGGAGAAGATCCAAACTTCGACGAGTTCATGGAGAAGTTTGGCGACATGTTCGGTGACAACCCGCCGCAATCGCTCGACGATCTCCTGGAACAAATGCGTCGACAGATGGCCGCCGCACGATCGCTACTGAACTCCATGTCTCCCGAACAACGCCGCGAGCTTCAGTCGCTGATGTCGGGTCGTTTCAATGACCCGGAGCTCGACGCCCAAATGCGCAAGCTTGCCAAGGAAATGGACTTTCTCAGTCCAGACGGTAACCAGTATCGTTTTGCTGGAAACGAGAAGCTGGATCTGGACGCTGCCATGAATCTCATGAACGAGATGCATGACCTGGACGATCTCATCTCCCAGATCCATGAAGCGGAACGTGGCGGTGACGTCGATCGGATCGATCGTGATCTGCTGAAAGATCTCATGGGCGATGACGCCGCGGAGGATCTCGACAAACTCGATCAGTTGCAAAAAGCTCTTGAAGAGGCCGGTTTCATCCGCTCGACGGACGACAATCGTTGGGAACTCACACCGCGGGGCTCGCGCATGATTGGTCAAAAAGCCTTAGGTGAAATTTATGCACGTCTGAAACGGCAAAACCTTGGCAACCATGCATTACCCGAGGAAGGGCGTTTCGGCGAGCGCCTGGAGCAACCCAAACGCTACGAATACGGAGATCCGTTTCACCTGCACATGCCACGCACGATACGCAATGCCATCGATCGGGAAGGTCCGCATACGCCAGTGCGGCTAAAACCGGAAGACTTCGAGGTCTATCGAAGCGAACTCATTACCTCAACAGCCACCGCCATGTTGGTCGACCTGTCATGGTCGATGGCTTTGCGTGGTTCGTTTCAAGCCGCAAAAAAAGTTGCGCTTGCTCTGCACAACCTCGTCACATCGCAGTACCCAAGAGACAGCTTTTACATCATCGGTTTCGCGGCATATGCCAAAGAGTTGAAGCCCCACGACCTACCCTACCTGCAATGGGATGAGTATGAGCTGGGAACCAACATGCAGCACGCGCTATTGCTCGCCGACAAGCTGCTGGCCAAACATCAGGGGGGTAATAAACAGATCATCATGATTTCAGACGGCGAACCAACCGCGCATCTGGAAAACGGCGAGGCGCAGTTTGCCTATCCGCCGACGCCCGAGACGATTCGCGCAACTTTTCGTGCCGTAAAATATTGCACGAGACGGGGAATAGCGATCAATACGTTCATGCTGGATACCAGCTACTATCTCAAAGCTTTCATGGACGAAATTGCCAGAATCAATGGCGGCAGGGTGTTCTACACATCGCCCGAGAAGCTCGGTGAATACATTCTCGTAGATTACGTTCAGAACAAACGCAAGCACCTGGCTCGCCGCGCCTGAACTAGTACTCCTTCAACTTGAAGGAGTACTAAGGATTAGCGAGAAGCAACACCATTAGCGCCAACACTGCCGCAGCGGCGAATAAACCCACAGCCCCCTCACGCGTCACTTTCCGTTGCGAAGTCCTGTCACTCTCTATCATGTGCCGATCTTTTTTTTATTCTCATAGCCCCCTCTTCTCGCGGGCGGCAGAGCTAATCACCATTCGACGCAAAATTCAACCTTCCTACGCCTAATAGGAACGAGGCAGAGCCAATACATGTTCTGTCACATAGTTTAGTACCATTTCCTGGGAGATGGGTGCGAGGCGCGTCATCCGGGCTTCCCGCCAGTAACGTTCTACGTGATACTCCTTGGCGTAGCCGTATCCGCCGTGCGTCTGTACGGCTTGATCAGTCGCCTGGCAGGCTGCATCGGCTGCCAGCCACTTGGCCATGTTCGCCTCAGCACCGCACTGCTGGCCGTTGTCCAACATCCACGACGCTTTACGGATCATCATCTCGGCTGCTTCCAGACGCATATGTGCTTCTCCTAACGGAAAGGCTATGCCCTGGTTCTGCCCGATGGGACGGTTGAACACTACCCGCTCGTTGGCGTAGTTGACGGCCCGGCGGATGGCCACACGACCGATCCCCAGCGCCTCGGCAGCAACCAGTATGCGTTCCGCGTTGAGACCATCAAGCAGGTAACGAAAACCTTTACCTTCTTCTCCCACACGATCGGTCACCAACACCGGAAGATCGTCGTAAACCACCTCGCAGCTTGCCACGGCGTTGCGCCCGACTTTTTCGATTGGCGTTATGGTCACCTCTGGACGTTGCAGTTCTGCCAGTAACAAGGTCAATCCATCGGTGCGTCGTTCGACTTTATCTTTCGGCGTAGTTCTGACCAGGAGTAATACCCGCTGAGAATCCAATGCTTTTGTTGTCCACACCTTGCGACCACGCACGATGTAGTGATCGCCCTCTCTGCGCGCACTGGTGGTGATGGAGGTAGTGTCTGTACCCGCATCGGGCTCGGTGACGCCGAATGCCACGTGCAGTTCACCTGTTGCGACCCGTGGTAGATAGGTCTGCTTCATCTCTTCACTGCCATGCCGCACAACGGGGTGCATACCAAAAATTGACAGGTGTAAGCTGCTCGCGCCGTTCATGGCAGCACCGGAAGCAGCAACTTCTTCCAGCACCAGACTCGCCTCGGTGATCCCTCGACCGCTTCCGCCATAGGCTTCGGGTATGGCGATGCCGAGCCAACCACCCGCGGCCATGGCGTTGTAGAAATCCCAGGGAAAGCGATGGTCCGAGTCACACTTAGCCCAATACTCATCCGGGAAGTCGGCACACACCTTCTTGACGGTATCGCGAATCAACTGCTGTTCGGCGCTGATCTCAAAATCCATGCACTTACCCCAAGTGTTCCGAAAACACGGATCTTCCGCTATTTACCTCGCGCTTGCATCAATACACTGCAGCGGTGCCTTGGCAAACCAAGGCGGTAGCGGTTAAGTTATCGGTCAGGGAGGCCCCTTTTGGAGGCTTCTTAAGGGAAGAGAGACGGACGGGA
>SMUY01248665.1_pt1 | contig 11740 bp, 10 predicted proteins | sample 2456441 | NCBI WGS metagenome assembly SMUY01 (sample SAMN11095931, study PRJNA526329) | marine sediment metagenome | biome: Marine sediment; feature: Surficial sediment; material: Deep marine sediment; isolation source: Hadal surficial sediment | place: Pacific Ocean | collected 2014-11 | depth...
ATAATAAACAAGGCCGGGAAACGCAACCTGCGCATCCCGGCCGTTTACGAGGGAGGAAGAAAATGGTGCGCCGACAACTATCGGATAAGGGTCATTTTTTTGACACGGCGTTCAATGGAAACGTCCACCAGCAGGCCACCTTTCTCCGCCTCGCGTTTCACTTCCAAACTGTAGATGTAAACGCCGCTGGGGACCTGGATGTCGTCGTTGTTAGTACCGTCCCAGATCAAGGTGTGAAATCCGCTGGGCAGCCTGTCGCTCAAGAGTGTCTTCACCAACTGGCCTAACGGGTTGTAAACACTCAGCTCGACACCGCGTTGCTGATCCAGGTAGAATCGAATTTCGGTTTCCGGGTTGAACGGATTGGGATAATTCTGAAAAAGCGCAAATGTCTGCGGTGTGATGCCTACGTTGCGGTTGTCGGCAAAATCGTCGCTGCCGCTAAAGTCGTACGAAATGGCCGCGTTACTGGCGATGGTATTCGGATTTTCCGCGCGGTCTTTTATGTTGTTGACGGTCAAGGTATAATTCTGATTTTTGTCGTGAGCTGAAGTGATCAAATGTACCGTGGAACCCGAGTTGCCTAAGATAGCGCCCACCACCTGCACGCCGGAGTTTACGGAGTAGTTGCTCTTGTTCTCCGCGGAGCTCTTCACAACCGGCTCACTGAAATTAACATCGATTTGCGTAGCGCCGTTGACGACCACGGAAACCAGCTCCGGGGGCGTTTCGTCCCTTTCGTTCACATTGACGTTGTAGTTGATGGAGCTATTCGAGGCGATCTTGTTTCCGGCCAGGTCTGTTACATTGCTGACCTTCAGCACGTGCGTCTGGCCGTTTTGATGTGCAGTTGTTGTAATGTTGACCACGGTTTTGTTGTCGCTCAAGCGCGCTTTCAAAATCTGTACGCCGTTGTCTATCTCATAATTTGACTCTCTCTCAGCCGAACTCCCATTGACTTTTTCGTTGAACGTCACCTCGATATGGGTCAGGTCCACCACCGTGACGTTGTTGAGTTCCGGCGGCGTCGTGTCTGAACCCCCGTCAGGCATGGTGTAGTTCTTCGAGCTGCCGGCAGCGATCCTGGCACCACTGAGGTCTTCGATGTTGCTGATAGACAGCGTGTAGCTCCTGCCGCGCTCATGCGGTGAGGTCACCAAGTGCACGACTGTGGCGTTTTGATCAAGAACGGCGCCCAGCACCGACACACCGTTGCTTATCGAGTAATTTGAAACGTCCTCGGCACTTGACTTCTGTAACGGCTCTGAAAAACTGATGTCCAACTGCGTCTCACCCAGCACGCTAATGGCCACCAACTCCGGCGGGTTGTTCGAATCGTTAAGCGTCGCGTTGACTTCCTGAGAAAAATCACTTTCATTCCTGGCGACATCATACGCTGTGACGGCAAAATAGTAGGTCTTGCCAGGTTCGAGATTGTTCCAGGTGAATTGCGTGAGGTTGCCCAAATCCACGACACCTGTGTAATTACCTGGATTCTCGCCAATGTAGATGTTATATCCGGCAAGATCTCCCTCCGTGTTGGCGTCCCACGAAACGGTTATGTTCCCTGCTATACCAGCAACTGACGATAGCACCATAAAACTCATCATCATCACGGATAGCACAAACGACTTTCTTTCGCAAAGCTGCATGTCACACATCTCCTTTTGCAATTCCAATTGTCTTCTTCTCTTCGGCGGTTCTTTCCTCCGGCAAAGCGTGTGCCACGCTATTCTCATGGCTTTCAATTTAATAAAATTCAATTAGTTAAGAAACAACGGGAGTGTATAGTGATTTCATTCAGGGTCAAGCAATTACACGACGGTATTTCACATCCGTAATAAGTCTCATGGATCGGCGTAACTGCATCGTGAGACGTGAAAAGTATGATATTCGATACTGGATAGACATAAGTGATCAAGTTTTCGTGCAGACACAAATTCATCTCCAAGAATCCAGTATCTAGGGACCCAGAGATCCAGCAACGCCTCGATTACCAATTCGTTTATTTGCAATATTCTTTACGGCTCCGCCGCGATAACAACAGGAATCTTGTAGTGGGAGGAATAGCGGGTATTGCTCAAACCCCGGGAGATTGGGTTTGCAATAGTCAGAACGTCAGTGGTTCTTCTTCCACGAGGGGTGGGTGATATCGTGCTGATTGATTTTGTAGTTGAGCGCCCGCGGAGATACGCCCAGCAAACTGGCAGCGCCCTTCTGCACCCATTTGCTCATCTGCAGCGCTTTGAGGATGGTTTCCCTTTCAACGGTTTCAAGATTCAGCGTATCGAAACTGATCAACTCATCTTCGGAGCGCTTGCGCCGGTCCCGGCCGCCGGCGGCGAAATAGTCTTTCCCGGACATGGCGAGATCCTCCGGCGTGATAAGATCGCCGTCTTCGCCCACCAGCACGGCCCGTTCGATAAGGTTTTTCAACTCCCGGATGTTGCCTGGCCAGGAATGGTTCTGGATCAGAGCCTTTGTTTCCTCGTCAAACTCCGTGACCGTCTTTCTGATCTCCTGAGAATATTTTCTGAGAAAAAAATCGGCGATGAGGAGAATGTCCTCCCTGCGTTCCCGCAGCGGCGGCACGTCCAGCGTCACAACATTCAGCCTGTAGTAAAGGTCAGCCCGAAAGTTGCCTTCGTCGATCTCGTCCAGCAGGTTCTTGTTGGTGGCGGCAATAACGCGCACATCCACACGGAGCGTCTTGTTGCCGCCGACGCGCGTGAATTCCCGGTCCTGCAGGACACGCAGGATCTTCGCCTGCATGGCCAGATGCATGTCTCCGATCTCGTCCAGGAACAAAGTGCCGCTGTCAGCCTGCTCGAACTTGCCGGCGCGCGTTTTATAGGCGCCGGTAAACGCACCTTTCTCATGCCCGAAAAGCTCGCTTTCCAGCAAATTCTCTGGCAATGCCGCGCAGTTCACCTTGACAAATGCCTTGTCGGCACGGTCACTAATGAACTGGATCAAACTGGCGATGAGCTCCTTACCTGTGCCCGTCTCTCCGTGTATCAGGATGGTTGCGTTGCTCTTGGCAACCTTCTTGATTATCTTGAAAATATCGCGAATCTCAGGACTTTTGCTGACCAGCGGGTAGTGAAAATCAAATCCGAAATTCTTGCCGTCCCATCCGCTTTTCGAAGAATTATCCTCTTTTGGGTTGGACATTGATAGTCGTGTGATCTCTTCCAGAATTGTTAAGTTTCTGCCATTGTCCACGTATGTATCGACTGTCGCACTTGACATCTTGAGACAATACCCCAGCGTATGTTTACAATTTGAAAAGAAATTGAGCCATCAGAAAACCCAAACCACGTGAGTTTTGGAATTTGAACTCCGTCGACATTATTTTGTGTACGGAGATCCCCCGCCCATTGGGCAAAGTCTGTGCCACCACCAGACACACCATCCCGGCCACGTGTTTACAGCAAAGCCGGCCATCAGGATGGTAAAAAAAATACCGACTAACTTTTAATAAACATTAAGGATTCTGCATCTTTTTGATTATCGAACTGGAAAAAGTAAGCATCGCGAAGGGGGAAAGTCAGCCAGTCTGAAAAGTGGGTAAAAAATGGCCTCTTTTCGACCAGTGGACTATTTTACAACAGGGCGGCGGTTACTCCAGCGCCGGCGGGCTGCCGGCGCAAACACACTGCAATTCGCGTTTGATCTCCTCCACCGTGAACAGTGTCTCAGTTGTCACCAGTCCATTCTTCTTGAGGGCACGTGCAACCGTGGCCGCTCTCGGCAGTTCCAGTCCCACTGCGCGCAGCACGTTTCCATTGCCAAGCAGGGAGGATCTGGTGCCGTCGAACAGGATTTGTCCGCTGTCGAGAATGACAATTCTCTCGGCAATCGCAACAACCATATCCAGATCGTGTGAAATTAACAGCACTGTTGTGCCCTGTGCATGAAGGTTTTGCAATATCTGCATGAGGGCCGCGACGCCCTGATGATCCATGCCGGCGGTGGGCTCGTCCAGTACCAGGCATTCCGGCTGCAACGCCAGCACACCCGCAATTGCGACACGCCGCTTTTCCCCTTCACTTAGATGAAGCGGCGCGCGGCTGCCAAACCTGGCAGGGTCGAGCCCCATGGATTCCAAGGCCGCAACAACCCGACTTTCTACCTCGCGGTCATCAAGACCGAGGTTGCGCGGGCCAAACGCGACATCATCGTAAACGGTCTCGGCGAACAACTGCGTCTCCGGGAATTGAAATACCAGGCCGATGCGCCGCCGAATATCCGTAAGGTGCTTCATTTTAGCAAGCTCCACGCCGTCCACCAAAACCCGACCCGCGTCCGGCGTCAGCAAGCCGTTGAGGTGCTGCATGAGTGTGGACTTGCCGGAACCTGAGGGGCCGACGATGGCGAGCATTGAGCCCGAATCAATTTCCAGATTGACATCGTTCAGAATTGCGTCCGGTCCGGCGCCTGGAGACTTGTAGCGGAAACTTACATTTTCAATCTTTATCTTCAACGCGTCCTCAATCAGCGACCGTCACACCAGCTTGCCCAGTGCAGAATCGAGCTTCAAATCATCGATCTTGAACTTATCCATCTGCGCCAACCGCTCTGCTTCGCGCAATGCGTAGTGGTCTGTCATGCCAGCGATATAATCGCAGACTGTGCGAAAAAAGCCGGGATCCTGTCTGAGCCTTGCCACCAATTTTGTCTTTTCCTCAGAACCGTCTGCCAGCGTGCACGGTTGGATATTCAGCTCGTTCTCGAGCAAATAGTCAGGCAAAATCTCAGGATAGAGGTAGTACGCTTCAAACAGTCGAAACAGCAGTTTCTCGCCGAGTTCATCGGACCATTTGACGCGAGAATAGTGAATGATTTCTTTGTAAATGAATTTGTTCAGCTCCTTTTGCAGCGGGTCCAGATTCTTGCTAAAGTGAACCAACTCCTCATCAAACTCACTCAGACGGTCCTTTCGTTTCGCAAAGTCCGAAAGATTGATCAGGCTCACCTTGAGCACATCATCGACGAACAGATTTATGAGGCCGCGAATAAACAGGTTGTGGTACAAATCAGGGTCGCGCCCGGCAACCTCCCCAATATCCAATTCACGGTCAATTTTCTTAACAATGCTGAGCTCGCGCGCCCGGTCGATGCTGACGAGTCCCGCCCTCAAACCGTCCTCCAGGTCGTGCGTTCGCTGCGCGATCTCATCGCAGATGGCCACCACCTGACCTTCAATGGTTAGACAAACATCCCGCTCAAAGTCCAGGCCTTCGTACCGGAAATCCGGAAAAGCGAACTTTCCGCGTTTCAGGCTGGTGTGCTTGAGCAGGCCCTCCCGTACCGGTGCGGTCAGATTTAACCCTTTGAATGCGTACTTCCGCTCCAGTTCATCCACCACACGCACGCTTTGGTAATTGTGTTTGAAGCCGCCGAAGTTACGCACACCTTTCTGTTCGAGAAACAGCCGTTTGCCGGTCATGATTTCGTTCAGGATGACTTCTCCGAGATGGCCGAACGGCGTGTGTCCGAGATCGTGGCCAAGCGCGATGGCTTCGACGAGGTCTTCGTTCAGCCCCAGGGCGCGCGCCATGGTCCCGGCAAGCTGCGCTACTTCAAGCGTGTGCGTAATTCGTGTGCGGTAATGATCACTTTCGGTGGTGAGGAAGACCTGACGTTTGTGCTTCAAGCGGCGGAACGCCCGCGAGTGAATGATGCGATCGCGGTCGCGCTGGTAAGCGGTGCGGTAGGGATGTTCGTCCTCTTTAAATTGGCGGGTAAGGTGTTTATCGCGGCTCTTGTTGGCGTATGGGGCAAGTGCCTGCTCTTCCAGCGCTTCAAGTTCCGCTCGCGTTCGCAGGGTGAATCCAATGTCGTTTGTCAATCGGCTGGCTCTCTTGAACAAGATAATCGCCACAAACGCTCAATGACACAAAGAAAGTGGCAAAGTTCTCTGACTACTCACAGAAGACCTGTGCTTCGAAAGTCATCATTTCTGCGTTCGGGTGCTGCCAGGCCTCCTTTTCTAAACCAGCCTTGAGGCAGACATGTTCCAGCAGTTTTTGGCGATCCCAGTGGTTTTTGGCGGCCACCTGCGGCAGCAGCACAGCGTTGCGCTCAGCCAGTTGGAACAGCAAGCCGTGCCGCGGTACCTTAATCTTCTCCGCAGAATCGACGCGCCGGAGCGGCGAGATAACCGAAATTTCTATGCTTATTTCAGGAAACTCCTCAGGCGACAAAGGCGGGAATCTCGGATCGTCAAATGCGGCAGATAGGGCAGCGTCCTGCATGGCCTGATAGAGCGGCTTCACTCCATGCACAACACCAATGCAGCCGCGTAAGTTGCCGTCCTTGTTAAGTGTGACAAATACACCGCGGTTCTGCCGTAATCGTGGAGGCGCCGCGGACAAAGGCGGGGACGGTTGCATTGCCAGTCTCGAAGCGATGGTCTTTCTGGCAAGATTGAGTAAACACTGCTGTTCATCCTGGTTGAGCGTCTTTCGCTGCAGTATGCCAAACAAACGTTACCACCTCCCTCTGAGGTTGGTGCGGACCGGCCAGCCGACTCATGTCGGGACGCGCGTAAAGGCCGCCGACACATAGCCGACCACGCGCGAACGGTCCCCGCTAACGTCACCGGAATTGCACTGGGCAAACACCTCAGTGTGGTTGGCTCCTGCTTTCTTGGCCGCCAACATGGCGGCGGCAATCGGACCTCCACCACAGGCCTCACACTGGTGCGCTTCAATTCTTTCTATCAATTCAGTTTCGTCGAGATGTTCCAATGTCGAGATGGTGTCGCTGTCGATGGCAATTGCTTCGTGATACGGATGATAGTGCGAAAGGTCAGAGCTCGCAATCACCAGAAACGGAACGCTGCTGAGAACATGGGCGAGGGCTTCTCCCAACAGCACGCTCATTTCGTAATCCTGACGACCCATCACAATGGGAATGATTTTCACATCCCGAAAGATTCGCTGCAAAAACGGAAGCTGCACCTCAACCGCATGCTCTGCCAAATGCCCGGACCAGGAGGACATGATCACATCATCATAGTTAACCAGCGCCTCTGCCAGGCCTTGGTCTACCTGCAGCAGGCCAAGCGGAGTTTCGTATGCTTTGCCCGCAAAGACGGAAATGCCGTCAAAATACTCATGATGATTCGGGGAAATGATGGCAATGGTTGAAACGTCGTAGTTCTGTAGCTGTTTGTAACCAGCCGCCGCTATCTTGCCTGAGTATTGGTAGCCGGCGTGCGGGGAGATGAGCGCCTTGATCTCGCCAACGGCCTCACACTCACCAACGCTGTCGAACAGACGGTCTAACTCCTGTTCGAGCACTTCCTGCTCGCACGGGTAAAACATACCCGCCACAACGCTCCGCCGGACTTCGTCGCTTCGCACAGCACGCATGATGGTCACATGGTTGTAGGAAGATTATACATTTAAAGTTAATCAAAACGATCAGCTATGTCAAGAAAAATCCAGGACCAAATTGCGCATGTGTTGCGACGGAGAGGGGTGAAGCAAAACGTGTTGATTCAGGAATCCAGAAGGTTCAAGATAGTGCGCTGCACATCCTCAATCCGGCTGATTCCACCTGCGGCCGCGGCCGCATGCCGCCCCCACACAATGGTGGGAACAGGATTCAGCGTGTGGGTAGGCTCGCTCAAGTCTTCAAAATTGCCGTGGTCGCTTGTGAGGATAACTGTGTTCTGACCCAAACTGACAGCGGGCAGCAGGGTTGCAAGAAAGCGGTTTAGCTTGTCGAGTTCGCGTCCGGCCCAGGCCATATCCTGGTTATGGCCAATCCGGTCCGTCAAAAAATACTCGAATAAACAGAAGTCCACCGAATGCAGGATTTCGCACAGAATTTCAGCGGCAGCTTCCGGCGTTCGGACCGGCGCTGGAACGCCCAATTCGTTAAGAAACTCGTTGGTGAGATCGTGCGAAAGCGCCTGACCCTGCCAGAGTTCCGGCTGTACCATCCGGAACGGAAAACTCGACGCTTTAACGGACCAGGTCGTTGCAGAGATACGTCTGCTATTTGCAGGTGCAAAGTATTCCGGCGTGAAGGCATTTGCGAACGTCGCGACTTTCCCGCCCTTTTCAAGCTTGAGGAAAATGCTCTTTTCGCACAGCAACCGTCTCAGGGTGACCGACGGAAATCCCGGATGGTGCCTTCCCATGACCTTGGCAGCGTTCTCGCCGGTTAGTAAAGCTGTCTGGCCAGTAGCGCTTTGGGGCAACCCCGGCATGTCCATAGTCGCATCTGTTGCGGTCAGGCGACCGCTGAAAGGCAGTGCACCATCGATTTCGTTCTTAAAGCAGGTACTGAAAAAAGGAGAGGGAAATCGGGCAAAGGGATTTCTGCTTTCGTCGGCTTCGCCGATGCCGATGCCATCAATGAACAGCATTAACACAGACATGGCTGGCGAAGTGCCTCTCAGGCGTCGGGTGAATCGGGCAGCGTTTCGGGCCCGGCTGCCTGTTTCACTGCTTCCTTCTCGCTTACGGCATCTGAGAGATGCAGATTTTCTTTCCAGAAATAGAGCAGCCCGACAATGGTGAACGGAATGGTGTTGAGCGCGTGGCTGATGACCGCAAAGCTCAACGCTTCGCTTTCGGGGATGCCGAAAAGTGAAAGACTTTTCATGCAAAACCAGTGGTAAGTACCCACAAAACCCGGCGAAGACGGAATCATCAGGCCAATGCTGATGATGACCAGCACTACCAGGCTTTCGTACAGCCCGACGCCATAATTTTCTGTGAAGTTGAACGCAAAAAACGATAGATAGACAACCACCGCGTACAGGAACCAAACCGCCAGGGACAGTACCAAAATGCTGAGGTAGTGCTCCGACTTCTTGAACACCATGAACCCCTGCAAGAAGGAACGCACCACTTTCTGTACGATCCCGAACACTCTGCCTGGCATAATCTTTTCAAGCAACCTGACTGTGGCATCGGTTTTTTCCATCAGGAATACCATGAAGACAATTAGCCCCACCGTTGCAACGGAAACCGCGTACCCCCAGTTCTTGATGTTCTGCGGCATCGGATAAAGGAAAACCGTGATCGCCAGCACCAATAGGAGCGACAAAATATCGAGCAGCCGGTCCACGACCACTGTGGCAAAGGCCGAGGTCTTGGAGATATTCTGAGATTTTGCGATTGCATAGGCCCGCAGAAATTCTCCCAGCCGCAACGGAAAAATGTTATTGGAGGCGTATCCGATCATCAACGCCGAAAAAAGCGAGCCCACTTTGACGGGCTTGATGGGCTCCATAATGAAGCGCCAGCGCAGCGCCCGAAACCAGTGGCTGAGCAGCATGGCAACACTTGCAGGGAAAAGCCAGCGGTAATTGGCATTGACCAGCGCGTGCAGCATCTCATCAAAATTAACATCCTTAAAAGCAAGGTATACAAATACAGCACTTATGGCTAGCCCAATAGCGACACGGATCTTCAACGGATTCTCCGGAGTTTAAACATTAAATCGGTAGGTGATGACATCGCCATCCTTGACAATGTAGTCCTTGCCTTCGAGCCGCAGCACGCCGGCATCTTTGCATTTGGCGAACGAGCCCAGCTCGCTCAGTTTCTCGAACTCCACCACTTCCGCACGAATGAACCCGCGCTCGATATCTGAATGAACTTCGCCGGCAGCGTTCTGAGCACGTGTGTTCTTTCTGATGGTCCAGGCGCGCACCTCAGGCTCGCCGGCTGTGAAAAACGGGATGAGACCCAGCAGGTCGTAGGAGTAGCGGATCATCTTGTTCAGGGCCGGCTCGGTGATGCCCATCTCCCTCTGAAACGTTTCCCGATCCTCATCCTGCAACTGCGCGATCTCCATTTCAAGGTTAGCGGACAGGCAAACCAGCACCTTGTTCCTGCCCGAAGCCATTTCTTTGTACTGCGCCAGAATCTCTTCCTGCTTGGCGAGGGCATCTTCGCCGATATTCAAGACCAGCAAAATCGGTTTAGCAGTCAGAAACTGAAAGCCGCGCAGAGCTTTCTCATCCTCATCAGTGAACTCAATTTCGCGCAGAGGCTGCTCGGACTCCAGCGTGGAAAAGCAGCGCTTCAGCAGCTCCAATTCCTGTTTCTTCGCGTCATCCTTGATTTTCTTGACCTCTTTTTCCAGCCTTTGAATCCGGTTGTCCAGAATGGCCAAATCAGAGAAGAGGAATTCATCCTCAATGATAACCCAATCGCGCACCGGGTCGATGCTGCCTTCGGCATGCGGCACGAGATCGTTCTCAAACAGTCGTAACACGCACAAGAGCGCATCGACGCTTCTGACATTGCCCAGAAACTGTTCCTGAAATCCCTTGCGTTGCGTAGAGCCTTTCGCGAGACCGCCTACGTCCACATACTCGATTGTAGCCTGCGTTTTCTTGGCGGTCGGATACAACTCGTGCAGACGGTCGAGACGAGAGTCTGGTACTTTTACGATGCTCAGATGGGCATCGCGTTTTCCTTTTGCAGCCTGTGCCTCGTCCCCGGAGGTGGAGGTGAGCGCACTAAATAAAGATGTCTTGCCGGACTGCTCAAGTCCGATTATTCCAATTCGCATATTAATTCTGAAAGTCCCAGGCTTCAAGCATCAAATCAGGAGTGCGAAAATCATTTGCACTCCACTATTTATCTACAACTACTGACTCTCCCGCTCTTCAACATCCACCCGTGTAATCCTGTCCCCGACCGCAATTTTTTGCACCACGTCAAATCCCTCGATGATTTTTCCGAAAACCGAGTACTGGCCGTCCAGAAATGGTGTAGGCTTTAAAGTGATGTAAAACTGGCTGCCGCTGGAGCGCCTCTCCGGATTGACCTGGTCCGGCCGGCGTGCCATTGCAACGGCACCCTGAATATGCAGCAGACCGACCTCTGCCGGAATGGTGTACCCGGGTCCGCCGCTTCCCGCACCCAACGGATCGCCGCCTTGAATAACAAAATTCGGCTCCACACGATGAAACGTCAGGCCATCGTAAAACCCCTCCCGGGTGAGAAACACAAAATTGTTGACGTGATGGGGTGCGTACAACGGGTCGAGTTCCATGACAATGTCGCCCTTTTCCGTGTGAACAGTGGCCACATAAGTCTTGGAATCGTCGATAATCATGGACGGTTCGTTGCTGTAGTAGTCAGCTCTGTCTCTTACCTTGGTCCCGACCAATGCCCGGGTATTACCGTCATCTTGTTGCGGTGTCTGCACAGAACTCTCCTCTTTTTGCGTGGCATCTGAACGCTTTTCCTCGCCGCATCCGCAGCTCAACACGATAGCCAAACAAGCAACCAAAAAGATCCCAAATAGTTTTCGAATCATGACTTTCCCTCTCCTGACTGATCGGCAGTTCTAACGATACGCCGTAACATACTCCTTTAGAGCTGCAGCGTTGTTCAGTTTTGTCTCTCGGGAGCTAAAAACAAACGTGACTGTCGCTTTGCTCAAATAGCTGACGAGCTCCGCTACCCCATCCGGGTTCGCCTGCAACTCGGCAAAGTAGCGCCGCCTGAATTCCGGCCATTTATCCGGCTCGTGGCGGTACCAGCGCCGCAGCTCGTGGGAAGGTGCAACGCGCTTGGCCCAATAGCCGATGTGGGCGCCTTCCTTTGAAAGACCCCTCGGCCAAAGCCGGTCTACCAGAATCCTTTGCCCGTCCGATGGTTGGGGCTCCTCATACACACGTTTGCTCTGGATCGCCATCGCAAGCAGCCGCCTGGTCATAATTGTTCGCAAAACAATGATTGTCACACTGAATAGA
>SMUY01189966.1_pt1 | contig 11739 bp, 7 predicted proteins | sample 2456441 | NCBI WGS metagenome assembly SMUY01 (sample SAMN11095931, study PRJNA526329) | marine sediment metagenome | biome: Marine sediment; feature: Surficial sediment; material: Deep marine sediment; isolation source: Hadal surficial sediment | place: Pacific Ocean | collected 2014-11 | depth 0-1...
ACGACACCATCGGCGCGCTGATCGTCAAGGTCGATCTCGATGGAGAAAAGCTCGAGGACGTGGTTGCCGAGTGGCTGAAGGATAACGAGGCCAACTGGAAGAAGTGGACTCAGTAGACTCGCCTGCCGTGACGATCTTGCGGGCCGTTACTGCTAACTTAGTAAGTGGCGGCCCGCAATAATTTGATCCGTAAATTTCCGACGCCTCCAGGGAGACGGTGGTGAGTGATAGCGGCACGCGCGATCCGGGTCCGGGAGAGCGGACGGTCAAGCTTGCCTGCGAGAAGGTCTGGAAGGTCTTCGGCGCGGGTGCCGAGGCTTTTCTTGCCGCGCGTAGCGGAAATTCCGACGATGCGCAGCTCGCCGAGGCCGGCCTGATCGGCGCCGTGCGCGAAGCCGATCTCGACGTCTATCAGGGCGAAATCTTCGTCATCATGGGGCTCTCGGGCTCCGGCAAATCGACCCTGGTGCGCTGCATGTCGCGCCTGATCGAGCCGACCGCGGGGCGGGTGCTGTTCGAGGGCCAAGACCTGCTCGCCGCCTCCGAGAAGGAGATGATCGAGATCCGCCGGCACAAGATGGGCATGGTGTTCCAGCACTTCGCCCTGCTGCCGCACCTGAGCGTGCTCGGCAACGTCGCCTTTCCGCTCGAGGTCCAGGGCGTGGCCCGCGCGGCGCGCGAAAAGCGCGCGCTCGAGATCATCGAGCTGGTCGGCCTGCAGGGCCGCGAGGCCTACTATCCGCGCGAGCTTTCCGGCGGCCAGCAGCAGCGCGTCGGCATCGCCCGCTCGCTGGCGGTGGAGCCGGAGATCTGGTTTCTCGACGAGCCGTTTTCCGCGCTCGATCCGTTGATCCGGCGCGAGATGCAGGACGAGTTCCTGCGCCTGCAATCGATGCTGCAAAAGACCATCGTATTCATCACTCACGATTTCGACGAGGCGATCCGCCTGGCCGACCGCATCGCGATCATGAAGGACGGTGCGATCATCCAGATCGGCACGCCCGAGGACCTGGTGGTCAATCCGGCGACCGATTACGTCGCCGAGTTCACCCACGAGGTGCCGCGCGCCAAGGTGCTGACCGCCGGCTCGGTGATGACCGCGCTCGACGGCGCCCCCATCGAGGCTGAACTCGCGGGCCGGATTGCGGCCGGGGAGCGTATCGAGGTGCTGGCCGCCGAGGTGGTGGCGGCCGAGCAGCCGTTCCTGGTCGTCGACGAGAGCGGTGCGGCGCTCGGCCTGCTGACCCGCGAGGCGGTGATCCAGGTCCTGGTCGGCGGAGGGCGCGGGACATGAGCCTCGCCGCGGCCGGCGCGGTCCCGGGCTTCGCCCGCCGCGGCCCCTGGCCGATCGCCTGGGCGCTGCTGCTCGCGGCGACGCTCGGGATTTGGCTCGGCAAGGGCCACTGGTCCTGGGCGCTCAAGTATCCGCGCGGCTGGGTGGTGCCCCTCAAGGTCTGGATCGGCGACTTCATGAAGTGGCTGATCAACGACTTCGACCTCGGCCTGTTTACTTTCAAGGAGTTCACCCGCAGCATCGCCTGGGTGCTGGAATGGCCGCAATGGCTGACCAAGGGCCTGCTCGCCCAGGGCTTCAAGATCCCGACCGGCGAGGACAGCTTCTGGCTGACCCCGACGCTGTCGTGGCTCGGTGTGGTGGTGGTGCTGTCGCTGCTCGCCTACCGCATCAAGGACCGTACGCTGGCGCTCCTGATCGGCTTCTGTTTCCTCTACCTCGCGGTCTTCGGGCAGTGGCACAGCGCCATGATGACCCTGTCCTCGATTTCGGTCGCGGTGCCGCTCGGGATCGCCGGCGGCTTGGCGCTCGGCATCCAGGGCTATCGCAGGCCGCGCTTCGAGCGCGCCATCACCCCGGTGCTCGACCTCATGCAGACCGTGCCGGTGTTCGCCTATCTGGTGCCGATCCTGTTCCTGTTCGGCTTCGGTCCGGTCGCGGCGATGATCGCGACCATGATTTACGCCATGCCGCCGATGGTCCGGATCACCATGCTGGCGCTCAAGGCGGTGCCCGAGGAGATCAAGGAGTTCGGCCGCATGGCGGGCTGTTCGCAGCGCCAGATGATGTGGAAGGTGCTGGTGCCCGCGGCGCGCCCGACCCTGATGGTCGGGGTCAATCAGGTGATCATGCTGTCGCTGAATATGGTGATCATCGCCTCGATGATCGGTGCCGGCGGTCTCGGGCACGACGTGCTCGCCTCGCTCCGCCGGCTCGCCATCGGCCAGGGGCTGGAGGCCGGGATCGCGATCACCCTGCTGGCCATCGCCCTCGACCGGCTGAGCCAGGCGTTCTCCGAGACCGCACCCGCCGGCGCCCACGAGGCGGCGGTGCGCAAGAGCCTGCTGGCGCGCCACCCGTACCTGATCGGCGCGCTCGCGGTGCTCCTGGGCACCACCTTGTTCGGCCTGGTGGCGCCGTTCTTTAGCGCCTATCCCGAGGCCGGCCAGGTCACCACCGGGCCGTTCTGGGACGGGTTGGTGCGTTATATCAACATCAACTTCTTCGACCAGCTCGAGGCGGTGAAGACCTTCCTGCTGCTCAATCTCATGATCCCCTTCAAGCGCTTCCTGTTGCAGCTGCCCTGGCCGGCGGTGGTGGCCATGGTGGCGCTGGCCGGGCTGCAACTCGGTGGCTGGCGCCTGGCGCTGCTGACCGGCCTGCTGGTGACCTTCATCGCGGTCACGGGCAATTGGGAAAAGGCCATGATCACGGTCTACCTGTGCGGCATCTCGGTGGTCTTCGCGAGCCTGATCGGCTGTCCGGTCGGCATCTGGGCGGCGCGCAACGACCGGGTCCACAAGGTCGTCCAAGTGATCATCGATACCCTGCAGACCCTGCCCAGCTTCGTTTACCTGATGCCGGTGGTGATGCTGTTCCGGGTCGGCGACTTCTCGGCCATGATCGCGGTGGTGCTCTACGCCATCCCGCCGGCGGTGCGCTACACCGACCACGGCATCCGCAAGATCCCGCCGGCGCTGATCGAGGCGGCGCGCACCTCCGGCTGCACCAGGCGCCAGATCCTGTGGAAGGTACAACTCCCGCTGGCGCTGCCCGAGATCATGCTGGGGGTCAACCAGACCATCATGTTCGCGCTCTCCATGCTGGTGATCACGGCGCTGGTCGGCACCCGCGATTTGGGCCAGGAGGTCTACATCGCGCTGACCAAGGCGGACACCGGGCGCGGCATCGTGGCCGGACTCTGCGTCGCCTTCATCGCGATCACCGCCGATCGGCTGATCGGCGCCTGGGCGCGGCGGCGCAAGCAACAACTGGGATTCGAATAGGGGACGGGGGGGAATGACGGCGGCACCCGGGAGCTCGGAGGCGACCCAACGCGCGGCGGAAATCGCGGCCCGGCGCGCGACCGGGCTGGCCTGCTGGTCGGGCGAGGTCATGCCCGAGCCGCTCCCGGGTGGCCTCACCAACCAGAATTTCGTGGTCCGGGACCGGGGTGAATCCTTCGTGGTGCGCATCGCCGACGATATCCCAGTGCATGGCATCATGCGCTTCAATGAATTGGCATCGAGCCGCGCGGCCCATGCCGCGGGCGTTTCGCCCGAAATCGTCCACGCCGAGCCGGGCGCGCTGGTGATGCGCTTCATCGAGGGCACGACCTATGGCGAGGCCGAGGTGCGCGCGGCGCTCGCCGCCGGGCGCATCGTGCCCTTGCTCAAGAAGGTCCATCACGGCATCCCCAAGCACTTCGAGGGGCCGGCGCTGATTTTCTGGGTGTTTCAGGTGGCGCGCGGTTACGCCCAGACCCTGCGCGCGGGCGGCAGCCGGATGACCGGTGAATTGCCGCGCTATCTGGAGATCAACGCGGAGTTGGAGGCCGCGCTCGGCCCGGTGGAAATCGTCTTCGGCCACAACGACCTGCTCGCCGCCAACTTCATCGACGACGGAACGCGCCTGTGGTTGATCGATTGGGACTACGGGGGCTTCAACAGCCCGCTGTTCGATCTGGCGAACCTGGCGTCCAATAATCTCTTTTCGCCGGAAGAAGACGACCGCCTGCTCGAAGACTATTTCGAAACGCCAGCCAATGACCAACTGCGCCACAAGCTCAAGGCGATGAAATGTGCCTCGCTGTTGCGGGAGTCCATGTGGTCCATGGTCTCGGAAATTCACCTCGACATCGGTGTCGACTACGTCGCCTACACGACCGAAAACCTGGCGCGCTTCGAGCGCGCCTACGCGGACTTCAAGAGCGGGTGAGGGGCAGCGGGCGACCATGCGGCATCCGACCCAGGCGAAGGCGGTGATCATCGGCGGCGGCATCGTCGGCTGTTCGACCGCCTACCATCTGGCCCGGCGAAGCTATGGCGAGGTGCTGCTGCTCGAGCGCGCCAAGCTGACCAGCGGCTCGACCTTCCATGCGGCCGGGCTGGTCGGCCAGCTCCGCGCCAACGCGAATATCACGCAACTCCTCAAGAACAGCGTAGAACTCTATGATAAACTTGAAGAAGAGACCGGACAGGCTACCGGATGGAAGATGAACGGCGGGCTCCGCCTGGCCTGCAACCAGGAGCGCTGGACCGAGGTCAAACGTCAGGCCACCACGGCGCGCAGCTTCGGCCTGGAGATGGCGCTGCTCACGCCCCAGGAGGCGCGCGAACTCTGGCCGCTGATGGAGATCTCCGATCTGGTCGGCGCCGCCTTTCTGCCGACCGACGGCCAGGCCAACCCCAGCGACATCACCCTGGCGCTGGCCAAGGGCGCGCGCCAGGCCGGTGCGGTCATCGTCGAGGACTGCCCGGTCATCGGGATTGCGGTCGCGCACGGCAAGGTCGTCGGCGTGACCACGGCGGAAGGCACGATCGCCTGCGAGGTGGTGGTCGACTGCGCCGGGCAGTGGGCGCGCGAGGTCGCGGCGCTGGCCGGGGTCAACGTGCCGCTGGTCTCGGTCCAGCACCAGTACATCGTGACCGAGGCGATCGCGGGCGTGGCGCGCGAGCTGCCGACCCTGCGCGACCCCGACCGGTTGATCTACTTCAAGGAGGAGGTCGGCGGTCTGGTCATGGGCGGCTACGAGCCGAACCCGATCCCCTGGGCCGAGCGCGGCATCCCCGAAGGCTTCCACTATTCGCTGCTCGACAACGACTGGGACCATTTCGAACAGTTGATGGAGCAGGCGCTGTTCCGCGTGCCGGCACTGGAGAACGCCGGAGTCAAAGAGATGATCAACGGTCCGGAGTCCTTCACCCCGGACGGCAACTTCATCCTCGGCGAGGCGCCGGAGGTCGCGAACTTCTACGTGGGCGCCGGCTTCAACGCTTATGGCATCGCGGCCGGTGGCGGCGCCGGGCAGGCGCTCGCCGAATGGATCGCGGACCGGGTACCGCCGATGGACCTCTGGCCGGTCGACATCCGCCGCTTCGGCAAGCCCCACGGCGATATCGACTGGGTGCGCGGCCGCACCCTGGAACTCTACGGCAAGCACTATACCATGGCCTGGCCCCACGAGGAGCACGCAAGCGGCCGGCCCAACCGGACCTCGCCGATCTACCATGCGCTCGAGGGGCAGGGCGCCTGCTTCGGCGAGAAGCTGGGCTGGGAGCGCCCCAACTGGTTCGCGGGGCCCGGCACTGCGCCGCGCGACGTCTACAGCTACGGCCGCCAGAACTGGTTCGACGCCGTGGGCGCGGAGCACCGCGCGGTGCGCGAGCGCGCCGGCCTGATCGACCAGTCGTCGTTCGCCAAGTTCCGGGTCGCCGGCCGCGACGCGGCCGCCGCGCTCAGCTGGATCTGCGCCAACGACGTCGACAAGCCGGTCGGCGCGCTGACCTACACCCAGATGTGCGATGCCCGCGGCGGCATCCAGTGCGACCTGACCGTGGCGCGCCTGGGCGAGGACGCGTTTTACATCGTCACCGGCACCGGTTTTGCGACCCACGACTTCTCCTGGATCGCGCGTAACATCCCCGTAGGCCTGGACGTGACGCTCACCGACGTGACCGAGGAACTCGCCACCTTCTCGCTCATGGGGCCGCGGGCGCGGGACATCCTGGAGAAGGTCACCGACGACGACGTGAGCCACGCGGGCTTTCCTTTCGCGACCTGCCGCGAGATCGCGATCGACGGCGCCAAGCTCCAGGCATTGCGCCTGACCTACGTAGGCGAGCTGGGCTGGGAGCTGCACGTGCCGGCCGAGCACGCGCTGGCCGTCTACCGCAAGGTCATGGCGGCCGGCGCCGAGTTCGGCATCGCCAACGCCGGCTACCGGGCGATCGAGTCCTTGCGCCTGGAGAAGGGCTACCGCGCCTGGGGCTCGGACATCGGCCCCGACTACACGCCCTTCGAGGCCGGCCTGGGCTGGGCGGTCAAGCTCAAGAAGAACGTGGCCTTCCAGGGCCGCGAGGCGCTGGCGGCGCAACGGGGCGCGCGCCTCACCAAGCGCCTGGCCTGCTTCACCCTCGACGATCCGGAGGTGGTGCTGTTGGGGCGCGAAACCATCTATCGCAACGGTGAGCGCGTCGGCTGGCTGACCAGCGCCGGCTGGGGCTATACGCTGGCGACCAACATCGGCTACGGCTACGTGCGCAACCTGGACGGTCTCGACGACGATTTCCTTTTCGGGGGCGACTACGAGCTCGAAGTCGCCACGACACGGCTGCCCTGCCGCATCCACAGCCGCGCGCTCTACGACCCCAAGATGGCGCGGGTGAAGGCGTGATCGACAGCGCGGACATTGTCATCATCGGCGGCGGGGCGATCGGGTGCTCGATCGCCTATCATCTGGCGCAACTGGGCCAGCGCGACGTCCTGTTGCTGGAGCAGGCCGGCCTGACTCAAGGCGCGACCTGGCACGCCGCCGGCCTGGTCGGGCAACTGCGCGGTAAGCGCAACCTGACCCGCATGCTGCAGTACAGCGTCGAGCTCTACGGGCGCCTCGAGCAAGAGACCGGGCAGGCGACCGACTGGAAGCCGGTCGGCTCGCTGCGGCTCGCCTCCTCCGAGGAACGGTGGCGCGAGATCCGCGCGACCGCGACCACGGCGCGCAGCTTCGGCTTCGAGCTGCACCTGGTCTCCGCCGAGGAGGCGCAAAAGCTGTTCCCTCTGATCGACACCGCGGGCGTGGTCGGTGCCGCCTATATCCCGAGCGACGGCCATATCGATCCGAGCGGCCTGACCCAGGCCCTGGCCAGAGGCGCGCGTGCACGCGGGGTCGCGATCCACGAGGGCGTGCGGGTCACCGATCTGGTGGTCGAAGACGGCCGCGTCACCCGGGTGGTCACCGACCACGGCACCATTCGGGCCGAGGTGGTGGTCAACGCCGCGGGCATCTGGTCGCGCGAGTTGGGCGCGCTCGCCGGGGTCGCGATCCCGGCGGCGGCGGTCGAGCACCAGTACATGGTGACCGAGAAGCTGGCCGATCTGCCGCCCGGCCTGCCGACCCTGCGCGACCCGGACAACAACTTCTATCTCAAGCCCGAGGTCGGCGGCTTCGCCATCGGCGGCTGGGAGGACGACGCGCCGAGCTTCGGCCGGGACGGGGTCCCGCCGGGCTTCGCGCGCGAGCTGCTGGAATCCAGCTTCGAGCGCTTCGAGCAGATCGCGCTGGCCGCCGCCGAGCGTATCCCCACGCTCAACGAGGTCGGGCTGCGCGACCTGATCAACGGCCCGATCCCGGTCTCCGCCGACGGCGAGCCGGTCATGGGTCGGGCGCCAGGCCTCGACAATTTCTTCGTCGCCTGCGGCTTCACCGCCGGGATCGCGGCTTGCGGCGGGGCCGGCCGCGCGCTCGCCCAGTGGATCGTCGAGGGCGATCCGGGCATGGACCTCTGGGCCTTCGACATCCGCCGCTTCGGCCCGCACCACGCCGGCACCCGCTACCTGCACGCACGCGCGGTCGAAAGCTATGGCCGTTACTACAAGATCCACTGGCCGGGCGAGGAGATGCGCTCGGGCCGCGGCGCCCGGCGCTCGCCGCTCTACCGCACACTCAAGGACCGAGGCGCGGTGTTCGGCTCCAAGTTCGGCTGGGAACGGCCCAACTGGTTCGCGCCTGCGGGCGTCGAGGCCAAGGACCGGCCGTCTTTCGGGCGCCCCAACTGGTTCGAGCAGGTCGCGAGCGAACACCGCGCGGTGCGCGAGCGGGTCGCGCTCATCGACGTAAGCTCGTTCTCCAAATTCGAGGTCTCCGGCCCGGGCGCCTTCCGCTTCCTGCAGGGGCTCGCCGCCAACGATCTCGACCGGCCGCCGGGCGCGGTGGTCTACACCCAATTGTGCAACGAGGGGGGCGGCATCGAGGCCGACCTGACCATCACGCGCCGGACCGAGGACCGCTTCTACATCGTCACCGGCAGCGGGTTTGGGATGCGCGACGGCGGCTGGATCCAGGGCCACATGCCGAACGACGGTTCGGTCACGTTCCGCGAGGTGACCCCGGCCCACTCGGTGATCAACCTCTGCGGCCCAGACTCGCGCGCGGTGCTCGAGAAGGTCGCCGAGGCCCCCGGGGGCGATGTCGGCAACGCCGCCTTTCCCTTCATGACCGCGGCCGAGCTTCGCATCGGCTATGCGCCGGTGCTGGCGCTGCGGCTTACTTACGTCGGCGAGCTGGGCTACGAGCTGCACGTGCCGAGCGACTACGCCGCCCACCTCTACGAGACGCTATGGGAGGCGGGCGCCGAGTTCGGCATGGCGAATGTCGGCTACCGGGCGATCGATACCCTGCGCATGGAGAAGCGCTACCTCTATTGGGGCGCCGACATCACCCCGGACCATAGCCCCTACGAGGCCGGGCTCGGCTTCTGCGTCAAGCTCGGCAAGGGCGAATTCCTGGGCCGGGCGGCGCTGGCGCGCATCGAGGCGGACGGCGTGCGGCAGAAACTCTGCTGTTTCACCCTGGACCGGCCGGTGCCGGTCCATGGCGGCGAAGCGATCCTGCGCGCGGGCGAGGTGCTCGGCGTCACCACCAGTGGCAACCACGGCCATACCCTGGGCCAGAGCATCGTCTTCGGCTACCTGCCGATCGAGGCGGCGGGGCACCACGACTACGAGATCGAGGCGTTCTGCGAGCGGGTGCCGGCCCGGCGTCACGACCGGCCGCTCTACGATCCCGAACGCGCGCGTATTTTAGCCTGAACGAGGAGGGCGCCTCATGGACGAGAAGGTGCGCGTGGTGCTGAATCGGATTCCGTTGCTCGAAGGACTCGTACCCGGGTCCATGACCTGCACGCGCCTGGGCGGCCTGACCAACCTGGTCTACCGGCTGGACGTGGGCGCGGAGCGCTACGTCTTGCGCATTCCGGGCGAAGGCACCGAGGACTACATCGACCGCAAGGTCGAGGGGCACAACGCGCGCGTCGCAGCAAGCGCCGGAGTCAGCGCCGAGGTGCTGTTCTTCGACGACAGCGACGGCCTGATGCTGGCGCGCCACCTGGACGGTTGCGTCACCATGAGCCCTTCGAGCTTCAAGTCGCGCCCCGGCGCCCCGGCGCGCGCGGCCGCGGCGCTCAAGCAACTGCATAGCTGCGGACAGGCGTTCCGGTTCCGCTTCGAGTTGTTCAAGATGATCGACGAGTACCTGGCCCTGCTCGCCAAGCTGGAGACGCCGCTGCCCGACGGCTATCACGCCGTGGTCGCGGAGGCGGACGCGGTGCGTCGGGTGCTCGACGCCACGCCCCTGGCCGTCGCCCCCTGCCATTGCGACCCGCTGGCCGAGAACTTCCTCGACGACGGCGCGCGCATGTGGATCGTGGACTGGGAATACTCGGGCATGAACGATCCCCTGTGGGACCTGGGCGACGTCTCGGTCGAGGCCGGCTTCGACGCCGATCAGGACCGGGCGCTGCTGGTCGCCTACTGCGGCGGCGACCCGGGCGCGGCGCTCACCGGCCGCATGGTTATCTACAAGGCCATGTGCGATTTGCTGTGGACCCTGTGGGGCCTGATCCAGTTCGCCAACCAGAACCCGGCCGACGACTTCTGGGCCTATTCGGTGGGCCGCTTCGAACGCTGCAAGACACTGATGGGCACCGCCGACTTCGCCCGCCACCTGGCCGCCATCGGCACCTGAGGAGGCAACGTCTGAACCGGCAAAACGCAGCGATCGCTGTGTTCTGAGCTTGGGAACGACACGACCATTGGTGCTTTCGCCTGTTCTGCCGGAATCGACGCAAACAAGCATCACCACGCTGCCGGCCGTTGGCGCTCTATGGCGTCATCGCTTAGTGCTACGCGCAGTCCCAAAAATACGAATGCCCAGGATCGTGTCAGAAGGTCAAAATCGGAACTCTTTCTGGACCCAGAACGCATCTGGGACACCGTCCCCGTCTTCGTCGGTGACGAATATTTTTGCCAATCCCGCCTTGACCTCCTCCCATATTTCTTTGCCGATTTTCTTTAACCACTCCCAAACTTCGTCGAAGAAATCACTGATTGCGTCGACGATCCCTCCAAAGAAATCGCCAATTGAGTCCCAGAAGCCATCGTCTTCCTCGTCATCTACAAGTTCGAGGTCGAGAATTATTATCCTGTCGCGGATGTCTCCGAGCTGTACTTCGGGGCGGAAAGTTATGCGGTTTTTGCCCGAAGCGCTGGAAACCGTCACAGAGTGAAGACCCTCGCCATTCGTCATCGGGCCGCGGCCCACCGCACCGTGGAACTCGAACAGGAGCGCTTGAGGCCCGCCCTCGCCACGATGGAGACGGTACATCGCAAATTTCGTGGCCGGTGCCGACAACGGCGTAGCGACGGGAAACAGAATTCCGGTGATACCGTCCAAGTGATAGATTTGCGAGTCGTCAACCATTACGGTTTCGCGATTCGCCGCGAGCCTTTCTTGCAAGGCTCTGAAATCGGACCGTTCCAACACGTTTGCCAGTCGCTTGTCGCCCTTGGGGATTTTCTGATGATAAAGCGTGGAAAGTGTCGGGCACGGCCTGCGACTGGATTCGATGCGGGCGGATTCTTTTCGAGCGGCTGCCATGTGCTTTCCTCCCTATGGTCGAATGGATCTCGACAATGCCAATTTTCGAGTATTGCGGTGGAATGCTAGACTGAAAAAACAATCCTTACTAGCAAAAATAGTTTGATTTCGCTCGGCCCGACATCGGTCGTCAGCAGCCTTCGCATGGCGCACCACGCCGCGCGATCTTCAGCCATTCGCCGCTCTGAATTCCGACCTGCCTGGTTCATACTGCGCGCTAACCGGGCGCCGGCCTTCGCGGTCTGCGCCGTCCCTTCACAAGCCGCCGGGGAGGTAAGTCATGACGCTGGTCTTGCGTTCGCGCGCCGATATCACGCTCGATGCCTACTACCGGGTCGCCTGGCGCGGCGAGGACCTGCGCTTTCACGGCGACGCGCTGGCCCGCATGGCGGCGTGCCGGGAGGCCTTCCTGGGCCTGATCGAGTCCGACGACGGCGTGTTCGTCTACGGCGTGACCTCCGGCTACGGGCAGAACGCGCACCTCCGCCTGTCGCGCGCGGAACGCAAAAGCCACGCCCGGCGGCCGCCGCTCGCCGCCATGGCCAGCTTCGGCGAGCCCCTGCCCGAGCGGGTCGCGCGCGGCATCGTGCTCGCGCGTCTGGCCAATTTCGTGGAGGGCCATTCGGCGATCACCCCGGCGCTCGCCGAGGCCGTGGCCGGCCTTCTGGGCGCGGGTGAGCTGCCGCCGGTGCCGGCGCTCGGCAACGGCTGCCCGGGCGAGATCCAGGCCCTGTCACAGCTGTTGGGCCCGCTCGCCGAGGGCTTCGAGCTGGGCGAGAAGGACAGCCTG
>SMUY01105403.1_pt1 | contig 11738 bp, 12 predicted proteins | sample 2456441 | NCBI WGS metagenome assembly SMUY01 (sample SAMN11095931, study PRJNA526329) | marine sediment metagenome | biome: Marine sediment; feature: Surficial sediment; material: Deep marine sediment; isolation source: Hadal surficial sediment | place: Pacific Ocean | collected 2014-11 | depth...
ATTTAGCACGATGGAAGAATCAGCAATGAATCATGGCGTGTTGCATGCCTAGGCAAGGAGCATCCGCGCCAGTCGGCACTGCGGAGAGCACAGTGAACCCGGCAGGCGCATCAAAGGAGAGCTTGACATCCAACCCCCGAGTTAGAGAACACCCTCAGCCAAGAGCGGATATTCGCCGGCACCTTGGATGCCTCAAATCGGGGTATCGGATGGCTACGAACGGGATGCAGGTTTCCTGGCGGTGGAACGCTGGTACGATGTCCCGGAATTTGGGGGTTACCTGGGAAATGTCGGTTGGGAGGGCGAGGAGCGCATCCTGGCCAGAAGCTGGACCTGCCCGATCCCGCGTGACCACGTCTGACGGGCCGCCATTCTGTCGCCGCGCCCCGCGCGGGACATGAACGAAGTGGAGTATGACCATGGCGAACGACGACATCCATGAAGGGGGCTGTCTTTGCGGCGCGGTGCGCTACCGTGCCGTTGTCGGCGAGTCCAAGACGGTCACCCATTGCTATTGCCGCATGTGCCGCAAGGCGACCGGCGGGACGTTTGTCACCTGGGTCGAGTTTCCGCCGAAGGACTTCGTCTTCACCAAAGGCCAGCCGAGCTATTTCAGGTCGTCGGACCTTGCCAAGCGGGCGTTTTGTGGGTGTTGCGGTTGCCAGTTGACCTTTGGGGATGTCGGTGATCCAGCCGGCTTCGCCGAAGGCATCTGGATCACCCTCGGCAGCATGGACCGGCCGGGCGACATCGAGCCTACCCACCATATCTTCACCGACAACCAGCTCTCCTGGCTTCGCCTGGACGACGACCTGCCACGCTGGCCGAACCAGCTTCCCTGGCTTCTCTTGGAAGGCAAACTGCCGCGTCCCACCGTGCCCGAAGAAAGCGAAGAAAGTCAGCGGACTGTGGCCATGGCGGACGACGGCGCCCATGAAGGGGGCTGTCTTTGCGGTGAGGTGCGCTACCGTGCCGTTGTTGACGATTCCAAGACGGCCGGTCATTGCCACTGCGGCAAGTGCCGCAAGTCGACTGGCGCGACGCTGGTCAGCTGGATCGATGTCCCGGCGAAGGACTTCGCCTTCACCAGAGGCCAGCCGGAACGTTTCCGTTCGTCGCATATTGCCGAGCGAACGTTTTGCGGGACTTGTGGTTGCCAGTTCACCTTTCAGTTCATCGGCGATTCAGAGGACGACTCAGAGAACCTCTGGCTGACCCTCGGCAGCACCGACCAGCCGGAGGACTTCGAACCCACCCACCAAATCTTCACTGACGACCGGCTCCCCTGGCTTCACCTGGGCGACGGTCTGAAAGGCTGGCCGGGCCAGCTCCCCTGGCTGCGCTCGGACGACAGCCTGTCGCGCCGCGCCGGCGACGAGGAATGAGGCGGCACATGGCAATCGCCATGGCGAGGGGCGTAGGGAGTCGCTAGACAGGCGAAACGGCCCCGGCCCATGCCCCGAGTACCCCGGAGGGCGGTTTCGCGAATCTGGGTGCTTGCTGGGAGGGCTGAGACGAGCTGGCGAATGTCCGGGTTTCCGTCCCAAAGCGGAAGTCCAGCGGAGGTCACGGGAATGTCTGCTTCTGGGCAAAGAGAAGACGAAAACCGCACGATAGCGGACATAGGCCTCGCAAGCGGGCGGCGGGGTGTCCCACTGGTCCGCCGTGATCGCCTGGACGCCGCGGGTCAGAAGTTCCTGGGCCAGTCCAAGGCCCGCTTGGGCACCATTGGCACCGCCACCTCGCCGGCGGGACCGTAGAGTGTCAGCACGATAGGCTCGCCCCGGCGATCAGCTGCCGGGCGTCGGGGACTTGTCAGGGGATGGTGTGGTTCCGTCCAAAACGACCTGCCGCTCGATATCCTCTTCACCATCATCGCAAGTGGCGCCGCTTTCAAGCGCATAGGCGGTCCCGGAGAAGGCGATCGCAGTAACCGCCATAAGGATAGTCTTACGCATTAGCCTCTCCTCTCTTTGTGTTAGCTGTCCACAGGATATGTTACCACGTGATCGTGCCCTTGGGTCAGCAATGGAAGTAGGTGGAACGGGCGTCCACGGTGTTGTTGGCCTCCGCCATGACCACCAGCCGCCGGAGCTGCACCCCGGCGTCGGCCAGGGTCTCGGCTCGGGCGGAGGCGATGCGCTCTTGCAGGGGTGTTCGAGGTGATAGATTGTCTTATTGTCCGGAAACGCTTGGGTCTAGTTTCGTTGGGTGTGACCTTTGAAAGGCCCTGGGGACAGGATTCATGACAAACTTACCGAAAGTCGAGATCCAATATTGCCGTCAGTGCCGGTGGCTATTGCGCGCCACTTGGATGGCTCAGGAACTACTTACCACCTTCGACGAGGATGTGGGTGGGGTGACGCTCGTACCCGGGACCGGTGGTGTTTTTGAGGTCCGTGTCGACGGCGAAACCGTCTGGTCGCGAAAAGCAGAAGGACGCTTTCCCGAAATCAAGGAACTCAAGCAACGGCTCCGCGACCGCGTTGCACCAGACAAGGAGTTGGGCCATTCGGATAGGTCATTTTCATCGCCGGCGGACGAAACCAAGCGGCGTGGTTGATCGGAGGGTGAAGGTGGCTGAAGGCAATACCAGTTCGCGCGAACCCGGCGTGTATTTCACCGATAAGAACGGGGCCGAGCACCTAGTGTGCTGGTATCAGGGCGGCGAGTACGATCTCGGCGACATCCCCGACTTCTTCCAGCTTGGCGAGCTGGAAGAGACGAGGAGCGAGGATGAGACCGCTCTCGTGTTGACCCGGCGCGAGTTGCGCACGCTCGGGACCATGGCCGATTCGTACAGCTTCGACTACGAGCCCGAGTTCATCGAGATGTGCCTGGAGATTGTGCGCTTCGCTGATGCACGCGACGGCGAGCGCTTCCACTTCGCCGCGAATTTCTAAGCTGTGATTCATAGACTGTCGAAAGGGCCTGCCCGATAGACGTTTACGGAACGTTCGGGAAGCCCGCCCTGCTCTTCAGTCACAAAATCGGCTCCCACGCCCTTGATTCGGTGCCTATTTTCCCCGCTTCGGAGGTTTCGAGAAATCGCCCCACCGAGACTGCAAATCCTCGTACGTCGGTTCGATTCCGAACCGGACCTACAATTTATTCAACATTTGCAATTCGTTACGCCGCGCCGCCCAGTTCCTGGTTGCGCTCTGCCAGGGTGCCTTCCGGCGGCGCCTTTGACAGGTTCAGCACCGGCAGCACCTCGCGCAACCGGTCGTGGTAGTCCCGCACGCCGCTTTCCAGATCGGACAGGATGAAGCCCTCGAAGGCGCTGGAGCGCATGCCCTCCCAAGACCACTTGATGAGCTGGACGTCCTCCGCGCCGGTGGTGTGGTTGATCCGCCGGTTCAAATAGCGCGCAGCCCGCATCTCGCGCCGCGCGTCGGGCAGGCCGAAGCCGCAGCCCTGCATGGCGCTGCGCCGCGTTCCGAGCGGCAGGAACTGATAGAACCCGCAGGAGTCCGGATAGAAGGTCAGCACCGCGCCCGGAAACACGCCGTAGTAGATCCAGGCCTGGCGCTGGCTTTCGGGCAGATGGGTCGCCTCGGGCAGCAGCTTGACGTAGTGGCGCACGCTCCACAGCTTGTGGCGCCGGTCGCCGAAGGTGCCCATCGCCTTGGAGATGCGGTTCTCGAGGACCTCGTCGAAATAACTGTGGCCGTAGAGGTCGTTGAGCGCGGGATGGGCGTTCGGCACGTGGTAGCCCTCGTTGTCGACGTCGACCGTGGCCTTCCAGTTGGCCTCGAATTCCTCGCGCCAGCGGTCTCCAATCGGCCGCATCTCCGCCAGGCGGTAGGGCGCGACCGCAGCCTCGATCGGCGCCAGGGTCTCGGCGATCGAAGGGCCCTCGCCCTTGAAGCGCACGAACACCATGCCGTGCCAGATCTCCTGCCCGAGCGGCTTGAGGCCAAGGGTGGCGCGGTCCAACTGCCCGAAGGCCTTGGGAAATGGCATGCCCTGCAGCCGGCCGTCCAAACCGTAGGACCAGCCGTGGAACGGACAGGTGATGACCTTGCCGCAGTTGCCGCTTGCGTCCGCCACCACCCGCGAGCCCCGGTGGCGGCAGAGGTTGTGGAACGCGCGCACCTGACCGTCGCGCCCGCGCAACACCAGGGCGCGCTCGTCGGCGACATCCAGGGTCATGAAGTCCCCGGGCTCGGGGATCTGGCTGACGTGGCCGACCAACAGCCAGTTGCGCCGGAACACCAGCTCGTTCTCGAGCGCCATGACCTCGTCGCTATCGTAGGACCAGGCCGGCAGGCCGCCGCGCGCGACGTTCCCAACCAACACCGGTTCCGCAGTTACGCTGTGCATGATCGTTCATCCTCCACGCTTTAAAATGCCGCCGCTTCTGCCATCATGGGCTCGCGACGCGTTGGTGGGTCGGACCCGTCCCCGGTTGCGTCGAGCTCACGGGCGTAGCGGTGCCCGGCATGGACCGCGGCGGCGATGATCGCAGGTGCGTCACAGTCGCCGATTCGGCGCAACGACTTTGGCGCAGCCGGGACTCCCGCGGCCAGGCGTTCGGAAAGCGCCCGGTGGAGCGCGTCGTTGGGTCGCCGCGCCGTGACCATCACAACCGAGTCCGCGGCGATCCGGCGCTCGCGCCCGGTGTAGGCGCAGGCGATCGTCGCTTCGCGGCCGTCGAACGCCGATAGCCCGTGGGCCGTGACGATCTCGACCCCGAGCTCCAACAGTCTTCGCTGGCTACGACCCTGCTCGGCGGTAAAGCTGCCCCACGCCGCGACCTGGTCCGCGGGAGTCACCAGGGTCACCGGCGTTGCCTCGGCCCGGAGCCGTTCGGCGATGACCGTGCCCATGTAGTAGTGATCGTCGTCGAACACCACCACCCGGCCCTCGGGCAGGCGCCCGGCCATGACGTCGTCGGGAGTGAAGATCCGCGCCGGCGGCCCCAGCTCGGCCATCCCCGCGGGATGGCTGCGGCCAAAGCCATCGCGCCGCCAGGTCGCGCCAGTCGCGATCGCCACGTGATCGGCGCCGACTTCGAGAACCGCATCCGCATCGAGTTCGCTTTCCCGATAGAGTTCGACGTTGGCCATGCGGCCGATCTGCTGGACCCGGTAGTCGCGCACCCGCGCCCACTCGCTGAGCCCCGGCAGTCGCGATTCCATCGTCACCCGGCCGCCCAGTTCGCGGCCCGCCTCGGCGAGGGTCACGGCGTAGCCGCGCTCGCCGAGCGCGCGCGCGGCCTCGAGCCCGGCCGGCCCGGCACCGACGATCAGGACCTTGGCGTCCGAGCCCTTGGGCGCGATCCGCTCGGGATGCCAGCCCTTGCGCCACTCCTCGCCCATGGTCGGGTTCTGGGTGCAGCGGATCGGCACGCTCTTGCTATCGCCGACATAACAGACGTTACAGCCGATGCACTCGCGGATGTCGTCGATACGGCCCTCCTCGATCTTCCTGGGCAGGAAGGGATCGGCGATCGAGGGGCGCGCCGCGCCGATGAAATCGACGATGCCGCGCCGTACCTGCCCGACCATGGTGTCGGGCGAGGTGAAGCGGCCGACCGTCACCACCGGCTTCGAAGTCACCGCCTTGACGTAGGCCATGTAAGGTTCGAGCGCGCCCTCCTTGACGAAGCGGGAGACGCCCATTTCGTAGGAATAGTCGGCGATGTTGATGTCCCAAAGGTCGGGCAGCTCGGCCAGCAGCCCGAGCATGTCGCGGCGCTCGCCGTGAACCGGAACGCCGTCCTCGCCAATTCTCTCGTCGGCCGAGAAGCGGACCGCGACCGCGCAGTCGCCGCCGACCGCCTCCTGGGTGTCCTCGATCAATTCGCGAACTAGGCGCACCCGGTTTTCAAGGTTGCCGCCGTATTCGTCGGTTCGGCTGTTGGTTTGCGGCGACAGAAAGTGGGACAGCAGGTAGCCGTGGGTGGCATAGACGTAGACGATGTCGAAGCCCGCCTGCTTGGCCCGCTTCGCCGCCTCCCGATGCCAGCGCCTGAGCTCCCGGATGTCCGCCTTGTCCATGGCCCGGGACTGGAAGGGATCGCCGGCAATGCTCGGCATGCTGGCCACGTCGAGGGAGACCTCGCGGCTGTACAGATTGGACGTGCGCGCGCCGCCGAACCAGAGCTCGACGCCGGCCAGCGCGCCGTGCGCGTGCACCGCCTCGGTCATCAGCGCCTGGGCCTTGACGTCGCTGTCGTCCCAGAGGCTGGCGTAGTGATGCGGCAGGTCGTCGGAGGCCGGATGGATCGAGCAGTACTCGGTGCAGACCACGCCCCAGCCGCCTTCCGCCTTGATGCCGCGCAGCGCCGCCAGCATCCGCGGCCGCAGCCAGCCGAGACCGGTGCAATGGGGCACCTGATAGAAGCGGTTCTTGGCGGTCACCGGGCCGATCCGGATCGGCTCGAACAGGATGTCGTAACGGGGATCGCGCGCCATCGAGCTTACGTCCCCGCCGCTTCGGCGTCGAAGATGACGTAATACTTGCGCGTGGTTTCGGGCATGTGCCAGGTGCACTTCAGGCCCTTGGGTACCACGAAGGCATCGCCGGGCTTAAAGGTCTCGGCGTGACCGGCACTGTCGGTAAGGACCACCGTGCCGCTCAGGATGATGCAGAACTCGTCGACCGGGTAGGCGTCGATTTGGGAGGTGCACGGCGTGCACTCCCAGACCCCGGCGGTGAGCCGTCCGGTGGCATCGGTGAAGTAGTTGTGGCCGGTTTCGGTCGGCGCGCCATCGATGACGTTCTCGCTCTCCAGATGCCCCCAGAAGGGGAGCCCGGTTGCCTCGGGGCCGTCGCGGTTGAGGCGGATCACGGTAGTGCCGGTCATGGAGGTCCTCCCTGTTCTCGTCGAGTCCGTCAGGCCGGCGCGTCGAGCCGGATGTGCTCGCGCCGGAACGGCAGATCCGGGTCGGCCGGCGGCGCATCGAGTTCGCGCGCTGCCCGGTGCCCGTCGTGGACCGCCGCCGCGATGGTCGAGGGCACATCGCAGTCCCCGATCGCCTGGACCGATCGAATGCCCGCCGCCGCCAGCCGCTCCGCGTCCTCGGTCAAGGCCCGGTAGAGCCGGTCGTTCGGCGTCCGCGAGGTCACCATGACGACGGCGGCGGCCGGTGCCGTCCGGCGGCGCCCGGTATAGAGGCAGGCCAGCTCGACCTCGGCCGGATCGATTCGGGTGAGGTTGTGACTGCCGACGACCGCGATACCCAGCTCCAGAATCCGGCTCTGGATGCGGTGCTGCTCCATGGTATTGCTGGTCCAGGCCGAGACCACGGATTCCGTCGTCACCAGCGTGACCTCCTGGCCCGCGCCGCGCAGGCTCTCCGCGATCAGGCCACCGAGGTAGAAGTTGTCGTCGTCGAACACGACGACCGGGCCGGTGATTTCCGCACCGGTGAAGACGTCTTCCGGGGCGTGGACCCGGGCGCCCTCGGAAATCGCGACCGGCCAGGCGTTGGTGACGCCGACGCCGTCCCGCCGCCAGGTCGCGCCGGTTGCGACGATCACGCGATCGAAGCCGAACTCGAGGACCTGCTCGGCGCTGAGCGCGCTGTCGAGATAGGTCTCGACATTGGCCATCTCCTGGATACGGCCGAGCCGCCAGTCGCGGACCCGCGCCCAGGCGGCGAGGCCGGGCAAGCCGCTTTCCTGGGTCACGCGGCCACCGAGCGTCTTCCGGGCCTCGGCGAGCGCCACGGTATAGCCGCGCTGGCCCAGCGCCCGCGCCGCCTCGAGTCCGGCCGGCCCGGCGCCGACGACCAGGACCGTGGCCTCCGAGCCCTTGGGCGCGATGTGTTCCGGGTGCCAGTCGCGGCGCCACTCTTCGCCGGTCGTGGGGTTCTGAGTGCAGCGCATGGGCGTGAAAGTGAGCTGCCCGGAAACGCAGATGTTGCAGCCGATGCATTCGCGGATCTCCGCGACCCGGCCCTCCTCGATCTTCTTGGGAAGGAAGGGGTCCGCGATCGACGGCCGCGCCGCCCCGATCATGTCGAGCACGCCGCGCTGGATCTGGGAGACCATGGCGTCCGGCGAGGTGAACCAGCCGACGCCGACCACCGGCTTGGTGGTCACCGACTTCACGAAAGCGACGTAGCTCTCCTGCTGGCCCTCCCGACCGAAGCGCGAGGTCAACGAGTCGTTCTTCCAGTCGCTCACATTCACGTCCCAGAGGTCCGGCAACTCGGCGAGCATCTCGACGATCTCGCGGCCCTCGCCTTCCGCGGTGACGCCATCGGGCCCCATCAGCTCGTCGACGGCGAGGCGGACGGCGACGCCGCAGCGGTCGCCGACCGCGTCCTTGGTGTCCTCGATCACCTCGCGAAACAGGCGCACCCGGTTCTCGAGCGAGCCGCCGTATTCGTCGCCGCGTTGGTTGCGGCGCCGTTGGATGAAATGCATCAGAAGCGTCGAATCGTGCCCGGCATAGACATAGACGATATCCGCCTCGGCCTGCTTCGCGCGCAGCGCCGCCTTGCGATGCCAACGGCGGAACGCCCGGATGTCGGCCTTGTCCATGGCACGGGCCTGGGTCGGCACGCCGACGATCCCGGCCTGGTGCGACGGACCGAGCGGCTTGAGCCGGGTGTACATATTCTGCGCGCCGACGCCGTTATGGGCCAACTGCACACCGGCAAGCGCGCCGTGCGCGTGCACCGCATCGACCATCAGTGCCAAGTATTCGACGTCCCGGTCGTCCCACAGGCGCGCCTGGGGCTCGGGCGAGTAGTCCGAGGAGGGATGGATCATGCATTCCTCGGTGCAGACCACCGCCCAGCCGCCCTCGGCCTTCATCTCGCGCATCTTGGCGTGGGACTGCGGCCAGTTGAAGCCCATGCCGTTGCAGTGCGGCACCTGATAGAAGCGGTTCTTGGCGGTCACCGGGCCGATCCGGACCGGCTCGAACAGGATGTCGTAGCGGGGGTCGCGGGTCATGGTTTCTCGCCACGCGCGCCGGATGACGTCATGTGACAGGCTTCCGGGCGCGGACGCGTCCGGTGCGCAGCTCGCCCTTGTGCAGCACCACGGTCATGGCGCGCCAGTTCTCGACGAAGAGGTCGCGGGTCTCGGCGCCGAGGATGGCCGCCATGCGGTCGCGCAAAGGGCCCTTCATTCGCGCGTACTCGACGTCGCAGAGGGCCCGGTAGTCCACCGAGGTGTCGACTACCTCGATCTCGGCGAACCCGGCCGCCTCGAGCGTCTCGGCGTAGAACTCGAGCGGTTGCATGTGATAGCTCAGGCCCTCCATCTCGAACCAGTACTCCATGTCCTTGCTGTAGGGCCCGGGCCCGCGCATCCAATCGCTCATGGCTAGCCAGCCGCCTGGCTCAAGAACGCGGCCATAGTCGCGGAACGCCGCGTCCTTGTCTTCGACGTGGATCAGGCTGTCCTTGCTGAACACCACGTCGAAGGAGGCGTCGTCGAGCGCCAGGAGGCCGGGCGCGCAGTAGCGCAGATCGACCCGGTCCGACAACCCGGCGGTGGCGACCCTGGCCTTGGCGAGCGCGACCAGCGGCGCCGCGATTTCCATGCCGATCACCCGGGCGCCGTGCTTACGCGCGAGGTGCACATCGACCCCGCCCAGGCCGCTGCCGATGTCGACCACCAGCTTGCCGGCCAGGTCCAGGCCTGCGACGATCTCGTCCACCGCCGCCGGCCCGCCGGGCGAGAGAAAGCCCGCGCCCCAGATCAGCTCCAACATGGCGAGCAGTTTGGGATCGTATTCTTCGCTGTGGGTCGCTTCGCTCACGATGCGATTTCTGCTCCAACGTGATTCTCAGGCAGCGTCGCACCGGTTAGTCCGCCAGAATGACCGCGCCTGCCGGCGCCCAGGTCAGCCAAATCTCGGCGCCGTAGTCGAGTTGGCCGACCGACCCCAGATGCTGCAAGTCGTTCTGGCTGGCCACCGAAATCCGTTGATCCAGGCCCTCGACTTCGACGAAGTAGTGGCTGCGGTCACCGAAATACGACATGGTCGCATACCGGCCCCGGATTGCGTTGGCGCCCTCCGCCGGCCGCGTTTCGCTGACCGAGAGCTTTTCGGGCCGGATGCCGACCAGGACCGGATCGCCGACGGCCCGGCCGCGTCCCGAGCCAGCCACACGGAAGGTACCGGCGGCGCCCGCCTCGACCACGATCGCCTCCGGCTCCAGGGCGGCGATGCGCCCGCGCAGGAAGTTCATGGTGCCGATGAAGGCGCCGACCTCCCGGGAGCTGGGCGTTTCATAGAGCTTCTCCGGGGTATCGGTCTGCAGCACCTTGCCGTTGGCCATGACCGCGATGCGGTCGGACAGGGTCATCGCTTCTTCCTGATCGTGGGTCACGAAGATGAAGGTGATCCCCAACGACTGCTGCAGGTCGCGCAGCTCGAGCTGCATCTCCTCCCGAAGTTTCTTGTCGAGCGCGCCGAGCGGTTCGTCCAGCAACAGCACCTTGGGGCGCTTGATCAGCGCGCGGGCGAGCGCGACCCGCTGGCGCTGGCCGCCGGACAGCTCGTTGGAGCGCCGCTCGCCGAAGCCCGGCAGCTTGACGATCTCGAGCATCTCGTCGACGCGTCGCTCGACCTCGGCCTTGCTCAGCCGGAGCACGCGCAGGCCGTAAGCGATGTTCCGGCGCACGTCGAGATGCGGGAAGATGGCGTAGTTCTGGAACACCATGTTGGTCGGGCGATGGTGCGGCGCCACCTCGGCCATCGAGACGTCGTCGATATAGATTTCCCCCGCGGTCGGCGATTCGAATCCGGCCAGCATGCGCAGCAGCGTGGTCTTGCCGCAGCCCGAGGCGCCGAGCAGCGAGAAGAACTCGCCGCTGCCGATGGTCATGTCGATTCGATCCACCGCCTTGACCGGTCCGAAGTGCTTGGACAGGGTCTGGATCGAAATAAAGGCGTCGTTGCCGCTCATGGCTCGGTGCCCTCGCTTGAAATCCGCGCCACGCCGCGGCCTCGCAGCCACTGCGAGGCGAATACGACGACGAAGGAGACCACCAGGATAACCGAACCCAGTGCGAGCACCCCGGGCAGCTTTTGGGGAAAGCGCAGCTGACTCCAGATATAGATCGGGAGCGTCGGGTCGGTGCCGGACAGGAAGAACGCCATGATGAACTCGTCGAAGGAGACCGTGAAACAAAGCAGCAGGCTGGCGAGTATCCCGGGGAACACGATCGGGAAGGTCACCCGCCAGAACGTCCACCAGGCGTTGTCGCCCAGATCCGCGGCCGCCTCTTCCATGGACTTGTCGAAGCCCTCGAAGCGTGCGATCAGGGTCGCCATGGAGAACGGCACGGAGATCAGGATATGGCCGAGGGTCACGGTATAGAGCGACAGCGGAATGCCGAGCCGGCTGATCAGAATTAGCAGGGCCACGCCCATGATGATTCCCGGGATCACCAGCGGCAACATGATCGTGAACACCACCGGCTTGCGGCCGGGCATCCGGTAGCGGGTCACGGCCTTGGCGCCGAACACGCCCAGGATGGTGGCGAACACCGCGGTCGCCACGCCGACCCGGAGGCTGTTCATCAGGGCGGCGTGCATCGGCTCGTTGGCGAGCATCTGCGCGTACCACTTGGTGGTGAACGCCTTCATCGGGAAGCTGATGTAAAGTGAGTCGTTGAAGGAGAACAACGGTAGAAACAGCACCGGAATGTAGAGGAAGGCCAGGAACAGAAACGCGTAGGTCCGCAGCGGCCGGCTCGGGCGCTCGATGTAGGCCGCGTCCTTCATGCGATGCGTTCCGTCATCTTGCGGGACAGCCAGA
>SMUY01332781.1_pt1 | contig 11736 bp, 10 predicted proteins | sample 2456441 | NCBI WGS metagenome assembly SMUY01 (sample SAMN11095931, study PRJNA526329) | marine sediment metagenome | biome: Marine sediment; feature: Surficial sediment; material: Deep marine sediment; isolation source: Hadal surficial sediment | place: Pacific Ocean | collected 2014-11 | depth...
CGCGCTTGGGGCCACAGGCAGCTTTGTTGGTGAACACCCGGCATCCCTGGAACCGGTAACGCGGGACGTGGTAGGTCACCGTCTGCAACGCGCCGGTGTAGAGCAGGCTCGCAACGCCGTAGGAACCGAACGCGCCACCGTCGACGAGAGTTTCCAGCTGCATCCCGGTGATGCTGCCGTCCTTCTTGACGCCGGTGCGGAAGCGCATCAGCACCGGGTGCCGTCCACGGTGGCAGTAGAACACCTCCTCACGGTTGAGGCAGATCTTGACCGGGCGGCCGAGCATCAGCGCGGCTTTGCAAACCACGATCTCGTGCCCGAAGATGTCGCTCTTGCCGCCGAAGGCGCCGCCGTTTGGGCACGCGATCACACGGATGTGGGCGGCGGGGATCTGCAGCACCTTGGCCAGCGCGCGATGCACGTAGTGTGGTGTCTGAGTGCTCGACCACAGCGTCAGCTTACCGTCCTGATCCACCGAGCCGACCGCGGCGTGCTGCTCGATCGCCAGGTGCGTGTTGCCCTCGTAGAAGAACGTGTCGTCGAAGACCTCGTCGGCGGCGCTCAGCGCCTCGTCGGTATCCCCGAATTCCAGGCTGACCCGTTTGTGGATGTTGCCTTCCTCTCCGTAGTCGTGGATGCGCGGTTCGCCGATCTCGAGCGCTTCCTCGGGCGATCCGATGGTTGCGAGAGGTTCGTACTCGACGTCGATCAGGTCGAGCGCCTCGGTCGCGGTTTGCTCGTCGCGAGCGATCACCGCAGCGACGGGGTCGCCCACGAAGCGGACTTTCTTGGTGCACAGCGCCTCTTCGTCCTGACTGACGGGCAGGATGCCGAACTCGATCGGGATGTCCTTGCCGCTGAGTACCAGGTGCACGCCGTCGGCGGCGCGCGCGCGGGACATGTCGAGGCTCTTGATCTGTGCGTGCGGAAGAGGCGAGCGCAACAGCTTGCAATGCAGCATGCGCGGCAAGACGAGATCGTCGGCGAAAATCGTTTGTCCCGTCACCTTGGCCCGGCCGTCGACCCGCCGTCGGGCCTTGCCGATCACGTTGAACTCGCTGTGCTTGATCTCGCTCATGGGTTGCCGCTGGTCTTGGCTCGACCGATTTCGAGTATCGCAGCCTCGACCGATTCGAAGATCTGCAGGTAGCCCGTGCAACGGCACAGGTTGCCGGAAAGGGCCTCTTTGATTTGATCCGGGCTGGGGTCGTCGATCCGGCCCAGCAGCGCCTTGGCGGTGACCAGGATACCCGGCGTACAGTAGCCGCACTGTGAGCCGCCGAGATCGGCAAAAGCCTTTTGCAACGGATGCAATTCGGTGTCGCCCGCCAGACCTTCCACCGTGGTGATCTCGCATCCCTCGGCGTCCAACCCGAGACTCAGGCAGGAAAGGATCGGTTCACCGTCAACGAGCACGGCGCACGCGCCGCATTCGCCCAGCTCGCACCCGTGCTTGGTCCCGGTCAGGCCCAGGTCCTCGCGCAAGACTTCCAGCAACGTCTTGTAGGGGGCGAACGAGACAGGGTGATCCTCGCCGTTGACCCTCAGCGTCTTGTGGACGTTGCCGCGCCCGATCGTTTTCAGGCTATCGCTCACGGTGGCCTCGCGGATCCGTTCAACGGTTCCCGGGAAACAGCGATTCTAACAGGGTAGCCGGAATTAGGGCTTTTCGGACGGGGGAGGGCTCATCGCCACGAAAACGACCAGACGTTCGTCTCCGGTGTTACGCACGGAATGGACCACGTCAGCCGGAGCGAAAGCAAAATCGCCCGGCCCCACTGCCGCCGCCTCGTCGCCAACGGTTATTTCTCCGTGGCCCGCAAGGACGAGATAAGTCTTGTCACGGCCGCAGTGGGCGTGGGGTTCGTGTCCCTGTCCGGGTTCGAACGCGTTGAGGCCGCAAAACAAATGTTCCCCCGACGCCAGGTCGGCCTTGCCCATCTTGCCGTCCCGGAACTTCGCCTTCGTCGAGGCCCGCTTGACGATCATTCGTCGGCCGTCTCGTCGGCCGTCTCGTTGGCCGTCTCGTTGGCCGTCTCGTTGGCCGCTACCGTCGCCGGCCCGCGCCGCCGTCGACGTCGTCGCCGGGGTCGCCGCCGCTCCTGCGGGGTGGACGCCGTTTCTTCATCGTTCTCGTTCTTGTTCTCGATCGAGCCGATCGGTACGGTGCCATAACGGTTGGGCTTGCCGTCGTCCTCCCCGAGTTGCGGAACCGTCGGGAGTGCGGAAAAGAAGTAATCGTTGTCCCAACCGTCTTCTCCGGGTTTCGGCTTGGGCCGTTCCTTTTCGGTCGCCACGGACCCTTCGTTCTTGCGGCCGTCGGTCCGGTGCTCGTCTTGTCGATGGGCGCCCCCGCGCCGTCCGCGCGAGCCGCGCCGGCGCGACCGGCCCGGGGCCTCGCGTGGACGCTCCTCACGTTCACTCGAAGGGCGTTCCTCCTCGACGGGTTCGCCCTGGTACTTGCCCCAGTACGTCGCCGCGCTCGAGAAAACGCCGCCGAACTTCTTGCCCAAGCGCTCGAGGATCCACTTGGCCGAGGGCAGACATTGCCGCCGCAAGATCGAGCGTTTCGCGTTTCTGCGGACCCGGTCGTGAGGCACCATGCGATACAGCGTCATCACGATTTGCCGACAGGTTTCCTGGTCGCGCCGCGAAAAGCGCAGCCGGATGGCCAGCGGTCGCACGGTTTCGTCGACCAGGTCACGGGTGTTCAGCGCCCGGGGTTGCGACGCCTTTCCGTCCGCCGTCCAACCCAACGCGTCGACCAGACCGGGGAGCACCAGAAGCGCCAGGATTTCTCCGGTATCGGGCACGATGCCCCCGGCGGTACGCTGGTCGAGTCCATCGAGCAGATCGAGCAACATCTCGCGGCAACGTTCCCGTCCGGCATACAGCGCATGCACTTCGGGCAGGATCACTTCGAAGATGCCGTGCTCGAAAAGCAGTTCAAACGTCCGTCGTGCGCGCGCGCCCTGGCAGAAGCGGTTGATCTCCTCGAGGATCCTCGCCGCCGCCGCTTTGGGGATGTCGCTGCGTGTCTTTTGAAGGGCGCAAAGAGTCGAAGCCTCGATGTCGAGGTCGAGTCGCGCGGCGAACTTGATCGCGCGCAGGATGCGGATGGGGTCCTCGCGAAAACGTAACTCCGGCTCGCCGATCGTCCGGATCAGGCGTCGCTCGAGATCGGCGAGACCTCCGGCATGGTCGATGACCTTCGAGCCGCCGATGTCGTAGAAAAGCTGGTTGATAGTGAAATCACGTCGCAACGCATCTTCGGTAGGTGTGCCGAACCGGTTGTCCTCGCGGATCATCACGTCGCCGTCTTCCGGTTCCGGCGTGTCTTCGTCGCGCGAACGGAACGTGGCGACTTCGATGATCTTTCCGTCGCGAAAATACACGTGAGCCAAACGGAACCGGCGGCCGATCACGCGGCTGTTTCGGAACAGTCGCTTAACTTGACGCGGCGTCGCAGACGTGGCGATGTCGAAATCCTTGGGCTTGAGCCCCAGGAGCAAGTCGCGCACGCACCCACCGACCAGGAAGGCGGTGTGCCGGTAACGCGTCAGCCGTTGAACGATCTTGACCGCGTCGGGGTCGAGGTCCGACCGCGGGATCCGGCGTTCGACGATTTCGGGGCCGGAACCGGTTCGGACACGAGTGCGGCCCTGCGGGCCTACGGATGCGGAAGTCGTTGGGCGGCGGCGAAAGAAATTCCGGATTCGCTCAAGCATACTCAGGTTGTTCTGCCAGCCACCGACTCAATATACCAACAGTTCCGGGTGCGCTCCAGCGGGAAATGCGGACTCCATGAGAGAATGCACAGGATTTCGACTGTTTCGGGGCCGGAGGAACCGATTTTTCGCTGGCGCCGTAACACATGGGACCCAAAAACATGCCCATGAGAAGGCCGATCATGGATTCGAGTCAACTCATTGCGAATCTCAACGCGATCAACGTCGGTGATCTCGAGGTCATCCGCGGCAAGTTGGAACAGGCGCGTGAGGCTTGCCGGGCGATCGATCAGCCCGAGCTTGCCGATAAACTGCAGGAGGCCGTCGACGCGCTGGACCAGGCGGACATGAAAACCTATCGGCGGCGCGTCGAAACCGTGGTCTCGAAACTCGGCCACATCCGCTAGGTCGATGGAGACCGCCTCCCAGATCCTTGTCGTGCTTCCTCAGCTGGCCATGGGATTGTCCCTGGCCGCATGCGCCGGGCTGCGTGCGTTCTTGCCGCTGCTCGCAGTCGGTCTCGCGGCGCGGCTGGACTGGATCCCGTTGACCTCTCACTTCGAATGGCTCGAGTCCGTCCCGTCGCTGATCGTGTTCGGCGTCGCGGTCGTGGCCGAGCTTCTCGCCGACAAGGTGCCGTGGTTCGATCACGTGCTCGATCTCGTGCAGTCCTTCGTGAAACCCATCGCCGGCGTGGTCGCCGCTGCCGCCGTGCTTCACGAGCTCACCCCGCTGCAGGGTGCGGTGCTGGCGCTCGTGCTTGGAGGTGGTGTCGCGGGCGCGGTTCATTTCGGCAAGGCCAACCTGCGGTTGCTCTCGACGGTGTCGACGGGCGGCCTGGCCAACCCGGTGGTTTCGGTGGTCGAAGAGTGTGGAGCGTGGAGTCTGGCGCTGGCGGCGATCGTGGCTCCGTTGATCACCGCCGCGGTCCTGCTCATGCTGTTGACGGCCGCGGTCTGGTTCGTACACCGACGGCGTGTCCGGTCGCGGAGATTTCGACCGGCTTGAGTCGAGGGAGTCCCGATGAGTGACAAGAAGCGATCCGGGTGGTTCTACGTTTTCGTCAGTTGCGGGGTGTTGCTCCTGGTCGGTGTGATCGTCGTCGGTGCGGGCACCTTCATGACCGTACGCTGGGCCAAAAACATCAAGCAAGAGCTGGAGGCCCCCGAGCTACGCATTGCCAAGGCGCACCAAGCCATGAGCGACATCATGGGAGTCGAGGAACCTCCGGAGGGGTACCATGCCGAGATGTCGATACGAGCGCCCTTTGGCCTCTTCCAACTCCTGATCCTGACGGATGGCGATCTCGTTGAGGACCTTGACGAGATCACGGATGCGGACCACTTGCTCGTTTACTTCGAAGGTCCGGGTTGGGACAGCGATTGGAAAAAGTTTGCGAACGGTGGTGATCCCCCATTCGACAACCTGGACGATCTGAACATCAACGTCCGTCGATCCGACGTCATCGGACGAGGCGAACTGACCGTCGGAAAGATGGAATTGGCCTACCTGGTCAACCGCGGTGAATTCTCCGCCGAGAGCTTCTCTTCGGACGGTGTTTTCACCGTGATCCTGGTGCGCTGTCCGGAAGGGGACAAACGCAGCCGGACGATCATCTGGGCCGGGCCCGAAGGTAAGGCTGAGAGTGTGGACGAGGCTGACGGTGAGCAAGTCGCAGGGACGACGGGTGACCCCGATCGAATCGCGGAAATGATGGGTTACTTCCCGCTCTGCGGAGCCTAGCACGCCGCACTCATATCAGGAGGGCTACGGATAACTAATCGTCGGTGTAATGGATTTCCATGCGCCGGATCTGGAACCCGGCGAGCAGCAAGGTGAGTCCGGAGAACACGATGAACCCCGGAATCCCGATCCACAACGGCACCGGCTCGGCGATGATCTCGATCGGGCCTTTCGAGATATCGATCGGGAACAGCGACTGCAGGTAGAAGATCACGCTGAATTTCTTGAGCAAGCCGGGCAGGAACGCGTTCCCGCCTTCCCAAAAAAAAATGAGGACGGCGGGGATGACCGGGTTGCGCATGAACAGACCGGCGACCATGAAGATCGCGCCGTAACCCAGGCAAGCCATCCAAACGATTGCGAGGTAGGCGAACAGTTGCCCGGTGAGGTTCGTCAAGGCAGCGCTGCCGAAGTAGACGTGCAGCGCGCCGAAACACACGATCGTGACGACACTGAATACGACCGAAACGCTGACCCACGCGGAGGCGAATTTCCCAGCCACAAGGACGTCGCGCCGGATCGGCGACAGGAAGTAGTAGTGCAAGCTCCGATCGAGGACCTCTCCGCGAAACAGGTTCATGAAAATCCAGACGGCCGCGAAGTACAGCGTTGACCGCAGGATGCCGAGTTGGAACAGGATTGCGAACAGTGACGTGGCGCCGGAGGGGCCGGAGAACTCCGGCGGAGGTTCGCCGACGATCGTCGATACCGCGACCACGATGAACGTGACCGTCACCGGGATCGCCGCCAATAGGTACAACGGAAGCGCCCGCATGCTTAAGACGCTCTTCCGAACCTCGAGTCGGAGGATCCCCTGGATCTGGCGCCACCACAAGGACTTCACGCTTCGCCCTCCTGGGTGATCAGGTACTGGTAGACCGCATGGACGTCGGCATCGGCCGGGGTGACCGATGCGACACGAATCTCGTTGTCCAGCACCATGCGATTGAACGCGATCAGGAAAGAATCGGCGTCCTTCGTGCTGATCAGGATTCCGCCGCCGTCCTCGTGGATACGGACCTCCACCGTGCTTTCATGCTCGAAGACCCTGGAGGCCAGTAGCCTCGGCTTGTCGCAGCGAACGAGGATCTGGAGCGGCCGTCCCGACATCTCGGTGCGCACACTCTGAATATCGCCCTCGGCGACCACGTACCCTTCGTTCAGCAGGATCACTTGGTCGGAGATCAGGTCAACTTCATGGAGAATGTGGCTGGAGATGACGATGTGCTGCCCCGCAGCCGAAAGTTCGCGGAACAGGTCGATCATCTCGGCACGGGCCATCGGGTCCAGGCCGTTGAGCGGTTCGTCGAGGATCAGCACGGCAGGCTCATGACAGATCGCCTGCGCCAGCTTGATTCGTTGCCGCATGCCCTTGGAGTAGCCGGCGACGCGGCGCGTCGATGCGTATGTCAGACCCACGCGTTCTATCGCGCGCTCCGTCATCTCGGTTGCATCCGCATGGGTGTGTCCATGGACGCGGAGATAGTTGTAGAGGAATTGTTGGCCGCTCGCCCCTCTGGGAAACGAGTCGAACTGCGTGCAGTACCCGACGTTCCGAAACAGTTCTTCCGGGTTGTCGGGGCGGATCCCGAGCATCCGGATTTCACCTTGGCTCGGCCGCAGCAAGCCGGTCATGAGGTTCATGATCGTTGTCTTGCCCGATCCGTTGGGACCGACCAGGCTGGTGATTCCGGGAGGAATCGACAGTGCGACGCGGTTGATTCCCAGCACCTCGCCGTAGAATTTCGACACGTTGTCGAAGACGAGGCGATCACTCGCCGGGGTCACGACTTCACCACTTCGTACGCGCGAACCTTTTTGGCCATGAGTCCGACGCAGGCGGCGCAGAACACGATCAACGAAAGCCACGCGATGGGAGTTGGGACGCTCGAGGTGCTGCCGACCCCGAACAAGCCCGCGGCGATGATCTTGGTCATCTTTAGCTGATCGATCACGCTTCCCCAGGAAGTGCTCAGCAATATGTTGAGCACATCGCCGATTCGCGGCAGCACGATAAAAATCAGGATCAATGAGAGCCGGGCCACCGGCTTCCACTTGAGGTAGGCGGACAGCGCGAGGCTGATCACGCATAGTTGGACAATCCAGATCCACGAGGTGAAAAAGATCCCGATAGCGATGCGGGGGTGACCGCTGAACCAGTCCCAGCCCTCCATGTAGGACTGGAAGGCGAACAGGAACAGCCCCGGGATCCAGGTGATCGCCGAGAGCAGGATCAGCATGACCGCAGACTTACCGAGCATGTACTCCCAGCGGCCGAAGGGGCGCGCGAGGTACAGTGGAAGTCCGTTGTTTCGGAGATCGGCGGAGACCAGCGCCGGCCCCACGATAAGCGCCGAGAGGTACGCGACCACCATCGAGGGGATCATGAACCACCCGAGAAAAAACTTTGCGTCGTATTTGAAGACACTCTTGACCGCTTCGGGAGCGACGTCGAAGTTGCTGAGAAATCCAAGGTTGTGCGGCAGGTAGATGAGGATCGGCAGGACGAGAAGCGTCCACAAGCCCCATGCTGCGAGAAACACGATGAACAACTTTGACGAGAGAATTTCCCGGTAGCTGTATGCCGACAAGACCAGGAAACGCGTCTTTCGCGGTGTCAGCGTGCCCTCGTACGGGGTGTAATGCCGCTCAAAGACCGCCATGGCTGACCCCCATCGCTTTCAGGAAGATGTCTTGCAGCGAATCTCGTTTGTAGTCCAGGCGCCGGATCTGCATGTTCTGCTCGACGGCGACCTGGTACAGGTCCCGGACGCGGACGTTTTCCGGCAGAACCATCTTGATTTTGCGATCGCTGAGCACCGCGACCTCGCATCCGAGGTTGCCCACCGCCTCCGCAAACGTCGCGTTCCCGCGCTGGGTTTCAATCTCGATGAACCGGAGGTTCGCCCTGCGTTCTTCTTCGAGATTGCAGTAGGTCGCGATTTCGCCGTCCTTCAGGATCAAGACCTCGTCGCAACATTCTTCCACGTCCCGCAACAAGTGTGACGAAATGATTAGGTTGGCCTTGCCGCTGTCGCGGATCTCCTGGATCAGCTTGATCATGCGATTTCGATGCGGCGGGTCGAGGCCGTTGGTCGGCTCGTCGAGGAACAGCAGGCGCGGGCCGTGAACGATCGCCTGGGCCAGCTTGGCCATCTGCTTCATGCCCAGGGAGTAGGTTTCCAGCTTGCGGTAGCGCGCTTCGTTGAGGCCGACATAGAACAGTGCCTCGTGCGCGCGTTCGAGCGCCTCCCGCGGCGGAAGCCCCGACAGTTCGGCCATCAACCGCGTCAGCCGCACGGCCGACATCCCGGCGACGAAGGAATCGCGTTCGGGCATGTACCCGATCAACCCGCGGATCTCGCTGCCGTCGGTGAGGATGTCCCGGCCAAAGATGCGCGCGGTGCCCTCGGACGGCGGATGGAATCCCAGCAGGCAGTGCAGGAGCGTCGTCTTGCCGGCACCGTTGGGGCCCAGGAGTCCGATTGATCGACCGGAGAAGGATCCGGTTAAACCCTTGAGAACCTGGAGGCGGCCAAAGCGAACCCCCAGGTTCTCAAGTTCGATGACTGAATTCATCCCTCAGCAGTATTCCGATCCACCCGGATCTCTAGTTCGGCCCGGCCCGCCTGGCCCGGGCGCTACTGCCCGTCCAGGTTGCCGGCCGCTTGGGACAGCAATTCTTGCATATCCATCAACGAATTGAACCGGAGAAAGGATCCAAGGGTCGACGAAAGAAGGCCGCCCTGCTGAGTGTTGACGAAAACGATGCGGTCCAGTTCGCCGTAGGCCAGCGTGACCGAGGGTTCGACGTCGACCGCGAACTGGCTGAGGACCGACTGCTGATCCTGCGAGAAGTTCTGCGTCATCGCGCCCAGCGTGCGAGCCAACGGGCCGAGCACCGAGCCCAGATCCTGGTAGACGACGGCCGAGAAGTGGACCTCGGCGTCGGCCGGGAGTGCGGCCTGGAAGCGGCCCGAGTTGACCAGCGTCATGCCGGCGCGCCGGTTGGAAAGCGCCCGGTTGATCAGGCCCCGCGAGGACCCGGCCACCATGTAGCCGTCGACGAAGGTGTAGTGCACCGACAGACCGACATCGAGGGAGGCAATCTCGTAGAACGTAGTGCGGCCGCCCTCGTGCTCACGCATCTCGAGGCCCTTGATGCCGGCCTCACTGGCATGATCGTTGATCAAGTCGACCATTCGCCCGAGCGTCGCTTGCAGGCGTGCGGAATCGTAGACCTCGAAGATCAACTTCCAGGAGGGGATGGGGACGATCGGACCGTCGAAGGCGATGGCGAACTCACCACCCAGCGCGGAGAGGAAGTCATCTTGCAGGTTGATCCCGGTCTCGGCCTCGAATTCCGCCAGGCCGCTGTCGAAGGACCCCGACGTCGAGCCGGCCATCGCGAATAGTTCCGCAACGACCAGGGCCGGATCGCGCATCACGAACGCGGCCGCGAACGACGCGTCGCCGCTGACGAAGTCCAGCGAGCCCATCGGCGCCGGTTCGGCCAGCCAAGAGGCGAGACCCTTGCGCGGTGAATCGAAGGTTACGACCAGCCGGTTCTCGGTCTGGTCACCCTTCACCTTGCGTTCGCCGATGATGTGCTGCAGGTCGGCAAGCCCGAGCATTTCGAGTTCTTGCTCGTCGTCCGGAATCAGCGTCGACAGATCGGCCGCGATGATCCACTCGGCGCCGTCGCGGTAGAGCTGGTCCAACGTGGTGTGGAAGTCCGAGCCGTGGAACGCACTTCGGCCGGCGTCCAGCCCGGCAGCGAATGCGGCCAGGCGTTCCATGCCGTTGGCCGCCACGAGGATGTCGCCGCGGTTCCAGAGAATCATGTGCGTGCCGTCGGTGACGGGCAGCACCGCGGGAAGGTCTCCCTCGATGAGCATGATGTCGGTGCCGTGTTCTTCGAGATCGGCCTGGACCATGGCGCTGAACGCCGCGGCGTCGCGCAACTCGGCCATGATGATCGGATCGGAAACCTCGCCGTTGCGCTGCGGCACGGCGAGCACGACTTCCTCACCGAGCGAGGCGCCGTATGCGCGGATGTCTTCGATGAGTGATGCGATCGTCGTTTCGGCTTCGGTGCCGGCCATCTCGTCGTTCCACCAGTTCGAGAGCAACTCGTTTTCCGAGATCTTGGTCTGGAGCATCTCGTAGCCTTGGCCGATCTGTTCGGAGATGTTGGGAATCGCGATGTAGACGACCGTGTCGACGGGCGCCAGATCGAGCAGGTTCGTGTCGTAGCGTAGACTCGGCCAATCGAGGGCCAGCTCGATTTCGCTGACGGCGCTCGTCAGCTCGGCAAGCAATGCGAGGTGGCGCAGCCTGTTCTGGCTCCACGCGATCTCGTCGGCGATTGGCGTGTGCCCGAGCCGCCTTGTGGTCGTGACCTGCTGGCCGGGAGTCAGCGTGTCGTGGCTTCTCCCGTAGTCGACCTCGACCGAGCCCTCGATGACCGACACCCGTGAGCCCTTGATGCCCGAGTTGACGGCGAAGACCGTTCCGGTGACGGCGATCTCGGCGTCGCCGGTTTTGACGAATAGGTAGCCAGAGCCCTGCGGGGAGGCCTCGACGATGATGCTGCCCCGGCCGAGATCGATCAGGCCGTCGCCGTGTCCGCGTTGCCAGAACTTCTTCCTGTTGTAGATGGCCAGTTCGGTGCGCTCGTCGACTTCGACGACTGAATCGTCCGACATGCGGAACATGACGTTGGAATCCTTGCCGGTGCGAAGCGCGTTGACCTCATCGAAGGACAGTTGGTCACCCTCACGAATCGGTTGGGTGCCCTGATCGGTGACCTGGAACACCTGGCCCTGGACGCGTTCGATCTGGATCAACCCTTCGGCCTGGATCGTGAACAGGTCGGTCTTGATGTCGAGACCGATCAGCGCGACGATCACGATCGCGGCCGCCGCCGCGCGCCAGCCCCACACTACCGCCGCGCCGCGCGGTCGACGCGTCGCTTTGGCCGTTTTGTGGACGTCGCCGAGTCGCGCGTTCTTGAGCGCGCGGCGGCAAGGGAGGCACTCACCGACGTGGTCCTGGAGCAGCATGGCTTTGGCGCCGGACAGTTCGCCCTTGACGAACGCCGGGATCAGCGTTTCGAAGTCCTCGTGGCTGAGTATCTTCCGGTCCCCCGGCTCGTTGTTCACCAGTTCCCGAGAGAGTCGGGCCCAGACCTGATCCGCAGCGATCTTCCCGGCGGCAGGGTCCATCTGAGCCTGCGCGATCTCGTCGATTGCCTGGTCAAGGA
>SMUY01168741.1_pt1 | contig 11735 bp, 10 predicted proteins | sample 2456441 | NCBI WGS metagenome assembly SMUY01 (sample SAMN11095931, study PRJNA526329) | marine sediment metagenome | biome: Marine sediment; feature: Surficial sediment; material: Deep marine sediment; isolation source: Hadal surficial sediment | place: Pacific Ocean | collected 2014-11 | depth...
AAGAGCGCCTTGCAGTTGCTCGTCGCCACGATTCTGTCGGCGCAGTGCACCGACGAACGGGTCAACCAAGTCACACCGAAACTGTTTGAGAAGTACAAGGATGCACAGGCATACGCCGACGCCGACCCGGACGAGTTGGAGGAATTGATCCGTACGACTGGATTCTTCCGCAACAAGACACGGTCGATTCTCGGCCTGGGGCGGAGCCTGGTCGAACGCCACGCCAGCGAGGTGCCGCAGCACATGACCGATTTGGTCAAGCTCCCGGGGGTCGGCCGGAAGACGACCAACGTTCTCCGCGGCACCTGGTTCGGGCTGGCGGGCATCACGGTCGACACTCACGTCAAGCGGCTTTCCGGGCGGATGGAACTCACCGACGAAACCGATCCGGTCAAGATCGAATTCGCGTTGCAAGAAATGTTCCCGGAAAAGGACTGGACTTTCACTTCTCACGCTCTGATTTGGCATGGTCGGCGGGTGTGCAACGCGCGCCGGCCGGAGTGCGACCGCTGTACGTTGCGGCCCGACTGTCCGTTCCCGAAGCGGTAGCGCCGATTCGCGATTCGCGCCAGTGGGCAGGAGTTGGCCCCGGCGGTATATTGCCGAGTGGCTCGAACGGCCACGAGGGTTCCGTTGACTACCCCGCCACGTTTTCAATCGATCGACGGCGAAGAGTTGTACCGCAGACTCGCCACGGGTGAGTCGGTGGTCGTGCTCGACGTGCGCACGGAAACGGAGTTCCAGGATCGCCACATACCGGGCTCGACGCTGGTTCCGCTCCACGAGTTGGAAGGGCGTCTCAACGAACTGCCGAACAGCGACACGCCGATCGCGCTGGTGTGTCAGCACGGTCAACGTGGCGCCGCGGCTTGCCGCTTACTCGCCGAACACGGTTTTTCCCCACTGTTCAACCTCGAGGGTGGAATCGAAGCCTGGCCCGGTCCGCTCGCCGCCGGTTCCCACAACGGGAATCACCGGCACGGCATTGCCCCATCGTCCTTCCTGCTCGAGAATTACGATCTGCTTCCGCGCGGCCTGACGCTCGACATCGCGATGGGCGAAGGCCGCAACGCGATCTACCTTGCTTCGCGCGGGTTTGACGTCGACGGAGTCGACGCGGACCCGCAGGCCATTTCACGGGCGCGCGCAGCAGCACGTAAGTTAGGGGTTCCGATACGCGCGGTCGTCGGGAACCTGCAGGACGGCACCTACATCTTGCCGATCGAAACCTACGACGTCATCGTTTGCTTCAACTACTTGCACCGCCCCCTGTTCCAGGACATTCGTTCGGGGCTCGTTCGCGGCGGGGTCGTGGTGTACCAGACGTTCACCCACGAACAACCGCAGTTCGGCCGCCCGATTAACCCGGATCATCTGCTGGAACCAGGTGAACTCAAGAAAGCGTTTGCGGGATACGAGATCCTGCGCTATCGGGAGAGGATCGGTCCGGCGCGCCGGACCGAAGAGATGCGCGCGATCGCCGGCATCGTGGCCCGCAAGCCGGGATAACAACGCTCGATGGAACTCGCACCGGTCTTCCCCCTCTCCAACGCGGTGTTGTTTCCTGACACTGTCCTCCCGCTGCACATCTTCGAACCGCGCTACCTTCAAATGGTCCGCGACGTTTCCTGCGGCGAGGGCCACTTGGCGATCGCCCTGCTCGAGCCGGGCTTCGAGAAAGACTACGAAGGCTCCCCGGGGTTCCACCGGGTCGGCACGGTCGGCCGAGTCGAAAACCTCGAGGAGCTCCCCAACGGACGGTTCAACCTGCACCTCGTCGGACTGCGTCGCATCGAGTTCGAAGAAATCCCGTCTCCCACGGCCTACCGGGTGGCCCGGTTGATCGCGCGCAATGAAACGGGTGTGGACGACAGCAACCCCGAGATCGTTCGCGCCAAGCTCCACTTGCTGGCATCGCACGCGTTTCTCGTGCAGCAGGCCTGCGGCGAAACAGGACCGAGTCTCGCGGCCAATGACCGGCTGTCGTTCCGGGCCGCTGTCAACGGCGCCTGCGCAAACATGCCGATTGAAGCGCGTCTGCGCCAGTCTCTGCTGGAGATCGACGATCTTCGCGAGCGTCAGGAAAGCGCGCAGCAACTGGTCAACGACGCGCTCGAGAAACTACTGGCGTCGAAAAATCCGCATCCGACAGTTGACGATTCACAATTAAATTAAGAGGGGTCAGGTCTAACATTTCAACATTTACGCTCGGCCGCGGGGTTCGATCGTCTCCATCGGTGCAAATGTTGAAATGTTAGACTTGACCCCGTTCGATTAGCCGCCGATCTGATGCATTGTGCGAGTCAGCCGTGGCGCCTGTTGGCGCTCGAGGATTTCCAGGGCTCCACCGCGACCCTTGCGCAAGAGGGTCGTACGTATCCTGTCCACGAGGTCCGCGTCGCTTACACCCGCGCGCAACGGGGTCTTCAGATCGCACTCCACGTCGTCGTACAGGCATACGCGGAGGAAGCCGTCGGACGTCAGACGCAGCCGTGAACAACTCGAACAGAACGGGGCGCTGATCGAATCGATGAACCCGATCTTCCCGCGACCGTCGGCGAACTTCCAACGCGCCGCCGGCGCATGAGGATCGCCGTCCTCGTCGGGTTCGATCGGCCACCGCGTGGAGATTCTGCGCCGCAATTCGTCACCGCGAACAACCCGCTCGGGACGCCAGCTGCCGTCGTTCTCAAGTGGCATGTATTCGATCAATCGGAGTTCCCAGCCTTCTTCCCGGGAACGATCGACCAGCGATTCGAGATCGGCCTCATTGACGTCGCGCAGGATCACCGCATTGACCTTGACGGGCGACAGACCGACTCGCACGGCGGCGCGCAGTCCGGCGAGCACAGCGGCCAGCCGGTCGCGGCGGGTCATGCGCCGGAACCGGTCGGGGTCGAGCGTGTCAAGGCTGACGTTCACTCGTTTCAACCCGGCGTCGACAAGATCATCAGCGAAGCGTTCGAGCAAGACACCGTTCGTGGTCAGCGAGAGGTCGTCGATCCCATCGATCGCGGCAAGCATGCGTATCAAGCTGGGCAGATCACGACGCACGAGCGGCTCACCGCCGGTGATGCGTAGTTTGCGCACCCCTTGCCCGGCCATGAGCCGCGCCAGCCGGGCGATCTCTTCGTAGCTGAGGATCGCGCTATGCGGGTACCACACCGGATCGGCGGGCATGCAGTACGTGCAACGCAGGTTGCACCGGTCGGTGACCGAGATCCGCAGGTCATCGTGCACGCGCCCGAAACGATCGATCAAACTCATCAACGACCTCCAACGCTATTATACGAATTGCCCCCACTTTTTTCCTCCGTGAGGGTTTTTGGCGGTCCAGACCTTGGCACGAATACCGAACGGTTCGAATAGAGCGGTGACCGGCGTGTCTTCACCCGGGGCCGTCGGCTAACATGATGATCGTTTTCCAGACGAACGCATGACGTCAATCGAACAAACCGCCCACCTGGGAGCGTTGCAATCGGCAGACGCGCCGCGGCTGACGCGCTCGCTCCCGCAAGGCCGGTTCGCGTTGCTGTGGGCGTTTGTCTGGGCCGCCGCCGGGTTCGCTGTAGCGATCGGCATCGTGATCGGAACCGGTGCGGATTTCTTCCCGGCGCTACGGCTCAGCCTGTTGTTCTCCGAGGTCGTTGGCTTCGCCTCGCTGATCTCGGCGCGAGTCGTATTTCCGCGGCTAGCCAACCTGCCCTACTTGCTCTTCTTGCCACTGCAGATTCTGACGCTCCTGTCGGTGACCGTCTTTGGCTCGATCGCCGTGGCTATCACGCAGCCGTTGTTCGTGGCCGCCCGAGCCACGACCTCGATCCTGATCATCGTGATCAATGCAACACTGGCGGTGGCCGTCGGGATCGGCCTCTACACGTACGACTCGATGCGCCGCCAGATCGAGGACCAGTTCCGGAGCCTACGGGAAAAAGAGGCCGTCGAGCGTCAACTACGCACCGCGCGAGAGGTGCAGCAGCAATTGCTCCCGCGGGAGACTCCGCAACTCGAGGATCTCGAACTGCACGGCAAGTGCGTTCCGGCGCGCGCCGTCGGTGGCGACTACTTCGACTTTCTCCCTGTCGCGCCCGGCAGGGTCGGCGTGGTGGTGGCGGACGTGTCGGGCAAAGGCGTCCCCGCGGCGTTGCTCGTGGCGGGCATCCAGGCGACCGTGCGAACGTTGAGTTGCGCCGAGACGAGTCCATCTGAATTGCAACGCCGTGTTAACGACATCCTGTACCGCTCGTCGTCGTCGTCGCGCTACGCCACGTTCCTGTCGGGTTTCTACGATACGGACAGTAAAATTTTTTGTCACAGCAATGCCGGCCACCACCCGCCACTACGCGTCCGCAACGGTGAGGTGCGCCGGTTGGATTCCGAAGCCGGTTTTCCGATCGGCATGTTCGAGGGGACGGTGTACAAGGAGAACCGCACCCGGCTCGAACGCGGCGATCTGATCGCGATATACACCGATGGACTCATCGAAGCACCCAACGCGGAGGGCGAGGAGTTCGGCGAGAAGCGGTTGGGTCAGTTGCTCTGCCGGCACAGTGCACTTTCGCTGGAGCGGATCTGCGATGCGGTCCTCGATGAGTTGGCAGCTTGGGCGGGAGACCTCGAGGCGCACGACGACGCGACGCTGGTCCTGGCGAGGGCGCGTTGAGGAGGTCGGTTCGATCGACCGTCGCGCAGATGCTGATCTGGCTGGCGGGGAACTCGCTCGCCGGGACGGTGATCGGGCTGGCCGTGGGTTTCCTCAATACCGGCGTCATCGAACGACCCACGATCGTGATTTCGGTGTTGTTCGGGAACGTCGTCGGCTTCACCGCGTTTTTTTCCGCTTCCGCGCTGTTCCCCCGCTTGCGTCTGCTGGCCCCCCCGATTCGCGTCCTGCTGCTCGGTTTCACGTTGCTGGCCGGGGCGGTCAGCGGCAGCGCGGCGGTGCTCTACGCGTACCCGTTGTTCGTCGCGAGGGATCTGTCTCAGACGGCGGCGATCGTCGCAATCAATGGCGTGCTGTCGGTGATCGTCGGCGCGATCGTGTTCGTGTACGAGAACATGCGTTTCAAACTGGAGGCGTCACTGCGCGAGGTCGAGGAGGTCCGGCTGGCGGAGGCGCATCTACGTGAAACGGCGGCGCGAGCGGAACTCGCCGCTCTCCAGGCGCAGATCAACCCGCATTTCTTCTTCAACACGCTCAACACCATCGCCTCGCTACTCGAGGACGACCCCGAGGCGGCCGAGGAAGTACTCCACCGGCTGGCCGGGTTGTTCCGCTACGCGTTCAAGGCTTCGGACACGACTCCCGTCACTTTGGGCGAAGAGTTGGAATTCACGAGAAACTACTTGGCGATCGAGCGCGCCCGCTTCGGCGAGCGACTGCAGGTCGAGTGGGACATCGATCCCGAGTCGATCGAGATCCCGGTGCCCGGCCTACTGCTCCAACCGTTGGTCGAAAACGCCGTCGGTCACGGCATCGCCCCACTCGTCGAAGGTGGACGGGTGCGGATTTCCAGCCGACTGGTCGACCGAACATTGCATCTCGATGTGGTCGATAACGGGGTCGGGATCGACGCAAACCAGGAGGATCTCGTGCGGGACGGGCACGGGCTGGGCAACGTGAAACGGCGCCTGGAGGCGGTCTACGGTGGGCGAGGTTCGCTATCGTTGCTCAAACATCCCGGCAAGTCCGGGACCGTCGCGAGGTTGTTGTTGCCGGCCGATCCGGTCACGGATCGCTGAAAGGGGTGCTCATGGCATGGCGTTGCGTCGTGGTCGACGATGAAAAACCCGCGCGAGAGCGGCTCAAACGCTTGATCGGCGAACACGACGATTTCGAGGTCGTCGGCGAAGCCAGCGATCCGGCATCGGCGATCGAAACGATCGATTCACTTCGGCCGGACCTGTGTTTTCTTGATGTTCGGATGCCCGGAGGGGACGGTTTCGATGTGGTGCGCGGGATCGAGACCGTGCCACATGTCATCTTCACGACAGCGTACGACGAGTACGCGGTCAAGGCATTCGACGTCAACTCGATCGATTACCTGCTCAAACCGTTCACGAAGATACGCTTCGCGGAAGCGTTGGAACGCGTCCGCCAGGCCTTCGCCTCATCTGAATCGGGAGAGAACAGGCTGCTGCAGGCAATCGAGGAGCTCAGACACGAAGTCCGTAGGAACGATTCCGAATTGGCCGAACCGCCCGTGAGGGCCGCTCCGCCCGCGCGGTTGACCGCTAAACGCGGTTCGAAAATCATGGTCCTAGCGCCGGGTGAAATCCTCTGGTTCGAGGCCGACGAGACTCTCGTGTTCGCCCGCACCGGGTCCGGCCGTTTTCTCGTCGAACGGACGCTGACCGACCTCGAGAACCTGATGGGCCCGACGTTTTTCCGTTCCCACCGGCGCTATCTGGTGAACCTCGCGCATATCCGCGAAATCCTTCCCGGTGATGCCGGAACCTACGAAGTCGTGATGAAGAACCAAGAGAAAAATCGAGTTCCCCTATCCCGGCGCCAGGCGAGAAAGCTCAGGGAACTGATCCCCTGGTAGCGTCTCCGTCCGGTCGGGTGGAACAACCGCTCGCCGGGCCTGCGGAACCGCCCGCCGGGATTCGGTGGCCGCCCCAGACGGGCGGAGCAAGAATTATTCGAGGAGTTCGTGATGAAATTTGGACGGACGTTCCTTCCGCTCGTGGGGGCGTTGATGGCCGCCGCGGTGGGCGGCCCCGGCTCGTCTGCCGAAAGCAAACAAGTCGGTCCATTTTGCTCTGCCAACGAGATCTGGTTGGTGCGCTCCGACGCCGAGGAGGTCGGCGACCGCTACGTCGCGGCCGCCGGTGGAATATCGATGGATGGCCGCCAGCTTGGCGACCTGTTCGGGTGGGCGCCGAAGATCTCGATCGGCGGCGAGATCCAGGGCGACCTATTCGCCGCCGCCAATTCGATCGACATCTCCGGGACGGTGCGCGATTCGACGCGGCTGTTCGGTCAGACCGTCGATATCAGCGGCACCATCGAAGGTGACCTGCTGATCTTCGCGGCTACCTTGACGCTCAAGGAAGACGCCCATATCACCGGTGACGTGTTCGGCTCGGTGGCCCACTTCATTCACATGGGCCGTGTTGACGGCAAGATCACTCTGACGACCGGAGAGAGCAGGATCGAGGGATCGGTTGGCAAGGACCTCAAGCTCAAGGCCGACACGATCAGCCTCAGCGAGGGTGCACTGATCGAGGGCGACCTGACCTACACGTCGCGCACCGAGCTCCCGGCAAGCGCCGCAGCCTACGTCAAGGGCGAGATCATCTACAACGAAGTCGTCGACAAGGATGAAGACGCCGACGACACCCGATTCAGCTTGGGCACGGTGGCTGGCTGGCTCTACTGGCCCGTTGCTGCGTTCATCGTCGGCGCGATCCTGTTGGCGCTCAGCGGTCGGCACAAGCAACTCCCCGTCGAGCGGATGAACGAGGAAGGCTGGATTGGCCTCGCGGTCGGCGTTCTCGCGCTCCCCGTCCTGGCCGTCGCGTCGATCGTAGCGATGTTCCTGGTCCTCACGATTCCGCTGGGAATCATCGGTCTGTTCCTGCTGGCGGTCCTCGCGTTCATCGGCAAGATCCCCACGGCGATCTGGCTGGGCCGACGCGTCCTCGCCTTCGCAGGTAAGTCCGAACCGTCACCGTACCTGGCCCTGGCGTTGGGCCTGCTGCTCGTGTACCTGATGATATCGATCCCGTTCTACATCGGCTGGGCCGTCTGGTACGCAGTCACATCGGCGGGTATCGGCGCGATGATCCTGGCCATCGTGGCGCTTCAGCGACCGGGCCAAAAAGCTCCGGCGGAAGCCTGATCGGGAATGGAAAAAGCCTACGAAAACCTCGAGTTTCTCAACAGCCGTAGCGCGCGATCCGTGCGCATCCTGTCCGAGTACATCGAACCGCAGGCCCGGTTCCGGCATTACAACGTCACCGATACCGTGGTCTTCTTCGGTTCGGCGCGCGCGCTCCCCGGCGACGAAGCGCGAGCGCGTCTCGACGCGGCCGAGCAGGAAGGCGACTCGAAGAAGATCGACTGCGCGCGGAATGCACTGGACCTTTCGCGCTACTACGACGACGCGCGTGTGCTGGCGCGGCTGATGACCCAATGGTCCAAGGAGCTGGAGTCGCCGGACAAGCGCTTCATCGTTTGCTCGGGGGGTGGACCGGGGATCATGGAAGCGGCGAATCGGGGTGCTTCGGAAGCCGCGGGGATCTCCATCGGACTCGGCATCAGTCTGCCGATGGAAACGACCAGCAACGAATACATCACGCGCGAACTAGGATTCGAGTTTCACTACTTCTTCATGCGCAAGTTCTGGTTCGTCTACCTGGCCAAGGCGGTGGTCGTGTTCCCGGGTGGGTTCGGGACGATGGATGAATTCTTCGAACTCCTGACCCTGGTGCAGACGCAAAAGACAGTCAAGAAGTTACCGATCGTCCTTTACGGTAAACGTTTCTGGGATGAGGTCCTCAACCTCGACGCGCTCGAACGTTGGGGCACGATCTCGGCGGGCGATCTGGACCTGTTCCACGTGTCGTCCAGCCCCCAGGAAGCCTTCGAGTACCTGCGCAACCAGTTGACCCAGCATCACTTGGATCGCGGAGAGGATCAGGCCAGTTGAGGCGTTCCCAGCGCCGCCTGCTGCGGCTGCTCGTGGTCGCCGCAGGCTTGACCGTGGTGGTCTGGACGGTTCACTCGCTCGATCCCAAGCGCGTGTGGACCGCGGCGGCGGGAGCGGATCCGTTCTGGTTGGCGGTTTCGGCGATCCCGATCGCGCTGCGGTTCGCGATCTGGGGCGTTAAGTGGACGAACATGTTGGCCCGTCACGAGACCGTGCCGTTGGGCCTCGTGACGCGCTTCATTGCGGCGGGCTCGTTCGTCAACCTGACCACGCCGACGGCGAAACTCGCCGGTGGAGTGGTGCGAGCACTGCTACTCAACAAGCACCGAGGTTGGCGCATGTCCGTGGCGTACGGCTGGGCCTTTGCCGATCAGGTCACCAATCTGCTGGGACACGTCCTGCTTTTCGGCATCGGATCGCTGGCGTTTTCCCTGCATCCGGCCGCGGGTGCATGGAAACCAGCGCTTGCGTCAGTCGGCGTGCTGACGTTGTTGGGGCTCGCGTTGGGGGTCTGGATCCGCCGCCCCGTATGGGCCTGGATCCAGCGACCTGCCCTGGCCGACAAGCTCGGCCGGTTCGTCCCGGAACGATTCGTGGGCAAGGAGGGCTTCACCCCCGACCTGCTGCGGCGCATTTTCGGGCCATTGTTTGACGACGGCGCTTCGTGGAAAGCTTTCGTTCCCGATGTCCTGCTCGGCGCGCTGGCATTCATGACGCTGCCCGTCGCCAACGCCATGGTGCTCCGGTCCCTGGGTGTCGACGCTCCGCTGCTGGTGATTACAGTCGTCGTCATACTGGGCTATCTGGCCGGCAACTTGCTAGGGCCATGGGGCGGCATCGGCGTCACCGAGGCGGCGCTGGCCGCATTGGGCGCCCAGTTCGGCGTTCCCGCAGAGGCGGCGGCAGCAGGCGCACTGCTCCACCGCGCGGTGTTCTACGCGGTGGTGCTTTCGTGTGGAGGTGGGTCGCTATGGGTCGAAAGACGAGCGCTGACGAACATGGGCCCAACTAGTGGCCCTTGATTGTCGATGTTATTCCCCGACCAGGACCAGGACTCCGGTGTAGGTGAAGAGTTGGTTTTCGCCCTTCAACGGGCCGATCTCCGCATTACAGAAAAAGCCCAGGATCGGAACGTCGGGGAGGGCGCTGCTGATCTCGGCGGCATCGATCCCAGACTCCCCGTAGAGCGCACGGCCCCGCGCCAGGCAATTGAAGTAGAGTCCGAACCGATACTCCCGGCCGGCCGAGCGGACGCGGTCCAGCGCGTTGACGAGGTCCCTTCTGGCTGCTTTGCGCTCGCGTAGTGCGAAGACCAGTTGCTGCCCTTCCCCAATCCGATCGGAGATGGCGACGACGCCGGTGTCGGGGTCGGCCGAGACGATATTGCGGATCAGGTAATCGCTCTCGGCCGCGCCCGGCGCGAGCAAGCCCACGAACAGGGTGCGAATCGCCGCCGAGAGATCCTTCATCAAATCGTCGGGGGCCTGTTCGCGGAGCACGTCGAAAGCCGGCCGACCGTCGATTTCGAGGATCATGTTCTCATGCACCCGGGTGGCGCGTAGCGGTTTGGTCAACGGAGCACACCCGTGCGTCACCTCAACGGTGTGGCGGAAACGCCCGCCCATGCGCAGGCCCGAAACGCCCGCCTCCGCGGTCTCGGTCCCGCAAAACTGAAGCGTCGCGCCGTTGATCCGCGCCGAGGCGGCCCCGCCGACGACGGGCAGCCCGGGCAGGACGGCGTCGAGTCCGGTCAGTAGATGGTCGGGCCGCACGTGGTAAGGGTCGGGCCAAACGACGAGTAAGTCGCCGCTGTCGCGTGAACTCACCATCCGCTGCCCGAGTTGAGTCGCGGCGGTCAGCCCCTGATCGCCCCTATCGCGGAACAGGAAAGGGGTCGCGCGAAGCTGGTCGGAGCACACGGCCAGCAACCCGAGAGCCGGCCCTTCCTCGAACTCCTTGCCACAGGCGAGCACGCCCGCGGCCGAGCAGCCCACGATGTAGGGGGTCCCCAGCGCACCCATGAGCGACTCCTGCATCGATCCCAGGAAGGCAACGTGTTCGTCGGTCACGAAGACGATGCACCAGTCGGGCTGGCGATCGCCGAGTCGCTGCTGGACCTGCTGCGCTGCGTCGAGGGCGGCGCGTGCGGTGTTCGAGTGAGTGGAAACTCCAACAGCGGCGTGGATCATCGATGGTCCCGTGTTTTTCCGGCTTGTCAGCGTTGCCGAGGCCGGGGGGTACGGACAGCGGCTGCAATCTAGCCTGTCCGTGCGTAACGTGGTGAAATAGAGCAGAGAAGCATTATTTTGGCAAAGCGGGTCTGGAGATTTCCGAATTGATCCGAACGAGCACGATTTTCATATGGGTGTGTCTAGCGGTGCCCACCGGGTTCGTGAGCCCGGTCGCCGCGCAGGAGGCGCTCACCACCGAGCCGTTTCCCACTTACGAGTCGATCCGACCGAACATCGAATTCTGGCAGCGCGTTTTCGGCGAATGGCGATTAGACCAGGTGGTCGTCCACGACCGGCGGCATCCTAACGTCGTTTACGACGTCGTCCTGTTGCCCGGCGAGATCGAACAGGCGCTGTCCCGCGAACAAGCGGAGTTCATCGACGACCTGACCGCCCTGTGGGTCGACCGGCTGAAAGAGTTGGAGCGCAAGGCGCTCGGCGACAACGATCTGTCCGACGAGGAGAAAGTCTGGGCGTTGGAACTCGCGACCAAGGGCGGCATCGCCGCAATCACCGATGCCAGCGAGTATGTCCGCACGCAACGCGGGTTGCGCGAGCGTTTCCTGCGCGGCCTCGAGATCAGTTACCGCTACGACGCCAAGATCCGCGAAACGTTCCGCAAACACGACCTGCCCGAGGATCTCGCCATCCTGCCCCACGTCGAGTCCTCGTTCCAGTACGCCGCGCGCTCCTCCGCGGGCGCGGTCGGCATGTGGCAATTTACGCGTAGCACGGGACGGCGGTACATGCCGATCACCTCGGCGTTCGATGCGCGTCTCGACCCACTTATCGCCGCGGACGCGGCCGCCCGCTACCTGGCCAGCGCCTACGAGAAGTTGCAAAGCTG
>SMUY01358620.1_pt1 | contig 11734 bp, 10 predicted proteins | sample 2456441 | NCBI WGS metagenome assembly SMUY01 (sample SAMN11095931, study PRJNA526329) | marine sediment metagenome | biome: Marine sediment; feature: Surficial sediment; material: Deep marine sediment; isolation source: Hadal surficial sediment | place: Pacific Ocean | collected 2014-11 | depth...
AAGAACATGACCACCGGTGAAGGCGGCGTGATCACGACGAACGATGCCGAACTGGCCAGGAAGATGCGCGGGTTCCGCAATCACGGCATTGATTCTGATTCGCATCTGCGCGAATCCAACGGCACCTGGTACTACGAGATGCATTCGCTCGGTTTCAACTATCGTCTGACGGATTTTCAATGCGCGCTCGGCCTCAGCCAGTTGCAAAGGCTGCCGGAATGGATTGCCCGGCGGCAGGAAATCGCCAGACAGTATGATTCTGCTTTCCTGGCAAGTTCGCTTTTGCAGCCGCTTTCGGTGCGCGCCGGGGTTTCACACGCATATCACCTTTACGTGGTGAAGCTCAATCTCGAAAAGCTGACCGTGGATCGCACTGCGGTTTTCAAGCGGTTGCGTGCCAGAGGCATCAACGTCAATGTGCACTACATTCCGGTGCATTTACACCCGTTTTACGCGAAGAAATTTGGCGTCCGGCGCGGGCTTTGTCCCCTTGCCGAGAAGGCATACCGGCGCATCCTTTCCTTGCCTATTCACCCGAACTTGTCTGACCGGGACGTGTCCGAAGTCAGCACGGTGGTTTTGGAAACCCTGGAGGAGGCCAGCCGATGAACGTCGATTTCGTTGCCGAAGTTTCCAGCAATCACAACCGTGACCTTGACCGCTGTTTCGAGCTTATCGACACCGCCGCCGGCATCGGCTGTAGCGCGGTGAAATTTCAGCTTTTCAAGATCAATGAGTTGTTTGCCCCGGAAATTTTGGAACGGAGCGACGAGCACCGCCGCAGAAAGAAGTGGGAGCTGCCGGCGGAATTCCTGCCCGATCTGGCTGAACATTGCCGCCACCGGGATGTGGAGTTCGGCTGCACACCATTTTACCTGAAGGCCGTGGAAGAACTGTGCCCGTATGTCGATTTTTACAAGATTTCTTCCTATGAGTTACTCTGGCATGATTTACTGGCCGAGTGTGGCAGAACACGCAAGCCGGTGGTTCTTTCCACCGGGATGGCAGATCTGGCGGAGGTGAAAGGTGCAGTGAAGATTCTGCGCGGTGCGGGTTGCGAGGATCTCACTTTGTTGCACTGTGTGTCGGATTACCCGACCCAACCGGAAATCTGCAACTTGGCTGCAATGCGCACGCTGCGGAAACTGAAGTGCCGTGTAGGCTGGTCGGACCACACGGTTCACCCGGGCGTCATCTACCGCGCGGTCCATTATTGGGACGCTGCCATGATCGAATTTCACCTGGACCTGGATGGCCATGGCGCCGAATACGATATTGGGCACTGCTGGCTGCCGGGTCCCATGCAGCACCTGATAAATGTTGTGAAAACTGGTTTTGTGGCGGACGGTGAAGAAATGAAAATACCGGTCGCAAGTGAATTGAATGATCGCGAATGGCGTGCAGACGCCTCCGATGGTCTGCGACCATTGGAGCATGTACGAAGCGGATTCAAACGGTGAGCCAATTTTGAACAGCAAGCCCAGAACAGTCGCCCTCATCCTGGCTCGCATGACCTCCGCCAGACTGCCCGGCAAAGGCCTGATGGAGATCGCCGGCAAACCGCTGCTCTGGCATATTGCGCAGCGTCTGCAACGTGTAGCCAGCCTGGGCCAGATCGCAATCGCCACCACAAACAGACCGGAAGACCAGCCGCTTGTGGAGTTTGCCCGTGCGAACAAGATCCTTTCATTTGCCTGGGACGGCGACGTGGACGACGTACTCGGCAGGATCGTGCGTGCGGGAGCGTCTTTCGACGCCGATGTTATCGTTACCATTTCGGGAGACTGCCCTTTGCTGGACCCTCAGTTTACAGAGGGGATGATTCGGGCGTTGCTGCAATCCGGCAAGGAGTTTACGCGCGTTAAGCCGGGATTCAAGTGCCTGCACGAAGGCATCGGGGTTATAACATTGAGCGCATGGCACAAGCTCGACAGCGTGTCCGGAGAACCGTATCAACGCGAGCACGCCGGCATCTATCTGAAAGAACACCCGGACTTCCTGGCAGCGGCCGAAATTGTACCCGAGGAAATTTTTCAAAGAGATGGTTACAGGATTTCGGTGGACAATACGGCGGATCTCGCCTTCATGCGCGCGGTCTATGAACGACTTTATTTGCCGGGCAAGATCGTCGAGCTGCGAGATGTAGTTAAGTTGCTGGACCATGAGCCGGATATCCGGGCGATCAACGCGCACGTCGCGCAGAAGGGCATCCATGAGAGGAGCAAACGTATCGCTTTCTGGATCGATGCCGGCGCACAATATGGCATGGGGCATCTGCGCCGATGTCTTGCTCTGGCAAGAGAACTGCACGAAAAGCAGCACTGCGGTGTGCTCTTCCTCACCGTGGAAAATGGTGCGACAGCCAGGCTGATTCAGGAAGGAGGATTCAGTGTCAGGTTCCTGCAGACAACGCCCGGTTCAGAGCAGCAACTGCAACATGTTATCAACTACGTCAAGGCGTTTAGGGCGGATGCGGTGATTCTGGATCAGAAGGCGCCGGTTTCAAGGGAATGCATTGCGGCTTTACACAGGTGTGGCTGCACGACCGTGGTCATTGATGATATTTCCTCAGGTAGCCAGGCCGCTAATCTGGTCGTGCTGCCCGTGGCACACCATGACGATTTTGACGCAACAGATTTCTATGGCAGGGTTGTTTGCGGCGCGTCGTACGTTCTGCTGAACCGGCAGTTCGCGGATGTGGACTCGTTGCATCGCAACGAGCAAGTTGCTCGCTGCAGGATTCTCATCTCCATGGGCGGCAGCGATCCCGAGGGGTTTACGCTTGACGCCGTCAAGGCGGTTTCGCCAGTGCCTGCGGATGTGACTGTTGTGACCGGCCCGTTCTTCATGTTTGAGATGGAGCTTGCGGCCATCCTTAATGATTGGTCAGGAGAAAGCGAAGTGAAGCAGAATGTCACCGATATGGCTGAACTGTTTTCGCAAACCGATCTTGCCATTCTGTCGTTTGGCGTGACCGTGTATGAAGCTGCGAGAATGGGTGTGCCGTCTGTGGTTTTGCCGCGCTCTCGCGCGGATGCCGAATGTGCTGCCCGGCTTACAAAGATAGGTATTTGCCGCAGTCTCGACTATCGGGAGACCGTTTCCGCCAACGAAGTCAGGAAACGGGTGAATGACTTGCTGTTAAAGCCGGGGCGTCGAGAAACAATGAGCCGCACCGCTACTGCATTGATCGACGGGCAGGGCGTGCGCCGCGTTGCAGAGGTTATCATGACCGAGCTTTCGGCGGAAATGCGGACTTTCGAAAAGGAAGCCGCGTGAATGTGCTGCAAATGATGTGTGCCGAATGACGATAAAATTGTATCTGAACAAACAGACACGGAACAAACGAATAGCAGGTGGAACTGTGGTCAAGCCATTCTTTTTGGATCTTACAGTCCAGCGCAGACGTGGCCGAATTGAGGCTGACCGCATACTTGGATCCAACGGATACGCAAATTCGTGCTCGAACTGCTCCGTGTATTTCCCAAGAATGACTGTGCCGCGGCGCAGGATTTCACCCAGCTTGTCCTGAATATCGCTTATCTCTGGTTCAACATTCCCGATGGAATTATTTCTGTTGGTGAGAGACAATTATATAGGTAATCATAACATGGGAAGAAAGATGCATAGGCAAAGAAAAATATTCAAACAGAATTTATATAAATCTGGGAATGAAATCCTTAGACGAGAACTTTATAATAAATTAACAGATCCAGGATTAGGTAGAGAATTTGTAATTGTGGCAAAATTGATCATATAGAGAATTAATTATGAGAAGAAAAAGTTTTCTCAGAAATAGTTCCTTAAACCAGATAATTGAACACGAATGGGTATTACCAGCCTTAGGAAAACATAAAATAGGATTTGGTATTTGCGCTGAAAGTGGAATTGTAATGCAATCACCTTCACCTAATCCCAAAGATATCCAGAGATATTATAAATATACCGCAACCTACAATAATCCAGGACGTGAGGGAAGACCATCAATAGCCAAAGTAATAGATTTAAATCGATTACTGCACATTGTGATTGATGTTGTTGGATATATGCCTGATAGTGTATTTCAGGTAGGCTGTTCTGATGGCTATACTCTTTTCAGATTTAAAGAAACTGGTGTGAAAACAATCAATGGAATAGATCCAAGCATTGCTAGTCATGAAGTGGCAAATAAATTGTATGGAATTGATACCATTATTGGAAGTATTGAGAATTATAATGATTTTACTCAGAAATATGATTTAATAGTCTTGACGCATGTTTTGGAACATCTATTCAATCCTGTAGATTGTCTAAAAAAATGTTCACTGATGCAAAAGGATGGCGCTTGGTTATTAATTGAAGTGCCATTGTTTGAACGATTGGATTTATTTCCACCGGGATTATTAACACTCGAGCACCTAAATTACTTTTCTGAAGGCACAATAATTGAAGCAATAACTATGTCTGGATATGTGCCGCGTTTCATTGGCAAATATTTTAATAACCATGACTATCCTGTAATTACTGTGGTTTGCCGGAAATATGATAAAATCCGGCCAATTCAAAGCGAAGATTATTTGAAAAACAAAAGATTGCTAAATGAATATATCCTACAAGAAAGTACTACATGGGGTAAAATAGAGAAAAAGATTAAATGTTTACTTTCAAAAATGACTAAAGTGTATATTTATGGCGCAGGTATTCATACTTCCCAGTTATTAGCCTTTACTGATTTAGAAAATTACTTGAATATTGTTAGTCTATTGGATTCAAGCCCAACTAAGTGGGGTATACAATTGGGAGAACTAAAATGTTATAATCCGAATGATATTAATATTCAAAAAGGAGATTATATCATTATTTCATCTTTTGCATCTGAAGAGGAAATATTCAACCAACTTTCTCAGCACAGGCAAAATGGAGTCAATATCCTAAAACTTTATGGAGATGATCAATGAAAGCTATATTAGCAGGTGGGTACGATACTAAAAAACTTGGTGACCATGGATCGCTTGAAGTGTTTCAAAGGGATTTAAGAAAATTGGATCAAGAGTGTGAAATTGTTTTGTTGTCACGACATTCCGATATAGAATTTGACAAAACATACAATGTTCGATCCATATTAAGTTTGGATCATAGAACTCTTATATTTACAGGATAGAATCCTTGTTTTTCAAATTATTTTGGACAGCAGTGACATAGAATATAATCCTGTACGCGCAGGACTGGTGCAAGCACCTGAAGAATGGCATTGGTCATCTGCACATGCCAGGTACGCTAATGAAGGTTTGCTTGCCCGATGATTTGGATATACCTGAATTGATGAAATGTGTAAGAACTTATTGGTGATGACTGTTTAGCACGGCCTCAAGGCACGTGCCATACAAAAAGTCGTATGGGTTGTATCAATGTATTGACATTTGACATGGGTACCCGCGTACTCCACAGAAGGGTGAGATGAGTAGAAAAATCGATGGAATACATATAGAGAACTAATACAGCAGGCAAGACAGGCAGTTCAATAGTTCATTTTAGAAATGTAAGGAATAACATCACCATGAACAAAAACTGGAAAGATGAAAAAGGAAATTTACACAAAGGGAGAGTTTTAGTGACCAAAGATGGCTATGATGTCATAGAGTGCGAATTGTGTGGTTTAAAACACATCATTCCATTGCATAAGAATACAGTTCAAGAAGAATTCTATTCTGAAAAGTTTTATCAAACAGAAACAAAAGATTATATAAAAAGCCATCAAGAAGATTATGAATGGTGGTCTATCGAACATAATGAAAAGTATTATTACTTCGAAAAGTATTTTGATGAGACAAATCGCAGAAAAATATTGGATATAGGTTCAGGTCCCGGCTTTTTCCTGAAGATAGGAAAAGAAAGGGGATGGGATGTAACAGGGATAGAACCAGGGGGAATAGCTTATGAATTTTCAAAACATGAGTTGGGTCTTAATATTATTAATGAATTCTTTTGTGAACAGAATTATTTAAATTTCGGACTGTTTGATGTGGTCCATCTCAACAATGTACTAGAACACCTTGTTGACCCGATTAATATATTGAAAATGGCAATAGAAATAACAGAACAAAAGGGTCTCATTTGTGTTACAAGTCCAAATGATTTCAATCCTTTGCAGAAAATGGCAGTAGAGAATCTTAATAAAGATTATTGGTGGGTTATGCCTGATCATCATGTCAATTATTTTGATTCAAAATCTCTTAATAAATTATTCAATAATTTGAGATTAAATGTAATTTATGAGACCACAAGTTTTCCATTAGAACTCTTTTTACTTATGGGAGACGATTATATTGGAAATGATAAGATTGGAAGAAATATACATAAAAAACGGATGACAATGGAAAAGCATTTCAGTGATGCTGGAAAGAATGAATTTAAAAGAAGAATTTACAATAAGCTTGCGGAATTGGGCTTGGGTCGAAAAATAACATTAATTGCAAAAAGAATGCAAGATTAACTATATTTTATAATATTTTATAAAATGTTATCAATTTATGAGCCGTGAAAATGAATAATAACCAAATTTGTGTAAATTGTCCACCGTCGTACGTGCTGCTGAACCGGCAGTTCGCGGATGTGGATCCGATGGACCGCAACGGGGAAGCTGCGCGCTCTAGGATTCTCATTTCCATCAGCGGCAGCGATCCCGAGGGGTTTGGGCTAAGAGTCATCGCCGTTTTGAAACTCTGCGTCTCCGCGCCTTAGCGGGTTATGAATTTTTGGAATTAGGGTAACTTTGGTTGATCTAAATGCACAAATTTGATGTGGTCAGAAGTGGTATGCCGGCTTTGGAGACATTTAGCGAAAACGAAAGGCTGATCTGTCTAGGCGCAGGTACCTCTCAACTTCCTGTCATCAAGGCTGCTAAAGATATGGGACATTTGGTAATTGGGATTGACCGCAATTCTGTTGCACCCGGAATTAAATTTCTGGATGAGCTTATTAATGTCAGCACCTATGATACCAATGAGGTAATCAATCGGCTCAAAGCCTCAAGGGCCAGGTACAAATTTACAGGCTTGGTCGCGCGCACTTCTGGTCCTGCCTTAAAGACGGCGGCAGCAATTTCCGAAACATTTCGACTGCCCGGCTTGATCAGCGAAATTGTGCCGCTGGCGACAGAGAAATCCGCATTAAGAGAATTCTGCCTGCAAAACCAGTTTCCAATTGCGGCTGGAATCCGTGTTAGATCTTGTAAAGAAATTACCAGTACTCTCGAAATGCCTGTAATCGTCAAGCCTGATTTACCTCTGGTCGGTAAGAAAGCTGTTCGTGTTTTATTTGATTTATCTCAACTTGAACCGGCAATCAATGAGGCAAGTCGCGCATCAGGTAATGGTTATACGGAGATACAGCGATATATTGATGGTTTTGACATCGCTTGCTTGTTCTGGGCAAATCAAGGCAAGGCTGAAATTCTGGCTTATTGGGATGAATTGGTTGCCATAACCAATGATAATGGTGTGATTGGACTTGGAATCAGCGTTCCATCTGTAGTTGAAAAAACCAAAACTCAGAAGTCTGTTGATGAGATAGTTAAGGAACTCGCCAGTCGTTTCCCATGCGTAAATGTTTTGTTAATTATGGCCTTTAGAGTGGATATGGCAGAGCGGCCTTATATCGTTGAACTTCACGCTGACCTTGGTGGAGATTTAATTGCTGATGAATTGTTTCCTGTCTCTGATCCGCGATTTAATTATTTTGGACTGGCCATTTCTATTGCCTGTGAAAAACCCGTCAATGTTTCCCACTGGCTACCTAAGTTCAAACCTACTTCCTTGTTGTATGAACGAAGTATGAAGAGAACCAAGCAGCAGATAACCCTGACTGAACATCATAATAAGCAGGCCTATATTTATAAATCTAACTGTTTAAAAGAGAATCTTAAGAAAACATTCAGTTTGATCGATGATTCGATGTTAGCTCATCTGCCGAGACACTTGTCCTGGTATGAGATGAGACGATAGGCATTTACCCACCAGGTATTAGGTAATCAGAAAACTCATGAATAAGAAGATTTGCACGATACAAATAAACTACACTGACTTGGAAAATTTTGATGCGAACTACAATTGCATTGCGAAGCTCAAAGAAAGCGGAATATTTGATAAGGTAGTTCTTGCGGCACCGGACATAGAGAAAAATCTCGTTCTCGCAGATTTTGCACGGAAATACGATATAGAGCTTTTTTTAGGTGAAGTAGATAATGTAGCCAAACGTATGCTCGATTGTTGTAGAAAATATGATGCTGAAATTGCCGCCAGAGTTCTCATTAATTGGTTCTTTATTGATATCGATTTAATCAAAGCAATGATTCAAATGTTGCAGGATACCGGCGCCGACTATGTGAATTTACCGAGGAATTTTGATATTCGATTTGGCGCCGATGTATTTCATAGCCGTTTCCTGGTTAAGTTATTGGATTCTCGGAACCCGGACATTAAGGAAGGAAATGCAGTTTTTTTTAATCCCTGGGGATACGCTGAAACACACCCGGAAAACTGCCATCTGGTCACTTGTCAAGAGACACCCGAATACTCCTATGATGATTTTAATAAAATTAGAGAAACCTTTCGTAAAGTTTGGCCTGAACGTCACGACTCGAGCTGTGCCCCAATGTACACTTACAAAAGTGCTGTTAATTATATAAAGTCAAAGCGTAATTGTAGAGTGCTCGATGTTGCCTGTGGTTTAGGGAATGGCACAAATTATTTGGCATATTATTGCGAGGAAATTGTTGGTGTCGATTCAGATGAAGATACAATAGTAAAGGCGAAGGAAAGTTTTCCCAAGGCCAATATTGAATTTGTCGCCGGTGATGCTCAAGCATTGAGTTTCCCTGAGGAGTCCTTTGATGCGATAGTATCTGTCCATACAATGGAGCATTTACCTGATGATGACAGATTTCTGCAAAGATGTTCCGCCGTGCTGTGCTCTGATGGGATTTTTATTATTGAAGTCCCCAAATTACGAGAATTACCTTTTAAGGGTGTTGATACACCCCTTTCAGTTTTTCACATTAGGGAATATGATGCCAAAGGGTTTGCGCAATTGCTCGATAAGCATTTTGACGTTATTGAATTATTGGGCGCTTGCAGAAGATTTTATGTTTCTATTGAAAATTCAAGAGAAGCCCTATTTGCTGTCTGTAGGAAAAAGAATAAGTTGACTTGATATGAAAAGTCAAAAAGCCATATACATTATAGGTGGTGGACCATTAGGCTTAGATGTTATCCGGTGGGCGAAAGAGCTTGGGCTATCAACCATTGTGACAGATAAAAATGAGCAAGCCCCCGGCCTTGCTCTGGCAGATGTTGAATTTATTGCAGACGCCGGTGATGTAGATCGTCATCTTGAATTTGCCAAAACTCTACAAGCGAAATATGAAATTGTCGGCGTTTATTGTGGCAATGAAATTGGTGTCTGGACCATTCATCACCTCAGTAAATTTTTGAAGCTTGGGCATAATACGGTCGAGTCCCTGGAAAATGTTCTGGATAAAGTCAGGATGAAGCGAATTTGGGAAGACAGTAATATTCCCTCTCCTCACACGCAGCTTATCAAAAAATCAAAAGAATTAGAAGAAATCGTACGCTGTACTAAAATTCAGATCATTGTAAAACCTGCGTTGGGGTCAGGTAGTCGTGGCGTGCAAATCGTGAAACAGGGCAGCGATTTCGCTGAAGTATTTAATACCTGCTTGCACTCTGTGGATGGCCAGGGCGAGGTGATTCTTGAAACTTACATCGAAGGCCGCTCAATTGATGCCAATGGCGTGTTTCTGGAAGGGAAGTTTTTTCCTGCGGGTATTCTCGAAAAATACATAACAGACTTTCCGAATTGTCTGCCAATTGCGGGCAACGACCCTGCCGATATTTCCAAAGAAGAACAAGCAGAAGTTTACAGTTTATTGGAGAATGGCTGTCGAACCTTAGGGTTGACTTTCGGGCCGGTTAAAGGAGATTTTATCCGGACGGACAAAGGCTATCAGGCGCTGGAAGTTGCCCCACGCTTTCACGGTGATGTTACCACCTGCAACACGCTGCCATTTGGGTCCGGCATCAATCCGGTCAAATTCTATTTTAATTACCTGGCGACTGGTGAAGTTAAAACAGATTTTTTAACTCCAACCGGTGATAACTACGCCGCTTGGCAGGTCGCCTGTTTACCTCCTGGAAAGATAAAAAAGAGTTTATCATTCGAACCCGATGGAGATAATACTTTATCTCAAATCACCAAAGTTTGGTTTAACCAAAAATGTTTGCCTGAAATTTTCTGTTACACAGATACCGCTAAAATTCCTGGTTATGTCTGTGTGCATGGGGGAAATTCTAAAGATGTGGAAGAGACATTGACCCGATTTTGGCAAGATTCTCGCTATGAAGTTGAAGTGAATCCTGAACACTTCGCCTGGTACGAGCAGTTGGGTAAAAGGATAGAAGGTGTGGGATTTAAAAAGAAAAGTTTTGGCTTTCATAAAACCTATAAATAACGGAGTAGTTATGCAATTTTTCTTAGACAGCGCGAATGTTGACGACATTAAAAAGTACGCGAAGGTTGGTCTTTTGGATGGTGTAACCACAAATCCGGCTCTAATCGCCAAAGAAGGCAGAGATTTTTTGGAGGTGGTGCAGGAGATTTGTGGAATTATTGATGCCCCGATTTGTGCTGAAGTCGTTAGCCTGGATGTTGAAGGGATGTTTCGGGAAGCGGGGGAATTAGCCAAACTTCATCAGAATATTGTTGTAAAAATTCCGGCAACACCGGCAGGTTTTGAGGCGCTTCATTTGTGCTCTAAAGACGGAATTAAAACCAACTTCACGATTGTCTATACGGCAAACCAGGCGCTGCTCGCTGGAAAATTAGGAGCAACTTACGTCAGCCCATTCGTAGGCCGGTTGGATGCAACTTCAACGGGTGGCAGCGAACTTATCCGGGAAATTGTGACTATTTACCAGAACTATGATTTTGCGACAAAGGTTTTAGCGGCCAGCATGCGCAATGAAATTTATGTTAAAGAAGCTGCGTTGGCAGGCGCTCATGTCGCAACAATTCCTCCTGAAGTTTTAGCTCAAATGATGCAAAGCGAATTAACAAATATTAGCCTGAAAGGCTTTTTGGCAGAGTGGGATAAGCTGCCTGAAGAAAAAAGATCCTACTTTAAACCTAAATCAAACAATAGGGTGGAAGTATGAATCTCGATGGGAAAATTGCAATCGTCACGGGTTCAAGCCGCGGCTTTGGCGCCAGAATCGCAAAGCATCTGAGCTTGCTTGGCGCCAGCGTGGTCGTGACCTACCTGCGTGGTGACGAAACAGAGCAGCAGAATGCTGACAAGGTCGCAGAAGAAATGGATGCAGAGTTGGTTTTGCCGCTGGATGTGAGGGATCGCGCCAGTGTGCGTGACACGATGCAGAAAGTAAATCAAAAATACGGAGCGGTGGATATTCTTGTTAATAACGCCGGGATAAACATTGTTGGTGATTTTGACAAAATAAGCGATGAGGATTGGCGGGCTGTGCTTGATGTCGATTTGAAAGGGGTCTTTATATGCTGCCAGGAAGTGCTGCCCTATCTAAGAAGTAACGGTCGAATTATTAACATTGGCTCAGTTTCCGGAGAATATGGCGGCCCCAGGACGCCCTCCTATGCGGCGGCCAAGGCGGGTGTTATGGCGCTAACCCACTGCCTGGCGCGGTTCGTGGGCGAAAAAAATGTA
>SMUY01407084.1_pt1 | contig 11734 bp, 9 predicted proteins | sample 2456441 | NCBI WGS metagenome assembly SMUY01 (sample SAMN11095931, study PRJNA526329) | marine sediment metagenome | biome: Marine sediment; feature: Surficial sediment; material: Deep marine sediment; isolation source: Hadal surficial sediment | place: Pacific Ocean | collected 2014-11 | depth 0-1...
TAACGGCTCCGTGGGTGGAACGAATGGTCACTTTGTCACCTTTTTTTACAAGTTTCGCCGCCACCACCTGGCGGCTGAAAATCACGGTGTTTTCCTGAATCGCCCGTCTGGCCTGGCGGCCGATCACCTGGTTGAGGTCGGTGAGGTAGTCGGTGCGCAACCGGCTGATTTCGCGAGGTTCGAGCCTGACGTGTTCGTCACCGATGATGACATTGCGCAGAATCGATTGATGCGAGACAACTATCGGCATGGTCACCTTAATTTCGGTGGTAACGAACAAATGCCAGGGTTGCGGTTGTTGACAGCGTGCCGATACGGCGACGCGGCCCACTCGTCGGTCGCCATTCAATTCGAGGGTGAGGTCTTCGCACTCCGGCAAATGCACTCGGGGATCCAGTGCGCGAGTGTTGACGGAGATATCCCCGCTGGGATAGCGGACTTTTGCTTGTTCCGCCGCAAAACGGGTGATCTCCGTCAGGAGGTCCGCTCGGATAGTGCCTGCAAGAAACAGGGCCGGTGTTAAACAGGCAACGTGTAAGGCTCGCATCAGGTAGAGATTCATCCTTCAGGTGTAGCAGACCCGCCGAAGTCTGCATGAGCGGAACATCGTCCATAAAATGCCTGGCACACTCTTGCCACCCTCAATGGCACAGGCGTGCCGCCAAACGGATGTCCGACCGGGCATCGACACAGTTCCGTCGAATGATTGACGCCATCTGAAATCCAGTGTGTCGTTATTTTGGTGAAACACTGAGCTTATGCCGATTGGCACGGCAATTGCTCTATGGCTCGCAGTTCAGAAGAAACGATTAAAGCGATTAGATCGATTGAACCGATTAGACCCGATTAAAACTACAGAGAATGGACCACCCAGCGGGACCTCCGTCTACCAATGAAAATTAGTTTCGAAAATGCACTTGGACCACAGCCGGCGGCACTCAAATTGCGGAGTTTGAGAACGGAGATCATCGCGAACAACATTGCCAATGCCGACACCCCGAACTTCAAAGCACGGGATATCCCATTCGCAACCATGCTTCGAGAGGCCACGGAAGGTCGCTCCGGACTACTGACCACCACGCACCCGCGACATTTAAGCGCCCAAGCTAGAGACGCGGAACAGACGTTGCTTTTCCGCATGCCTTTACTGCCATCCATCGATGGCAACACCGTGGACGGTCATGTGGAGCAAGCCGAGTTCGCCAACAACGCCTTACATTTTCAAGCTTCGCTGAGGTTTCTGAACGGTAAGTTCCGTGGCCTCATTGCAGCGATCAAAGGAGAGTAATCATGTCATTGCTCGATGTATTCGACATTGCCGGTAGCGCGATGGCTGCCCAGAACGTACGCCTCAATACAACGGCCAGCAACCTGGCTAACGCGGAAAGTGTCTCCAGCAACATGGCAGATACTTACCGCGCTCGTCACCCGGTGTTCGCGAGTCGACTCGAGCAGGCGTTTTCGCTAACTGGATCGACCGCGGCCCAAGGCGTACAGGTGCTGGGAATCGTTGCAAGCACCGCACCGCTCAACTTGAAATACGAGCCCCATCATCCGCTCGCAGACGATGCGGGTTATGTGGCTTATCCAAACGTGAATGTGGTTGAAGAGATGGCAGACATGATGTCGGCCACACGCTCGTTTCAACTCAATGTAGAGATTCTCAATTCGGTCAAGTCGCTCGCCGAGCGGCTGTTGACCATGGGGCAATAGTTATGGAAATAAACGGTATACGATCCGCCTCGGAACTGGTCGCCTCGAGCAATGGCGGTGATCCGAGCAAGGAGCTTGGCAAGACTCAGTTTCTCGAGCTCATGATCGCCCAGTTCAATAATCAGGACCCGCTGAAACCGGCAGACAACCAGGACTTCATCGCGCAACTCGCGCAGTTCTCGACCCTGGAAGGTATCGAGAACCTGAATACTTCCGTGGACAGCATGGCGGCCGCCATGCGCTCCAGCTTAACCCTTGAAGCAGCGTCGCTGGTTGGACGCTCGGTGCTCGTTGCGACGGATCGAGCTCTGATGACCGAAAACGGTATCGGCGGGAACATCAGAAACACCCAGGCGAGCAGTGACCTCACCGTTGAAATCTCTACCCTTGGGGGTGCGCTGCTACGTCGTATACCCCTGGGGGCGCAAGATTCAGGGGGAGTTCGTTTTCTCTGGGATGGAACCGATGAAACTGGCGAACTGCAGCCAGGCGGAGCATATCGCGTTCGGGCGTTTGCCACCGTTGCTGGACAGAAGAGAGAAGTTATCGTGGAGCTACCAGAGATCGTGGTAAGCGTCTCGTTCGGTGAGCGGGGCGTGACGGTCAACCTTGCGGCAGGCACATCCGTACCGGTCACCGAGATCAAGGAAATTCAATAAGTTCGATTTGTTACCGGGAATGAAATTGCCAGGAAGGCAATTCCGGATAAGTTAACTAAAGGAGTAGTTAGTCAATGACGTTCAATACGGCACTAAGTGGGCTGAGTGCGGCCTCGGCGGATCTTCGCATTACAGGTAACAACATCGCCAATGCCAGCACGGTTGGCTTCAAGGCATCACGGGCACAATTTACAGATGTGTATGCATCAACGCTGCTCGGTTCAGGATCCAATCAGATTGGCACCGGTGTGAAGCTGGCCAACGTTGCCCAACTGTTTGATCAGGGTACTATCTCGTTCACCAACAACAGCCTCGATCTCTCGATCGATGGCAGTGGCTTCTTCATCCTGAGCGATCAAGGTGCGCGTGCTTATACCCGTGCCGGAATGTTCGGAGTGGACGATCAGGGTTACGTGGTTGCTACCGGGGGTTCCCGAGTACAAGGGTTCACGGCGAACGCGGCAGGCGTGTTGAGTGGAATCCTTGGGGATCTGCGCATCCAGACGAGCAATCTGGCACCAGAGCGGACCACCTTGATGGAAGCCAGTCTCAACCTCGATGCGCGTGAGCTTGTGCTTTCGCGCATAGGCACAACTATGTCGACGACCGGTAGTGCGGTCGGGGTGAGCATTCCTGGCCTGGCCAATCCAACGGCTTCCGTTCTCGAAACTGCCGGGGCAACCGTACCTTTTGATTACAGCATCGATCAGGAGTCGAGCATAACGGCCGGCGATGTCATTCAGCCTTTCGACTTTGGGGTGAATCGGCCTTCGGCAGTCACTGGCCTGGGTACCGTTACCGGGTTCGATTTCTCTTTGAATACACCTTCAACACTGACGGCCTCGAGTAGCCCGTTGACGTTCAACTTTTCCGACAAGCCATCGGCAGTTAGTGGCAGTTCCAATTCGGTAGCCTTCGACTACAGCGGTGCCAATAATGCTACGTTCGATGTAACCATCAGTGGTTCGTCCAGCGATGGCACGACCAGTATAAATCTAAATGCCAACATTCCCGACCTTGCAACGTTAGTAACAACGATTAACGGCCAACTCGGCGGCATTGGTGTACAAGCGCGCATCAATCCAGCCAACGCCAACCAGATTCAATTCATTTCCACCTCAACTGGTCAGAATTCGGTCATTACAGTTGATAACTACGCAGTAAACGGAACGACGACACTCGCCGATCTCACCGCTTCCTTGAGCGGAATCGCCGCTGGTGCAGCAAGCATTCGCAGCTCTTTCGATGTCTCCGTTGCTGGTAGTTCCGCCGACGGCACCGTGAAAATTACGTTTGTAGATAATCTTGTTACGCTGCCTGCATTGATAGCCGACATCCAGGATCAATTGAGTGGTGCTGGAATCGCGGCGGACGTCCGGGAAGATCCGAACAATGCTGGGCGCTTGCAGTTTTTCTCCACGGACAACGGGGTGGCGTCCACTGTCACAGTGGGCAACTATCAGACGACAGACGCCAACGTTAGCGTCAGCAATATCGCCAACCTGTTGCGCCTGGCCGACGGCGCCACAAGCTCGGTACCAGGTCCGGGTGCCATCGGTACGACCGGCTCGTTCACCCAGTCGAGCTTCGATGTAACCATTGCCGGTGGTTCTGGTCCCGGTGGTAGCGCAACGGCTACCATCCTTCTGAATCAGAATGTCGCCGACGGCGATGTAAACGGCCTCGTGACGTTGATCAACAATCAACTCGCGTCTGTTCCGCTGCCGGGGATCGACGTAATAGCCCAGGAAGACCCGACTAACCCCGGTAGAATTCAGTTCGCCGCTACCGTCGCTGGTGAAACCTCCACCGTCACGTTAGACAATTTTGTCACGCCGTCCGTTACTGGAGATGTGCAGGCGACGAGTGCAGACATTCAAGCACTACTCGGCGGTGTCGTTAGTGGCGCGAGCGACAACTCGGGAACTAACACCAATGCCACTTTTCAAGTGACCTTGACGGGTTCCAGCGTGCCGAGCGAGAACCAGACGGTTTCGGTTACCTTGAACAGTAATGTCTCCACCCTGCAGGATCTGATTACCGATATTCGCAACGACCTGGTGAGTACCGGCGTCGGCCTGAACGTGCGGGAAGATCCAAACAGCTTCGGACGTTTGCAGTTTTACACGGTGACTGGCGGTGAAGCTTCTACCATCACTATCGATCCGAATGACAATGCTCAGTTTGGCAACGGGGTAACGCAAACAGACGTCGAGGCCGCGTTGGGAGATATTGCTCTTGGTCAGGCCGGTAGCGCCGGATCGAGCAACACGATACCTAATCCGTTTGGCGGCACTGGGGTAACGGCTGCGGTCGGTAACCGCAGTTCGGCGAGTTTTGACCTCACCGTTGCCGGTGCAACCGCCAACAATGGCACCGTGACAATAACCCTGAGCGACGATGTCCAGGACGTCAACGACCTGATCGCCGACATTCGAGATGATCTGGCGCCATCCGGGATAGGTGTCGATGTCCGTGAAGATCCGGCGAATGCAGGCCGGTTGCAGTTTTTCTCGACGGTTCCCGGTGAAGCCTCGACGATTACCATCGGCAACCCCGACGCCTCCAACATCGTGGTAACACAGAACGATCTAACCAATACGCTGAACCTTGCTACCGGTGTCACCGTTCCAGGCATTCCTGGTGTCAACAACGGCTACATCGCGCAATCCGTGGACGTCATTCAAGCCGATGGCAGCATACAAACAGTGACGACACAGGCCGGAGGTAGCGCAGCGCAAGCCGCCGCGCAGTTCTCCAGCACAATTGTGCCGGGTATTACGGCAACGGCAAGCACGACTGCACGAATTCCACTAAGCGGTTTTACCAATATCAGCGGAAGTTTCCAACTATCGATAAATGGGGTTGCGTTGACCGGTACCACGCTTGCAGATCTAGCGAGCGCTATCAACAACACGCCGGGCCTTGGCACGGTTTCGGGGTCCATCGATAGCAATGGCGACTTGATTGTCGTCGACCAGGTGGGTAACGATCTGGTATTCGACGTGGCAGGTGGCTCTGCGGGGGACACGATCGACCTGCTTGGTACCCAAGGTGGTGCAGTGACACTAACCAGCACAGGAACAACCGCTGCGGCGGTTGGCGGTAGTGTCGACTTCACGCTGGATGAAGGGGTGACGATGAGTAACCCTGTGCCGGCGAGCAGCAACCTGTTCGGTCTTTTGAGCCCTTCCGCCTTCACTCAGTTCCAGTTGAATACGTTTGATCCGAACAATCAGGAAACATACAACGCCGCAACTTCGGCAACGATATTCGATAGTCTCGGCAACCCTCACGTGATGTCGTTGTATTTCGTGAAAGAACGCTTCACTCCGGGCGTTGCGGGTCAGGAGGAGAATCGCTGGACGATGTATGCGCTGATCGACGGTCAGGACGTAGGCGATCCGGATCCCAATCTGGCGCCCCCGGCCAACGCGCAACCAACGCGCGCATCGTACACCGTGCAGTTTGAGCGCGATGGCACGCTCAACCCAGCGGGGACGGATCCAATACTCATCTCTAATTGGGTACCACTCGATGCCACCGGTAATCCCAACGGCGCTGTTGGGCCTCAGAACACGCTCACCGGCGGGGTATTGCCGGTACCCGACCCGCCCACTAGTTCGAACTTTGAAGTCCGGCTCGGAGATTCTACCCAGTTTGGCAGCGGATTTGCGCTGAACAGGCTCGACCAGAACGGCTACACGTCTGGCGAGCTGAGTGGACTGTCGATTGACGAGAAAGGTCTGGTTTCTGCCCGTTTCACGAATGGACAGAGTCTGAATCTCGGTCAGATTGCAATTGCAGACTTTGCAAACGTGCAGGGTTTGAAAGCGATCGGCAACACAGCCTGGATACAAACCACTGACTCCGGCGAGCCAACCATTGGTGCTCCGGCTTCGGGCTCGCTTGGTGCTGTGACTTCTGGCGCGCTGGAAGATTCCAACGTGGAGCTTTCTGAGCAGCTCGTCCAGTTGTTGATCGCTCAGCGTAATTTTCAGGCTAACGCTAGAACGATTTCGACTGCGGACGAGATCACTCAGACAATTATTAATCTCTAACCCCCATGGATAACGTTCTCTATATCTCGATGACCGGGGCTGTAGAAATCATGCAGGCCCAGACCATCCATGCAAACAATTTGGCTAACGTATCGACACACGGATTTCAGGCAGATCTGGCACAAGCGCGAGCGATGCAGGTTTATGGTGACGGGTATCCCGCTCGGGTATACGTCGGGACGGAAAGCCCTGCAACGAATCTAAGCCCCGGTAGCTTGAGTGAAACCGGTCGGAGCCTCGACATTGGAATCAGTGGGCAAGGTTATCTCGCCGTGCAGCTTGCCGATGGTACTGAAGCCTATACCCGGGCTGGTGACTTGCATGTCGATTCGTTAGGTCAGGTATTAACCGGGTCCGGGCATCTGGTGCTCGGGGACGGCGGACCTATCGCCCTGCCAGCGTTTGAGAGTGTGTTAATCGGAAACGACGGAACGATTACGGTTCTACCCCAGGGTCAGACGGCAGACAATCTGGTTGTCATCGACCGCCTCAAATTAGTGAAGCCTGAGCTGGGTACTCTCTCAAAGGGAACTGACGGCCTGCTGCACCACGTTAGCGGTTTGCCATTGGAGCCGAGTGCCGATGTCCTCGTTGTCTCGGGTTTTCTAGAGAACAGCAACGTCAATGCTGTGTACGAGATGACCGAGATTCTGGCGCTCGCCAGGGAGTTCGAAATACAGATGCGGCTGATGCAAGCCGCAGAAGAAAATGATCAAGCCGCAACCGAACTGGTTACGGTTAACTAGGAATACAAGGAGGTACCCGAATCATGATGTCGGCACTATGGGTTAGCAAAACCGGGCTCGGCGCACAGGACACCGCGCTTAGAGTCATCTCAAACAATCTTGCGAACGTCAGTACCATTGGGTACAAACGCGATCGGGCGATGTTCCAGGATCTGTTGTACCAGATTCAGGAACAGCCGGGGGGTTTGTCGTCTCAGGACACGACACTGCCTTCCGGTTTACAGCTTGGCACAGGGGTGCAGGTGGGAGCGACTCAGAAGATTTTCACACCTGGTAACCTGCAGATCACGGACCAGACATTGGATCTCGCCATTGACGGCCGCGGATTCTTTCAGATTACGATGCCTGATGGGACACCCGCTTACACACGCGACGGCCAGTTTCAGCTCGACGAGGACGGCCAGATCGTAACCTCGGAGGGTCGGCCGTTAGAGCCCGCTATTAACATTCCTACTAACGCAGACACAATTACCATCGGCACCGACGGTACGGTGAGCGTCATGATTCGCGGGGACATTGCGCTCACTCAGGTTGGCAATCTGCAACTTGCGGATTTCGTTAATCCTTCGGGCTTGCAGGCGATGGGTGGCAACCTCTTTCGAGAAACGCCTGCCAGCGGTGCCCCGCAAGTGGGCACTCCCAGTGAGAACGGCCTCGGTGCTCTGCTGCAAGGCACCCTCGAAACCTCCAATGTCAGCGTCGTCGAAGAGTTGGTGAACATGGTTTCCACGCAGCGGGCTTATGAAATGAACTCTCGCGTCATCTCGACGGCGGATCAGATGCTGCAATTCGTCACGCAGAATATGTAACGGTAACGATTTATGATTTTCCAAGTTAGAGCTTTGTCTATTTGTTTTCTGGTGTGTCTTGTGGGTGGTTGTATCGGGGTAGACCCGGTTCGCCAGGAGCCTGGCTATCGCCCGAGTTACGGTTTCGTTAAACCCGCGGCAATTCCGACTAATGGAGCAATCTATCAGGAAGGTTACTCCCTGGTTCTGTTCGCTGATCGACGCGCAGCGCGGGTGGGAGATATCGTCACCATCCGCCTCGAGGAGCAGACCCGTGCGAGCAAGTCCGCCGGTACTAAGATCGCGAAGGAATCGGCGGTGACCGTTCAAGAACCGACCATCTTCGGATCATGGATCAAGGGTTTGGCGGAGAACGCCGGATTGTCTTCAAGCCTTGATGGCGAAAGCGCGTTTAGCGGTAAGGCAGAGAGTAGTCAGAGCAACAGCCTCTCTGGAACGGTGTCCGCCATGGTCGCCGAAGTGTTGCCAAACGGATTGCTGCTCATCCAGGGTGAGAAGTGGCTCAATCTCAACCGTGGTGAGGAGTACCTGCGGGTGAGTGGGTTGGTGCGTCCCGAGGACATTGATAGTGAGAACTCCGTTTCTTCGCTGAAACTTGCGGATGCCCGTATTGCCTACAGTGGCACCGGTGACTTTGCCGACAGTAACAAAGCCGGGTGGCTCACTCGATTTTTCTTAAGCCCGATCATGCCGTTTTGATTATGAAAAAAGTGATTCTCGCAATTCTCGTTTTCCTCGTGACTGCGAACGTGGCAGTCGCGCAACGATTGAAGGACCTGACTTCGGTTGACGGCGTACGCACGAACCAACTGGTAGGTTACGGCCTGGTCGTCGGGCTGGGCGGCACGGGGGACCAAGTCACTCAGACGCCAGATACGTTGCAGGCCTATATGAACATGCTGCGCCAATTTGGTATCCAACTGCCGCCAGGCGTGAGCATGCAACCTAAAAATATCGCAGGTGTGCTGGTAAACGCGGATCTGCCTGCGTTCGCTAAACCCGGGCAGAAGCTCGATATTACGGTCTCCTCGATCGGTAACGCCAAGAGCCTGCGAGGGGGCACGCTGCAGATCGTGCCCCTCAAAGGGCTCGATGAGAAGGTGTACGCAATTGCCCAGGGTAATCTCGTTGTGGGTGGTTTCGGTGCGGAGGGTGCCGATGGGTCGCGAATAACGGTCAACGTAACGAGCGTGGGACGCATTCCCAATGGTGCCACTATCGAGCGGGCTTCTCCCAATACATTTGCCCAGGGCGACAGCCTGGTTTTACATCTGCATCGGAGTGATTTTACGACTGCACGCCGAGTCAGTGAGCGAATCAACGAAACGTTTGGTCCTAACGTGGCGGCGGCCATGGATGGCACCTCCATCCGCGTACGCGCGCCCCTGGATACCGCACAAAGGGTCAGCTTTCTGTCGGTGTTGGAGAACCTGGAGGTGCAACCCGCCGCGTCTGCCGCACGGGTCGTCATCAATTCCCGCACGGGTACGATCGTCATTGGCGACAAGGTGGAGGTGGCGCCCGCTGCGGTAACCCACGGTAGTTTGACCGTGACCATATCAGAGGCTGATCAAGTCTCTCAGCCTAACGCTTTCGGCCGCGGCGAGACCGTGGTGACTGCCCAGTCGACCGTGGAGATCGATGCGCAAAGCCACCGCATGTTCCATTTCGCTCCGGGTGTTTCGCTACAAGACATCGTGAACGCAGTCAACGAGGTGGGAGCGGCACCGGGCGATTTAATGGCGATTCTCGAAGCGCTCAAGGAATCGGGGGCACTGCGTGCAGAGCTTGTGGTGATCTGACGTGATCTCGGCTCCCATAGACATGCAGACGATGTCGAAGTTTGTTTATAGCGACGTCAACGCGCTGCAGCGCCTCAAAGGCCAGGGTGCGGAGGGGATTCGTGCGGCTGCCCAACAGTTTGAAGCTTTGTTTATCGATCTCTGGCTGCAGAGCATGCGAGCGGCCGGGGACAGCTTTTCCGAAGGCAGCTACCTTACCAGCCGGGAGACCAAACTCCATCAGGAGATGCTTGATCATCAGTGGGCCATTCACATGGCCGAAAACGGCGGGCTGGGGCTTGCGGATGTGATCGTGCGCCAGATCGATCCCTCAGCCGACACGCAAACGCTTACCTTACGAGCCCGGCAGCCGGCTGCGGTTTCGCAGCGATTGAGAATCCAGACTCACGGGTTCAAGGCAGCACAGTTCGAATCGGCCGAAGCGTTTATCGAGGAACTCACGCCAGCGGTGCGCCGCGCGCTTCGGGGTACGCCGCTCAGCGCCGTGGCTGTATTGGCACAAAGCGCTCTGGAAACGGGTTGGGGTCAACACGTCATTCAGGGGGCAAACGGGGCGAGTAGCCACAACCTGTTTGGCATCAAGGCCACCACCGACTGGCAGGGGGCAACCGTGCGGGTACGGACCGTCGAGTTCAACCATGGTCGAGCGCGTCACGAAGTGGCCGAATTTCGCCGTTACGAAAATTGGGAGGCAGCGGTGCGTGACTATGTGCAGTTTCTTTCCGGTAGCGAGCGTTACAGCGAGACACTCCGGCACGCTCAAGATCCGCAACGTTTTGCCGATGAACTACAGAAGGCGGGATATGCGACGGATCCCGCTTATGCCCGAAAGCTCAAATCGGTGATCAGCCGTGTTCAATTGTTTACCCGCTAGATAAGACGAGATGACCAACGCCTCACTGCTCAACATTGGTGTCAGCGGGCTGCAAACCTATCGGGCTGCGCTCGCCACCACCGGTCAGAACATCACCAATGCCGCGACACCCGGCTATACCCGGCAGCGTGTCGAGATTGAATCGCAAACCCTGGGCGGTGGCTCTGGTGGCGCTGGTTCACGGGTACTGGGGATAACCAGAATTATTGACGAAATTGCGGTCGGTCAGGTGCGCATGGACACGGCGGCGTTTAATGAGCTTGCGACCTTGGGCGATCAGATCCTGCGCGTTGATCTGCTGCTCTCAGATGACAACAGCAGTTTGAACCAGGGATTCAATCGGTTTTTCGGTGCCGTTCAAAGTGCGCTGCACGATCCTAATTCACTTCCAGCACGGCAGCTCGTCATTTCCGAGGCGCGAGGTCTCGTTGCACGCTTCAATTCCCTGGACGAGCGCTTGCGCGCGCAGCTTGGCGACGTCAATAGTGAACTTAACTCGACAGTGTTGCGGGTTAATGAGCTCGCCCAGAGCATCGCGGAACTCAACGGCCGAATCCGCGGGATCGATCCTGCCAGGGGATCTCCAAACGAGCTGATGGATCAACGTGACGAGCTGTTACGCCAGCTTGCCGAACTCGTCAACGTACAAACAGACCGCAGTCAGAACGTTTTCATCGGCAAAGGCCAGCCACTGGTGGTAGGTGAGCGAGCCGGGCGGCTCGGGGTTACCGGGGCTGGCGAAATCACGTTCATGATTCAAGGCCGAGATAACCAGGAGATACTCACCGATGTTATCTCCGGCGGGAAGCTCGGTGGTTTGCTCTCATTCAGCCGCGACGTGTTGTTACCGTCACTCGATCAACTGGGGCGAGTGGCCATTGCTTTTGCCAGCGCGGCTAACGAGGTTCACAGCCGCGGTCTTAATCTAAGCGGTGAGTTCGGGGGATTGTTGTTCACCGACGTGAACGATGCAATCGACATGGTCCAGCGCGCCGTACCGTTGACGAATCTTGGGGCTTCCGCCCCGATCGTCGATGTGCGCATTGACGATGCGATGAGCTTGCAGGCGA
>SMUY01145217.1_pt1 | contig 11722 bp, 9 predicted proteins | sample 2456441 | NCBI WGS metagenome assembly SMUY01 (sample SAMN11095931, study PRJNA526329) | marine sediment metagenome | biome: Marine sediment; feature: Surficial sediment; material: Deep marine sediment; isolation source: Hadal surficial sediment | place: Pacific Ocean | collected 2014-11 | depth 0-1...
GTTCCTAATTTTTTTGCAAATGCATCAGGTAAACCCTGATTGCCACCCTTCAATCGGAACACCTCAGGTGGCCAAAATGGAACGCCCCTCAATGAATGGATACCCGCTTGCCAAAGCGCATATAACCCTGAAATTTGATCTCCTCCAAGAAAGTTCAAGGCAGCTGGGGAAACTCCTTCCTTTTTGTATAATTCGGTAATCGGAGTGCTGTCCAAATGATCATACCCAAGACCAAATGGCTGGTATTCATCAGTGAATTTATCTAAATAGGGGCCGACATATAAACCTTTTAGTTCCGGCCAGGGATTATCAGCTAAATATTTGATCTCTCGTTGGTTGAACCCAAACTTACTCAGTACTGCCGGGTCTGCCAGCATCTCCTCCGTATAAAATTTTCCGTCAATCCTCCTTAGCATATTTTGTCTTCTGGGATAAGAGAGTACTTCAAGGTCAAGCTCTATGGTGTATTCCCAAAATCGCTCATATCCCGGCTTGGTAATGTGCTCTGCACCCATATCTGCGTATAAGCCGTCAGACAGTCCATCTCTCCCGGTAAAAACATGCCCTCCATGCCTGCCTGAGGCCTCAAATACCACTACCTCATGGCCCCGCTTCATTAATTCATAACCACAGCATAGTCCGGCAATACCGGCTCCTGCCACTATTACTTTTTTTGGATTTGTGGTGACTTTAATTTTTGTTTTGGCAGGGTCATTCCCCAAAGATTTTCCCAATAATATTTCTGAAGAGAAAAGGGTACTACCAACACCTGCCATAGCGCCGGTTTTTAGAAAATTTCGTCTATCAGTATTCATAAATTAATTATCAGTTGAAGTAAAATAGACCTTGATAGAGCATTGACACAGGTCATTATCTGTTAAGTTAAGGATTAACCATAAATTATAAAACATTAACTTTAGACTCGGCATTATTTTTTAATTTGAAGGTAACATTCCAGCGTGAAGTGTAGAGCAACAGTGTGCTTTGTCCTCATAAACCAGAGCCATCAACATATCATAAAATTCCTTAGTAAATTTAAACGATCTATTTCCCAAGCCCCAAGCCCCAGGCCCTTTGTTTTTTGTATTATAAGCTTGATCTGTACCTGCATAGCTTGCGATCCATTTACACCGGAATCGGAAATCGTGCTTCCAAACGAAATCAGTTTTAACTTTGACATTCGACCCATCCTTTCAAATAATTGCTATGTATGCCACGGCCCTGATTCCAGTACCAGGCAAGCTGACTTTCGGCTTGACTTACGTGAATATGCCACCCGGAAGCTTTCTGATGGTTGGAGAGCCATCGCACCTGGCAGCTGGCGTAAAAGTAAATTGATCCATAAGGTAAGTTCTTCTGACCCTGAGGTAATGATGCCACCACCTGAGATGAAAAGACATCTTAGTGAAAGGGAAATTGCACTACTGAAACGCTGGATTGACCAGGGAGCCAAATGGGAGCCTTATTGGGCTTTTATACCACCTGGGCAACCTTTAGTGCCTGAGATAGACGAAGGCCAATTTGTAAACAATGAGATTGATAATTTTATCATCAGTAAATTAGAAGATCATCAGCTAACCCCCGCTAAAGTAATTGACAAGCCCGGATTGGCCAGGAGGCTCGCCTTTATACTTACAGGGCTACCTCCGAAACCTGAAATGGTAAATTCGTTTGTTGATGACAGCAGCCCGGGTGCTTATGAAGCACTAGTAAATCACTATTTGGAGTCACCGCATTTTGGGGAACATTGGGCCCGTCATTGGATGGACCTGGTTAGGTATGCTGATACCAGGGGACATGAGTTTGACTATACTATTATTGGTGCCTGGCGCTATCGTGACTATCTTATTCGGGCGTTTAACAATGATGTACCTTATGATCAATTGGTAAGGGAACAATTGGCAGGAGATCTTTTGGAAACTCCACGCCTTAATGTAAGTGAAGGCTATAATGAATCTGTAATCGGAACCGCCTTTTACTGCCTCACAGAAGGTAAGCACAGCCCGGTTGATCTGAGAATAGATCAATCAGAACGAATTGACAACATTATTGATGTTACCTCCAAGACCTTTCAGGCACTGACTGTAGCCTGTGCAAAATGCCACGACCACAAATTTGACCCCATACCCACTACAGACTATTACTCTTGGTACGGTATAGTGGAAAGTACCCGCTTTACCCTAATACCAGTAGGATTTGATCATGGTAAAAAACTGGTCCTAGACAGTTTGAAAGAGGATTGTGTCAACATAAGGAACTACATAACTGAAAATATTCCTGAAATCGATCATTCAGACCCTGTTTCCAGCTCAATTACTAATATTCATAAAGATTATCGGATTATTGGAGATTTCCGAAATGGAACCTTAAATGACTGGACCACTAATGGTATGGCCTTTACTAATGCTTTAGGACATCCTGTGGTTGAAGGAAACCGTGTAGTAGGCCTGGAAAGTGGAAAAGCTTCTACTAAAGTTTTGGGTAAAGGTCTTTATGGGGCCCTGAGATCACCTGGTTTTATCATTTCCGAGGACAGCCTGCTGGTAAGAGCAGCTGGCAACAATTCTATGGTCAGAGTGATCATTGATAACTTTCAACTCATTCAGAATCCAATTTATGGGCAACTACAAATACATACTCAAAGTAAATATTTTCATGATTACAGAATCGATCTTTCTATGTGGAAAGGTCATAAAGCATATGTAGAACTATTGGCTGGTGACTACAAGCGTAGGAAGGACAAGGGCGCGCATGAATTCGATCTTGACCCAGAGGCATGGTTAGAGGTAGAATATGTGTTTGCGTATGACAGTTTAAAAGCGGAGGATGCAGATATTAAAAATTTTGGATTACCCACACCTTTTACGGATTTATTACATTCCTGGGCTAATGCCCAAGCCACAGCAGAAGAAATTACAAAACTTAGTCTATGGTTCTCCGATAATAAACCATTCATCACAGGATTAAGTCAATGGCAAAAGAACCAGCAGCATCGAGCTTTGGCACTCTATGATTCGAGCTTTGTCGTTGGCGTAACTGACGGTGATCATATACAAAGTCCGGTATTTTTAAGGGGTAGTTCACAAAACTTGAGCCAATACAAAGTGCCGCACCGTTTTCTTACTGCGGTATCGGATACAACTAAGGTGTTTCAAGACAGAGGCAGTGGACGCCTGGAATTGGCCAATAAAATATCAGATCCTGAAAACCCTCTTACTGCCCGGGTTATGGTAAACAGACTATGGCATCATGTTTTTGGTAGAGGCATAGTAGAAACCGTGGACAATTTCGGAGTGCAGGGTAAAATTCCATCGCACCCTCAATTGCTCGATTATCTGGCCACAAAATTCATTAACGAGGGATGGTCTGTGAAGAGAATAATACATTACATGGTGCTGTCACAGGCATTCCAAAGAGTAACTGAACCCTCTCAGGCTAGCCTGGCCAATGATCCTGATAATTTGTTCTTGCAACATTATCCGGTACGCAGGATAAATGCAGAATGGCTAAGAGATGCAGTTTTGGCTACTTCCGGAAGACTGGACATCTCTATGTATGGCCCGCCGGTGCCTATGCATTTGACTGAATTTTTGGAAGGGCGAGGCAGGCCCAAACATTCCGGTCCAATTGACGGGGCCGGTAGGAGGAGTGTATATCAGGCTTTGAATCGCAATTTTTTACCGCCAATGATGCTGGCTTTTGACATGCCTGTGCCATTTAGCACTTTTGGTCGACGTAATGTTTCGAACGTACCTTCACAGTCTTTGACCTTGTTGAATGATCCTTTTATTTCCGAACAGGCCTCGAATTGGGCCAGCCAATTGCTAAAACAACCCGTTTCTTTCGAGGAGCGGATAAACATGATTTATATGCAGGCCTTTTCCAGGATGCCACGAAATTATGAAATTGAGCAAGCCCGGGATTTTTTCGAACAGCAAAGAGCTTTGATGGCCCAAGTGATAAATGAACAACAGATGCAGCAGGAATTATGGAAAAGTTACTGTCATTCTATCTATAATATGAAAGAATTCATATTTTTGATATAACCATGACTCGTCGAGAGGCCCTAGTATTAACCAAGAACGGATTCGGGGGACTAGCCCTAATGAGTTTATTGGGTCCTTTGGGATGCAGACAAACCACGCCCGGTGATATTATCAAAAAACTGGGCCCTCAACTGGGTCTTCCCAATTTTGTACCCAAAGCTAGAAGTATCATTTTCTTATATATGGACGGGGGAGTGTCACAGGTGGATTCATTTGACTACAAACCCAGACTGGAAAAAGAAAATGGTGAAAATCCCTACGACAAGTTTGAGGTAGAAGCTACTCAGTTTAATAACATCGGAACTATACTAAAAAGTCCCTGGGATTTCAGGCAATATGGTGAATGTGGTATGTGGGTGAGTGACTTATTTCCCAATATTGCCTCTTGTGTAGATGATTTGGCGCTGGTTCGATCCATGGTATCAGACTTCCCTGAACATACCAATGCCAATTACTTTTTGCATACCGGCCATGGCCTTCAGGGCCGCCCCAGCATGGGAGCGTGGATAAATTATGGTCTAGGTTCTGATAATCAAGACCTGCCGGGATACGTGGTACTGGATGGAGGGCTAATACCACCCGGAGGACTGGACAATTTTAAATCCGGGTTCCTACCGGCCAGTTATCAGGCCTCAATTCTAAAGCCAGGAAAAACACCAATTTCCAATATAAGTCCCAGCGAGCCCACAAGAGATATCCAAAGAAGTAAATTAGACCTGATCCGGCAAATGGACAGCTCATTCGTTGGTAAGATTGGGCATGAAGGCGAAGTAGAAGCCGCCATTGATAACTATGAATTAGCCTATCGAATGCAAGCTTCAGTGCCGGAATTGACTGAGTTGTTTGGTGAATCAACATTGACCAAGAAACTTTATGGAATAGACTCCAGTAACCCCCATTTGGCGGGCTACGCCACTCAATGCTTAATGGCACGTCGCCTGGTAGAAAGGGGCGTGCGCTTCATTGAGTTGACATGTCCACGAGTTGAGGCTGACCGGTGGGACCAACATACCGGGCTGGTAGATGGACATGAACGTAATGCTCAAGCAGTAGATCAGCCCATAGCAGCTTTATTGAAGGATTTGAAGGGCAGAGGTCTATTGGAGACTACTCTGGTAGTGTTTGCCGGCGAATTTGGACGTACACCATTTGCACAGGGAAAAGACGGAAGAGATCATAATCCATCGGCATTTTCGATCTGGTTGGCAGGTGCGGGTATCAAAGGAGGGACTATTTACGGTAAAACGGACGAATATGGTTACCGTGTTGTGGATAAACTTACCTCCGTACACGATTTACACGCCACCATGCTTCATTTACTTGGTGTTGATCATCAACATCTCACTTTTCGGTTTAGCGGCAGGGACATACGTTTGACGGACGTTCATGGGCATGTTATTCATGGAATTCTCAGCTGACAATACTCAGTCCGCAGATGTATAAATAACTTGTAACCAGGGAGTTATCAGGAAAAACGCCCGCCTATCCCCTGAGAATAATCTCAATTATGGTACCTGGAATTTAGTGATAATGGTTTAAGGTTAACTGCCTGATTTTTTAGCCGTCCCGACCACAAGCAAGTTCATGCCATTTTTTTCAGATACTTTTCCTGAAACTTCCACGTTTTCCCCTGCCAGCTCTTTCAAGGTTTCAAATTGACTTTTGTCCTCACCAATTGCAAGAAGATATAAATCTCCGTTGGCAGTTAGTAAACCAATCGGCTGGCCTGCCTTTGCACATGCCTTTGCACATTTTGCATGGTCCGGTCCGCTGGCGCCGTTGGCAAGATAGCATTTCATGTCTGTAACTTCCCCGCTAACAGTACTTTGTCCATAACTGGTAGTCGACCATAAAATAATGCATACTAATAAGGATCCTTTGATTAAAATATTCATGATTAATTGTTTAGTGCGGATCAATATAACGATATTTTATTGACAACAGAAAAGGGTATGGTTGTTTGAAATAACTTCGTCAAGAATTTCAGTAAAGATCAGAAAAGTATTTACTTTAGAACCACCAAATATTTTATGAAATGACAATTTCCACTGCTATGAAACAAGTTTTTTTTTACTGCACAGTTTTTATTTTACTTTGTTCCTGTGACCAGAATAAACCCGCACAACATGTTTCTGCGGGTAATGCGGATGGTTGGATATCCCTGCTTGAAGACAATTTAAGCGCGTGGAGTGAATCAGAGTCTTTAAAAGCAGAAGTGGTTGACGGGGTTTTATCCTTGACAGCATCCGGGCGCCAACCAACTGCCATGTTAATCACCCATGAGAGTTTTGATAATTTTCATTTAAAATTGGACATACAATCATCTGATATACAGTCTTCTCTATTCTTTAGATTAAACGATCAGTTATTGTCTGCATCTGAACGGCCCGGCTATACCATAAGTATTGACGCCAACCCGGATCAACTCAACCCGATTGGTACTATTCACAATGTAGCCAGATCCACTATTCCAGACAATTTTGATGCCAAGCAGTGGAATACCCTTGAAGTAACCGCCATTGGTACTCATCTGTCTGTTTTCATCAACGATCAGCTAGTGGCAGAAGCAAATGATAAGCAGTTTCAATCTGGTAAAATTGGGCTGCAAGTACCATCTAATGATGGTAAAACAATCCGGTTCAGAAATATCAAGATTCAAAAGTTAGTGACAATTGCTATGGTAACTGAATTATTAGAGGACCGTTATCGCTCAGATACAACCCATACCTGGGAACCCCTGTTTGATGGAGAATCCTTAAGTGGTTGGCATGCTATCGGTGATGGTTCCTGGGAGGTAGAGGATGGCGTATTGCATGGCTATTCAGGAGTAGAGGGAGGTTTCCTGGTAAATGAAAACGCCTATAAGAACTTTTATTTAGTTTCCAAGTTTAAAATAATCAAAGAGGATAACAGCGGTATTTGGATTCGAAAAAGCCCGGATTCCACTAATGTGTCCATAACTGACGCTATTGAGTGTAATATATATGATCACAATGGCCCTGCCCATGCCTATTCGACCGGTTCAATAGCCACTCATGCCAGGGCCTGGTATGGAATGATTGATTATGAGGAATGGAATGAAATGGAGATTTTTGCAGAAAATGAGCATATAGTAATGTATGTAAATGGGATTAAATCTTCTGAATCCTACTTGCCCCAAAAATTCAACAAAACAGGGAATGTCTGCTTACAAGGCGGGATTAAGGTCTTTGCAGACGATAAAGGGCCGTCTGATGTGTATTTTAAAGATATAATGATTAAGTCTATGGACTGACACCTTTTGGGTGAAAACTCTAAGCACCAAATAGCAAAAGACAAATAAAATCCAAACTCCACGTTTTAAGCGCCAAACTTTTTAATCAAGAAATTAATCCTGACCATAGCTCAATATTTGTTAGCTTTAGTATTCTTCTGAATTGGAAACACCTTTGTTGGGATGAAAGAAGCTGAAAAATTCATATTTCTTGCGGTGATGGCAATTTTGGCTTGCGGGTGTTCGGGCGACGATCCAGAACTGCCCCCAGTCAACGGAGGGCATCCTTCAGCAAATATAAAGGAATGCAAAGTTCAGGAAATGGAGTTTAGAAATGAGAACGATGAGATTACCGGCATTCGCAACTTTAATTATAATGTCAATCAAAATAACAGAATAGAATCCATCTCCATTGTAGAAGGGCTTAATTTGGTTCCAATATCCCTGCGATTTGAATTTCGCTACCATGAAAATAAAATAATTCCTGCCAGAATTGATGAAATCTTCGGGGCGGACATATTGACCAGCACCGAGTTCAAATTTGACCCACAGGGAAACCTTTCTGAATTTATACGGTTTGGATTAGCCCCACCTTTTACCGGTCCACCTGAATCCCACGTTTTTTTTTATGAGGAATCTGAAGAGGCAAACGATTCTATTAACGCCCGGATTATCACCTTTGATATTGATCGTATGACACGGAACTGGATTGATGTGCTTCCGGCAATTTTTACCACTGGTGGACAAAGGATTACCCGGTTTGAAATAATAACCTTCAGGGGGGATTTGCTTAACTTTTGTGATTTCAGTTATAACCAGCAAGGCCATTTGGAGGGCATTGTTTGCAGGCGTGTTGATGGCATATTAAGCGAAGTATGGGACTTTACCTACAAAAACAATCGGTTGGTATCAGCATTTGAGCAGCTACCAAATTTTCGTGCAATTACTGATTATGAATACGATGATAAAGGGAAACCGCTAAGTGTAGTTTCCACAACAGATGGACGATTTAATTGGTCGGCTGATTATTTCTATATCTGCAGATAATCTCTAAAACTCCCTTCGTTCATCGAATTATCAGGATATGATGTTTGCTTACATTAGCGGAAGGATATCCACGTACTAGTAATATATAGGTTCCCTCAGCCAGGTTTCTTAGGTCTAGTTTAATCTTTGATCTATCTTGTAGTTGGGGCACCAGAATTTCTTTGGCGGAGATATCAAAAATTCGTATATCAGCAGGGCTATGAGATATTTCGGCTAGTGGAATAATCAAGTGATCCGTCGCGGGGTTCGGATATGGGTCTTTACTCAAATCCATCACTACCGATTCAATAGAGGAATATGCAAAACGCCCGTCAAAATCTACTTGCTTGAGTCGGTAGTAGGCTGTCCCTGGATAGGGATTAAGGTCCTGATAGGAATAGTCTAATAAATCATTGCTAAACCCTGCTCCTGGTATAGTGCTCAATGCTTCCCAAGTCAATTGACCATAAGTAATTGCCCGCTCCACTTGGAAATAGTCATTATGGGATTCAGAGGCTGTTTGCCAATCCAATTGTACCCTATTTCTTCGGGCAGTGACTTTGAATGATTTCAGGGCCACCGGCAAAAGAATGGTCCCCTCAATTCTCATATTGTCGAAACGAATAAATTCAGTATTCGATGAATTGATGGTTTCCAATCGTAGTTCCAATGTATTTCCAAGAAGTCCGGTTTGCACTACGGTAGCCGATCCCCAGTCAGCATCATGATCCCGGCAGTCGCCGCTGTTTATTCCATCATCCCCGTATAAAGTATGGCTGCTGCAGGAAGCATACAGTCCACACCAGTTTAGAAAGTTCTTAACCAGATTCCACGCACCACCATCAATTCGATAAAGAACGTTGACGTAGTCCTCATTGGTTTGATCAGCACAGGCATCCAATCCAAAATATGGCCCCTCGTGATCTCCGGATTCCGATATGTCCAATGAAAACCGAATATTGCTAAATCCTGAAATATCAATCTCCTCTGTTTGAAAAAAAACCACTTCGTTAACATCCCGGGCTTCTAAGGTGCCGGAGCGAATTTCCCACCAGTCGGCAGTATCGATGCATGCAACACATCCTCCAATGATCCAGTCTGGATTGGGATTTGCCACATTGTTATCATCAGCGGTTACCGTGCCATCGGGGTAACCATCAAAATCCTCCAGCCAAATGGTAACCTGCCCGATTGATCGTGGCCATGAGCACATTGAAATGATCAGCACTAAGATCCCTAATTTAACTCCCCTCATAGTAGTAAGTTAGGGGCTATCAGTAACAGAATATGAGACTGAGCTGTTAAATTAATACCATCACCTGGGAAGTGTTACTTTTATGTTAAATTGCCTGACAAGAATATAATACATATTTTTGTCCCCCTGAAATAATGGTCAGGTAATTGGATTAGTGCTGGAACTATTGAGCCACCTCAGTATGTAGTTAAAATGAAAGACTGGAAAGAAATGAAGAGAATTAAATACATAGTATTTACTTGGATGGCAGTACTAATACTACCAGCATGTTCAAGTGATGACAGTAACATGGTAGCACCTATAGGTATTGGAGATATAATTTTAAGTAGTATCGTGGGCACTTGGATAGCTACCAGTGCTGAATTTACCACCACTAACGCCAATCCTGTACAAAGTGTTGACGTGGTAGCCGATGGTGGGTTTAGCGACTTGTCCGTAAAAGCAGATGGTCGTTTTACATTGGTGGTGCGCAACTCCAGCCCGGATCCTCAGATCACCACCGGTCAATTTCTTGCCGATGGAAACGACATCAACGTGAGATTTGACAATGACCCCAATACCCTGGTACCATGGGATTTTACCTTGTCAGAAAATACTTTATTCATTGCCGGACCTATGCTTTATGATTTTGAAAATGACGGTGTATCGGAAGAGGTCTCTGCTAACTTTGAATTTATACCAAGTTAGAGTTCCTGTTAGTCCAAAACACCCATCCTTGGGGACTATTGCTAATTATCCGGTAAATGCTTATTATTCTTTCTCATACGAATAGTTAACAACTAAACACTTAATCTTATGGATTTATCTAACATCAATTACCTGGCGGTGATAGTAGCAGCTCTGGTTAGTTTTGGCTTGGGGTCGCTGTGGTACTCTGCTCTTTTTGGAAAGTCCTGGCAGAAAGAGCTGGGCTTTACCGAAGAATACCTGAAAGAAGGAAATATGGGAAAGATCTTTGGATTTAGTTTTATTTTGATGGTTATCATGGCCTTTGGCATGGCCATCATGGTACAGGGTCATGAAGGTGATCAGGAAATTAATTGGCTCCAGGGGTTATACCACGGTCTTTATGTAGGACTTTTTTTCGTAGGCACAACTATGGGTATTAATCTGTTGTACCAAAGAAGGTCCCTGAAGTTATGGGCGATCGATACATTCTATCAAGTTCTTTGCCTGTCGGTTATGGGTGCTATTCTTGGAGCCTGGCATTAATAGTAGGTGCCTGCTATTAAAATTTAAAACCCAAAAAAACAAATTACCACAAAGTACCAAGCTTCAATTTCCGAGCACCAAAATGAAGTATTCAATAATAGGCCACACTGACCTAAATGTCAGCACCTTATGCCTTGGCACCATGACCTGGGGGCAACAGAATACCGAGGCAGACGGTCATCAGCAGATGAGTTATGCGGTGGACCAGGGTATCAATTTTTTTGATACCGCTGAAATGTATTCGATTCCTCCCCGGAAGGAAACCTATGGATCAACTGAAAGGATTATAGGCACTTGGTTTAAGAAGACAGGTTTGCGGGATAAAATTATACTTGCCTCCAAGATTGTCGGAAAAGCAGACTTTAGCAAACATATCAGAGAGGAAATCTACACCAGAGACTCCATAACAGAAGCTGTAAATGGAAGTTTAAGCAGGCTCTGTACTGATTACATCGATCTATACCAATTACATTGGCCCGAGCGTCATACCAATTTTTTTGGACAAAGGGGTTATAAGCATGATCATAATAATCATTGGCAAGATAACATTCACCGGATTCTGGACACTTTGAAAATCCTGGTCCAATCCGGAAAAATTAGATATGTAGGGTTATCGAATGAAACTCCATGGGGCGTAATGCGCTATTTGAATGAAAGTGAAAAAAACGGTCTTCCCAGGATGGCGACCATTCAAAATCCTTATTCTCTGTTGAACCGGTCTTTTGAATCTGGTTTGGCAGAAATGGCCATCCGTGAAAATATTAAATTGTTGGCTTATTCTCCTTTGGCTTTTGGGGTACTGAGCGGGAAATATTTAAATGGACAACAGCCTAAAAATGCCAGATTGACTCTTTTTCCCCACTACACACGATATAACTACCCACAGGTAAAAGACGCCACCCTGCAATATGTAAATTTGGCCGTGGAGTA